>Ga0181538_10000906_pt1 | contig 34747 bp, 26 predicted proteins | sample PEATcosm2014_Bin_40_FD_119773 | JGI IMG/M metagenome (GOLD analysis project Ga0181538, IMG submission 119773) | Peatland microbial communities from MTU Mesocosm Facility, Houghton, MI, USA - PEATcosm2014_Bin23_30_metaG | ecosystem: Environmental > Terrestrial > Soil > Wetlands > Peat | place... | reverse complement strand
GTCCGCTGTAGCTGCAGGCTGGGCAAATTCCTTGGCCATCCCAACCACCGATCTCCTACTTTATTCAAAGCAGGAAGTAGCGCGCCTGGCACCCGATTTTGCCGCCAATGGCATACTTGTTTCCCTGGCGCGTTCCGGTGACAGCCCTGAAAGCACCGCTGTAATCGCGCGCATGCAAAAGATGTTTCCCAACGCGGAGCATCTTGCCATTACTTGCAATCAGGATGGCCAACTTGCCCGGTTGCCGCGCGTCAAATCTATCGTTCTTGACCCCCGCACCAATGACCAGAGCCTTGCGATGACGAGTTCTTTCTCAAATCTTGTTCTGGCGGGACTCGGAATTGCCGAAGGCGAGATTTTGGCTGAACAACTGCCGCACATTATAGACAAAGTCAAAAAGGCGCTCGCCGGCCTTGAAATGGCGGCACAACACTTGGCCTCGCAAAAGCCCACTCGGGTGATGGTCCTTACCTCCGCAGCTTTGACGCCCCTCGCACGGGAAGCCTGCCTCAAAGTTATTGAGATGACCGCTGGACGCGTTACAGCTTTGCCCGAAACTTTCTTGGGTCTTCGTCACGGCCCGATGAGTTTTCTGCGGCCGGATTCATTAGTGCTGTGCGTGTTGTCATCGGAAATGGACCGGCGTCGTTACGAAGAGGATTTGCTGCGCGAACTGAGGCAGAAAAATCTTGGCCACGCGATCGTCGTCGGATCACCCACGTCCGCAAACGACCTGGCCCACGACTTCATTCTTGCCGTGGCGCCGGACATTCCGGACCATTTGCGTGTACCCTTCGAAATTGTCTTCCCGCAACTTCTGGCCTATCACCTCAGCCTCGCTTCGGATCTAGATCCGGATAATCCTAGCCCGGATGGTGTGATAACCAGAGTAGTGCAACGATTTCAATTGCACGAAGGTAGCGATATTCACTGATTTTCGACGTGGTTGCTGAAGCCATCGGTACCCTGCAGGAAAACGACATGCCGTCGCAATCCCTCACGCCACCCGCACCCATTGACGTTCGTGTGGAGGAGTTTTACTCAGGAGCAGATCGCAGCGACCTGGCGGGTGACGAAAAAGACCCAAGCCAGACTAGTGTCTACCAGTTGCAATGGAGGCCCACGGAAAAGCATGTTTTGATCCTGGAAGGCGGAAGGAAAGCCTGTCATGTGGGACTGGTGAAGCATACCGTAGCGGTTGAGGGTCAACCGGTTCCAGTCGCCGGGATTGGAGGAGTGCTGACACGGCCTGAGTGCAGGGGGCGTGGATACGCCCGTATTGCGATGATGGCGGCGGAAGCGTATGCGTTGAATCAGATGGGCGTGGATTTCATGCTCCTTTTTTGCAGACCTGCGCTGCAAGGTTGGTACGAAGGCCTGGGGTGGGTGAAAGTTTCAAGTGCCGTGTGGATTGAGCAGCAGCAGGGGACGATCGTCCAACCGCTTGCTTCGATGGTGAAGTGTCTTGGTCCCAAGCAATGGCCGCAGGGTGAGGTTCGGTTGGGGTGCCTTCCCTGGTGAGTCAAGGAGTTGCGCGTCTCCTGCGCGAGGTCATTGTGTTATCCAACGAAATCAAGGGTCATCTTACGAAAAACGAAATTGGATCGGCTGAGAGGAGTCGAACGCGCATGTTCAAGCTTATCGTTTCGTTGTTGGTGTCGCTGGGTGCGGGCGTCCTCCCGTCTTTCGCTGCCGCGGACTCCCCGCGAATTATTGAGTTGGCTGAAGACTGGAAGCTTACCTCTGCAAAGGATTTGAAGAGTGGTGGAGCGGCCATCTCCCTCCGCGACTATAAGGACACAGGCTGGTATGCGATCTATCGCATGCCCGCAACCGTTTTGGAAACGCTGGAAGATGACGGCGTGTACCCCAATCTCTACTTCGGAAAGAGTCTGCTGGAGAGTGTTCCGCAAGATCTCTACAAGCAGGCTTGGTGGTATCGCGCCACTTTCGAAGCGCCGGACGGCCATGCGGTTTATCTGCTGGATTTTCCGGGAATCAACTATCGAGCGGAGATTTGGCTGAACGGCCAGATGGTGGCCGACAACAAGCGCGTCGTGGGAATGTACAGCGCGCACGAGTTCGATGTATCGAAATGGATCAAGCGCGGAGAATTGAATACGTTGGCGGTAAGAGTGACGCCGGAGCAGGCACTGCAGGATGTGAATGGCGTTGAGTTGGCGGATAGCTGGTTCGATTGGATCAACTGGAAGTACTTGGGTTATCAAGGTCCGCGGAAGAATTCTGAAAACGGAATCTCATTTGTCGCGGATCGCAATGCCGGGATCTGGAAACCGGTCTACTTGAAGGTTTCGGGTGAGGTCACACTCGAACATGCGTCGGTCAATTCTGAGCTTCCGCTGCCGAAAATTACCACCGCGCGGCTAACTGTTTTCTCTGACCTCCATAATTTTTCGAACAGGCAAGTCAGTGGGATTCTCCGGGGGACTATCTCGCGCCCAGGCAAACCGTCCCTAAGGTTCGAGCAATCGGTGAGTCTCTCACCAGGCGAGGAGCGGCAGGCAAGCTTCACACCCGATAGTTATCCGCAGCTCATCGTAGAGAATCCTGATCTTTGGTGGCCCTATACGATGGGAACGCCAAACCTCTACGATCTGCGCCTCGAGTTTCTCGAGAAGGATCAGCTTTCTGATGCTACGCAAATCCGTTTCGGGATCCGCAGCGTCACCCAACATCGCGATCAGGATACCGAGTTCCCCGACCTCGGCAAAGGAGGCAACTTCTATCTGCAGGTCAATGGCAGAGACTTCCTGGTGCGTGGAGCGGTCTACACGCCGGATTTGTTGTACCGTTACGACCCAGACCGGGAGGCCGCGGTGCTCCGTTACGTAAAGGACCTGGGCCTGAACATGCTCCGGTGGGAATCGAAGATCTCGAGTGAGCACATCGTAGAGTTGGCAGACGAGCAGGGCATCCCGCTCATGTTCGGCTGGATGTGCTGCAACCAGTGGGAGAAGTGGGGCCAATGGGATGAAGAGGATCATCGCGTTGCGGCCGAAAGTCTTCGCTCGCAAATCTTAATGCTGCGTCCCCATGCTTCAGTCTGGATTTGGGCCAACGGGAGCGACGGTCTGCCGCCGAAATCCATGCTCACCGTGTACCACGGGATCTTGTCAGACTTGCACTGGCAGAACGCCACGGTTGACACCGTCTCATCGTTCGCCAAAGACGATCGAGGCGAGCGCTTGTGGGACGGCATCCATATGGCAGGACCCTACAGTTGGCGGCCGCCTACCTATTGGTTCAGCGGACGGTATGAACCCTCGCGTGGCTCGTGCGCGGAGCAGGGCGACAATGAACATATCCCTCCTTTCGCGAGCCTGAAGAAGTTCATCCCCAGCGACAAGCTCTGGCCCATTAATGACACGTGGTACTTCCATGCCGGCTCGAATCCGGGAAACAGTACGCTGATCAATATTCAGCGCGCCGTGGACCGCCGCTACGCACCTTCCAACAGTGCGGAGGAGTTTGCGCGGAAGGCGCAACTTGCGCACTACGAAGCTACCCGGGCGCAATTCGAGGCCTTTGCCGCGAACGGCTGGGCGAATCACAAAATGACCATTTATTGGATGCTGAACAGCCATTGGCCTTCTTTTTTTGGAAATATTTTTGACTATTACTTGCGACCGGGCGGGGCTTATTACGGCGCCAAGAAGGGTTTGCGACCCCTTTCGGTGGTCTTTGATTCCTACGCCACCGGTGATCACAACCAGGCGATGGTTACAGTCGTGAATCAGACGCCCACGGAACACCAAGGGCTGCATGTGCGCGTGCGCGTCTACAACCTGCAAGGCAAGGTGCTGGACGACCGCAACGCGGCGAACATCCTGGTCGCTTCCGGTGGGGCGGTACAGGCTATGACGCTGCCCCGGTTCCCGCAAGACTCCCTCGTCTTCTTTGTGCGCTGCCAGTTGTTCAATAAATCTGGCGAGCTCCTTGCCGAAAACACCTACTGGCAGTCGCAAAAGGACGATGATCTTGGCGATCGCAAGAACGACGGTGCCTTTGCATTACAACAGGAAAGTTGGGCCGACATGACGGCGCTGAACTCCATGCCGCAGACCCCATTAGACCTGAGTGCCAAACAAACGTCAGCGGGTGGGGCGAATCGCCTGACGATTCGACTCCACAATGCGACGGAACACGTCGCGTTCTTTGAGCGAGCAGAGATCACGTCCGAGCAGGATGGCGACGAGATTCTTCCGATCGAGTACGACGATAATTACGTCACAGTGTTTCCGGGCGAAACAGCGGAGATTCACGGTGTCGTTTCGCAATCAGCGAAGACACCCGCCTGGGTCCGGCTCGAAGGGTATAACACGCCGCGGATCGCGGTGGCCATAAAGTGACGCCATAGACATTCTGATGTGAAAGGAGAAACACACCGTGTTCAAAGTGAATTGCGGATGGCTCTGCAGTGCGGAAATCGCGATAATCGCAGTTGCGTCGATCGTTATCGCGCCCTGTGCGGCTCAGCAATTAACGAACGGCAAACTGTCGCTTAGCGTTAACGCCAAGGAAGGGACATACCAACTTGCGGTTCGCGACGGGCAACCAATCTTTACGAGCTCTGTGGCAGCTCAGATCGATCATGGGTGGCTGCGTTCAACGGATTATCCTCGCCACCAAACGTCCGAATCCACGTTCAGGGATGAACTCGGCACTGGCCGCGCAATCACCGTCACAAACTCGGGGCTCCCAGGGAAAGCAGACCTCATCTATGTCGTCCAACTTTACGACCAAAGTCCTTACGCGACTCTGCAGGTGACAGTGCGAAACAGGACTGATAAGGAAGTGACGGTGCAAGCCATCCGAGGCATCGAGGCGCTTGGGGAGCCATTGCTCAATCTGGATGGTCCTGCCTCCTTTGATCGTATTCTTTCTGACAGCTTCAGCGAAGATTGGCCACAGTTGCGGCTCTATGACCTGGGAAAAGCGCCAAGCGGGCTACATCGCGGGGTCGGAAGTCAACTCGTCTACAACCGGGAGAGCAAAAAGAATCTCTTTATTGGCGCGCTGACCGCGGACCGCTTGCTGACTGTTTTGCATCTGCAAGCTGCGGGCGAAGGGGCGGGAACGAGGATTGCGTCGTATAGCGTCGACTTCACGGGAACCACGGAAATACAGAAGGTTTTCGATCTGAAGGATGCTCTCCCGGAAAACCTTGTCGAACTAAGCCTACCCGTCGCGTCCGGCTCAGAAATGGCCTCGGAGCGTCTGATGCTCCAGGCCGGGCTGGGCTACCACGATCAGTTGTTGGCTTACGGCGATGCGATTCGACGACTGCACCGCGCCCGCCTTTCCATCGAAAATCCTATCGGTTGGTGGAGTTGGACGGCTTATTATGGCGCCATCAACGAAGGCGAGACCCTGGCCAACGCGGATTGGCAAGCCGAACACTTGAAGGCACTCGGCTACAAGTACTTACAAATTGACGAAGGTTATCAGTACGCCCGCGGAGAGTACGTAACAGCCAATGCCACGCAGTTTCCCGATGGCATGCGTGTTGTGGGACACCACATAACCGGAGATGGCTTGACGTTTGGCGTTTGGACGGCTCCTTTTGAGGTGACCGCCCGGGCTTGGGTTTACGAGCACCATAAAGATTGGCTGGTCCACAACGCCAAGGGCGAACCCATCCCGGGTCGCAAGGTCTGGAATCAAGATACGGATGTGCTCTTCACACTGGACACAACGCATCCAGGAGCGCAGGACTATCTGCGCCAGACCTACAACACGCTGGTGCGTGAATGGGGAGTCCGATTCATCAAGCTCGACTTTATGGACACCACCGCCATCGAAGGCTTCCGCTATCGGCCCAACACGACCGCTCTGGAAGCGCAGCGTATCGGCTTACAAATCATTCGCGATACGGTGGGTGACGAGGTTGTCCTGGACAAGGACGGAAGTCCCATGCTCACGCCGGTAGGGCTGGTGGACACGGGCCGAGTCTCCGCGGACACGGCGCATTCTTTCCAAGGAACCAAGCATGCTGCGCCGGGGATTGCTGCCCGCTTCTACATGCATCGCAATTTCTTTCTGAACGATCCGGACGCCTTCAACACCACGGATCAACCCTTCGACGAATTCACAGAAAGGCCGCAGTTCCTTGCGCTGCCCGCGGCGCAGGCTTCCATTGCTCTCTCGGCCGTGTCCGGAGGAATGTTTGAAATTGGCGACGACATGCTCGTCCTGGGCTCTCAGAAGGATCGCTTAGCTCTTGTTGAGAACAGAGACCTGCTCAATATGGCGAAACTCGGCCGCGCTTCCACGCCTCTAGATCTGATGACCTATGAGCCCGGAGACGAGCAACCCAGCATCTTCTTTCTGCGGGAAAGCCCGCACCAGTCCATCTTGACCATCTTTAATTGGACCAAAACTCCGCGGTCACATGCGCTAAAACTCGCGGATCTCGGGTTGCCCGTGGACCATGCCTTGATAGCGTCGGACGTACTCGACCAGAACGCGCCGGTCGCACTGGAGGGTGGCAACGTGCAAATCGAAAATCAACCTCCCGAGTCGGTGAAAGTGATCAAGATTGTCGACAGCAATGTCGCGCCAGGTGCACCAGGTGTCAGCGCAGCAGTGCCTTCGGGGGCCAATGCTGGCGAGTCCATATCGTTTTCGGCTCGAACAGAAGCCACCGGTGTGCCCGCGATCGAGTATCGCTGGGAGTTTGGCGATGGCACCAGCGCCAAGGGTCCGAGGGTCTCTCACTCGTTCACAAGTGCAGGGGATTTCACCACGCGGCTTACAGTGGACGGGGTAGACGGAGTACCAACCGTTCAGAACTTTTCGATCAAGGTGACTGGCAAATTGCGGCCCTTTGCAAATCTGCTCGATAACCGGCGCTACCGGGAACCTACAGATCGCTGAAGAGTTTTCGAGACAGTGCGACTATTTTTTAGAAAACAGGAGTCGCGGCCGTCGTAAAGGCTCTGCACTCAAGAGCTGGCTGGCACATTACATGCTGATCGGGCCGGGTGCACATCATCGGTCAGCAGGAAAGTCGAAATAGAGATTGCTCATAACACCATGCAAGCGCGCGCAGGGGTTCACTCTCCAGACGAAAACCGTCCGGCGAAAAGGAGAGGTGCATGAGCACGGAGGCCGGCACCACAACCAAGGGACCGCGCCTGCGGCGCGCTCTCAAACTTCGCGACCTGATTCTCTACGGCGTCATTGTGATTCAGCCGGTTGCGCCAATGTCCGCATTCGGAGTTCTCAGCACACGCGGCCATGGTCAGGTCGTCACAGCCATACTAATTGCCATGGTGGCCATGCTCTTCACGGGCATCAGCTACGGCAGGATGGCCCGTGCGTATCCCAGTGCCGGATCGGCGTTCACCTACGTGGCGCAGGAGATCAATCCGGCCGTCGGATAGCCGCGTCGTGGAACGGTCTCTAGATAGTGAGGTTTTTCAGGGTCGTCGCCCAAAGCGTCCCGCAGCTTCTGAGCCGCAGTGTTCACCCCATCTTCGAAATCAACGAAAGTATGTTCGGGCCAGAGGCGTTTTTGAAGTTCTCCGCGAGCGCCGACTTGCCTTCCTTTTCAGCCAGCACATTCAGCAAACGTAGCGGCAGGACCTGGATCTTGACACGAGTACCACCTTTGCTGAGTTGTCCGGAGGGCAGGTCTACTTCGTACGGACCGAAAGCAAATGAGGGCTGAGACCCTTTGGCAAGTCCACGGAAGTGGCTGAATCCCCGACTGGGGATGCGCTGCGCATGCTGCCACCCGGGCCAGTTCCGCGCGAGTTCGGCACTGACTTTTGGCGGGGAGTGCGTGTAACAGTTGCTGTCCCAATAACTTGGCCGTCCAGCAAGAGTTCAGCAACAGTCCGGCCTCCGTCCATTGACCTCCGAGGTGCTCTTGCCGCACATTGCCGGGCACTGTCGCTCAGGAGATGGGACGGCGGCTGCGCGTCGTAGCCACCGAGGATCCGGGCTTTATCCAGAAGTCGGGAGAAGGAGCATCAGCCATGATGGGCAACACGCGTCGAAGGCCAGTTCAAGCACTAGATAAGAGTCTAAACGATGTTTCCGAAGGACCTGCATGGCTGCGCACGACCTTTCGCGGCTACCTGGAAACCGTCGCTTGGCTAACCTGCACCAATACTAGTCTTGTACCTGCAAATCGAGCCTTGCCACTCGATGGCGGCTATCGCAACGAGAGCAAGGCGATTGAGTCCCCTCAGCGAGCTGGCCGAATCCTGTGCGCGTTGTTTTGCCTGGCGATCATGAGTCTGAGCGTGGCTCCGCAGGCTGCGCGGGCACAGGACATGCAGATCATTGCCGGTTGGACAAACGCAACGCCGGGAACATATCCCCCGGTGTGCGAGCCGCCAGTGCCCGGACCGATTTTTATTTGCAACGCGGGTTTTGACGAGGGCGCTAACGGCAATTGGACTCTTTGGGGAGGACAGTACCTCTGGGTCCCCGGGCCTGTCTCCGCATTGGGCCATTTACACTCTCCGAATGCTGTCGCAGTCGGTCCTGACGGCAGTGTGTACGTCACGGATCAGAACATCGAAGGACTGCATCCGCAAGTCCGTCGGATAGACCCTTCCGGAACCATATCGACGTACGCGCTGATGCCACCGTTGAGCACCGGGGGAAGCTACCTGGCGACTTCAGTGGCAGTGGCTGGCAATGGGAACGTGTATTACGGAGATAACTTCGGAAACATCTATGTAAATGTGCAGTGCTCGCAACTGCACAATGCCTGGGTAGGCGGTTATTCCGTTACCCCACCGGGGCCCACGGCCCCGGAGTGGGTATGCACCAACAACACGACCTATCCTTACGTAGCGAATGCTACTGTTTTGCCCTTCACTCCCAACTTGTTCGTTCAGGGCGGCGGATCAAACCAGCCAATCACGGCCCTGGCCGTGGACACCAACAATAACCTCTATGCACTGACAAGCAACCCTAATGGCCCCGAGTTTGGATGGACCATCGCAGAGTACAATTCCACCGGTAATGTTTTGCGGATCGTCAATACTACCAATACCGCGGGATTGAGCGGCACATACGGGCAGTCGCTGGCGGTGGATTCCCTCGGCAACATCTACACCGTCGATGCACTTGGGGACCAGCTCCTGAAAATTGACACGAGCGGAAACGTAACCATCGTCGGTTCGGGCGGCTTGGGGTGCCCGAATTGCTTCTCTCCCAACCAGTTGGCGGTGGATCCCTACAACAACTTATACATCATCACGGAAAACGGCAGCCTCGTGGTGGAATCCAATCCGGTCACTCAGTTTGCGACCAATATCGCCGGGACTGGCACGAACGGACTGAATGCCCCGGGTTTCACTCCGCCGGTTTTTTACCCTGTGCTGAATGATTCTTTCCCCGCCTTACAGACGGACATCAACAGCGCCACTGGCATTGCCCTGGGGCCAAACGGGTCGCTATACATTGCAGATACGGGGAATAATTTGGTCCGACAAGTGGTTCTCAATCCTGCAGGTTCAGGCTGCCAGAAATGCGGCCCTCAAAGCCTGACGCTCACCGACCCGATTCCGACCGGGAAAGTTTCTTCGTATTCAGGGCTCAATCCCTCTACTCACCAGATCTACGTTGACTATCCGTCTTCCAACACGGTTACGGTGTTTAGCACTGTAGATGACACCGTGGTGACGAACATCGCGATTGGCGCGGCTGGCGATATTCTCGGCCCGATCGCAGTGGACAGCACGAACAACTTGATTTACGTTGCGGATACTACAGGTAACTCGATCAGCGTAATCAACGGCGTGTCGAACGCAGTGATCGGTAATCCGGTTTTCCTTAACGGAAGCCCGTTCGCAATCGCCGTGGATCCTGGAATAAACGGTGGCAAGGCGTATGTACTGACACCTGCCAGCGTGAGTGTGATCGCAAAACTTGTTAGCGGCGCCTACGGCGTCTCAACGACTATTCCACTATTCAGCCCGAGCGCGCTAGCCGTGGATACCTTCCGCCAGATTGTGTACGTCCGCTTTATAGGCCCCAATGGCCTCAACGAGCATGGCGGGTTGGGCTCTTCCCAGAACTATTCCATGGCTGTGATTAACGCATATACCGATACGTTGACGGCGACGCCTTCGATTTCTTACGGAGCCCCGGTGGATCTTGCCACGGATTCGATCGCCGTGGATGAGGGCACTGGCAAGGTTGTGGTTGCGGATGGATTCGACCAGTTCGCCCGCATATATTTTCCGAGCACGCAAGCCTTTTCTTTTTACGACCCGGGATTTTATCCCTCCCATGTAGCGGTGGATTCCATCAATGAGGTCTACTATTTTGCGGACGGGTATGGAGACACGGCTTACCTGAATAATTTGTCGTATACGAGCGGGCAGATCACGTCCACACCCGATCCTGGGAATGTAAACAATACGTGCAGCGCGCAGGGAAGCGTGATTGGCGTGGACGCGACGACCGATCAGGTGTACATCACGACGTGCGATGTGAGTGGCGCGGATCTTCACCTGTTCTCAGGTGACGTGCAGGGTGACTTGACCCCGACCGCGACCCTCCAGCTCGGAACCCCGCCCAACAACTCCGGCTTTTTGAGCGGATATTTTTCAATCCTGGTAGATAGCTCGAACACCGATCCCACAAAACACAGCGTCTACATTGAGAATTCAATCACGAACCAGCTTGACGTCATCAATGGGCCGACGCCGGGCGCGCGACCCTCAATCACTATCTCCCCGAATCCGTTGAACTTCGGCCTGGTGCAAGTAGGAGTGCCCACCGTCCTTTCCCTGACCGTCCAAAATACTGGCTCAGCAAACTTAAACCTGGCTTCGCTCGCTCCAACGATTCTGCCGGCGACCGGGATCTTTCAGATTTCTGAGGGAACTTGCAACAGCCTTACGCTGCCGAGTGGCTCGTCGCCGTGTACATTCAACGTGACGTTCACGCCGGCGGCACTCGGACCCGTTAGCGGGTCCATCATCTTTAACGACAATACGCCGGACTCACCGCAAACCGTCAATCTGACCGGAACTGGAGTCGCCGGAACCACAGGGGGAACGACAAGCGTTACCATCTCGCCTTCGTCGCTAAGCTTCGGCCCGGTCCCGGAATTTGCCAACGAGTCGCTTCCCATCACCGTGACCAATTCCGGCGCTAACCCGCTCCAGATCTCGACTATCAATTTCGTGAGCGGCAGTTCGACAGACTTTAGTGAAAGTGATAGCTGCCAGGGCAAGCAAATCGCTATCGGACTCTCCTGCACCATCACAGTCGATTACCATCCCTCCCCATCCGATACGGTGGGAGTTACGGGGTCGGCTATTCTGCAGTTATATGATAACGCGACAACGGGAAGCCCGCAGTCCATCGGTATGACCGGCATACCGGCTGATCCGAACGAAGGCTACGCGGCGGCCTTGCAGGGGAGCTTTAATTTCGGCAATGTCGTCGTCAACGAGCCAAGCGTGACGGCACAGATTAGTGTGACGAATTCTGGCGGTAGTGGCCAGATCAGCAATTCGTTCTGCTTCCAGATCCCTGGGTGCGGGAATCTGACCATGCCGACCAGTTACGCGTTCACGTCGACGAATCCGAATGACTTTCAGGTGTCGCTGGGCACTTGCAGCGGTGCCACTTTGCAGCCAACTGGTGCAGCCTTTGGGCTAAATACGCCTCCTCTCCCTAACACCTGCGACATCACAGTTACGTTTGTGCCGTCGGCCAATCCACAATCATCATCGGCGCTGGAAACGGCGAAGCTTTCATTCGTCGCCAGCACGACGAACAGCGCGGGCACGCCAGTTTCGCTCCCGGGAACGATTCTGATATCCGGCATAAGTTCTACATTGGGCCAGCCTACGCTGCCTTTGACGAGCGCTTTACTGGTTTCCTCCGACAACAGTGTGCCTCCGAACCCGGCGGCGCAACCGCAGGGCGGAATCCTAGTGCCTACCGACACCGCTAGCCTGAGTTCGGGCGGCCAATTCGTTGCTTTTTCAGTCGACGATGCGTCCAATCTTCCCGGTCCAGCAAACGGCCTGCCAATCAATGTAGTCTATTTGCGTAATACATGCCTTGGCCCCAACGCGGGCTCCAGTTGCGAGCAGGGCACCAGTTTTGTATCCATTGGGCCCAATGGGGCTGCGTGCACCGGCGAATCCTTCTACCCGCCAGGAAACACGTATCCTGCCATCGATGCAACGGGCCAATTCGTCGCGTTCACATCCAATGGTTGTCAGGTCACTGGAATCACTTTCACTTCAACCAACGCGAACCAAATCTACCTGCGCGACGTCGTCAATAGGAGCACAAGCCTGGTCTCGCTCGATTCCACATCGAGCCCTTTAAGTTCAGGTGTTGCCGCAGTGCCCTTTTCGATGAGCGCCAACGCGCAGTTCTTTGCCTATGAGACGACTTCGCCTGACGTTGTCGCGGGCGTCGCGAACCCGAGCGCCACGGACCAAATTTATTGGACTAGCTTTTGCACGGGGCAAACCGGCTGCACACCCTCTACGTTGTTGGTGTCGCAAGATCCTACGAACTCGAACCCGCCCCACCCCGCGAACAACACTGCCAGTGGACCTGCGATCAGCGCCGACGGCCGGTACGTGGCCTTCGCCTCCACCGCGACGAACCTTGTCAGCGGGTTCACGATCCCAACGGGCTCCGAACAGGTTTATCTCCGTGATACGTGCTATCAAGCTCCGGCCACGCCTGTGTGTGTGCCCTCAACGCAATTGATATCGCAAAATAGCCTTGGTAGCCCAAGCACCGGCGCCTCCGACAGTACTACCGTTTCGAGCGGCGGGCGGTTCGTCGTGTTCGCTTCTTCAGGGGCTAACATGATCCCCGTGGGCACGCCCCCACCCGCATCTGGCACGTCAGAGATTTACTTGCGAGATACTTGTTACTACTATGGACAGCAGATGTGCCAAACTCCGACCACCACGCTTTTATCTGAGCTCATACCTAGCTCTGGGCCGCCCACAGTAGGCAACGAAGGGAGCAGTTCTCCCTTCATTTCAGCGGACGGCCGCCTGATTACGTTCGCATCGTCTTCGACTAACTTGGGTCTTAGCGCCGGCGGGGTCTATGAATACGATTCCTGCCAGGCCAACAATGTTGGTGTCACTCCGTGCCCTCATCCGGGCCTTAATGCGCTCTACAGCGGAGGCAGCGTCCCCATGGTAGACGCCACGGACCAATTCTACTCTTTCGATATTATTAACAGCAGTAGCGGTTACCCGCTTTCCCAGGTGTATGTAGGCCAAACGACGGTGATAGCCCCACCCGCGTTAAACACACCGGCAGGTACTAACATTTCTGTGACACCCACGGATGCCGCATCCCTGTTGTCTCCGGTCACACTCACGTTTTCGGATGTGACCTCGGCCGGCGAAACGACCGTGACGCTGAGCAACACTGGGCTGACAGCCCCCGGTTACGAAATCTTGACCGCTGGTTTGCCAATTTATTTGTACGTCACCACAACTGCAGGCTACACGGGTAATGTGCAAGTCTGCGTCAACTACGGCCAGCTAATCACCGGCAATCCGTCGAGCTTGGAGCTCTTGCATTTCGTGAACGGGCAGCCACCGCCGGTCGTGATTTATCCAGCCACAGGGGGTACGCTGAATGCGTCTCAGATTTGCGGTACGGTAACCTCACTCTCGCCATTTGCCTTGGCGCTGCCTGCGCCAACCGTTAACCCGACCTCGCTTGCAGGCGGCACTGCGGGCGTGGCGTACGGGCCGGTTCCCTTTACGACCACTGGCGGCCAGGGGGCCGTAAACGTCACCGAGTCCGGCGCCCTGCCCTTGGGAATGACATTCAGCAACGGAACCCTTTCCGGGACGCCTATGGAGGTCGGCAACTTCCCCATAACCGTCACCGCGACTGATTCACAGGGCAGTATTGGGGCCGAGAACATAGCTTTGACGGTCAGTTGTCCCTCGATCACTGTGATGCCAACGTTTCTCGTAAATGGAATCCCCGGGACGGCTTATAGTCCCGTCACTTTCACGCAGACCGGCGGAGTGCCCCCGATCACGTTCTCGCAAATCGGCGTGCCGACACCCATGACTTTTACCACCACAGGCGTGCTTGGAGGAACTCCAAGTCAGACTGGATCCTTCCCGCTTACCGTCTATGCGATCGACTCTAACAGCTGTACGGGGAGCGCGAACGTTACGTTGATGGTTACGACGCAGCAACAAAAGACCACGCCCGTGGTGAATTGGACCGCTCCCGCCGCAATCCCATATGGCACGGCCCTGAGCGCAACGCAACTTAACGCCACGGTGACTCCGACCATCGCGGGAACGTTTGTGTACAATCCGCCGGCTGGCACGGTCCTGGGCGCAGGACAGCAAACACTCTCTGTCACTTTTATGCCGACGGATACCACGGATTACAACTCGGCTGTGGGGAACGTGGCTCTCACGGTGAATACCGCCCCGCTCACGGTGACGGCGAGTGCCGCGTCACGCGCGTACGGAGCAGCGAATCCCACGTTCACCGCAATGGTGACCGGAGCGGTCAACGGCGATACGTTTACCGAGACTTTGGCGACCACGGCAACCGCAACGTCAGGAGTCGGGCAGTACCCAATCACGGTAAGCAACGTGGCAGGCACAAACATCGCCGACTATTCGTTAGTGACGAATAACGGCACGCTGACCATAACGAAAGCGAATTCCACGGTTCTGTTAGTGCCGACCGTGGGCAGTGGCCCCACGGCTGGAACCTTTGTATTGACCGCAAATGTGTTGCCCGGGACGTCTGGCGTTCCCACGGGGACCGTCACATTTACATACGCGACGACGACTCTCGGCACGAGTCCTCTATCAACGCCAGAAACCGCCCCTGCAGTTGCTGTGCTATCGACGCCAGACCTGCCTTTCGGTACAGACTCCGTCACGGCAACTTACAATGGCGATTCGAATTTCAACGGAAACTCCAATCCGACAAATGTGAATCCGAGCTTCACAATCGGCGCCACTCTCAACGGGACAGCCGTATCCAGCGTAACTCTCGCGGCAGGACAATCGAGCTCCCAGATCACGATTACGGCGACCTCACTGACGGGCTTTGATTCGCGAATAAGCTTCTCTTGCGGATCGCTCCCGATCTATGTTCACTGCCAGTTTACGCCAAGCACCATCCCTTCCACCGTCCCATCGACCCCTCCTGCGACAACCGCAACTTCATTGCTCACCATTTCCGTGGACTCCACGAATGCTTCCATGGGGAAACAAGGCCGGATAGAGCTGGCCACGGCAGCCCCTCTCGCGTTGCTCGGGTTACTTTCTCTTCTGTTCGGGAAGCGCAAGCGTTGGACACTCTATGTGGGATTGGTGCTGCTCTTGACAGGTGTTGCAGGGACGCTGGTAGGCTGCACCAGTGCCAGTTCCAGTTCAGGTTCCTCGACTTCATCAAAATTGCCGCCTGCAGGCTCGCCGGTCATCGTGATCGAAGGAACGGCGAATGGCGGTGTCTTGGTCCCGTTTAATTTCACAGTCAACATCACGAATTGAGGTTTAAGACTAACTCGCAATCAGCTTGCTCGATCTCTTTATGAATCCGAAAGGCGAGGTTCAAAACGGCGGACCCATCCTCGTGGAAACGGTCTCCGTTGTCCTTGCCCTCTTCCGCCACGTCATCATGGCGGCCTGCTCGCGCCATCAGTTCAGCAAGCCCTCGGCCCCGGGGTCTTTTCGCTTCTTTTTAGGAAACGCAAGCGGTGGGTACTGTACACAGGAATCGTACTGCTCTTGGCATGCGTCGGGGGGAGGATCACCGGTTGCACCAGCGCGGGAAGTTCGTCGAATCTGCCGCCAGCCGGCAACCAGATGATCGAAGTGAAGGCGACCGCAAACGGCGTCTTGCATCCGCTCAATTTGACAGTCAATATCACGAATTAACAGCTCTGACCGCGTCCCAGCAGCGCGGGTGCAACAAGTTCGACGGTCACGTCACGCTCACGGTTCAAATGCCCCCCTCATCGGCAAGAGCGGTCTCGAACTGCATTCGTACAAGGGCTGTCTTCACAAGAAGGTGACAGCCGAATTTTCTGGCCATTTCATTGCGTAGACCAATACGTAGCCCGATTAAAGGGGGAAGCTGCTCTGCTTTCCCACGCCGATTCGGCGCGATAGATTGTTTCGCTTCGATGGTTCGGGACTAGCAGTTCTAAGATTCGCCTCACAACGAAATCGCGTTGGGAGTTCATTTTAATTCTTTTGAAGTTGGGGATGGGTTCGCGGACTCAATCTGACCTAGTGCAGGCTGCTATGATAGGGGGCCATGGCCACCCCAGAGGAAAGGAACCGGGAAAGACGCGATCCTCAGAGCATGAAGATCACGCAGGTCACGGTGTGGGCGAGTGGAACCCCGCAGCGGGTTGAGGATTGGCTGGCAAGTGAGGAGCCCCTGGAAATTCGCTGTGGCCGCCGATCTTTGGGTGTAACGATGCGCACTCCCGGCCATGACCACGAACTCGTGGCTGGGCTGTTGTTCACTGACGGAATCATCCGCAGCCCTGAGCAGTTGGTTCTGCCTGACCCGAGCCGGAATTTGTCAGGCCCGCGCACAAAACAAAACACGATTTTGGTGAAACTACGCGGAGCAAAAATCCCCGCAAAAAGAATTGAGAGAATGTATTCGGCAGGCTCGGCCTGTGGTGTTTGTGGCAAGGCAACGATTGAAGCCGTGCGTCAAAACCTCCTGGCCCGCCCAGAAAGAGCCCCGCGGTTCGATGCGGACATGCTGTGCACTCTGCCGGATCGACTAAAGACGGAGCAGGAGCTCTTCCGCCGGACCGGGGGATTGCATGCCGCCGCATTGTTCAGCGCAAAAGGCGAGCTGATTGTGCTGCGCGAGGATATTGGCCGACACAACGCCGTCGACAAGGTCATCGGCTGGGCGTTTCTACGGAATCAAATTCCGCTAAAGGGACATCTCTGCCTGGTCAGCGGGCGGGGTGGATTTGAAATCGTGCAGAAGGCGCTGGTGGCCGGGCTTCCTCTCCTGGCTTCTGTGTCGGCACCATCAAGCCTCGCAGTGCAGCTTGCCCGCGAATTGGGAATGTCCCTGATTGGCTTCTTGCGGGGAAACCGGTTCGTCATTTATTCCGGCGAGGAGCGGATCGTTCCGGCCGCGGCAGATTCAAGTCGTTGAGACCATCGATCTTCCGCGGTTTCCTTAAACTCCACCACTCTTCGGCGGCTTTGAAATCCTCTGGCGTATTCATATTCTTAAGAGTCAGGCTATTCTGCCCGGCCACGGTGAAATCCTGCAGCGCGATCGTTTCCACGGGAATCATTGCGAGCGCGTCCGTCATTTTTCTTACGCCTTTCCGAAACGCTTCGGCAAGTGGCGCGTAAGCCTCACGACGGTAAACCGCCGCGAGGGGTTCCAGCCCTTCCGGAGTGCGCGGGACGAAGGCTTTTGCGTTGGATTGCACAGCTCGCGAAAGCAGCAGTTCAATCCATTCTGCAGTGAGGTAGGGAAGGTCACACGCAAGAATGAGATTCCATGGTGACGATGTGAAGGCAAGTGCGGTCACGATCCCTGCCAGCGGTCCCTGATACGCGGCCACTTTGCGTATCCCGGGAATTTTATCCGGGACGGCCCGGAGCCCAACTTTTCGATATAGTCCTGCTGGACCAATCACCGTGACACGCGATACCAACGGCTCGAGCACGCGCGCCGTTCGCAGGATCAAAGGCTCCCCCGCGATTTTCAACAAGCCCTTGTTGCGCCCCATGCGCGAACTGGCACCGCCGGCGAGAATGAATGCGGCGACGTTAGGGAGTTGGGGCAAGGCTGGTCCATTCCCGGTGAATTTCCGCGCTAGCGCAGGAAGCTTCGCGTTCCACTACTTGGTGTCGTGCTTGCATCCGGCTTTTGCCAATGGGTTGGGATAGCCATTGGGATCGATCTCGTCCGCGGGGCCGTCGACGCACTGGTAATCCTTCTCAATCATGACTCGCAGAGTGCCGCCACCCGCAATTTCATGGTTGTAATAGAGCCCGATCACGTCCTTGTGGTTGGCCCAAGCGCTGGCCTGGTCGCTGGGCACGGTAATCGCAAGTTCGCCATTCTCAAACCGCACGTCACCGGATCCGGGCTTAGTGCCGAATCGAACGCAGTAGCGAAAAGCTGCCGGTTGGGGCCCCGGAAATTCAATACGTTCTGCCAGCTCTCCTGTCTGCACAAACTGGGCTACCTCAGTTTGGTTCAGCCGGAGCCGGACAGAGTTTGGTTTGCAGCGTAATTTCATGGATGCGACCTCAAGATACAAAATAAATGACGATTCAATGCCGCTGAACTCCGTGCCTCTGCTTTGCTAGACAAATATCCATGGCCAATTTCCACGATTTTGGATTCTACTCTCTGGCCCCAAGATAGTCGATTCCACTCTGGTCGCTGGAAAATTGAATGGTTGACACAAGCGCCTGGAGCGTTTAAAAGTATTCTCCGCGCGAGTCATCCAATTGGTATCCGGGGGGAGGACCATGGACGCTTCACGCCGTGATTTCCTCAAACTTGCCGCCGTCGGTGGCGCGGCTGCTGCCGTATTTGGTTTTGACCTCCAGCCAGCCTATGCGCAATTGCGCACCCTGAAAATTGCCCGCGCCAACGAGACGCGCTCGACCTGCCCGTATTGTTCCGTGAGTTGCGGCATCATTATTTATACGATTGGCGACCGCGCCAAGAACGTCACCGCCCAAGTGGTTCACGTCGAAGGAGATCCCGACCATCCAATCAACAGGGGCACCCTCTGCCCCAAGGGTGCGGCTCTCGAGCAGGACATTATGAATGAACGCCGGCTGCTGAAACCGCAAGTTCGCAGGCCTGGCGGCACGGATTGGGAAGACATCCCCTGGGATCAGGCCATTTCTGAAATCGCGGAAAAGGTAAAGAAAACCCGGGATGACACGTTTATTGAGACCGACGCTGCCGGACACCGCGTGAACCGCTGCGAATCCATTGCCTGGACGGGCGGTTGCACCGACACCAACGAGTTCAACTATCTGGTCGTGAAGTCCATGCGCGCCCTGGGGGTCGTGCACTTGGAAAACCAGGCCAGAGTTTGACACGGCCCCACGGTCTCAAGTTTGGGACCAACATACGGCCGGGGCGCAATGACGAATGGCTGGGTCGACATGAAGAATGCCGACATGATGCTGATCATGGGCGGCAACCCGGCGGAGAACCATCCTTGCGGCTTCAAGTGGGCCATCGAAGCCAAGCGCACGCGCAACGCGAAGATGATTGTGGTGGACCCGCGCTTCACGCGAACGGCCAGCGTTGCCGATCTCTTTTGCCAGCTGCGCGTGGCCACGGATATCGCCTTTCTGGGCGGGGTGATCCGTTACGCGATTGAGAACAACCGCATCGCGAAAGATTATCTGGTGAATTTCACGAATGCCGCGTTCATCGTGAAAGACACCTTCAAGTTGCCCGAGGACGAGGGCGTCTATTCCGGATACGACGCCAAGACACTGAGCTACGACAAGGCGACGTGGAATTATGCCAACAGCGATGGCGCCGGAAAGCCCCTTCCGGAAGCGCACATGCTGGCTGCGACAGCACACGTCGCGGCTGGGACTCCCGCACCGCCGCCGTCCCTGACGGAAAAACCCGCGTACGATTTCACGCTGCGACATCCGAATTGTGTATTCCAACTGTTGCGGAAGCACTATTCGCGATACACGCCGGAGATGGTGGAGCGCATCACGGGAGTTCCTAAGGAGCAATTTCTCAAGGCCGCGGATCTCTTCACCTCCATTCGCAAGGATGGCGATACCAAAAAAGTCGGCACCATCATTTACGCCGTGGGGTGGACGCAGCATACCTCCGGCACACAAACCATTCGCACTGCCGCAATGCTGCAGCTCCTCCTGGGAAACGTGGGACGCGCCGGCGGCGGCGTGAATGCTCTCCGTGGCCATTCCAATATTCAAGGCGCCACCGATATGGCGGGAATTTTCGATAACCTGCCCGGTTACATGAAGGTTCCGGTCCCCGCGGATGGCTCGTTCGAGGGATGGATGAAGCGCATCACGCCAGAGCCCTCCAAGCCCGGCCCTTGGGAGAGCTTTAACTACTGGGGCAATACACCGAAATTTGCCGTCAGTTTCCAAAAAGCGTTGTACGGTGACGCGGCCACGAAACAAAACGATTGGGCTTATGACTTTCTGCCCAAGGTGGACCGCAACTTTTCCTGGACCTATCTCTGGGACAACATGTACAACGGCATCGTCAAGGGTCTGTTCGCCTTCGGGATGAATGGCGTGGCCATCGGCCCGGACACCAAAAAGAATATCGACGCATTGAAGAAGGCCGACTGGCTAGTCGTGGGCGAGATTTATCCTGATGAGACGAGCGAATTCTGGAAGTCCCCCGGCATCACCGTCGAGGAGATGAAGACGATTCAGACCACGGTGTACCGCCTGCCGTGCGCGGGATTTGCGGAGAAAGACGGCACGTTCACGAACTCTGCGCGTTGGCTGCAATGGAAAAACGCAGCCCTGCCGATGCCCGGAAGCTGCCGTCTCGATCAGGCGATCGTCGCGCAGATTTTCCTGAAGGTCCGCGCGCTGTATCAAGCAGAAGGCGGAAAGTTCCCGGATCCGATTCTGAAGCTGACATGGAGCTATACCGAGCCGGCGAACCCTTCGCTCGCCGAGGTGCTCAAGGAAATCAACGGCAAAACGTTTGTAGACGTAGAAGATCCCGCGACGAAGCAGCAGTTGAAGGCAAATCAGCAGGTGCCGGGCTTCGCATGGCTGAAGGACGACGGCACCACTTCCTGTGGCAACTGGATCTACAGCGGCGCGTACACGGAAGCCGGCAACCTGACCATGCGGCGCGATCCTGCCGATCCTTCCGGCATGGGTGTGCACCAGAATTGGGCTTGGTCGTGGCCCGCAAACCGGCGGGTGCTCTACAATCGCGCCTCCTGCAATGTGGAAGGAAAGCCTTGGGATCCCTCGCGGCGGCAAGTCTGGTGGAGTGATTCGGCGCAGAAATGGGTGGGCAACGACGTCCCGGATTTCAAGGCCGATTCCAAGCCGGCTGAGCACATGGGGCCATTCATCATGAATCCGGAAGGCGTGGGACGCTTGTTCGCACCTCTTGGCGCATTTGCGGATGGACCCTTTCCCGAGTTCTATGAGCCCACCGAAAGCCCCGTGGACAATCTGTTACATCCGCAACAGTCCAGGAATCCAGTGGTGAAGCGATTCAAGACGCCCGACGATAAATACGCCACTCCGAAAGATGGCTATACAGTTGTCTGCACCACGTATCGCCTGACCGAGCATTACCACTACTGGACGAAAAACAATCCCATGAACGTGCAACTCGTGCCGGAGCCGTTTGTGGAGATTCCCGAAGAATTGGCGCAGGAGATCGGTTTGCGCGGGGGAGACAAGGTGAAGATCTCCAGCATTCGGGGGGAATATGTGGCCAAGGCCATGGTTACAAAGCGAATCAAACCCATGATGATCGACGGAAAGAAAACCTATCAAGTCGGCTTCCCCATCCATTGGGGCTATCGCGGCATTGCGGAGGACGAAGGGAAGACTTCCAAGACGCTGGCGAACTTAGTCACGCCGGCCGTGGTCGATCCCAATGCCTACACGCCGGAATTCAAGGGATTCCTCGTGAAGGTCGAGAAGGCGTAGGGGAGCAGCGATGAGCCAAGCGACACTGCGCATCCAAAAAATCTCCGGCCACGCGGGGAGCATTCCCGGCGAGGACACCCAGCGTGATCTGCAAGTGTGCAAACTGGTAGACACCACTACGTGTATCGGTTGCAAGGCCTGCGAAGTGGCCTGCGTTGAATGGAACAGCATGCCCTTCTCTCCGACCACGTTTGACAATACGTACCAGACCATGCCGGACACCCGCTGGAATTACTGGAACCTCATCCTGTTCAACGAACATGAGAAAGAAGATGGTTCATTGCAGTGGCTGATGCGCAAGCACCAATGCATGCATTGCGCGGAACCCGGCTGCCTGGAAGCGTGTCCCGCGGATGGCGCCATCGTGCAGTATTCCAATGGAGTTGTGGATTTCCAACAAGCAAACTGCATCGGCTGCGGCTACTGCATTACAGGTTGCCCCTTCAATATTCCGAAATTCAATTCGGTGACCAAGCGCGTGTACAAGTGCTCTCTGTGCACGGATCGCATTAGCGAAGGACTCGAGCCCGCGTGCATCAAGTCCTGTCCAACCGGCTGCCTGCATTTCGGCACAAAGGAAGACATGTTGGACCTTGCCGGACAACGCGCGAAGCAATTGAAGGATCACTTTGGCTACGCCAATGCCGGTGTGTACGATCCGCCGGGCGTCGGGGGCACCGGCGTCATCTATGTGTTGCATGACGCCACGAAACCCGAACTTTATGGAGGCCTGCCTGCCAATCCGAGCGTTCCGTTGGTCGTGAAGCTCTGGAAGCATCCGTTGAAGTGGCTGGGTAATCTGGCAATTGCGGGCGGGCTCATCGGATTGTTCGTGCACTATCTGCGGTTTGGTCCCAAAGCGCGCGAGGATGAGGACATTCCTCCCGTTGGAGCAGAACCGTGACGCATCCTGAACAAATCGCTCCTCACGGTCACGTGCTTCGCTACAGCTTTCCGGAACGCTTGAATCACTGGGTGGCGGCTGGTTCGTACCTTTATCTAATGGCCACGGGCCTCGCCTTCTGGTCCCCCTGGCTTTTCTGGATTGCGGTCATGCTCGGCGGCGGTCAGACTTCGCGCACGTTGCATCCCTGGGCGGGCTTGGTGTTCGCGGCCTCGCTCGGCTACATGTACGTGAAATGGTCGAAGCAAATGAAGTTCGAGGCCGTCGACAAGGAATGGTGGAAGTCTCTCCACTATTACATAACGAATCAGGACGACAAAATGCCTCCGGCCGGGCGCTACAATGCCGGACAGAAAGTGCTCTTCTGGAGTTTTTTCTTCGGCGGGCTGGTGCTGCTTCTGACCGGGCTCATTCTCTGGTTCACGGATTCGATTCCCTGGAGTTTTCGTTGGCTGCGCTACATCGCGGTGATATTGCATCCCATCGCTGCCCTGTTCACGATTGGCAATTTCATGATTCACGTGTACATGGGAGTGTTCGCGGAACGCGGCGCGTTTGGGTCTGTCATCCGCGGTGATGTATCCATGGCGTTTGCGAAACGCTACCACCCAAGCTGGTACAAAGAAATCGTGGGCAACTCTCCGCCCAGGAAATGAGCCTTCTCGCCACTGCTGGTGTAAATTACTCCGCGCGCATGGCCCGCGCTGAGTTGCTTGCCTCGCGCCATCCTTTCGCGCGGGAAATCCTCTCCTTCTACCTTCACCTTGCCAACTTTCAGAAGGAATTCTACGAGCGCCTCCCGAAAATCTGGGGCAAACGCCCCATCGTGCCCGCCGACGGAAATCTGCGCTCCGAACTTCACATCTCCATTCTGCTGGAGCCCCTGGCAAGATTCCTTTCCCTGGTCGAAGCCCATGGTCCCGCGCCGCTTGCCGCGCAAGCTCAGCGCTTTAGGGTTCAGGGCGACGTCGCGTGGGCCGCGGCTCTGCATGAATTCTGGAATGTGGGATTGCTGGAAACGAGGAATCCCGCTTCGCCTGAAGGCGCCTCCGCCAGCCTCCTCCAGGAATTTCTAAGCCGAGCCTTCCTTCAGCCCTACGCCGAGTTCATAGCTGGCGCCATGCTGCCCCCCATTTCCGCCATGACCGATTGTCGCTGCCCGCGCTGCAAATCGCTGCCCCTGCTGGGCGTCCTGCGTCCGGAAGGCGACGGCGGGAAGAAATTCCTCCAGTGCTCCTTGTGCGCTCACGAGTGGGATTTCCTGCGCATCCTCTGCGCGCATTGCGGCGAAACCCGCGAAGAGAAACTCAGCGTTCACACCGCCGATCAATTCCCGCACATCCGCATCGAAACCTGCGACACCTGCAAACACTTGCTGCGCACCATCGATCTAACCAAAGATGGCAACGCCGTCCCCATGGTCGACGATCTGGCGATGATTCCTTTAACTTTGTGGGCCGAAGAGCGCGGATATCAGAGGATTCAAGAAAATCTGTTGGGAACTTAAGTTTGTGAACTCCGTGCAGGAATGGGCAGCGAACATCTTGACTATACGGGCGAAGTTTCGCAGGAATGGGGAGCGACTCGTAGGCGCCTGATTTGCCCATCAACCAATTCATCGTCTCTGACCTTGAGGCGGCGTCCCTCTGTTCGGACAACCTTGATGCGCTGCAAGCGAGCTACAACAGGCTGAAACCAGACCGCGAGCGAGATCGGTTCGCCAACGCTTTGATGGATCGTCTGAATGTTGACAAGGGTTACCTGGAAATAGCCTACTTCGCGGTTGGGGTTATGCAAGTATCCCCTCTTTTTGCAGCGCACTCTCAGAACATTGACCGGGATGTGTCACCCGGAGCTGACGAGTGCTAGAGGCTCATCTACCCCGTGATGCAGTTTTTTTCCTATCAAGGCTCACGGTCTTCCCGGTTGCGGGCTTCGGAGCACCGGTAACCCCAGGAGTTTTGTTCTCTTCGGCAGAATTCGTACCTCCGGTATGTAAACTCAGTGCATTTAGAATCAGTGACATAGCCGAGACCCGGCAGAAGCAGAGCAATGGCGGGGTCCGGCGCCTCATTTCATAGACCCTGGCAGCTCCTGGACCGTGAATTGCACCTCTGTCGACCCATGTCTCTCGCTTGAGAGTTCACTCGAGGTGCGACCAATGAATCGGAGTACCATGCACACGTGGTTCCGGGCCGTGATGTCAATCGCGCTATTTGGGGCGACATTTTTCGCTACCTCCAGCCGCGCTGCAATCGCCATTGATGCACGGGTTTCCACTGACCGGACTCCCGCGAGCAAAACCATCGTATCGCCGGCATTCTCGACGACGGCCAGCAACGAACTGCTTTTGGCTTTCGTGGCGACCGATTATAAGTCCGGGGCCAATACGACCGTCACCGGCGTAAGCGGAGCAGGATTGACTTGGGTGCTCGTCGTGCGCACCAACGCAGAAAGCGGCACATCCGAGATTTGGCGCGCGTTCGCTCCATCGACACTCACCGGCGCCACAGTTACCGCAACTCTTTCCCAGAGTGTTCTTTCCTCCATGACCGTTCTCAGCTTCTCTGGTGTGAACACCAACGGCACGAACGGCTCGGGCGCGATCGGAGCTACGGCCAGTGCCGATGCAAAAACAGGCGCGCCCACCGCGTCTCTGGTGACGACAGGCAACGGTTCGTGGGTTTTCGGGGTGGGCAATGACTTCGACAACGCAATTGCCCGAACACCCGGCACTGGGCAAAGCCTGGTTCACCAGGACCTCACCAGCACTGGCGACACGTATTGGGTACAAATGCAAAACGGCGTTACTCCCAATAGCGGCACAACTGTAACTATCAACGATACCGCGCCGACAACTGACCGTTACAATCTCAGTATCTGCGAGGTGCTCGCGGCCACAGGCAGCGTTCCAACATTTTCTCTTTCGGGAACGGTGAGTCCGAGTGGCGCGGGTGTCACGATAACGCTCACGGGTGCGGCTAGTGCCACGACGACTACGAATTCCTCGGGCAACTTCACCTTCGCCAATTTGATTGCTGGGTCGTACACGGTAACACCCAGCGAGAGCGGATACACCTTCAGTCCTTCCTCCCAATCCGTGACCATCAGCGACGCCAATGTCACCGGTATCGACTTCGGTGCAACCCCTCCTCCGACTTGGAGTATCTCAGGCAGTATTGCGCCAGCCAGCGACGGCGCTGGCGCCTTGATCACTTTGGGTGGCGCAGCTAGTGCAACCACGACCGCCAATGCTTCAGGCAACTATGCCTTTTCGAATTTGCTTAATGGAACCTACTCGCTGACGCCAAGCAAGAGCGGTTATACCTTTAGCCCCACGCTACAAACGGTAACGATTGCAGGAGCCAATGCGACTGCGCCGCCCTTCAACGGGCAGGCTGCCAGCAGTGCCGCCTTGGCCATCGATGTGCAAACTTTCACCAATGCGCCCTCAGCGACTGCCACCATCACCACGCCGTCATTCTCCACCGAATCGCCCAATGAGTTGCTGCTTGCCTTTGTTGCTACGGATTATTTGAGCGGAACAAACACCACGGTGACGGGGATGAGCGGCGCCGGCCTCACCTGGACTCTTGTGTTGCGCACCAACGTGCAGAGTGGTTCGTCGGAGATATGGCGGGCGTTTGCCGCAGCGCCTCTGAGTAATGTTTCGGTGAGCGCTACTCTTTCGGAGAAAGTCGTCGCCTCGATAACGATCGTCAGCTTTACCGGTGTCGACACCACTGGAAGCAACGGTTCCGGCGCGATTGGCGCGATCGCAAGTGCCAACGCGAAAACCGGAGCGCCCACGGCGTCTCTTGTTACCACACGCAGCGGTTCCTGGGTCTTCGGCGTGGGCAATGACTTCGACAACGCTATTGAGCGCGTTCCCGTCGCTGGACAGAGCTTGGAGCAGCAATACCTGACGCCAACAGGCGACACCTACTGGGTGCAATTGCAGAACAATACAAACCCCGTACCGGGAACTACCGTAACAATCAAGGACACGTCGCCGACAACTGACCGCTACAATCTCTCCATCGCGGAAGTCCTCCCGGCGATCACTGGTAGCGGGGGAATCACGCCTCCCACGATCAACCTGTCAGCGCCGGCCCCGGGTGCCACGGCTTCGGGTTTGACAAACATCACCGCGGCGGTAACGGATACTTCCTACCCGGTCTCCGGCGTCCAATTCACTTTGGACGGCGTCAACCTCGGGTCCGCAGTAACCGCGTTTCCGTATTCGCTGACATGGGATACAACCACAGCGACCGCTGGGACCCACAATTTGTCGGCGACCGTCACCGACACGGGAGGCCAATCCGCCACGGCGGCGCCGGTCACAGTGACCGTCGACAATTCCGGCAACCCAGCTGTCGTTGGCAGTTGGTCATCTCCGGTTTCCACTCCTGCAGTCGCGGTCAACTTGATCCTGCTCTACAACAACGACATTCTCTTTTACCAAGACGGGGCCACCGTCACCGTCTGGAACTACACGAGCAACACCTTCACGAATGTTTCCACCTCCGTCGACATTTTCTGCTCGGGTGCAACTGCGCTCTCCGACGGACGCATTCTCTCCATAGGAGGTTACGGATCGGGCACCGCGGATATTGGCATATCCAACGCGGAAATCTTTGATCCTTCGAAGAACACTTGGACCATGATCCCCAGCATGACGTACCGGCGTTGGTATCCCACCGGTACGCCTCTATCCGACGGCCGCATCCTGGTCACCGCTGGTTGGCAAACCACCAACCACAGCAATGCAGGCATACCGGAAATCTATGATCCCAGCACGAATACCTGGTCATCGCTCGCGAGCGCCAACAATCCCTTCGAGACCTACCCCTTCATGTTCATGCTGGGAGACGGGCGCGTCATTCATGTAGGCGGTTCGGAATACGCCACGGACACGGAAATTTTGGATATCAATTCGCAGACTTGGACCGTGCTTGACCCGCGCATCGTCGATGGGGGCAGCGCCACGATGTATCTCCCCGGGTTGATCATGAAGGCTGGTAGTGCCAGCGACAGCCAAGTGGTTGGCTCCTCCTCCAACACCACTTTCGTTATGGATACCACGCAGCCTTCACCGAGTTGGGTGCAAATCCCCTCCATGGCGTACCCGCGCAGCTTCCTCAACCTAACCGAGCTGCCGGATGGCACGGTGCTGGCTACGGGCGGAGAGACCGACAGAAACGGAGGCAATATTGCCAACGCGGTTTATGCGGCAGAGTTGTGGAACCCCGCAAGGCAAACGTGGACGACGATGGCTTCCATGCATACGCCTCGCGAATATCACTCCACCGCTTTGTTGCTACCCGATGGGCGCGTTTTGCAATCCGGTATGGGAGCGGACTTCGGAAATGTACCAGACGAAGACAGCGCAGAGTTCTTTTCGCCGCCGTACCTCTTCAAGGGCGCTCGCCCCACGATTACCCAAGCGCCGCCTGCGCAAATCTCATACGGCACCGGCTTCTTCGTGGGCACCCCGGACGCCGCCAATATCCAATCCGCTGTGCTCATCCGCACGGGCGCGGTGACGCACTTCTTCGATCAGAACACGCGCTTCGTTCCGGTGACCTTTCAACAAACCAGCGGTGGATTGACCCTGACCGCTCCGGCCAATGCGTACCTCGCCCCACCGGGCTACTATATGCTGTTCCTGGTCAACAACAATGGCGTGCCTGCCGTCGCGCCATTTGTGCAGATAACACAGTAGCGAACGTCTATACAGCTGGTTTGCATGGGTTTCTGCCGGCTCTTGTGACAGGCCGGTGCAGATATTCCGCACGGTATCAAAGTTGATCGTGGGCCTTGGAAGTGGATGATGTGCAGCGCTTCTCCTCGATCAAGAAAGCCATCAGGTACTGCGGACTGTGTGGCGCAGAGAAGAGTTCCGGCGGCACAATCCAACGCACTCCGCTGTCGAAGCAGCGCAACAAGCATTTGCAGACCACGCTGATCGAAGCGGCAAAGATGGCGCCGCTCTTCAGTCCGGTGCTGGCGACGAGCAACTCCTTCGCTACGTAGGGTGCGGCATTAAACAAGGAGGATTTCTTCGGCGCGTTGCTTTGCGCTCTTTCGCGGCGCGAGAACCGAAACTGTGGAAGCTCTCAAGCATGCGTACGAGCTAGCTGCCACCCTCGCCACCACGCTCTTCGGCAATGAGAGTACTGGAGGCCAGGATTATTCCCTTGCCGAGAGGTCAAGCAGCTTACAGCGATTAGTAATCTCTCGGGTCACTCTTCGGCGTTCCCACAGTTCCCGCGTAGACGGATGTTCGGATGTGGATCAACTGGCGGTTAAAGTCCAAGTCTTCATGCCAGAGCGCAAGAACCTCACCTATCCGCATACCCGTAGAGCACAGCACAAAGCGGATTGCCCCAACTGGTTCCTCTGCTTGTAGCGGATAGACCGCTCGCCACCCTTTTGCATGTGCCTCAAAATGCAGAGCTTGAACGAAACAGGAGCAAGCTCCGCCGCCAGCCGGCCATAGCGCTTCGAGCTGATCGCAAGCTGCCCTAGAACATGGCTCAGGAAATGGCAAAACGAAGTCTCATTGAACGCAGGCCAGCAACTAATCCCGCCGGGCGGGGTTGGGGGCTAACAAGACTCGGGAAAGTTCCGACCGCCTCCATAAATTTACTGGTCGCACCCCGGCAAAAACGCGTGGCGGGTAGAACTCTTCAGATCGAATCATGAAAATGCACGATCACGAGCGATCCAGGCCCAACCTCGCTGGACTCGCGTCTCTAGTGCAACAGGCGGAGATGAAATTACTCCTGGCCGGCAGGTGGCCACCGCTCAAGCCGTTGCCAGTCTTCAAGTATAAAACACATGAGTATCGCGCCTCGATTGATTTCGACAAGATCCGAGGAGAGTGGGTCTGTCGCAAAACATCCTTACCGTCCAACAAGGTTCAGGAGCTGCGAGGAGGATTGACCGAAATAACCCAGGCTTTACCCCAAGGTCAAGCAGAAGTGTTCGCCGAATTCGCCACCGCAGAACAGCAGGAACAAGAATTGGAAAAGGACGCCAATCGCCGTCTCCAGGCAATGCTTGAGTGGCGAGAGAATTACGAAAACGGCGCGCTCTATTCCGGACTGCGGGACTTTCTTTCCAAAAGCCAGCAGGCTGATATCGACGAAAGCATCCGACTGACTCTAACCGCCCGGCAGCTTCAGTGCAGCCCGAAGAATATTTCTTACGTCTTTGACGCACTGTTAAAGGCGGGCGGCAAGCTGGCAACACTCATAGAAATCGCGCAGCGGAATAAGACGGGGCCGGGAGAGGGTGTGCCGGCCCAAACGAGCGAAAAGTCAGCTCCAGCAACTGAAATATTTGCGCCGGCGCCGGATGAAAGCCACATCCCCGCAACCCCCGAAAGCTTTGCAGAAGAACCAATTGTAAGTGTCTTCCCTGAGCAAGACGAATGCTCTCCGGTCGAGCAGACTGCGCGCACGGTGTCTCTCGCATCTAAGATCGTGACGCCTGAGATTCTGGATGCGGACTCGCCACTGTCTGTCGAAGATCTCCAGGAAGAAGTGCACCACGATAGTCCAATCTCCGGTTCTGGCTCGGGAGTACTGCGGCCAGGATTCAGGTACTCAACGGATCGCAACGAAAATTCCCCCTCACGCAAACATGTTCTGGAAATATCCGGGTTTCAGGTCGCCGCATTCGCAGTCGTGTTCTTGTTCGCGGTGATCGGTCTTACCGTTGGGCTCACAGTGGGACGAGGCCCACTCGGAAAACGCCTCCGAGACGCCCAGAAATCAATCCTGGCTGCTGATGCCACGTCACCGGCACTGCCTAATCGCCCAAGCGCCACGACTTCGCAAACTTCCATTTCGCCGGCAACAAATACCTCTAATACGGCTACGGTAAACCCGCCGGTGCCAGACACGGATGAATCGCGGTCAGAAAGTCCATCCGCTCAATCTCTCAATGCACGAGCGGCAAATTCAGCTTCCCACGTGAGTTCGGCCGGACCATCTTCGACAGTAACGAGCAGATCCCTCATTGATTCCGATAACTCCTTGGGTGCAAATAGACTCGATCAGGCCACGCCTTCCGAAGAAAAGTCCAAGGAAAGCACCCGGGGTTCTGAATCTTTTGCGAAGTCGCCTTCCGCAGATTCAAGTTCGTCTCCGACAGAGAAATCTACACCATCTGTTAATCCCGAACCCAGTCCGGGGCGCAATCGCTCGGCCGGGCTAGTCGCGCGCAACGCGCCGCCACTCGCAAGTGCCAAACCCGCGCATTCAACCAAGGCTGGTGGCCCAATAAGTGGCGAGCTGAGGAATCGCGCCACACGCAGGGTAACGTCTGCGACGGGCGCAGCGCCACGCCTGGTACCGCCTTCCGCGATCCTTGTCACTGTCCCAGCCCGTGGCGGCAAACCGTTCCGAGTGACCTTCCCGGAAAAACCGATCGCCGCCTCTTCTTCGATCGCGATGACCTCGGAACTTTCCGTCCTTGTTTCTCCTCAGTCCGGACCCGCCGGGGCTCATAAACCCGCTCGATTGCAAGCGGGTGAACTCGTCTACTTCGTTTGGCCTCGTTATTCAAGGGCAGAGAATCGATATGGATCGGCACAAACCGTAAAGGTTCGCACCACCATCGGGCAACTCGGCCAGGTGCTGGATGTGAAGCTCGTCAGCGGTTCGATCTCTCTTCTTCCTGCTACCATGAGTGCGATTCGCCTGTGGCGTTACAGGCCCACCCTTTTGAACACAAGGCCTGTCCAAGTTCAACAGGACGTCACGGTTGAATTCCGGCCGCCAGAGTATTTGTCGCAGGTGCGCACCCGGAATACATCGCAGAGGTAGCGGCCGTTTGAGATTAGGACATGTGGCTTCAGTTGCTGACGCTAATGTTTTCGGTGTTGGCCCTGAACGTAGGAATTCCCGCCTAGGTCATTAATCTCTGACGCAACTCGTTTTTCCCGTACCCGGATCTGTGTGGCTATGTTCTCCTGACGGACATGGTTCGTCATGGCCTCCTCGAGTCTTGTCGTCGGCCCGTTTTTGTTCGTCGGCTGCTCTTTGCTCGTCGGCCCGTCTTTGATCTTCGGCGCGTCGTCGATCTGCGTCACGGCTCGAATCTCCGGTCTGGCCCGTCGCGCCCTGCGGTCCAGGTGGTCCTGGCGTTTGGTTCGTGGTGCATCCGGCGACAAATAGCGCTAACGAGAACGCTCCCGCAACTAGCGATGTCTTCAGTTTCATTTCATTTTCCTTTGTGGTGCTGCTCAATCTCGAACGCCGCCACGGCGGATGATTGCTCACGGCAAGGATGGTACCCAGAGTTCACCAGTTGGCGCTGTTCGAATTCGCACAGTCCTCAAAAAACGCCGATCGCGGGAAGGAAGTTCGTGTAGCTAGTTGGGATTCGAATCTTCAACCGATCTGGTCGCCAAGTTCCGGTGGCGTTACCGGCGACTTACGTACCGGAGCGAATGCGCGGCCTCAAACATCTTCTCTTTGGACGTCGTTCTCAGCTCCGCGTGTCGCATCTCATCTATGGTTAACGTAGAGCAGCGGTACGAAGAGTTGTGTTCAGGACTTGAAGCTGGCCGGTAGAAATAGCATCCTCAATCATGGACTCTGCTGCTACTTCCGCCAGTTCGGCATCGCCTGCCGTGGCCGCCAAGGCGCTATCGCGGGTCGGCTACTTCCGCTGGTTTATTTGTGCCCTCCTTCTTTTCGGAGTTACCAAGAATTACATGGACCGCCAGGTCCTGGGAGTCCTGAAGACCACTCTGCAACATGATTTGGGCTGGAACGAAATCGATTACGGCAATCTGGTGTTCGCGTTCCAGGCGGCATATGCGGTTGGCATCCTGCTCATGGGCCGGCTGATCGATCGTATCGGCACCCGGCTGGGCTACGCCTTGGCCATGATTTTCTGGAGCCTGGCGTCAATGGGGCACGCTCTGGGCAGTTCCCTGAGTAGTTTTATTTTTGCCCGATCGGCGTTGGGACTCGGGGAATCAGTGGTATTTCCGGCCAGCCTGAAATGCGTAGCGGAATGGTTCCCGAAGAAGGAGCGCGCGCTGGCGGCTGGAATCTTTAACGCAGGTTCCAATCTGGGCGCGATTATCACTCCGCTGGTCGTAACGTGGATCGCAATTCATTGGGGCTGGCGCTGGGCATTTATTATTACGGGCGCGCTGGGTTTTGTTTGGGTGATCCTTTGGTTGCTGCTGTATCGCAAGCCAGAGGAGCATCCGCGCCTTTCGAAGGCGGAACTGGATTACATCCGCAGTGATCCGCAACCGCCGATGGTGAAAATCGGGTGGGCCCGCCTTATTCCGCATCGGCAGACCTGGGCATTTGTCGCAGCGAAGTTCATGACCGACCCCATCTGGTGGTTTTACCTGTTTTGGGTGCCCGATTTCCTGCAACGCAAACATAGTCTGGCACTGATGCAAATCCGCGCGCCAATCGTGGTGATCTACTTGACCGCAGATTTCGGCAGTGTCGCGGGAGGTTGGCTGTCATCGTGGTTGATCGCGCGCGGCAGGAGCGTCAACGCGGCCCGCAAGACGGCCATGCTGCTTTGCGCTCTTTGTGTTGTTCCAGTTGTATTTGCTGCTCGTATCCAGAGCATGTGGGGCGCGGTTCTGCTGATCGCGATCGCAGCCGCGGCTCACCAGGGATTTTCCGCCAATCTGCTAACCCTTCCGTCCGACACTTTTCCGACACAGGCGGTTGGCTCGGTGGTGGGCATGGGTGGAATGGCCGGTGCAATCGGGGGAATGCTGATCGCCGAGATTGTCGGATACACATTGCAGTGGACCGGCAGTTATATGGTCCCTTTTTTGATGGCCAGCCTGGCCTACTTGCTGGCGTTGGGCGCCCTTCAGCTTCTGGCACCCAGGTTGGAGCCGGCCAAAATTCAGTGAGAGGACTCCCAACAAGGTTAACGATTTGACTTATTGCGCCCCGCCGCTGCGTCAGTATCGGCATGCGAATCGGGAAGCGAAAAGCGCACGCAGGCAAAAAACAAGAATTAGGATTCCGAGGATGCGCAGAAATCCAAGGAACAGCGGTGCGCAAATTGACATGCTCGAAACCGTGTACGCGAATTGCTGCAGACCGACCAGGAGTGGCTATTCTTTCAAACCCGCTTCAATTAAATCCATAAGGCAGTGCAGCAGGAATTGATGGCCCTCCTGAATCCGGGCCGTATCTAGGTTACCGACGACGAGGGCGCTATCCGATAGGGAAAGCGCGGCTCCGCCATCGCCTCCCAGGAACGCGATCGCCTTCATCCTAATCTCTTTAGCGCTTCGCAATGCTTCGAGTATGTCCGGGGAGCGCCCGCTGGTGCTGAGTGCGATCAACACGTCACCAGGCCGTCCGAGGGCCCTCACTTGCCGCGAAAAAATTTCCTCGAAACGGTAGTCATTTCCAATGCAGGTCAAAACTGAGGCATCCGCAGTCAGCGTGATGGCAGCCAGCGGACGCCGGTTCTTCTTATATCGCCCCAACAGCTCGCCTGCCAGGTGTTGCGCCTGAGCAGCGCTACCACCGTTCCCGCAAATCAGAAGTTTGCCGCCGTTGTTCAGGGCGGCCAGGCACCGGTCCGCAGAAATGCGCAGCAGGTCTGACATGGCGCGCAGTGATTCCAGCATCGCCATGGAATCGTCCAGAGACCTATCAAAATTGTTCATGCTGGATCCATCTCCCCCTCCGGCGAGGACAAGCGTTTGCGAATCGATTGCTGGCCGTCCAGTTAGCGCGCGGAGCTCTCGTAGTTGAAAACGTAGCTCCCCGATCCAACTTCCATTACCACCGCATCATCACTCTGTCGCAAACCGGAAATGCCCGGGCTCGATTGCAACGGCTTCCCGCTCTCCGTCACCTGTTCCAGCTTCGCCCTGGGCAGGCGCACGGTGGCAGTTGTGTTCGCAGGAAGTTCCACGCTCAGCGTCATCTTCCCGTCTTTCAGTTCCCATCCCGAAGCGACTCTTCCGTACATACTGTGCACGGAACCCTTCGCGAAGGTCAATCCTCCGCCCGGGTGCGGCTGCAGAAGGATGTGTTTGTAACCGGGCTGCTTGGGGTCGATGTCAATCCCGGCGATCACGCGATACATCCAATCACCAATCGCGCCATAGGCGTAGTGATTGAACGAGTTCATTCCC
>Ga0181538_10000904_pt1 | contig 34761 bp, 28 predicted proteins | sample PEATcosm2014_Bin_40_FD_119773 | JGI IMG/M metagenome (GOLD analysis project Ga0181538, IMG submission 119773) | Peatland microbial communities from MTU Mesocosm Facility, Houghton, MI, USA - PEATcosm2014_Bin23_30_metaG | ecosystem: Environmental > Terrestrial > Soil > Wetlands > Peat | place... | reverse complement strand
TTTCATACCGCATTGTTTATGAGGATGCCTGGTTTCTCTGCATCGATAAGCCCGGAAATCTGCTTGTCCATCGCGCGGGCATCTCTTTCCGCAATAATCTTATTCATCAGCTGCGGCATATCCATACCCCGGCTTTCCCGACCGCACATACCGTGCACCGGCTGGACCGGGAAACGTCCGGAGCTCTTATGGTAGCAAAGAATATCGAAGCAAGAGCCCTTCTCGGTCGGGAGTTCGATGCCGGGAATGTTGAGAAATGCTATTTTGCCGTTGTTCATGGAAATCCCGGAATAAACGATATCGATCTTCCAATTGGTAAAATGGTCGATTCGGCAATTCCTTATAAATTCTGCGTGGACGCAAACGGCAAGAGCTGCCGGACTCGTATTACGGCATGCGAGGTCTTATCCGGGGAGTATTCCCTGCTAACCTTGCAACCGGTCACCGGCAGGACTCATCAGATCCGGATTCATTGCGCCGCCGTCGGCGCCTCGATTGTCGGCGATAAACTTTACGGTCAGAGCGAAGCCACATATCTCGTTTGGCGGGACGACAAAACGCGCGATGCCGATGCACGGTGGTTTCCCCGGCAGGCTTTGCATTGCGCTTCACTGACGTTCATGCATCCCTATACAAAGAAACGATGCCGCATAGAGGTACCGATGCGGGAGGACATGCAGAAGCTTGTGGAAAAGCTCCGTACGGAGAAATACCATCCCCTGTAAGGGGGAGAGTCAAAACGAAGCCGTTCCCACCCTCCTGTAGGCCTCTCCCGGAGGCGAAAAAACTACATCCGCAACAAAATGAAAGTGATTCCGCAAAGGCACCATTTATTTTAATCGCTTTGGGTCAAATCCCTCGAAGCGTTGCTTCGACTTTGTATTTTTAGTGCATAAGCGAATAGATCATATCAATCTTTGTTTTGATTCAGCCGCCCCGAAGCTCTACTTCGGGTGGTTTATTTGCCCCTTTCGATCACACAGCAGAAGTAGATCCGAAGGTTCAAAAACACGTTACTTTATTCGAGTTCAACCTGAGGGAGTCTTCTTATGGGAACCATTGATACCAGCGAATTCCGGAAAAAAGCCAAGATCATTTTCGAAGGCCAGCCGTGGATCATCGTTGAAAACGACTTTGTAAAACCCGGCAAGGGGCAGGCTTTTAACCGGACAAAGATAAAGAATTTGCTTACCGGCCGGGTGCTCGATAAAACGTTCAAGTCCGGTGAAACCTTCGAGGAAGCCGACGTTTCCACCGTAAATATGCAGTATCTCTACCGCGATGGCGCCAACTACTTCTTCATGAATACCCAGAACTACGAGCAGATAGAAATTTCAGGAGAGGTCATGGAGGAGGCGTCAAAGTGGATCATTGAAAACGCCGTCTGCGAAGTATCGTTCTGGGGAGAACGGGTAATCGGGGTCACGCCACCTACCTTCGTCGATCTCGTGGTTACCTATACTGAACCGGCGGTGCGAGGCGATACCGCGAACAATGTTACGAAAAAAGCCACGCTCGAAACCGGAGCGGAGATCAATGTTCCCTTCTTCATCGAATCCAGCATGAAGCTCAAAATCGATACGCGCACCGGCGAATATCTGCAGAGGTCGACATAATCAGGGGATTGTCCGGCAATTTATCCGCATCTCCCGCAGGGGTTTAAAATTTTAAACCTCTTATGATCTTGTCCTACGAAAATAAAAACAATGTCCTCTAAATCCGTTCCTACCATGTCGTGGGGCACTGCGCAAAAGCGTGCTGCTCTCATGAGGCATATCAGAGATTTTTTCGCGGCGCGGAATATCGTTGAGGTCGAAACGCCGATTCTTTCATATGCAAGCTCCATCGACCGCCACATCGATGTTTTCTCCTCGGAGTACTCCCCGTTTGTGGGCACATCGGCGGGAAAACGGGAAAGGCTATACCATCGCACCTCGCCTGAGTTTCATATGAAACGACTCCTTGCCGCCGGGTATGGTGATGTGTATCAGATTGGCAAGGTTTTCCGCGACACCGAGCTGGGGCGGATCCACAATCCGGAATTCACCATGCTCGAATGGTATCGGATGGGCTGGACCATGGAGGAGCTCATCACCGAAACGATCGACTGTATCGCCGCAATTCTCGGCGAAAAAAAGGTCGTTCGCAAAACGTATGCGGAAGCGTTCCTCGAAGCGACAGGTCTCGATCCCTTAGAAACGTCGATTGAAGCGGTGTGCGGCATATGCGCGTCACGCGCCATTGCGACGCCGGCTTTTTCAACGTTGACCGATGCGCTGCAATTTGCCATGACGGCCATTGTCGAGCCATCGCTGCCGTCCGACGCCGTGGCGGTTATCTCCCACTACCCGGCAGACCAGGCGGCGCTGGCCGTTATCGACGACCGCGATCCCCGCACCGCAAAACGCTTTGAGGTCTATTTTGGCGGCATCGAGCTTGCAAACGGATTCGAGGAGCTCGGCAATGCGCGCGAAAATGAGTTTCGACAACGCGCGGAAAACAAGGAGAGGCGAAAACTCGGCAAGGAGGAGCTTCCTATCGACCGCAATTTTCTGTCCGCGCTTGCAGGCGGCCTTCCCCCGTGCTCCGGCGTGGCGCTCGGCCTCGACCGATTCGTCATGCTTGCCTTAGGGGAAAAGACGATCGAGGCGGTACTCACCTTTCCCTGGAAACGATCGTGAGAAATTCCAGCGGCAGACGCGACTCAACAACGGTGCGTTTTCCGTTCATCCCGACGAACGCGATCCGTTTTGCATGCAACAACAGGCGGGGAAAATTCTTCTGAAGGTCTTTATCACCGTAGAGCGGGTCGCCGACTATCGGATGGCCCTTGCAGTAACAATGCACCCTGATCTGGTGCCGCCTGCCGGTGATTGGAAACGCGTCGATGACGGTATGTCCGGCGCATCGCTTGACAACCATAAAGTCGGTGCGGCTTGGTTTCCCGCGCGTCTCATCGATCCCCATTCGTCCCGAACCGTACACTCGTAACGGCGCTTCGATCGTTCCCTCGTTATCGGTCATGATCCCGTGTACAATTGCGCCATAGGTTTTTTCGATGCGCCGATTGGCGAATAGCTGATTCATGAATTTATGGGATTCGGGATTTTTCGCATAGAGCAGTATGCCGCTTGCATCCTTGTCGAGTCGGTGAACGATCAGAAGTTTCCGCCGCAACTGGCGCTCCATGATGGAAATCACGGAGTCGATCGACCGATCACGTTCCGGGATCGAGGCAAGGCCGACAGGCTTATCCACCACCACGATATGACGGTCTTCATAGAGGATCGGTATCATCGTTTTTAAAATACTTCAGCCCTGCGCCAAAGCAAGCCTGCGTACGTCCCCCGCCGCCCGACCCACCAGAGTATTTTCTATGAATTACGCTATAATCTTAAAAACCGCAAGGGGATAAAAGTATATAACGCACGTCACGCGCGTATCGTGAGTTTTTAGGTAATTACCTTCAATAGAGGCTCTTATGACGGAAAAATTGATCATTATCGGATCCGGCCCGGCGGGATTAACGGCGGCAATCTATGCGGCGCGGGCCAACCTTGAGCCGTTCCTGTTCGAGGGGTTTCAAACCGGCGGTATTCCGGGCGGACAGCTCATGATTACCACCATGATCGAAAACTTTCCGGGTTTTCCCAGCGGGATCACCGGACCGGAACTCATGGCGAACATGCGAGAGCAGGCGCAGAAACACGGCACCCGCATGATCGTCGACGATGTGCTCGATGCTGATCTTGACGTCAGGCCTTTCACCCTTCTCTCCGCAAACGGTGAGACCTATCGCGCCGACTCATTGATCATCGCTTCGGGAGCGACGGCGCGGCGACTGCCCCTCGATTCCGAGATACGGCTGTGGGGTCGCGGGATCTCCGCGTGCGCGACCTGCGACGGTTCGCTGCCCGTTTTTCGCAACCGGGAACTTGCCGTCATCGGCGGCGGCGACACGGCGATTGAGGAGGCGCTGCATCTTACCCAGTTTGCTTCGAAGGTGTATCTCATTCACCGGCGAAACGAGTTGCGAGCAACCAGCGTGATGCAGAAGCGGGCGAAAAACCACGCTAAAATTGAGATCCTCTGGAACAAGGTGGTTGAAGAATTCGCCGGCGACAACATTTTGAGCGGGCTTACGCTACGGGATACCGTAAGCGGGGAAACCTCTTTTCTGCCCGTAGCCGGCGCCTTCGAAGCAATCGGCCATGTGCCGAATACCAGTTTTCTCAAAGGCGTCCTGAAAGTGAACAGCATGGGCTACATCGTAACCAAGCCGGGATCGACGGCTACCTCCCTCGACGGGATCTTTGCGGCCGGGGATGTACAGGACCACCGGTACCGGCAGGCGGTAACTGCCGCTGCCACCGGCTGCATGGCTGCAAAAGAGGCGGAGATATGGTTAAGGGACCAGGGATTTGATGGATAAGCAGAGGAGTAAAGCAAATACAAAATCAGTGAAGGGGAATTCTCCTTCTTAAAAATTGATTTTATTGAAATTTATTCCACGTACTTATCTTCACCCTTAATAATAAGCTCGAGAAACTGTTCAGCTGTTTTTGCAGCAATGAGCTTTTTTCGGATATTCTCGTAAGACATGATACGGGAAAGCGTGGAAAGGATGTGCGTGTGCTCCGCCGAAGCGTTGATTGGAGAGATGATCATGAAAAGAAGGTGAACCGGCTGTTCGTCGATGGCATTGAAATCAATGCCCTTAATCGACTGCGCTGCAATCAGGTAGACATGCTCGACCGAATCCACCCGGGCATGCGGAATGGCGATGCCAAAGCCGATGCCGGTCGACATGTCAGCTTCACGTTCGAGAATTTTGCGGGTAATGGCGGCGCCGTCGGGAAAATGGTAAATCGACGCCATGTAGCGGGCCATCCGGGAAAGGATCTCTTTTTTATCCGTACTTTCCAAGCCGATCAGAATGCCGTTCTTCTGCAGAAGATCCCTGATTTTCACGCCGCCTCATCTTCGGAATCAAGAACACGACGTTCGCGCCGCTTGCGCTGCTCTCGCCGCTCAATGAAAACGCCCACCCGGCCAGCCATATACATCACAACGCCTGCGACGGTCGTTCCAAAGGCGATTTTTCTGAGATCGGGATTATCATGCTGCATCTTGATATAAAAAATGATCCCGATTGCGCTGATGGTAAATCCCGCCAGCATGATTTTCAGCCCATTTGCAAGAAAAAAACCTTTTAATTTCTCGAACAACCCGGTATCCTCTGCCGAAAATCAGAGCCTGGAGTGCAAAATCCGAATCAGGTCTCCTGAAGATCGGTAGAAATATGGTATTTGACCCGAAGGCGGTTCAATTCAGGGGCGCCAGTTTTGTGTGGCCTGTAATTCAGCGCTGGGATAGCCTCTTCATAACCCTGAAACCATAGACGATGCCGAACGCGCCGAAAAACGTGCAGGAACTCTAACCAACGATCCGTGCCGGATCAATGAGCTTCCACCACCCGTCGGCATCGATGGCTGCAAGCCTGCCCATGAGCTCCTGCAAGGAAGCCCCGTTGTCGGCTTTTATGCGGATTTCAATCTGGTTTTTTTCGAAGTAAGCGCCGGGATGAAACGAAACATGAGACGGATCGGGATTCAGGTGGCGGCTGTGCGTGTTCCAGGAATTTTTCGTCTTCACATAGAGAGGGAAGCGCATCTCGTAGGCCATCTCATGTATCTGCGCTGCCTTCTGCGGGGTATTGAGCCGGGTATTATTCAGGATTGCTGTAAGTCTTTCCGTTTGGAACAGACGAGGAAGAGAAATCTCACGGTTGAAAGCGATCTCCGGGAGCCATTCGGCGAGCTCTCTCTGCATCTGGCGGGAAAAGGGAATCGCGGAAAAGAGGGTGATGAGTGTTTGCGCATCGGCGTTGAGAAGGTGGGTCATCTCCGGGGCGACGGTAAGATCAAGCACACCTCGTATCACGGCATCGACAAGGAGCGCGTTACATGAAGCCAGCTCCTCATAATCGTGACGTTCGGCAGCGGAGAAACGGAGCTTTGCCGCCTCTTGATAATAGGTTTCATGATCGCAATGAGACTTCAACCATCGGATAAAGAGCAATTTTTCATGGGGATGCAGGTCGCGCCCGCAGTTGAGATCTATTCGCAGGAGTCCGGCCTGGCGCGGATTGAGGGGAGAATCGATAACCCCGCAGAGAGCCTGCCGTTCCCCGGCCTCTCTCAATGCCCGGATGCGTTTGCAGCCGTCGATTATGGAGCATTTACCGTCTACCTTATAAACGATTACCGGCAACCGCAGTATAACATCTGGTTGATAAGCAGTAACACGATCGCAGGAAAGCTCTATAATGGGTTCAAGCGACGGTATCGGCAGTTCCATGAAGGAGAGCCGCAGGCCCGGTACGATGTTCGCTCCCGTTGTACTGTCTGATAATTTCCCGGTATTTTCCATATTCTTCGATGTTCCCCCGTTTCTTATAGCCACGGGCAAGGACAATCGCCCGTTTGATGGCGCTTTTGATGGTAAGATTCCGCTGAAATTCCGTAAGAATGCCGTTTTCGATCAGATCAATGAGACTCTGTACCCTGAATTGGTCAAGAACCGGCACCGTTTTTGACAGCTGGTCCCCATGCCCGCCATATCGCTTCAGCAGGTAGTCATCCACAAGACCGACCTGATAATGGCTCGTTACTCTGAGCCAGAGATCGTAATCTTCGCATGCCCGAAAAACCTCATTGAACCCGCCCACGGCCTCGAAAAGCTCTCTGGTAAGCATGACCGACGATGGCGTGATCATGCATCGATCCAGGCTTGCGGCAAAAAGGTCGCCGCTGAATTTTTCATGCGTCTTCGGCGGATTTACCCTGACACCGCATCGGATCCAGAGTTCCTGGGTCTGGCAGATCCGGAATTTCGGATTTTTTTTTACCCATTCGACCTGCCTGGCAAGTTTGGCTGGAAACCACTCATCATCCGAGTCTAAGAAAGCAAGCCAGGGGGCGCTCGTTGCACGAACTCCGGCATTGCGGGCAACGGATACCCCCCGGTTTTCTGAAAGCCTGAGGTAATGAAGCCGCTTGTCGTCGGATTTGATGACCGGAAGACCGGCAGTGCCGTCCGTGGATGCATCGTCAACCACGACCAGCTCAAAGTCGCGCCAAGTCTGATCGAGAACCGAGCGGATGGCGCGGTCGAGCAAGGGGGCGCGATTGAAGGTTGGAATGATGACGGCAACAATGGGGGGCACAATGTGAAACTCCTGAATAAAAACCGGTAAAAATTCCGCTCGTGGCGAGCCAGTTAAACCAGGAACGGAATTCTGCGAAGTTCCTGAAGGATACGTTCGGCATTTTCAAAATAATTGAAGTGTGCATGGCATACGCACGGGAACACGGTACTTTCAGAATTTATTTGACTTTTCCATGCGCATGATTATTTTATAGTGACTAAAGAATCCGATTCTCGTCCAACTCCTGATTCAACAAAGGGGCATGCCATGAAATCGATGCTTTGCCGTTCACGCTTTCTGTCGGCGCTGGCGCTTCTGGCGGGGTTATCCTATGTCCATGCCGTGCAACCCCGGTGGATTCCCATAAATGGTTTGAAAACAGCGACCGCGAAGCAGGCGGGTGGGAAGGGATTCGAGATCAGGCAAACGCCGAATGGATACCGGCTTTCCTGCCGGATGCAGGCGATATTTGCCGAGGTCACCGGAAATGGAGTCGCGATTCACTCGACCTCGAAGGGGAAAGGAAGAGGCTTGTTGTCTCTCACTACCTTGCTGCTTGGCCGGGAACAGACGATGACCGCCCTGCCGATTCAAGCCGAAAAGATCGCTCATGAAAACGATGTCGTGAGAACGATCCGGGGAGATATCGCTGAGGAGTTCACCACCACGGGCGACGGTATCCGCCAGGATTTTGTCATTCACCATGCTCCCAAAGGGAGTGGCAATCTGGTCGTGGAAGTCGGGGTGAAGGGCGCCGCGGTAACCCAGAAGGGCGATGGAATTCTGCTGCGGCTGGCGCAATCGGGCAGAAAGCTCACCTATGGAAAACTGAATGCCGCAGACGCCGCCGGACGCGCGTTGCCGTCCCATTTCGAGCTTAAACCGGGAAGCTCGGTTATCGATATAGCGGTTAACGATGCCGATGCGGTCTATCCGGTCCGCATTGACCCGACGATATCGGATGCGGATTGGAGCGGATTGGGCAGCGGAGTTAGTGGTGGAGAGGTTGATGCCTTGGCGATTGACGATTCCGGGAATGTGTATGTGGGAGGGCAATTTGACTCGGCGGGAGGAAAGGGTGCGAACTCCATTGCCAAATGGAATCCAAGAACTGGCGTTTGGAGCAGCTTTGGCAGTGGAACGAATCTAGAGGTTGATGCCTTAGCGATTGACGATTCGGGGAATGTGTATGCGGGAGGGTATTTTGACTCGGCTGGTGGGAAAAGTGTGAACTATATTGCCGAATGGAACTCAAAAACAAGTGTTTGGAGCAGCCTCGGCAATGGAGTAAGAGGCAGCAACGCACCTGAAAGCCAGTTTGGTAATGTTAATGCCATAGCGATTGACGATTCCGGTAATGTGTATGCGGGAGGGTTTTTCGACTCGGCTGGTGAGGTAAGTGCGAACTCCATTGCCAAATGGAATCCAAGAACAAGCGTTTGGAGTAACTTGGGCTCCACCTTCGTTGTTTATGACCCGAAACTATTTTATGCTATCGCAAATGACGGTTCAGGTAATCTGTATGTGGGAGGGTCGTTCGACTCGGTAGGTGGAATAAGCGCAGCTAACATTGCCAAATTGAATACCCGTACTGGTATTTGGAGCAGCCTTGGCAGTGGAATGGACGCGACGGTTTATGCTTTTGCGTTTGATGGCTCTGGAAATGTGTATGCGGCAGGGTGGTTCGACATGGCGGGCGGAGTGCATGCAAATGACATCGCTCGGTGGAACGGCAGTACATGGGACAGTCTCGGCAATGGTCTCGGCGGTTATTATGGGTTTCCTTCTGCTTTAGCTGTTGACTCTTCAGGAAATATTTATGTGGGTGGGAGTATAAACTCAGCAGCTGGCATGAATGTGAATGGCCTTGCTCGGTGGAACGGGAGCACGTGGGACAGCCTTAGCGGCGGCCCAAGCAACGGTAACGTTTGGGCCTTAGCGGTTGACGGTTCAAGAAAACTGTTGTATGTTGGTGGAAGTTTTACCACGGTGGGATATCAAACCACTAACTATATCACAAAATGCATAATTAATATGCCGCAACCCCCGACTCTGTCATCGCCAACTAATAATTCCATCAATCAGCCGGTCGCATTAACCTTGAACTGGAATTCGGAGAGCGGCGTATCATCTTATGAAGTGCAAGTCTCCACAGTATCAACCTTTGCATCCACCGTGTTGGATCAGAGTGGTATTACCTCGTTTTCACGAATGATTAGCGGACTTTCTAGTGGCGGCACTACCTATTACTGGAGGGTAAATGCGGCTAATGCAACAAATGGGAGCGACTGGTCAAGCGTATGGAATTTCAAAACTATTTTCGTGATGCCGTCGGCCCCGACGCTAGCTTTGCCGTCTAATAATGCTGAAGAGCTATGGATTCCCTTGAACCTCAGTTGGAATAGCTCCACTAATGCGACCGCCTATTCTTTGCAGGTTGCGACAAATTCGAATTTTTCCACCACGATTTTCAGCCAGAGTGGGTTAACGATGGCATCGCAGGCCATGGCCGGGCTCGCCACTGCCACCACCTATTACTGGCAGGTGAATGAAATAAACCCGGTCGGAGCAGGTCCGTGGTCGAGTGTATGGAGCTTCACGACCTTCAACATTGCTCCCAGTGTGCCGGTACTCACCTCGCCCTCTAATAATGATAGTGAGTTGCTGACTACCTTGAACCTTAGCTGGAGTAGCATCATTTATGCGACCTCCTACTCTTTGCAGGTAGCGACAAGTTCAAATTTCTCCACCACCATCTTCAGCCAGAGTGGGATAACGATGGCATCGCAGGCCATGACCGGGCTCGCCACCAGCACTGCCTATTACTGGCAGGTAAATGAAACGAACCCGGTCGGAACCGGTCCATGGTCAGGCGTATGGAGCTTCACGACCATCAGCGCAGCCCCCGCTGCGCCGGTCCTCATCTCGCCCACCAATAACGCCGTTAATGCATCTTATTATCCCAAGCTGTATCTCAATTGGTCATCTTTAACCAGCGCATCCTCCTATACCGTGCAGGTATCGACCGTCGCTGATTTCAGCACTTTTATCCAGGCCACGGTTTCGACAAATACGGATTCTATCAGTGGACTTTCGCAAAATAGTGCCTATTACTGGCGAGTGAGTGCGACAAATACGCTGGGAACGAGTGCATGGTCAAATGTCTGGAAATTTTCAGATTCCTTGATTGTTGCTTCGGTGCTATCCCCTTCCGCAAAGGCGCTTGAATTCTCTTGTTTCATGGATGGCATTAACCTGAACTACACGATGGCGCAACCCGGCGCGGTGCGGATCTCCTTCAGCGATATTCTCGGAAGGGAAAAAGCCGCCATCAATCGCCAGCAATTATCGGGTCATTATACCCTCTCCCTCAAGAGCCTCAACCTCTCGCCCGGCGTGTATCTCATTCATTTCAGGGCCGGGAACCTTGAGAAAAGGATGAGGGTGATGCTATCGAGGCGATAGCTAAGAATATCAATTGTAACTATGAAGGGGCTATTCTGTTACAATGCTGGGCTGGATAGTATGTGATTATTACTTTGAATTTTACAAATAAACCATAACACAGACAAAGCCCGGGTTATATCTCCGGTGCGTCTTCCGCAGCCGGATTTACCTTGACGGGTTCAACATTTTGAACCCCCGCGCCATCGACCGGTGTTGATTCCGTCGGCGTCGTTGCAACCGCTCCATTCTCCTCCGGCTCCTCTTTCTCACACAACGCCACATCGATCAGCGCGTCGCCCTCATCGAGCGCTATGAGCCGGACTCCCTGCGTGTTGCGGCTTACTACCGAGATTTTATCGACATCGCTGCGGATGATGATGCCGTTCCGGGTAACGAGCATGACGTCTCCCTCGCGGGAAACCCCCTTGAGCGCCACGACCGGCCCGTTTTTCTCGGTGACTTTGATATTGATGATCCCGGACCCGCCCCGATGGGTTTTGCGGTACTCCGCCACCGGCGTGCGCTTGCCGAAGCCCTTTTCGGTGACGGTCAGGACATCGTCCGCCTCATTCACGATGATCATGCCCACGACTTGGTCGTCGTCCCGCAGAGTGATGCCGCGAACGCCGCGGGTATGTCGACCGAGTTCGCGCGCCGCGCTCTCATGGAAGCGAACCGCCTGGCCGTTGCGGGTTCCGAGAATGATATCGTTATCGCCGGTCGTGAGTTTGCATTCGATGACCCGATCGCCCTCGTCGAGGTTGATCGCATTGATGCCATCGCGTCGGACATTGGCGTAGGCCGAGAGAGGCTGCTTGTTGATGACGCCCAGCTGCGTTACCGCGATGATGAAGCGGTCGTTGTCAAAGGTACGGACCGGCACCATGGCCGCGATCCGCTCCCCCTCCTTGAGCTCTATCAGGTTGATGATCGGCCTGCCGCGCGAGTGGCGGCCCGCCTCCGGGATCTTATACACCTTGAGCCAGTAGCACCGCCCGGTATTGGTGAAAAAAAGGATGTAGGAGTGGTTCGACGCGATGAACATGGTGTTGACACAATCGTCATCCTTCGACTCCATGCCGAGTACGCCCTTTCCGCCGCGCCCCTGCGCCCGGTAGGTCGAAACCGACGTGCGCTTGATATAGCCGCCGTGGGTCATGGTGATGACCATGTCCTCATCCGGAATCATGTCTTCGATCTCCACATCGACCGCGGTTTCCACGATCTCGGTGCGACGCTTATCGCCGAAACGCGCCTTCAAATCGAGCGTCTCGGCCTTGATGATTGCCATCCGCCGCTCTTTGCTGGCAAGGATGGCGGTGAGATCGGCGATGAGAATTTTAAGTTCGTTGTACTCCGCCTCGATCTTCTCCCGTTCAAGCCCGGTCAGGCGCTGGAGCCGCATTTCGAGAATCGCGGTCGCCTGGATCACGGTGAGGCCGAACCGCTCCTGCAGGAGCGCCTTCGCCTCGTCGGCGGTCGGGGACCGCCGGATGATGGCAATGACCTCGTCGATATGATCGATGGCGATGCGCAGCCCTTCAAGGATATGCGCCCGGTCGTTGGCTTTTTTGAGTTCGAACTCGGTCCGGCGGACCACCACCTCGTGCCGATGCGCGATGAAGTAGGTGATGATCTCCTTGAGCGGCAGGAGACGCGGCTGCAAATTGACAAGTGCAAGGTTGTTGATGCCGAATGTCGATTGCATCGTGGTGAAATTGTAGAGCTTATTCAGCACGATTTCGCCGAAGCTGTCCTTCTTGATGCCGATCACGATGCGCATGCCGCTGCGATCCGACTCGTCGCGGATGAAGGAGATCCCTTCGATCACCTTGTCCCGCACTAAATCCGCGATTTTTTCCAGGAGCGTCGACTTGTTGACCATGTAAGGGATCTCGGTGACGATGATCTCCTCGCGATCCCCTTGCAGTTTCTGCACCTCGGCGCGCGCCCGTACGATGACCTTGCCCTTGCCGGTCTTGTACGCCTCCCAGATGCCGGATTTGCCATAGATGATGCCGCCGGTCGGAAAATCCGGGCCCGGAATGATGGCAAAGAGCTCTTCGACCGTCATTTCGGGCTTATCGATGACGGCAATGATGGCATTGGCTACTTCAGACAGGTTATGGGGAGCCATGTTGGTCGCCATGCCCACCGCGATGCCCGTCGTGCCGTTGACGAGGAGAAAGGGCAGCTTTGAAGGGAGCACCGACGGCTCCTTGAGGGAGTCGTCATAGTTGGCAGTAAAATTTACCGTGTCCTTTTCAAGGTCGGCAAGCATCTCTTCGGCCAGAGCGGTCATGCGGCACTCGGTGTATCGCATGGCGGCGGGCGGGTCGCCATCGATGGAGCCGAAATTCCCCTGTCCATCCACCATCCGGTAGCGCATGGAAAAATCCTGCGCCATGCGGACGAGCGAATCGTAGACCGCAAGGTCGCCGTGCGGATGGTACTTACCGATCACGTCGCCCACAACACGCGCGCACTTTTTCGGCGGCTTGGCGTGGTCGAGCGAGAGTTCGGACATGCCAAAAAGCACGCGGCGATGGACGGGCTTGAGCCCGTCCCGTACGTCCGGGAGAGCTCGCGAGGTGATCATGCTCATGGAATAATCGAGATACGATTTCTGCATCTCGTCTTCAATGAAAACCGGCTGTATCTTGCCTTTCAAGTCCATTTCTTACCTCGTGGTAACCTTTCGGCCCTCGATATCCCGCAGACAATCAAGACGCTTATGCGCCGTGGCATCGAAACTCAGGGGAGTTATGGCAATGTATCTGTCCATGAGCGCTCGGGAATCGTAGTCGTCGGAGGTTTCGATATCCTTTTTTTCCCCGTAAATGACATACCCTTTTTTCGTCCGGTGCGACTCGACATCGATGGTCTCGTAGCGGTCGTCGAAAAACGCCATGCTCTGCGATGTCACCCTTATGCCCCGGCACTCCTTTACGGAACACGGAGGAAAATTTATGTTGTAATAAACCCGGTGGTTTTTCCTTATCCGCTCGCGGGAAAGCAGGTGGGACAGCAGATCGGCGGCAACCGCCGCATACTGGCGCCGATAGCGTTCGCCACCTTTGCAGAGTGAAAAGGCGAAACTCGGGATGTCCCAGAATGCCCCTTCGCGGGCAGCGGCGACGGTACCCGAATAGAAGGCCGAGAGCCCTGAATTTTCCCCGGCGTTGATTCCAGCGACAACGGCATCGGGACGTTTCTGAAGCAGAAAGCTGATGCCGAATTTAACGCAATCGACCGGCGTCCCGCAGACCGCGAATCCATCCCGGCCTTTTGATAAGCTCTGCCGTTCGTAGTGGATGGGCATATTAAAAGTAAACGCATGGCCGACACCCGACTGCTCGCTTTCCGGCGCCGCCACGATCACCGTGGCGATTGCGGCAAGTTCTTTTTGCAGATCCCAGATGCCCGTGGCATCGATGCCGTCGTCATTCGTGAGAAGAAGGGTGAGCGTGTCGTCGTTCGGTTCCGTGCCGGGGCGTGGATCGCTCATATATCGAGATTCGTTACTTTCGTGGCGTTCGCTTCGATGAAGCGGCGTCTCGGTTCCACTTCTTCTCCCATGAGCATGGTGAAAATCCGGTCCGCTTCGACGGTATCCTCAAGTTTCACCTGGAGGAGCGAACGGGAGTCGGGATTCATGGTGGTATCGGCCAGTTGATCGGGGTTCATTTCGCCAAGTCCCTTGTAACGCTGGACCGACACATTCTTCCGTTCTTTCCATTCGGTAAGCACGCGTTCTTTTTCCTCTTCGTTAAACGCGTAGCGCTCCTCCTTGCCGGCCTTTACCCGGTAAAGGGGTGGCTGGGCGATGAACACATGGCCGTGCTCGATGAGGCCGGGCATATGCCGGAACAGGAAAGTCAGAAGCAAGGTGCGAATATGCGAACCGTCGACATCGGCATCGGTCATGATGATGAGCTTGTGGTAGCGCAGCCGCGAGAGGGTGAACCCCTCATCCTCCTCGCCCGCCTCTCCGGCGCCGAACCCGGTGCCGAGCGCCTGGACAATGATCTGGATCTCTTCGTGGGAGATGACCTTGTCGAGACGCGCCTTCTCCACATTCAGGATTTTCCCCCGCAGCGGCAATATGGCCTGGAAGCTGCGGTCGCGTCCCATCTTTGCGCTGCCGCCGGCGCTGTCGCCCTCGACGATGAAAAGCTCGCACCGGGAGGGGTCGCGTTCGGAGCAGTCCGCAAGTTTGCCGGGAAGCCCGCCGCCGTCCATGACGGTTTTGCGCCGGGCAAGCTGGCGCGCCTTACGGGCCGCCTCGCGGGCGATCGCGGAGTTAACGCATTTATCGACGATCCTGCGGGCGATTGCAGGGTTCTCTTCAAGAAAACCGCCGAGCTTATCGAGCATGAAGGTCTCGACGAGACCGGCCACTTCGGAATTGCCGAGCTTGGACTTGGTCTGGCCCTCAAACTGGGGATTGGGGATTTTTATACTGATGATGGCGGTCAGCCCTTCACGCAGATCCTCGCCCTTGATCTCGATCTTGTCATTTTTCTGAAGTTTGTTGTTCTCGATATAGGCATTAATCGCCCGCGTTAATCCCTTTTTGAACCCCGAGAGATGCGTTCCACCGTCGACAGTATTGATGTTATTGGCAAAGGAAAATATATTCTCGATGTACTGATCGTTATACTGCATGGCCGCTTCGAGTTCGAAATTGTTCTCCGCCTGGTGGAAGTAGATAGGTTCGGGGTGCAACGGCGTCTTGTTTTCGTCGAGGTAGCTGATGAACGAAACCAGCCCGCCCGGATAACAGAACTGATGCACCTTGCCACCCGGCCGCTCGTCGCTCGTCGCGATCACGATGCCTTTATTCAAAAATGCAAGCTCGCGAATGCGTTTGGAAAGGATATCGGCGCTGAATTCGGTGGTTTCAAAAATTTCCGGGTCGGGCAGGAAGGTGATTTTTGTCCCGCGTCGGTCGGTTTTGCCGGTAACCGTGAGTTCGCACGAGGGGACGCCGCGCCTGAACTCCATAAAGTAAATATTGCCGTCGCGATAGACCTCCGCCTTCATCCAGAGCGAAAGCGCATTGACGCAGGAAACTCCGACGCCATGCAGGCCGCCGGATATTTTATAGGACGAGTTGTCGAACTTTCCGCCCGAATGCAGCGTCGTGAGGACGAGTTGCAGAGCAGACATCTTTTCTTCGGCATGGTAATCGACTGGAATTCCGCGACCATCATCGGTCACACTGAGACTGTTATCGGCATGGATAGTAACTTCTATTTTGGTACAAAAACCGCCGAGCGCCTCATCGATTGAATTATCAACCACCTCATATACGAGGTGGTGCAGGCCGGAGACGCCGGTGCTGCCGATATACATGGCCGGACGTTTGCGAACCGCATCCAGACCCTTGAGCGTTTTGATGCTTTCGGCGGTATAGGCCTGCACATCCGGCGTTACCACTACGTTATCGTTCATACGGTCATCGTTTCCTTAATGAAACACAATATCTTTTATCGTGGGGCATCCGAATTCTTTCTGGATCCTTTTCAGCAGATCGCCCTTTCGGTAAACCGCCTCCTGGCGCCAGGGCGCGGAAAAAACTTTTACATATAATATTCCGTTTTCGACGCGCTCGCAGCTCGTCACTTCAGCGAAACGTTCGTCTATGATCGTCGGCCATTTACGTACGATATCGTATTCCTTGCAAATTGTTAAATATCCGCTTTCGGCGAGGATCTCGGCAACGAGAGAGCCGATGCGACGGGGTTCTTCGCGCCTTGACTTCACTGCGGGATCCTGCTCCCGGTCAGGGCGGCGACATCCAGAGCCGACAAGCCTCGAACCCCCGCTTCTCCGGTCGGGGATGTGATAAAAACCTGTCCCCGGTTTTCGATGAGCGAAAAAAAACGCGCGGTCCGCTCCGAGTCAAGTTCGGAGACGGCATCATCGAAGAGGATGATGATTTTCTTGGCCCCTTTCGCTTCAAGGCAGCTCATGGCGCTTAATTTCAACGACAGCGCAATCGATCGGCATTGCCCCTGCGAGGCGTAACTTTTTGCCGTTTTGGAGTCGATGAAGAACCGTACCTCATCGCGGTGGGGACCGCATGAAGAAAACCCCATTTCGCGGTCGCATTGTCTGCGCTCCGAAAGCATAGTAAAAAATACATTTTTCCAAGCATTTTTACTACTAAAATCCGTTTTTGCGCCAGGCTCGTACGTAAGCGAAAACTCCTCGTTATGGCCCCCAATTTCCCGGTAAACTCGGCTGCCCTCCTTTTCGAGAGCGGATACCGTCTCCACCCTTTTTTCCACGATGACGCTTCCGCTTGCCGCCATGTTTTCTTCGTAAATGGCACAGAGAAGTTCGTCGCCCGAGGTTCTCAGCAGTTTATTGCGAAGCGAGAGATTTTTTCGGTACTCGATCAGGGCCGCTAAATATTCTCTATCAACAAGGCTGATAAGAATATCGAGAAACCTCCGGCGCGCTTCCGGCGGCCCGTACGCCAACTCGGTATCGCCGGTTGCAAAAGACACGATGGGCCGTGAGCCGAACCACTCGGAAAACGTCCCGGTTTTCCGGTCATTGATTTTCAGCAGGGAGTTCCCGGCGCGATCAAACGAAAAAAAATAGGCGTTCCCTGGTTCTTCGAATTCGCCTTCAAGGGAAGCGCACTCCGCATCCGTTGTGATCATCTCCATCTTTGAGGCTGCCCGCTGCGATCTCGCGGTGCAAAGCATATGGATCGCTTCGAGGAGGTTGGTTTTTCCCGAGCCGTTTGCTCCGGAGAGGAAGGCGCCATTCAAAGGAAATTCGATCGATAATTCTTTATAATTTCTGAAATTCAGGAGACGGAGTTTTCGAAGGAACATGGGAAACGATATTTAGATTATAGAAACTTAATATTATTTGATTATTATGAAAGATTGAATAATGAATAATTAAACAGCCCAAAGCTACCGGGACGATTTTTCGATAACGAAAATACTTTAAACCGGATTGGAGAATGGGGATTTTGGAGAGAATAAGACCTGAATTGCAAACAGTAAAAACCGAATTTTAGGGGAGAAGTCTCCTTCTCGTTTCAAAAGACCACAAAAAAACATGGCCTTTTTCCGCTACCCTCTTGGTGTTGACAGAGAACATCTAAGACAATGATTTTCAGTGTCCCTGCGAAACTTTCAATCCTGCCTGATAAACTTTTCGCCGTAATAATACCTCTCGGAACGGCGGGTTACTCTCATAAGCCGATTTTTTGCGGAAAGGATCTGGTAGTTTTTCGGTAATTCTGGTACTTTTTGGCAATCGCAATGACCTACCCCGCAGCAGAGCTGCGAGGAATTAGACCCAAGAAATTAAACGCTTAGAAAAAACCGATTATCTTGACAAAATTCTCCTTTTAGACAGTAGCTGTTTCCCTTCTTCCGTGTCCCCGTAATGCCAGTTCTTCGATGAGCGCGACTACTCGCTGCGCAGCCGGTATCGGCGCGGCGGTTTGCATGCGGGCGATCAGGTCCGACCTTTTTTCGAACAAATTCGTTATCCCTTCCACAAGGGTTTCTTTTGTCATCTTCTCCTGCGGAAGCACGAGGCTGAATCCCCGCAATTTAAAGGAACGCGCATTAAGAATCTGATCGCCGCGGCTCGCGCTAAGCGGCAGCGGAATGAGAAGACCTGGCTTTTTCAGCGCGAGCAGTTCGAAGAGCGCCGTCGCCCCGGCGCGCGATACAACCACATCAGCAAGCGCAAAGAGATCGGCAAGCTCTCTGTCGGCATACTCGAACTGGGCGTACCCATGCCGGGGTTCGGCAAGGGTTCCCTTGCCGCAGCAGTGGCAGATATTGAATCGGGGGAGAAGGACGTCAAGCGCCTCGCGCACACAGACGTTAATTACCTGCGCTCCCTGGCTGCCGCCAATCACCATGAGGGTCGGCTTTGCATCGGTGAATCCGCAGAGGGACCTTCCCCGTCCTGAATCGCCCCTCAGCAGCTCCTCGCGGACCGGTATGCCGGTCTCAACGGCTTTTGAAGGCGGCAGGCGGCTCACCGTTTCCGGAAAACTGTAGCAAATCCGTGAAGCAAAAGGGAGGGATAGCTGGTTGGCAAGACCGGGCAAAACATCGGATTCATGTACGATCACTGGCACCCGCATGATCCACGACGCCCAGACCACCGGGCATGCGACGAACCCGCCCTTGCTGAAAAGCACATCCGGCCTGATGGTCGCAATGAAGAAGAGCGCTTTTAATAAGCCGAACTCGATCCGCACGATATCGGTTACATTTCTGACGTCGGCGTATCGCCGCAGCTTTCCTGCCGGGACAGCATAGTACGGGATGTTTTCTTTCGTTATAAGCTCCCGCTCCATCCCCTTTGACGTGCCAATATAGCGGATATCAAACCCTCGTCTGCGTAGAAACGGAATGATCGCCAGATTCGGCGTTACGTGGCCGGCCGTGCCCCCGCCCGTGAGAATGACTCGCAGTGAAGAGGAATTCTTCATAAGTTTATCAAATATTGCTTTCTCGGTATGGAATTATTCAAGTAAATCATCCATAAGCGCCGCAACCTTCTCGGCGGTTATTCCAGACAGGCAGTTATAGTTTTTTTCCGGACATGTGCGCTCGTAGCAAGGCGCATGACGGCATTTGCCAGTCGCAATGCGAACCGCGCGACCGAGCGGGCGGGTCCAGGCGCTTGATGTCGATCCGTAAATACCCACGCAAGGAGTTCCAAGAAATCCGGCCAAATGCAACAGGCCGGAATCGTTGGAAATAACGACGGCGGCGGCAGCCAGTATGGCGGCGACTTGTTCGAGCGTCGTATCACCCGCGCGATTGATAACCCTCCCCGGCACCGCGGCGGCAATTCGTTCACCGATCGAACGATCACGGTCATCCCCCACGATCACAACCCTCTTATTGTCAAGCAAGTGCGCGAGACGGGCAAAATAGGGCCACCGCTTTGCCGGGCCATACGCCGCTCCGGGGCAGAAAACTACCACTCCATTATATTCCGCCGTTTTATCGAGCGCCACGCTTTCCCATTCCTCGGGATCGCGATAGGGCGTCTCGACCACCTCGGAATACTCATAAGTAAGATGCCGGATACGGGATGCGAAGGCCGCAGGCAGCCACTCAGTCAGCATCCAACCACGAAGCTCCGCAGAGATACCCCGGCGCGAGGGAATGCGCGTGAAAAAACCAAAAAGCGCCGAAGAAAAAGAGTGTGGCAAAATATAAAGCTTTGAATACGACTGTTCGCGTACCAATTGGATTGTGCTGAAAAATTCGGCGATGTTTTTCCGCCTGTAGGAAATGATCGGCAGGTCGCAGAGGAGCGCCGTCAGGCCGCAGAGCTGCTCAGGCACGATAAGCGAAAGATCCGACTCCTCCGTTCGCTTTTTCCTTATAGCGACCGAGATGCCGAGGATGAGGTCGCCAATCCAATTCGGCATGAAAATGGCGCTGGGGGATTGAGATATGGAATTGGATATGTCCATTGGCATGGAAAATACTTCAAATCCTTGCAATTCTCTAAAGTTACCATATTTCCTGAAGACTTTTTCCCGCTTTTATGATTTTGATTTAATTTTTCTTCACCCTAATATTTTACACCATAAGCGTCTATAAAAATCGTTAAAGACTTGGTATATAAAAATAAGGTATTTTCTCGATTTTCCAGCTGTAGATAGTATTTAAATGTCTCGGAGATTCAATGTTGCAGTATTACCACCATTAAATGATATGGAGTTTTAAACCATGGATAAAGAATTGGAACAGACGCTGGTGCTCATTAAGCCGGATGCCCTCCGGAATTCCCTCACTGGCTATGTTCTTTCATTGCTTTCGGAATATCATACAGGACTCGTTTTTGCCGGAGTAAAAATCGTGCATGTGACGAAGATGCTTGCCGCCGAACACTATGCTGAGCATCGTGGCAAGATCTTTTATGCCTCCCTCCTCGATTATATTACTGGAGCCATTCATTATCCGGGAGCACCGGAGAAGCAGCGGGTCATTGCGATCATTTATCAGGGACCCGATGCGGTTCATAAGCTCCGTGCCATCGCCGGACCGACTAATCCGCACCTAGCGCGGGACCTGAAGCCCGGCTGCATTCGCGCTCTCGGTACGGTTGCCCCTCTCAAGAACGCAGAAGGTGAAGTCATCGGGGAGCGGATGGACAATCTGATCCACGCCTCTGCTACGAATCCGGAAGCGAAACGCGAAATTAAGCTCTGGTTCAGGCCAAGCGATATTCCGCCGGCGATGCACATCTATGCCACGAAGGAGAGCCCCTGTCACTATTATTATAAAAATGGGAAACTTCTCGACACCCATGAGTCGGGTGCAGTCCTTATTGCAGCACCCGGTGATATTGTGTGGGAATCGGATTTAATTGCTCTGGAAGAGTTGCAGCGCGGGCAAGCAGCATCAACATCTCTCGATTCAATCGTTGCCAAATATCTTATTAATCGGTAGTGCGGCGCGCTGGCTTTTTTATTTCAGTTGGGCGGTATCGCCCATCCGGGGTTCCGGGGTTCTTATCTCCTCGGAATCACTGTGCGATACGAACCAGTCGGTCCATGTTTTTTTATCGTTTCCAAGTTTCTTTCCAGAAATAAGCCACAGGAGGTATTCCGCATTGTGACGGACCAGCGTGTCTCTATCATCAAGCGCTCCGATAAGAAAGGGAATTTCGGTAAGACGTTTCAAGGAAAGATCGACCGTGCTGCGTACCGATTCCGGGCAGGTCTGCAGTGTAGACCGAAGCGGCGATATGGCGCGCGAATCGCAGATATCACCCAGTGCAATGGCCGAGGCTTTTACCACCGCGCCATCGTGATCTTTCAGGCACGCGATAAGCGGCGGAACCGTTGCGGTATCGCGTATCATGACAAGCGCGACTACAACACTGAGGCGAACGCTGCTCTCCGGATCGTTGACGACCTTTGCGAGAGAATTTATTGCCGCCTTGTTGCCGATTTTTCCGAGGGCTGTTGCCGCGGCAGAGCGCACCGATGGATTGACATCGCCGAGAGCAGCAGCGAGTGCATTCTCGGAAGCCGTATCGCCGATCCGTCCGAGAGCGGTTACGGCCCCGGCCCGTACTTGCTCATCGTTGTCGTCGATCGCTTTGATGAGTTCCGGCATCGCTTCGGAAAAATGCAGTGAGCCGGCTGCAGCCGCACGAACCTGCGGATCGGGGTCTTTAAGCGCCCTTATCAGTATCGGTACGCTTAGGTTATTATGGCTTTCGCCGAGGCCGAATGCAGCGTGCCGCCGCGCAAGCGGATTCGCACTGTTCATCGTACGCGCGAGTTCGTCGTACCCGCGTAATCCCATTTTCGCAAGCGCCTTAGCCGTCTCCAGGCCGGGCGACAGAAGTTTTGCCTGTGCCGAAGAATCCACCTGCGAAACTTGCAGAAGCGACGATTCGGCGACGGTATCGCCGAGCAGCGCCGCGACCGCTTCGATCGTACCGCTCTCCCCTTGACCTCGAGCGCCAAGCTCGCGCGCAGCCATGCTGCGTTTCTTCCATTCGAAAGATCGCAGTGCAGACAGAAGGTCATTTGTTGAGGCCCCGGGCGATATACCCGAAGACTCCGCTTCGCCCTTGCCGCTCAATGCGTCATTACCCTTCCAAAAAACGCTTGAAGAGTCGAGCGAGTAGTGTCTGTCGTCAAAGGTTCTTATGAGCCGAACCGGGATGCGGATGGTTGCACTATCGCTGGTTATAATGGTCATCGAATGAGAGGTCTGTGCCGTAATAGTTCCGGCAAGAATTGTGCCATCAAAAAGGGTCACCTCATGCACATCGTCGTTCCATCTCGACGCAATCATGGCTGATGATTTCTGGGTAGAATCCCCTTGCCCGGCAGGTGCGGCCTGAGCAACTCCAAGGATACCAAAAAGAAAAACAGCACCGATACTCAACAGAACTTTGATAACATTTTTTTTCATGGAAACGAGACTCCATACCACTGCCGAAGTATAGCAAATCAAATATATCGTATAACGTATAAAATGAATTGTCATGGAATGCAAAAACAAAGATAATTTTGCACTACTTCCCGATTTCCTTTCCGCGAGAAAACAATAGGGACGGCTGGTCCGGGCGGTAGAATGGGTCATCATGGATTCCACTGCTGCGCCATGGTTACGATTCCAATGACGAAAATCATCATGAACACGGCAAGAAGGAGCTGGTGCCGACCATTGTATTTGCGCTTTAAAAGTTTCATCTTCTGTGGCTCATTTGGCGCTGCCCTCTGCTTTACCACGGACCGAGTCGAATCTCTCGGTGTTTTAACTCCGGTCGGCAAAAGTGTTGAATCACTTCGTCCGGCAATGGTCGCGCGGCTCGAATCTGCAGCAGGTGTTAGCGTGGAGCGGGCAGTGGTATCGACTATCGGAAGCCCATGCGCGGCCGAAGAATCCGTTGCGGCCGGATGGGCTGTTTGAGATGGTATGGTTGTCATTTCGCCGTTAGATGCTGCTGTCACAAGGAAGAGAATCATAGGAAGGTACTTCACCATATAAAAATACTATCAGGTGCCTGCCTTACCCGGGAGGTGCCCCTCAGGCAGTGCTGGGTGAATTCTTGATTCCTTTGCCCAGCGTGTGTTATTTTATTCTTTTGCGCGAGAGTAGCTCAGTGGTAGAGCTCCACCTTGCCAAGGTGGCTGTCGCGGGTTCAAGTCCCGTCTCTCGCTCCATCTTTTCCGTTCCCTGAATGCACATCCCTTTGATTCCACTTTCAGGCGGCATAGCCAAGCGGTAAGGCAGAGGTCTGCAAAACCTTCACCTCCAGTTCAAATCTGGATGCCGCCTCCAATATACAAGTACATCTCTACACCGAAAAGTCATGCAGAGGAATAACAGGCGGCACCTCTTCGGCCTTCAAGGCGAACAACTCGCGGGGCACCCATCGTATAGTGAGATTTTTTCTCTTGATTTCGGCAAGCGCTTCAATGATATAGGAGTACCATGGAAGCGGGGTGGCAATAAGCAGCACATCGACTGGAAAACGTTTTAAAACAGCCGCCACGTCTTCGATCCGACCAAGCACTGGATACCCTTCGAACTGTCCCGGCTGCTCGCCCTCGCTTGTCCAGAGAACTCCCGCAATAATGGCTGTTTTTTGCTTTTCACAGTTCTGGATCACGAGCGACGGAATGCGTCCGTCTCCTATGATAATCACGCTATCCCGCACATACAGGATGCGCTGGCCCTGGCGAAGCATGACGGGCAGAATTTTCCGCCACAATGCAAGGAGCAGCACGATCAGAAGCGCGGCGATACCGAAAGCGATACGAGAGAAAGCGAGGGACTTCAGATAGTAGATACATGCCATAAATAAAATCGATGCAAAGAAACCTGAAAGAAGCACAGACGAAGGCGTGGATTTCTTGTTTGAATACACCCCGTTAAAAACAAATATAGAGAGAAACGATGCGGAGAGCAGTACATGCACACCAATCATTGCTACGACGGTCGAGGTAGTATAGGGATTTGCCATTTTATAGCCGAATCTCTCGGTGAGACAGAACGCGAACGTGGCATTGATGATGAGGAGATCCACGAGAGTAGCGGTTAGTGATCGGAGTATCTTTGACCCGATATTCAATGCCGCTTGGATGATAATGGCCGCATTGATCAGCCATCGCGGGAAAAAAGAACGGTGAATGTGCTGGTATTTCCGCGAAAAAAGAATCATCGCTTCGTAAAAATTGATCCGGGATGGCAGTAAACGCTTGGCCGAGCTTGTTCCCTTCAAATGGATGATTCGAATCTCCGGATGGTACCATACCAGGGCTCCGGTTTCATTGATCCGCCAGCAGAGATCCAAGTCCTCGCCATACATGAAGAAGCGCTCATCAAAACCTTGGACGGACTCGAAGAGTGCCCGCCTGCAGAACATGAAACAGCCTGAAATTGCATCAACACGGCAGGAGAGATCAGGATCGAGATAAGTGAGGTTGTACCGCCCGAAGCGCTTGCTTTTGGGAAATATGCGGCTCAGGCCGCTCAGCCGGTAAAACGCCGTGGCTGGAGTTGGAAACCCGCGACGGCAGCCCATCTGCAGCGTTCCGTCCGGATTAAGGAGTTTCGCCCCAAGCAATCCGACCTCAGGATGCTTTTCCATGAAAGCAATGGACATCGAAAGCGTAGTGCGCGCCGCAAGAGTATCCGGGTTGAGGAAGAGCAGATAGGTTCCGGTGGCACTCCGCGCACCCACATTGCACGCCTTGCCAAACCCGATATTTTGCTTGAGCGGAATCCAGTTGATTTCAGGAAAATCTTTGTGCACCAGTTCTTCAGATTCATCGCCCGAGGCATTATCGACGACGATGACCTCAGTCCGGTCGTAACCATCGGCTTCACGAAGAGAGTGTAACACCCGGATAAGTGCATGTGGCACCTTGTAATTGACAATAACAACCGAAGTAAGAGGGTTCAGCCGCTTATCCAATTAGCGCTTTCTTTTCAGGAATGACGCGAAAAATAGCTTCCATATGACAAGCAAGAAGGCTTCACGGATGATTTTTGACGACATCTTCGACGTGCCCAGCTTTCGATCGGTAAATACAATGGGAACTTCAGCAATGCGGAAGCCCTTCTGCCACGCGAAAAAGTTCACCTCGATCTGGAAGGAGTAACCTGACGAGGCGATTGCGTCGAAGTCGAGCGCTTCGAGAACAGAGCGTCGGAAGCACTTGTAACCGCCGGTGCAATCCTGTACCGGGATACCAGTAACGATCCTCGCAAACCAGTTGGCAAAGTAGCTGAGCAGAAGCCGTGACATCGGCCAGTTGACCACATTGACGCCTGATTTGTAACGCGAGCCAATCACCAGATCGTTTTCGCCCATCGCTGCCAGCAAATCTGGCAGGTATTTCGGATCGTGTGAGAAATCGGCATCCATTTCGAAAATATAGCGGTATGAACGCTTAAGCGCCCAGCCGAATCCTGCAACATAGGCCTTGCCGAGGCCTTCTTTCCTGGTCCTGTCGAGGATGAAAAGCCCATCGACGGTTGCGGCCAGTCCCTTGACAATAACGGAGGTGCCGTCCGGCGAACCGTCGTCCACCACCAGAATATGGGTACCCGGCAGAACCGTACGAATAGCCGAAATCAGCTTGCCTATGGTTTCCCGTTCATTGTAGGTTGGGATGATGATCAGCGTGTTTTCGGAAGGTATCGTCATGGGCTTTATAAAAAATAAGAGGCTGTTGCGGGTGTGCTCAACAGGGAGGTGTAGAAACAATCAACCGATATCCGTTGTTTGGAGCCGACCTCGCAGCGGCGCTATTTTTGCCTTCTTTTTTTTTCAATGCGCTGATTGATAATCCGATAGGCCTGCGATGTCGAGAGTTTGAACACCCTCGCCAGCTTGATACCAGATAATCCCCGCTCGTACTGCCGGAGAATCTCCGTATTGCGACTCCCATGTTTATTCCGGACGGGATCGATGCCGTACTTGGTTCTTAGCTGATGGACCGCCTGACGCGAAATCCCGAACAGCGTGCCAATTGCTTCATCGGTTTTGTACTTTTTCTGGAGTTTTTCCAGTTGCCCTTTGCTGATTCTAACCATGGGCGCTCCTTATGAGAGGTGGATTGCTTCCTCTTGCCGGCTTTTAAAGAATATATCTCCCGTTTCGGCGGAAAACAAGAAAAAATTTCGCTTGTCCATTGACCGAACAGCTTACTCTTGTTCCGCTTTCCGTTTCAGTTCCGTAAGCACGTTCATGGCATCGATAGGGGTGAGCGCATTGACATCAAGCGCCTGCAGCTGCCCCACGATATCAGCAGCAAGGCTAGGGCTATCACCCGTGCCAGCGCTCCCGGATGCGTAAAAGAGACTCGTCTGTTCCGCCACCGCAGCCGCCGTCATTTCGCCCCGCCGAGCAAGCATAGGTGTATGGTCGGCAGAAAACTCCATATTTTCGAGGTTTGCAAGGATCTCCCGCGCCCGGATGATAACCTTGCGCGGCACCCCGGCGAGGCGCGCAACCTGGATGCCGTATGAGTGGTCGCAGGAGCCATGATCGATCTTGCGAAGGAAAATAATCTGCTCATTCCACTCCTTGACTTTTACATGCACGTTTTTTATGCGGGAAAAGAGAAACGCCATCTCGGTAAGCTCGTGGTAGTGGGTCGCGAACAGGGTACGGCACCGATGACCGGCGGTTTCATGCAGATATTCGGCCACTGCCCAGGCAATCGATATACCGTCAAAGGTGGAGGTCCCTCGGCCTACCTCATCAAGGAGGACGAGGCTCCGGTCCGTGGCATTATTGAGAATGTTAGCCACCTCGATCATCTCCACCAGAAAGGTGGAGAGTCCGCGCGCCAGACGGTCCGCGGCACCCACCCGGGTGAAAAAACGGTCCACAAGGCCGACCTGAGCAAAGCTTGCCGGAACGAACGATCCCATCTGCGCCATGATACAGATGAGTGCGTTCTGCCGAAGATAGGTCGATTTCCCAGCCATGTTCGGGCCGGTAATGAGCAGGATTTGCGACTCCTTCTTGATCAGGTCGAGATCGTTAGGCACGAACGATCCGCTCGCCACCATGCGCTCGACCACTGGATGCCTGCCGTCACGAATGACCAAGTCGGGCTCCTCAATGAGCACGGGACGGCAATAGTTATACTCTGCGGCGATTTGCGCGAACGATACGAGCACATCAATAAGCGCAACTGCCTCTGCCGCGGCGAGGATGCGGCCGCTTTCGGCGGCGACCGAAGCACGCAGGGAGATGAAGAGTTCATACTCGAGTGTCGAGAGATGCTCTTCGGCATTGAGCACCGTGTCTTCCATCTCTTTGAGTTCAGGGGTGATAAAGCGCTCGCCGTTTGTCAAAGTTTGTTTGCGAATGTAGTCGGCCGGCGCAATGGGGACATTGGCTTTGGAGATTTCGATATAGTAACCAAATACCCGGTTGTATCCGACCTTGAGCGTCGAAATACCGGTGCGTTTCCGTTCGCTCTCCTGTAACCTGCCGATCCACTGTTTTCCGTTGGTTGCGGCGTCACGGATCGCATCGAGCTCCCTGGAAATTCCCGGACGGATGATCCCTCCTTCCCGGATGGAGTTCGGTGGATTGTCTACGATGGTGTCACCGATTTTTTGCGCCAGGAGATCAAACCCTTTGAGCGCCTCGCACGCCTTTAACAGAAGCGATGATGGCGTCTCGGCGAGAAGTCGGGTAATAGCGGGAAACGCTTCGAGCGAGCTTCGCAGGCTTGCAAGGTCGCGCCCGCCGGCGCGTTCGAGCGAGATACGGCTTATAAGCCGTTCGATATCTGCCACTCGTTTGAGCAAAAGCCCAAGCTCGGCCCTGCAGAAGGCGTCCTTCTTGAGTCGCTCAACAGCGGTGAGGCGCTCACTTATCGCGGCGACCTCCCGCAGCGGCTGGGTGATAAATCTTTTGAGCAGGCGTCCGCCCATCGCGGTACCGGTTTTATCGAGCACCGATACGAGTGTGCCGTCCGCCTCGTCGCTCTGAAGCGGCTGCAGAAGTTCAAGATTGCGGATGGTGGAGGGATCGAGTTGCGCAAATGCCGAGAGGGTGCGGAGCGTCATGGTGGAGATGTGGCTCAGATCGTTTTTTTTCTGCTCTTTCAAGTAAAGTAGCAGGGCGCCTGCCGCGCATACAGCACCACTAAGCGTTTCGAGCCCCCATCCGTCGAGCGACGCCACCTGAAAGTGGTTTTTAAGCGCGGCGGAGGCGGTATCGTACGAGAATTTCCATGGGTCAAAGGGTGAGACCACGATCTTCCGATAACTCTCGGCATATGCCTTGGTAAAATATTCCTCTTCGAAACTCGGCACGAGGAGCTCGCTTGGCCCTATGCGCATCATCTCGTGGACCATGGCTTCTACAGAAGCCTCTTCGACCTCGAATTGGCCGGTGGACAGGTCGCACACTGCCGCACCGATGGAGCCATTCATACGGCAGAGGCTCATAATGAAGTTATTGGCCTTCTCTTCGAGGAAGCACCCTTCGGTGGCAGTACCCGCAGTGACGATTTCGATAATGTCGCGCTTGACGATTCCCTTGGCCGCCTTGGGGTCTTCGGTCTGTTCGCAGATTGCGATGGCGTACCCCGCCTTGACGAGACGGTTGGCATAGCGGTCAAGCGCATGGTAGGGAAACCCAGCAAGGGGAGTGCTCTCCGCACTGCCGTTGTTACGCGAGGTCAGGGTCAAGCCAAGCACTTTTGAGGCGATTTTCGCATCGTCGTTGAACATCTCATAGAAGTCTCCCATGCGGTAAAGTAGCACCGCGTTCGGGTTCCGCGCTTTGATCTCGGCATACTGCCGCATGAGCGGCGTGAGGGTGGCCTTTTCCGGGGCGGTGGGAGGGGAGGAATCGGTTTCTGGAGCTGAGGACATAATTTATAGAAATTATAATCTGGTGCGAGGAGAGAAGGGAACTGTGGGGATGTACCGTTTCCCCCGGAACAGCGATCAGGCTATTTCGACAAGAGTATCTTGCTGGTCCGGATCACCTTCTCGACGACTTCCGAAATGTTCCTTCGTCCTTGAACAGCCCGCTTGTGCAACGAGAAGACCGTTCTCTTTCCCAATGTTGTAACAGAAGTCTGAACAAGCGAATCTATATTCACCCCGGTTTCCAAAAGTTTTACCCCATAACATATCGGTCGCCAATAGGCGCTGGCACTATCGGCGGAGGTAGAGGTATCCGTGGTAGTGATGGGTAGCAGAGAGTCAACCTGCCGGGTAATGTCCACAGGAACAGCGTCGGGAGCTATCCCGACACGATGGTAAAAACCAATGCGCGGCGAAACTCCCTGCAGTTGTAGAAAGGTGATCTTTAAATCAAGGAAATCGTTGGTGAGATAAGGAACGACTTCCATCGAATCTCCATTTGTGTTATAGAAAGTATCGACCCCGCTAAACGAATTGTAGCAGCTTTCCCTCCGTTCGAACAACACCTGGCCAATCCCCTTGCCGTAGCTGCGACTGCCGAGGAGCCAAGCGCTGTCGCCGGTTGAGTCCCACTCCTTCTTCTGCCCCTCATACAACCCGGATACGGTGAGCTCGGCGGCGCTGGCGGTCCAGCCGTCCATGATCACCGCATAGTGCTTGCCAGACCATTGTGGACTCTGCGTAGTAACCCAACTGCGCCAGTCAAGGGTTATATACTTGTTCGAGATCGAGTCGTAATCACGCTGGCGCGCCAGTATATAGGCCGTTCCGTTCGGCACCATCGATCCGATGATATTCTGCGCCTCGTCAATGTAGCCTCCCCGGTTATCGCGCAAATCTATAATGATGTTATTAAATCCGGAAAGTAATTGAACAAAATAGAGGAAATCGCTATACACCTGGCCGTCGATCGCTGCTTCAAATGTGTAAATAGTCAGGAGCGCCGTTGAATTAGTTAAAGTGTCAAGCGTGACGGTCCCCCCATACGGCAAGGTGGGAGATGCTGATGCAGACGCAACGCTCGGCGCGGGACCGATGGATGCGGCCGACCAATCGTAGAACGTATCGAACCCGTCAGGTGGAAAATACTGATTACCGTAACAGGTATAATCATTGCCCTTCAGGGTATCGTGGATCGAGTCCATAATGGCAGCCGGATTGCTGAAAGCAAAAGAATTTCTCGGTATCACCGGGTGGCTTACACTATCATAGATGCTCGAATCCTGGTAGATGCTCCACGCCTTGCAGTATTGCCACACGCTCTCGAATTCAATGGGATCGGAGGTTTTATCCACCGGGTCGAGCGGCGTTTGACAGGAAAGGAGATATGCGGAAACAATCAGGAACGAAACTTCGAAAAGAAGACGACATCGGAAATGCGGGGAAGGGAACAGATGCATAAAACAAGCTTTCGGCTTTACTTAAAATGAATAACACTTAACCTTATTCAGGATTCAGGACAAAAAAACAATTCAAATGGAAATTATATCTCATGCCCCAAACGTTCTCTACCACGGCCGGCCGCAGTGCGGATCGCGCCGATACGAGCTTCATAATCTCCATGGCCGAAGATATAACTCCCGGCAACGAACACATTGGCCCCTCGCCCAGCGCACTCTTCCGCCGTTTTGTCGTTAATGCCGCCGTCGACCTCGATATCAATGGTAAGGTTCCGCCTCGCCGCTTCGTTACGGACCTCCCCTATCTTATCGAGCATTTCAGGTATGAATTTCTGCCCACCAAACCCGGCGAAAACAGTCATGATGAGCACTTGGTCAACCGTATTGAGATACGGGAGGAATAGTGAGGTCGGCTTGTCCGGGTTTACCGAAACTGCGGGCCGTACGTTGTTTTTTCGTATCGTCGCCGCAATAAGGGGAACATCGCATACTTCGGCATGTACGATAAGGATTGAAGCGCCTGCATTGCAAAAATCGTTCACGTACTTCATCGGGTTGATGATCATGAGATGCACGTCGAGCGGGATAGTCACGCAACGTCGCACCGCCTCGACCATGAGCGGACCAAAGGTGATGTTCGGAACAAAATTGCCATCCATCACGTCGCAATGGATACGATCGGCGCCCGCATCTTGAGCCTTCTTCACTTCGCGCTCGATGCAGGTGAAATCCGCGGAAAGAATTGATGGAACTATTTCAATACGGGCCATGGTATTGCCAGCTTTGATATATTGGTAAAATGCGGAACATGGGAGACCGGCTTATGGACCAGTTTCCCATTGAAATCGGTACCGGTTAATCGGAGGCGGCTTCCCTAATAAGCTGGAGCGCGATCTCGTTCCGTTGTATCTGGTTTGTACCCTCGTAAATCTGCGTTATTTTTGCGTCGCGCATCCGCTTTTCAGCCGGATATTCTCGCATGTAACCGTAACCGCCCATGACCTGCACCGCATCGACCGTCACCTTCATGGCCGTATCCGAGCAAAAAAGCTTGGTCATAGCCGATTCCTTGGAAAAACGTTTCTCCCCGGCATCGATGGTCTTTGCCGTCGCGTAGAGCAGCGCGCGGCCGGCTTCGACCTGCGTAGCCATATCGGCGAGAATGTGTTGAATCGCCTGAAACGAGGAGATCGGCTCGCCGAACTGAACGCGCTGGCGGGAGTAGCGAACCGACTCTTCAAGCGCTCCCGCAGCGATACCGAGCGCCTGGGCCCCCACCCCGGGCCGTGAATAGTTAAGGGTGTTGATGGCAACGATGGAGCCCAAGCCCTCACGGCCGAGAATGGCGCTGCCTGGCACACGGCAATCCTGGAAGATGAGCTCGGTAGTGCTTGATGCCCGGATCCCCATTTTGTCTTCGTGCTTACCAAAGGTAAAACCCGGCGTTCCTTTTTCGATAAGGAAAGCAGTGAGGCCGCGTGCACCTTTGGTTGGGTTGGTTTTTGCGAAAACCGAGTAAACCTGCGCATTTTCACCATTCGTGATCCACTGCTTGGTGCCATTCAAGATCCAATAGTCGCCGTCGCGGACCGCGGTGGTCTTCATGCCGAGGGCGTCTGAACCTGCATTGGCCTCGGTGAGACCGAACGCTGCAATGATTTTTCCCGAAGCGATTCCCGGCAGATAGTTCTTTTTTTGTTCATCCGACCCGAAAAGCAGGAGGGGAAAGGTGCCCAGCGCGGTAGCCGCCATGGCGAGCGAAATGCCGCCGCATACCTTGGAAAGCTCCTCGACCGCAAGACAAAGTTCGAAGACTCCGCCGCCAAATCCACCGTACTGGGCCGGGATGTAGAGGCCGCACAGGTCCGCTTCGGCCAGCGCCTGCATGACGTCCCACGGAAAGATCCCTTCATGATCGTACTTTTCCCTGACCGGCAAAATTTTCTTTGTCGCGATTTCGCGGGCCGTTTCGACGATCATTTTCTGTTCATCGGTGAGAAACCAGTTCATCTTTCACTACTCCTTTGCTATGGAAAATTATCATTTCCTTATCGTACAGTGCGAGCGCATTCTGCGCGGCGACCTGCTGCGCGATCTTTTTATTTGACCCGCTACCCTCGCCGAGCACAACGCCGCCGATTTCGATACGTACCGTAAACTCCTTGGCATGATCGGGCCCAGAAATGCCGATTGTTTCGTAACGCGGCATGCCAAATCCGTCACGCTGGGCCAGTTCAAGAATCAAGCTTTTATAATTGACATGACGCTCATCTTCGAGAATTTCATCGATGCGGTCGAATAGAAGCTTTTTCAAAAATTTGCCCGCCGGCGTGAACCCGCCGTCAAGAAACACGGCACCAAGAATCGCCTCAAAGGTATTCGAAAGTATCGACATGCGGTCTTTGCCGCCCGTCTTCTCTTCAGATGCACCGAAAATGATGTACGGTCCGATATCGAATGAACGCGCAATCTCGCCCAGAATTTTTCTCGATACAATAAGGGATTTTATTTTGGAAAGCTGTCCCTCATGCCGGTCCGGGTACGTATGGTAAAGGTGCTCGGTGACCAGGCAGTTCAATACCGCATCGCCAAGGAACTCGAGGCGCTCGTTGGAGAGCAGTTCCTCGCCATTTTCGGGCGAAACCGACGACTTATGAGTAAGCGACTGCCGAAGCAGAGTCTGCGATCGAAATCGATACCCGATTATTTTCTGAACTTTTTTTAAAGATTGTTCGGAATTGCCCGGATAACCGAGATGTACCAACGACCTGAAAAACTGCGCAAGCGGCTTAAGCAGACTCATACCTTCCGATGGCGAGGCATGCGTTGTGTCCGCCGAAACCCAGTGAGTTGCTGAGTGCATAGCGAAGGTTTTTGGAAACCGCGACATTTGGAGCATAGAAGAGATCACAGTCGGGATCTGGATCCTCGTAATTAATAGTGGGAGGAATCAGACCGTTTTTCAATGCCAGTACCGTAGCTATAAACTCGATGGCTCCGGCCGCTCCGAGCATATGGCCGGTCATCGACTTTGTCGAGCTTATTATCACGCTCTTCACGGAATCGCCGAGCACTTTTTTAATGGCCGCAGTCTCTATTTTGTCATTAAGGTCGGTTGAAGTTCCGTGTGCATTGATATAATCGATCTGATCCGGCCGCACGCCGCCCATCTTCATAGCCATCTCCATGCACTTCTGCATGCCAACGCCTTCGGGGTCCGGTGCTGTCAAATGGTAGGCGTCACCGGTAGCACCGTAGCCTACCAATTCCGCATAGATGGTAGCGTTACGAGCGAGCGCATGCTCGAGCGATTCGAGCACGATGATCGCAGCGCCCTCCCCCATGACAAACCCATCACGCTTTTTATCGAAAGGCGAGCAGGCTTTCTCCGGTATTTCGTTCCGCCGCGACATCGCACCCATGGAACAGAACCCGGCAAAGCCGATAGGGGTGATCGCTGCTTCGGAGCCGCCGGTAACGGCAATATCGACCATCCCCGTTTTTATGTGCAGGTAGGCTTCGCCGATCGAATGTGCTGACGAAGCGCAGGCACTTACGACCGCAAAGTTGGCGCCTTTAAGGCCAAACTCCATGGAGACTCTGCCAGCAGGCATGTCGGGAATCATCATGGGGATGAGAAACGGGGAGACCCGTCCGGGACCGCGTTCGAGCAATTTTGTATGTTCGGTTTCAAGCGTGAAGATGCCGCCTATGCCGGTACCGACGATGGTGGCGCAGCGATGGGGATCTTCTGCAGACATGTTGATATTCGCCAGCTTCATGGCCTCCTGGGCAGCAACGACGGCTAGCAGAATGACTCGATCCGTCCGCCGAGCCTCTTTCGGTTCGACATGATTAGCGAAATCTAGACCCTTGACTTCCCCGGCAATTCTCGTGGAGAAGGCTGCGGCATCGAAATGCGTAACTGGACCAATGCCAGATTTTCCGGCAGTCAAGCTGCCCCATATGGCCTCAGTATTGTTTCCCACGGGGCTGACCGCTCCCATACCGGTAACAACGACTCTATGCGACATAATTGTCGTTACTATCCTTCCGTTGATAAAAAAAGTTTTAAAAACTCAAAAAAACCGATCCGGCAACACCCGTGTGCACCGGATTCGGCAGGGAGCGATTAAAGCTTCTTCTGCAGGTAGTCCAGAGCGTCCTTAACTGTACGCAGTTTTTCCGCGTCTTCGTCGGGAATTTCGATTTCAAACGCATCCTCGAACGCCATGATGAGCTCAACCTGGTCGAG
>Ga0181538_10000903_pt1 | contig 34786 bp, 27 predicted proteins | sample PEATcosm2014_Bin_40_FD_119773 | JGI IMG/M metagenome (GOLD analysis project Ga0181538, IMG submission 119773) | Peatland microbial communities from MTU Mesocosm Facility, Houghton, MI, USA - PEATcosm2014_Bin23_30_metaG | ecosystem: Environmental > Terrestrial > Soil > Wetlands > Peat | place... | reverse complement strand
GCACCATTGTCGCCAGCGCTTCCTCCGGCGAACTCGGCGAGCTCTTCGAATACCGCATCGCCCAGCCCGTCACCATCCGCCGCGATGAATCCGCCATGCTGCCCTTCCTCCAGCAGCCCATCGAGTCGCGCAAACTGCTGATTTATTCCGACCACAGCTCGCAGCATCCCACCAACGCCGCCGAGCTGACCAACTCCACCGGGAAAACGCTCGACGGCGGGCCGATCACGGTCTACGACGGCGGCGTTTACGGCGGTGAGGCCCTCATGGAAACTCTGAAGGCCGGCGACAAGCGTCTCATCAGCTACGCCGTCGATCTCGGCACGCGCATTACCGAGGCATTCGGCAACAAGGTCGCCGTGGTGCGCGAAATCCACGTCAATCGCGGCATGATGACGGTAAAATCCGCCGGCGAAGAGACGCGCACGTATACCATCCGCAACGTCGATCAGAAGGCCAAGACGCTCATCCTCGAGCATCCTCTGCGCCAGGAGTACACGCTGCTCAATCAGAAGCCTACGGAGAAGACGGCGAACGCCTACCGCTTCGAAATCGCGCTACCTGCCGGCGCGTCGCAGGAGTTCGTGGTGAACGAGGAGCGGATTTTCGATAATGTGTTCCAGTTGACCAACGTCACGCCCGATTTCCTCGGTGGGTACATCCAGAACCGCACCCTCAGCGATGCCGGACGGCGCCAATTGCAGCGCATCGCCGACGAGAAATCGCAGATTGCCGATAACGACCGCGCCATCGACGACAATCGCAGCCAGATCCGCGACCTCTCCAGCGACGAAGACCGCATCCGCCAGAACATCAACAGCCTGAACAACGTCAGCAGCCAGCAGCAGCTTGTGCAGAGCTACGCCAAACAGCTCGACCAGCATGAACAGCAACTGGCATCGCTGCGCGACCAGCAGGCGGAGCTGAACAAGAAGCGCACCGCGCTACAATCGGAGCTGAATCAATTGATCGACGGCCTCACTTTTTGATGAAGCTGGCACTTATCGGGTATGGTAGTGTGGGGCGCGCGCTGGCGCGCCTCCTCCGGCAAGAGCGCCGGCAGTTTCCTTTCAAAATTACCGGAATTCATACATTGCGGCACGGCACGGCGGCCGATCCGCGCGGTCTGTCCGAAGACCCGCCGATGGGTCCGCGCGCGGAATCCATCGAAGCTTTTCTGGATGCGGCAGGCGCGCAGGCCGCGGTAGAGTTGACCACCCTCAATCCCTCCACCGGCGAACCGGCCATCGCGCATATTCGCGCCGCATTCGCCCGCGGCATGCACGTTGTGACCGCGAATAAAGGGCCGATCGCGCACTGCTACGCCGCGCTGCGCGAGGAAGCGGCGCGCGCGGGCGTAGCGTTCCGGTTCGAATCGGCGGTGATGGATGGCGCTCCCGTGTTCAATCTCTGGCGCCACACCATGCCCGGCGTGAACGTGCTGGGATTTACCGGCGCACTGAATTCGACATCGAAAGTGGTCATCGAGACGATGGAATGCGGCGGATCGTTCGAGGATGGGCTGGCGGAGGCGCGGCGGTTGGGAATCACCGAGGCCGACGGCACATTCGATATCGAAGGCTGGGATTCCGCCGCCAAGACGGCCGCCCTGGCCAACGTCCTGATGAACGCGCGCACCACGCCGCAGGAGGTATCGACGCGCGGCATCGCGCGCCTGACGCCCGCGCGCGTGAAGGAACTCAAGAGCAAAGGCAAAACCGTGCGCCTGATCAGCCGCGGCAAGCGGACCGGATCGCGGCTTTCGTTGCGCGTGCGGGCCGAAGTGCTCGACCGCGCCGACATTCTGGCCTGTACGCCGGGCACGTCGAATATCATCCTGTTCCACACCGACCTGATGGGGACCTTCGGCACAGTCTCGCTCGATCCGCAGGTGGAGCAGACGGCCTTCGGCGTGTTCAGCGACCTCGTGAGCCTACTCCTGCCGTAGCGCCACGGTCGGTTCGATGCGAGTGGCGCGGCGCGCCGGAACGCAGATTGCCGCCAGCGCCGCCGCACCGAGCACCAGCGGCACTGCGGCGAACGTGAGCGGGTCGGCCGGCCGAACGCCGTAAAGCATGCGCGACATCAGCCGGGTCAACACGAGCGCTGCGCCCACGCCCACGGCCGACCCAGCCAGTGCCTGCATCATGCCCTGCCGCAGTACCATGCGCAGAACATTGCCGCGCGTCGCACCCAGTGAGATGCGGATGCCGATTTCGTGCGTCCGCCGCGCGATGACATAGCTCATCACACCGTAGATTCCAACCGCGGCTAGCAGCAGCGCGACGGCGGCAAAGATGGCGAGCAGGAGCATCAGGAAGCGCGGCTGGGCGGTGGCATCGGCAACAGCCTGGTCCATGGTGAGCACCTGCGAGATGGGTAGATTGCGGTCCGTCGACCACACGGTCTGCTTCACCGCCGGCGCCATATCAGCCGGATTGCCGGCGGTGCGGATCACGAGGGTGATGTAGGACACGTGCGAATCGGGGCCGCCCAGGAAAAAGCGGTCCTGTAGCCCTGCAAGGTAGGCCTCCGGTTCGGGCTCTGTGGCCCAGTCATACTGGCGGGCGTTGGCGCACACGCCGACGATCGTCACCCATATGCCTTTTTCTATGGTGATTCGTTGTCCGATCGGATCTTCGCCAGGCCAGTACCTCTTAGCGGCCGCCTCGTTGATCATCACCACGCCGGGCGCGCGCGAATCGTCCGCGGCGGCGATGGCGCGCCCGTGCAGGATGGGCAGCCGCATCGTCTCAAAGTAGCCCGGCATCACGATCCGGTATACCGTTCCCGGCGATTCGCCCGGACGGGGTTTCGGACGCCCCTCGATCTGGAAGTCCCACTCCCACAGGTCACCGGCCAGCGGCAGGTGATTGATCGCCCCCACCGCTTCCACTCCAGGAACGCCGGGCACGCGCTCCAACAGTTGGCGATAGAACAGCTCGCGCGGACCCTCCGCAGCCTCCCGCGAGCCCGCGACCGAGACGACCATGGAAAGAACATGGTGCGGATCGAAACCGGGGTTCACGGCTTCGAGAGCGGCGAAAGTGCGGATCATCAGTCCTGCGCCGACGAGGAGCACGAAAGCCAGCGCAAATTCCGAGGCCACCAGAAAACCACGCACGCGATTCCGGGCCACGCCATCGCTTCCGCCGCGTCCGCCTTCTTTCAATGCGGCGCTGAGATTGGCCGCGTTGGATTGGATGGCGGGCGCGAGTCCGAACAATGCCACCGTAACCGCCGTGACGGCGAGTAGGAAAAGGATCGCGCGGCTATTCACCGCGACTGTCCCGACGCGCGGGATATCGGCAGGGCTGAGCGCCACCAACGCGCGCACGCCCCAATAGGCGAGTAGCAGACCGCCGGCGGCGCCCATTCCGGCCAGCAGCAGATTCTCGGTGAGAAACTGCGCCATCACGCGTCCGCGGCCGGCGCCGAGCGCGGTGCGGACGGCAATCTCGCGCTGCCGGTCGGCGGTGCGCGCCAGCAGCATGTGGGCCACATTCGCGCAGGCGATGAGCAGCACGAATCCCACACCGCAGAGCACGATGAGCAGCGGCGTTTCCACCTTGCCGACCACGTTTTCCTTAAGCGGCGTGACGGCCACGCCCCGGTTCGTGCCGGGAAATTGCCGTTCCAGGAGGCCGGTGATCGTCGCGATTTCCGCGCGTGCCGAGGCCAGCGTGGCGCCCTGCTTCAAACGGGCGAACACGCGCAGGCTGTTGCCGCCGCGATTGTGGATGCGATCTCCGAACGACATTGGCACCCACAATTCGGCGCGGGTGGCCCAGAATGGCGCGAAATGGAAGTCCGCCGGCATCACCCCGACGATGGTGTAGCTGCTCCCGTCGAGCAGCATGGGCCGGCCGAGAACGTTTGGATCGCCGCCGAAACGCCGCTGCCAGAGGCGGTAGCTGAGAACTACTTCAGGCGCGGGAACGGCGTCGTCTCCAGCCGGCGGAAAGGTGCGCCCCATCAAGGGCGCAATGCCGAGCAGCGGGAAAAGATTCGGGGTAACGTGGAGGCCGGGGATGCTCTCCGGCGTATCGGTGCCGGTGAGGTTCGGGGTCCAAAATTCGGCCGCTGCCATGGCATCGAAGGAGTGGCTCTGATCGCGCCAATCGATGTAGTTGGCGGCAGCGACGGGCGCGTTGCCGTAATGCAGCAGCGTCACCAGGCGATCCGGATCGCGGTAGGCGAGCGGATTGAGCAATACCGCGTTGACCACGCTAAAAATGGCGGTATTGGCGCCGATTCCGAGCGCCAGCGTGAGCATGGCCAGCAGCGTAAATCCCGGGGTGCGCGCCAGGGCGCGCGCGCCGTAGCGGAGATCCTGCGCCAGGTGTTCCACGCCACGCCAGCCCCAAGCATCGCCGCTTGTCTCGCGCAAGAGTGTAGCGTTGCCGAACTGGCGGCGCGCGGCGGCGCGGGCGGCATCGGGCGCGAGGCCGTCGCGTATCAACGCCTGCTGCCGCATCTCCACATGGAGGCGCATCTCCTCCTGCAAATCGCGATCGAAAGCATTGGCGCGGAACAACACCCGCAAGCGGCGAAGGAACTCGCACAACCATTCCATACCCAACCTCCCATAGTTAGACTATGGTAACGCAAAACGGTTAGGTGCGGGCGGCGATTTTGTTATGCTAAACCCTTGCCATTACCGACCAAACGGCTCCAACCGAGCGGGTACCACGCCTTTCGCTGCATCGGCGCCGATTGCGAAGACACCTGCTGCTCGGGCTGGCTGGTCAATATCGACAAAGAGACTTATGAGTTGTACCAGCGCTGCGATGACGCGGAAATGGGTCCGCGGCTGCGCGAACTCGTGACCATCAACCCCGCCAGCCAGAGCGGCAACAGTTATGCCCGCATCGGGCTGGACGGCGCGAGTTGTCCGTTCCTCGAGAGGGGCCTGTGTGGCGTGCAAAACCGGCTCGGCGAGAGCTTTCTTTCCATCACCTGCGCGAAATATCCGCGCGTATGGAATGTGGTAGACGACGTTCTGCAACGGTCGCTGGACCTGGCATGTCCGGAAGCAGCCCGCCTGATGCTTCTCGACCCGGGCCCGATGGCGTTCGACCAAGCCGAGAGTTCGCAGCCCGATTTGCAGCCGGGCGAGCTTTGCGAGCTCACCACCCGGGACGCTACGTCGTGCAAACCGTACGCGTATTTCCGCGAGATCCGCGCGTTTCTCCTCGAACTGCTGCAATACCGCGCGTATCCTATATGGAAGCGGCTCGTCATCCTCGCTTCGTTTTGCGATCAGCTCGAGCAACTTGCCGAGGCAGGGCAGAACGCGCAAGTTCCCGCCTCCATCCAATGGTTCCGGCAGGCCGTCGCCGGCAATCAGCTCGATTCCGCGATCCAGCAGCACTCCGCCAAGCCGGTATTGCAACTGGGGACCGTGCTGGAGCTGATTGTGGCGCGCATCACGGTGGAGTATGTCGCGCCGCGCTTTCTCGAGTGCTACCAGGAGTTCAAGGACGGCATCGAGTGGACCGCGCAATCGAGCATGGAAGAGATCGGCCAGCGATACGCGGCGGCTCATGCCCGGGAATTCGCGCCTTTTCTCGAACGCCACGGGCACATGCTGGAGCATTACCTGGTGAACTATGTGCATCGCACGCTGTTTCCTCTGGGGCCGCAGAAAGGAATCGGCGACCCGCATATCGATCACAAGGTCGAGACCATCCGCGAACATTGCCTGCTGATGCTGGTCTATTACGGCGTGATCCAGACGGTGCTGATCGGCCAGGCCGCGTTTCACCGCACGGAGTTCGGTCCGGCGCATGCGATCCGGGCGGTACAATCGGTGGCGAAGGCGTTTGAGCACAACCTCTCGTTTGCCGAGCGGGCGCTCAAGATACTGGACGCAAAAGGCATTCGCAATTCCCTAAGCATGGCGATTCTGCTGCGAAATTGATGCTGCTTCTGGCCTGCGCCACGGTAGCGCCAGCGCAGAACCTGGCGGAAGTGAAGTTCCCCAATCTCGCGGGCAGGGTCGGTTCGCATAGGCGCGCCGGGGCGGGCTGCGCGGATGCAGCGTGCGCAAGGAGAAGGGCCGCCGTCAGGACGCGCTTCATAGATTCTCCAGACGAGGCTGCTGGTTGCCCTTCCAGGCAGCTTGGAACGATTGCCGCACTTCCCCCGCTTGGTACGCCTTCTGCTGTGCTTCGAGCGCCCGGCACAAGCCGAAAAGCGAACGCGGATTGCGGGGATTGCGCTTGAGGTTGTCGCGGAAGACCTGCTCGGCTTCCGCCGCCCGTTTATTGCGCAGGAGCGCGGCGCCCAGGGATTCGCGCACGGGATAGTACCAGTCCGGCACATCGTCGAAGTTCATTCCGTCTTCCACCTCGACCGCGTGGCGACAGCGCGCGATGGCCGTTTCCAGGTCGCCGCGGGCGGCGGCGATGCGCGCGGCAAGCTGGTCCGCGGCGAGCGCATGAAGCGTGCTCCAATCGTTGAAGAGGTGCCGAATGCGCGGCCCGGGGGAAGCGCGGAGAACGCCTGTTCCTCAGGCTGGAGGCGAAGAGCGCGGCCGCGTCGGCGTCGTCCGGTGCCGAACCCATCCAGACGCGAGTGCAAGACTTTATCCACGCTCACCTGCTGGTCGGCGAGATGCTGCTGCATGACCGCGACCGCGTCGGCGGAGGTGACAATTACCGGCACTTCGCCGCCGACGCCTGCCTTGCGGCGATTACCTGGCGGTAGAAGGGCATGCTGTCGTTACAGAATCGGCACGTGGAACTGATCTGGAGTAATACAGATACTGGCGCGGATTGCCAATCGGCGCCGGGCAGCGGGATTTCGCGGCCGACGACGGCGCGGGCTGCGGGCGGTCCGAAATCGGGTGCCGAAAAGAAGCGTTGTTCGATGAGCAGACCGCCGGCCAGACAACAGAGGGCAATCAGGAAGACGTGAGTAGCGGTTTCGAGCCTGGTCATAACCCGAAGGTTCGAAACAGGTTAGCAGCCGCCGCCGAAGCCGCCGCAGCCGCCCATACAGCCGCCTTTGCGGGTTGTTTCCTTCGCAACCGGTGTACCCGGTGCAGCCGGAATACCCGGTACAACCGCCGCAGCTCACTACGGGCGCGGGCGCGTAATAGCAGGTATTGCAGGTTCTATAAGTGAGCAGGCGAAGGCGCGGCAATAATTGCCGCAGCCCAGAACACAACCGGTGACAGGCATCCTGCCGTGGTGAGTATGGATGGGTCCCGCCAGACACATGCATGTCAGCACCAGGGCAAGCACCGTAAGTGCCGCCAGCCTCAGGCTCTTGTTCATTGTCCCCTCCCGGTAGAACCCGCCGCCTGGGGCGATCTGTTCTGCCTTCTGGATCAAGAATGCACCGATGCCGGGACACCTGAAATAGCTCATTCGAAGTAGATTTCTCTGAGTAAAGAGAGTAGTTGGCGTTGGGGCGGGCAATCGTGAGGCGCTTGCAAGATGCGTCGTTCCGCACCCCAAAAGGCACCGCTCCCTTGCGGTCGCGGCTCATTAAGCGCCGCGCTGCGCACGGCCGAAAATCGCGCGCGCATTGTCGCCGTAAAGCTTCTTCAGCACGCCATCCGGCAGGCCGAAACCATGCAGGGGCCAGTGATAGTTGAAGAATTCGTGATTGTAGAAGTGCTCGTCGGCAGTCTCCAGAATGCGGAACGTCACGCTGAACATTCGCTGGGAGTAACCCATGTCCGTACCGTACAGCACGCGATCCTGATATTTCCGCAGGAACCGGGCGACGAATCGCGGAATTGGCGCCAGTTCGCCGAATCGGGCGGAGATGTCGGCGAACAGGTTGGGATTGCGATCGAGGATCTGGCCCAGCCGCGCGAGGTCGTAATCGAGATTCATAAGGTGGCAGGCGATGAACGTGGTCTGGCGATGCCGGGCGACGGCGCGCTCCAGGCTTTCGATCAGCTCGTTGTGCCCTAGCATTCCGGGCGTCACCTTGATCATCCAGGTGTAGCCGTTCATGAGGCCGTCGTTGGTGCGATCCATGGGCTGGTACGACCAGATGGGGTCGGACACATGAACATTGACGGGCATGCCGAGCTGACTGCAGCGGTCCCAGAGGGCATCCATGCGCGGATCGTCGGGATGCGGCCCGGCGGGACCTGTGGCGGGCGGGAAGAAAGCGCTGCCCCTGCCGGGATACCCGCCTGCCGGCGCCGCGCTGGCCGATCCAGGGGCTCCGGAGGCGAACCCTCTTCCCTTGTCGCTGATTTCTCCCACCCCCAATGCGCCCAGGCGATGGCATTCTTCGAGCGCTTTGACGGCGCCCGGCCCAAATCCCGGTTCGTGGACGCCGGTGAGGTCGAAGCTGCACCAGAGGTCGAAACGGCCGGGGTACGCAGCGTAGAGCTGGCGGATTTCGGTGAATTTTTCGGGCGTCGAGGCGCCGGTGAAGACTACGGTCCGCTCCACGCCGACTGCGTCCATGAGCTTCACCATGTCGGCCACCTGCCGCGGGGCACGGACGCCGTGGCAATGCGCGTCGACGATGGGGTACTTGGCTTTGAGCACCTCCGTCGTGGGGATCTTATAGATGGATTGCGGACGATAATCGTTGAGCAGGAACTTGTCGGGTGTCTCCTCGACTGCCGCGGGGCTGCCCTGCTGCGCCTGGGCGGACGCCTTTCCTGCCGCGGCTGCCGCTCCCGAAAGCATCATCCAGTGCCGCCGGTTCATGATTCGAGCTCCTGTTGGTGAAAATCCGATCTGATTCTATGCCCGGGCATGGGGCGAAGCAAGCTTCCGGGCGCGTGAACCGCCCGTAACATAATTTCTGTTGCCCCCCGCGACTTTTCGTCGGAAACTAAAAGTTTCATCAACACTTCAAGGGGGAAAGCTAGAATTGGAACGAAATGGCCGCAAAGGCTCCCTGGTCATGGAGCCCACGGAACGATGGACCCCGCAGTTGGCCAGCGACCTGTACGACGTCGCTAGTTGGGGCAAAGGCTACTTCTCGGTGGGCGACAACGGGCACGTTCGCGTCCACCCCGAAAAAGACCCCGCCCGCTCGATCGACCTGAAAGAACTGGTCGATACGCTTGTCCTCCGCGGCATCAATCTGCCGATCCTGATTCGCTTCGCCGATATTCTCAAACACCGGCTGGGCGAATTGCACAGCGCGTTTGAAACCGCTATCGCCGAGCATCGCTACCAGGGCGAATACTGCTGCGTGTACCCCATCAAGGTGAACCAGCAGCGCCAGGTGGTTGAAGAAGTGCTGGAGTTCGGCAAGCCGTTCCATTTCGGACTGGAAGCCGGGTCGAAGCCGGAGCTGATGGCGGTTATGGCGCTGGCCGACAACGATACGCCCATCATCTGCAACGGCTTCAAAGACGACGAGTATATCGAAATGGCCATGCTCGCCCAGAAGGTGGGCCGGCAGATCATCCCGGTAGTCGAAAAATATACCGAGCTCGGCCTGATTCTGAAGTACAGCCAGAAGGTGGGGGTGCGGCCGCGCATCGGCATCCGCGTGAAGCTCGCCAGCCGCGGTTCCGGCCGCTGGAAGTCGTCGGGCGGCTATCGCTCCAAGTTCGGACTTTCCGTCACGGAGGCGATGCGTGCCCTGCAGGAACTGCGCGAGGCGGGCATGGCCGACTGCCTCAACCTGCTGCATTTCCACCTGGGCAGCCAGATCACCAACATTCGCCAGATCAAGGGCGCGGTGACCGAAGCCGTGCGCGTGTACGTGGACCTGGCGCGCGCCGGCGCGGGCCTCAAATATCTGGACGTAGGCGGCGGTCTCGGCATAGACTATGACGGCTCGCAAACCGACTTCGAATCGAGCGTGAACTACACGTTGCAGGAATACGCCAACGACATCATCTATCACGTGCAGAACGTGTGCGACGAGGTCGGCGTGGTGCACCCGACCATCATCACCGAGAGCGGACGCGCCATCGCGGCGTATCACAGCATACTGGTATTCAACGTCCTGGGCGTGGCGGGGATGGGCGAGGCAACCGATGTGCTGCCCGAGGTTTCCGCGGAGGCGGAGCAGCCGCTCATCGACTTGCAGGAAACCTACCGCGGGCTGACCGCCAAGAACCTACTCGAAAGCTACCACGATGCGCAGCAGGCGCTCGACTCGGCGCTCAATCTCTTCAGCCTGGGCTATCTCTCGCTCGAACAGCGCTGCATCGCCGAGAACCTGTACTGGACGATTTCGCGCAAGATTCAGACGCTGGCAGGGCAGCTCGATTACTTCCCGGAAGAACTGGAAGGCATCGACGCCATGCTCTCCGACACCTATTTCTGCAATTTTTCGCTGTTCCAGAGCATGCCCGATAGCTGGGCCATCAAGCAGCTTTTCCCCATCATGCCGATCCACCGCCTGGAGGAGGAACCGGTGCGCCCCGCCGTGCTCGGCGACATCACGTGCGATTCCGACGGCAAGGTGGACGCGTTTATCGACCGCCGGGATGTGAAGCGCACGCTGCTGCTGCACAATTTCACCGGCGGCGATTACTTTTTGGGCGCGTTCCTGCTGGGCGCGTACCAGGAGATTCTGGGCGATCTGCACAATCTCTTCGGCGATACCAACGCGGTGCACGTTCGGCAGGCGCCGACCGGCGAAGTGATTCTGGATTCGGTGATCAAGGGCGATAGTGTGCGCGAGGTGCTGAATTACGTGCAATTCTCGACGGACCGCCTGGTGTCGACCCTGCGGCGGGATGTGGAGACGGCGCTGCGCGAAGGCCGGCTGACGTACGAGGAAAGCGGCGCGCTGGTCCACTTCTACGAAGAGGGCCTGCACGGGTACACGTACCTGGAATCGTGAGCTGCACGAGCGGTAGTGCCATGACTTCGTGGGAGGGCTTCAGCCCAAAAGGCACCGCTCCCTCGCGGGGTGCCCTCTGGGCCCGGCTCTTCAGTCATGCGTTGAAACGACAGCGCCTACTGAGCCGCGACCGCGAGGGAGCGGTGCCTTTCTGTGCGGAACAACGAATTTTGCAACTACCTGTGAAGTCTGCCGCAGACTAAAGTCCGCCCTACAGGAACTTCTCCGTGCGGTCAAAATACTAATGAAACCTACTTCACGTCCATAAACGGCGAATCGTCGCTCTCTTTGTAAGGCGTGAGCCGCGCGGGGATCGCGTCCGGCTCGAGCAACCACACCGACCGGTCCGGATAATACTTCCGCAGGTTGGCGTTCTCCGCAATCCGGTCGAGCGCCATCACTACGGGTGCGCGGTCGATCTCGGCGGCGTTGTGAATCCACTCGTGGAACTGATGCTGCGAACTGTAGCGCACGAACACCAACTTCTTGCCGGGAATCTCCGCCAGTTGATGCTCGATCGCCAACCGCCCCTCGGGATCGCCGAAATTCACGTAGTCCCAGCTTTCGAAATGGCGCATGGCGATGTAGATGCGGTCGTTGCCCAGCGCGTGGAGGCCGTAGAAGAGCAGAAAATGCGCACCCGCGAGGTATGCCAGCACGCGCGCGCCCTCGGGAGTGATCCGGCTCAGCCGCTCGATTCCGACGATCACCGCGAGCAGTAGCAGGCAAGCGGTGGACGCCACGTACTGCGGGAAAAAGTAGGGGTAGAACGTGGTCCCGAGAGTGAACAACAACACCGTCCCGGCGAGCCAGAGGAAGCGGGGCTCACGCAGGCGCGTCAGGAAGAACGGCAGCGCAAGATAGAGCGGGGCCAGCAGGAAGAACCGGTAGAATCGCAGGCGCGTGGCCCAGCGATCGAGATACGGGCCGGCGTTGTCGTGCGCCTCGGTCTGGCCTTCATAGGTGAGGCGCTGCTGCCGGGTGAGGTCGTTGTGGGCAACCGGAGCGGGTTGGAACGTGAAGGTGGTCGGCACGCCGTATTGATAGCGGCTCTCAGCGTATGGGATGGTGGTCCAACTGCCGGTCACGGCGTGGGCGTGCAGAAGCGTGAGCACCAGCGCGGCGAACACCGGCAGTCCCGCCGCGGGCGCGAATTTCGCGAGCTTGCGCCAGTCCGGCAGCAGGAATGCCGCCGTGGCAATCCCTAAGAAGATCGACTCGTAGGGGCGGGTCAGCATGTGGATGCCCAGCCCGGCGCCGAGCAGCGCGGCATTCCGGCGATTGGGTTCGGTGCGCACGCGCGGCAGCGATCCGAACACCAGGCACCCGGCTGCCGCGGAGACCGCGCCGCCCCAATAAATGTTCATCCACTCGTTGAGCGGGCCGAACTCGGCGACCGCCAGCAGGCCGCCCACGAGCGCCCACCCCGGGCCGGTCCAACCGCGGAGCATCCAATAAGAGAGCGCGCAAAATGCTCCGACTCCCAACGCGACGCCGGCCCAAGGATGCCCGAAGAGGTCCCAGCCGAGCGCCAGCGCGAGTCCCTGACCCGGCGAATAGATGGAGCTGTAGGTCGGCTGCTGGAGGACGAACACGGTCTCGAAGAACCGGTGCATGGGATGCGCCGGATTTGTGAGATGGAAGTGGCGCAGCGTGTCGGCCAGCAGGATGTAGGAATAATCGTCCTGGCCGCCGGGAGTGGGGATGGGAAAATGCGCAACGAGCGCGAGGCGCAGCACGATCGGCAGCGTGAATAGGAGCAGCATGCACCAAGCCGTCCGTTCGGCGAAGCGGCGGGCGAACGGCTCGAGCGCGCTGCGCGCCAGCACCAGGACAACCAGCAGCGCGATGAGCGCGAATTCCACGAAATCGCTGGCGCCGAACCCCCAGGGATTGTGCAACGGCAGGAGCGAGCGGAAAATATCGAAAAGGAACATGCTCAGTCTTTATTCTCACAGAGACGCGGCGGACTGAATTGAGACACTATATATAGACGTGCGCACCGCCTCGCTCCTGCTGCTTCTGCCCTCCGCGCTCCTGGCGCAGTCCATCATTTTTCAGCACGCCACGATCATCGACGGAACAGGCCGCCTGCGCCGGGAGGCGTCTATCGAGATCAGGGGCGACCGCATCGTGGGCATCAACTTTCCGCTCTCCCGGGGATCGGGCACGATCGATTGCCGGGGGAAGACGATCATTCCCGGCATCATCAACGCTCACGGCCACCTGGGTGTGACCAGCGGCACCACCACCGGTCCGGAGAACTTCACGCCGGACAATATCGCCGCCGAACTCGATCAATACGTGCAGTACGGCGTCACGGCCGTGCTGTCCCTAGGGCTGAATCACGATCTGATCTACGACCTTCGCGCGGGGCAGCGGAAAGGCGATTTCGCGCCGCAAGGCGCGGCCATTTTCACCGCCGGCCGCGGCATCGGCGTGCCGGACGGCGCACCGCCGGTGAATCTCGGGCCCAATCAGGTGTACCGTCCGGCGACGGCCGACGAGGCGCGCGCCGATGTCCGCGAGATGGCCGCGCACAATCCCGACATCGTCAAGATCTGGGTGGACGATGTTGGCGGCACGATGCCCAAGATGCAGCCGGAGATCTATCAGGCAGTAATCGAGGAAGCGCACGCCAACCATTTGCGCGTGGCGGCGCATATCTTCTACATGGCCGACGCGGCGGCGCTGGTGGATCTCGGCGTAGACGTTCTCGCGCACAGTATTCGCGACCGGGATGTAGACCCTCCGCTAGTTCGGAAAATGAAAGAGAAAGGCGTTCGTTACGTCCCCACGCTCGAGCTCGACAATAGCTTCTATCATTACGCCGACCACCCCGAACTGCTCCACGATCCCTTCTTCGCCGCCGCGCTCAATCCGGAGCTGAAGGCGATGCTTTCCAGCCGCGAGTGGCGCGACAAGGTCCACAACGATCCCGCAATTGCCAAGGATCGGCAGGCATTCGCCATCGCGCTGCGGAATCTCAAGGCGATGTATGCGGGCGGGGTCAAAATCGCCATGGGGACCGATTCCGGCGCCACGCCGCTGCGCATTCCGGGATACGCCGAGCACCTGGAGATGGAGCTGATGCGGCGCGCCGGTCTGAGTCCCATGGACATATTGGTGAGCGCCACGAGCGGGAGCGCCGAGGTTTGCGGCGCCACCGAACGTGGCACGCTGGAAGCGGGAAAGATCGCCGATTTCATGGTTCTCGAGGAAGACCCGCTGGAGGATATTCGCAATACGCGCAAGATTTCGGCGATCTGGCACAACGGGCTGATGGTGCCGATCAAAAAGGCGAACCCATGATGCCGGCTAAAGAACCCGAGACTTTGCTCCTCTCACGCAACGGATGGGTGCCGAATAACGAGCGGCTCCCGGTGCTGTTGTACCGGAGCGTGGCCGGTACTGCCGTCGCCGACGCCGCCGCGACGTTCGAAGAATTTTTCGAACGCAACGGATGGCCGCCGCAATGGCGCGACGGAGTCTACGATTATCACCACTACCATTCCACGGCGCATGAAGTCCTGGGGTTCGCCGCGGGATGGGCGAGGTTGATGCTCGGCGGGGAGAACGGGAACGAGGTGACTGTGCACGCGGGCGATGTCGTAGTGCTGCCTGCCGGGACGGGACATCGCTGCCTGGAAGCGAGCGGCGACTTTCTGGTAGTGGGCGCATACCCTCCCGATCAGAAATGGGATATCTGCCGGAAAGCGCCGAACGCCAACGCTATCGAGCGGATGGCGAAGCTGCCGTTTCCGGAGTCCGAATCCCGTGGCAGGTGTGAAAGGGCCGTTAGTGCGATTGTGGCGCGGGTGAGGCTTTCCACAAGCGGCCTACCGCCGCGCCGAGGAAACCAAGGGCGAGGCACAGCGCCAGGCACAGCGCGAGGCTTTTCGCGGCCCAGAAGCAGATGGTGTGGCCCAGATAGCGATTGGGGCCCCAATAGGGCAGAGCTTGGGCGTAAAGTACGAGCAGCCCAATGTGCCCCACCAGAGCCGCCTTGGCGGAAGCCGCGGTCGCGCTCCATACTCCCACATTGCGCCTGACGGTCAGCGCTCCAGCCAGAGATACCAGCGGGAATGCCACCAGGTACCACCACGGATTGAAATGCCCAAGGATAAGCGCCGCAAGGGGATGGAGCGTCAAGAACCAAAGCGTCAGGCCCACGCCACAGAACTTCCACGGATCGTCGCGGAGGAAGTGCTGCCGGGCTCCGTTGAGCAGAATATCCGCCGTCAAACGGGGCGTGAGCTGGGTCTGCGTCAGTATGGCCACAAACTCCTCACCGTACTCCTTACGCCACGAGCGCGGATAGGTATGCAGCAACAAATCTCGTAAAGTCATCCTCGTAAGCCCTCGCGAATGCCGTCGGCAAACTTCCCCACGAGTGCCCCGGCAAATCCTAACGTAGCGCCTGCTACCAGCACCAGCGGGAGTATCTCGACATACTGCCACCATCCAAATTTAATCACGCCGGAAACGGATATGTATGCGCCCCACTTGTAAACGACCGCGCCGTCGGGTGACACGACCGGCATCGGACCGTATAAGAGCAGAGATAACGCATCGGGCACGATCGAAAGGATCGCCACCAGAACGGCAGCGCGCCCGGCTTCCGGCATTCCCGAATGCTTGCGCCAGACGGTCCAGGCTCCGGCAAGAACGAAAATAACCAGCGGCAACGCGTCCGTGGAACCCGATCTCACGAACAATCGAAACGATGTCCACAGAAACAGAAACGCCCCGCAAATCTTCCACGGGGCGTCGCGGCGAAGATGCTGCCGGAGAGCGCCGGCCAGGACATCCGCTACTACTCCCACACTCAGTGCCCGCTGCCCGAGTACGCCCGCGAGTTCCTCGCCGTACTCCTTACGCCACGAGCGCGGATAGGCACGCACCAAAATGTCCCGAAGAGTCATGCGGTTCGCAGCCTCCTCAATCCGAAACTCGCCAGTTGCCGCATCTTCTCGAGCTGTTGGCGAAGATAATCGAGCCCCTGGCCGGTGAGCCGGTATGGACGCTGGCGGCCGCTCGCTTCGGCGGGCTCGATCCAGCCTTCGTCCACCAGCCGCGTGATGGCCGTATACAGAGTGCCTGGCCCAAGCTCGATGCCCGAGAAGAGGGCGATTTCCTGCATGATGGCGTACCCATGCTTGGGCCCGCCCGCCAGGCTGGAGAGGATCAGAAGCTCGGGGTCCGACGCCGGGCCCGCCGTCATTTTTCGCGCCATACTACGAATTATGATATACTATAATTCGAAGTAAGGAAAGTCCACCCCACCACCCCCGGGCAGTTTCGCATATAATCGGAAGGCAGTGCACTTGGCAACATTCCCCTTCCGAAGGATTCCTCATCGATGTCAACGTTAGAAGTGTCTCCGGCGGAATCGCTGCCGGAACAATCGAGTCATCCGGTCGTCAACGATTTCAGCATACAGGTCGCAACAGTGAACGGGTCGGGCAGCCAGACCGCCAATACGGTGCTGATGCGGTCCATCTTCCAGATGGGCGTTCCGGTCTCCGGCAAAAACATGTTCCCATCGAACATCGCGGGCCTGCCTACGTGGTTCACCATCCGCGCCAGCAAGAAAGGATATATCGGCCGCCGCAAGGAGATCGACATCCTCGTGGCTATGAATCCCGAGACCGCGCGCGAAGACGTCCTCAAGCTGGATACCGGCGCCGTAGTGATTTATGACGAGCCGCTCAAGCTCAACGAACTGCGCAGCGATCTCCACTTTTTTCCGGTGCCGTTCGACAAGCTGGTGGCGCCGGTCTGCCCCGAGGCCAAACTGCGGAAACTGGTCCGCAACATGATTTATGACGGCGTCGTGGCGCAGTTGCTCTCCATCGAAATGGACGAGATCCACACGGCGCTGGTGAAACAGTTTGGCAAGAAGAAGGCCAAAGCCGCCGAACTGAACTGGGGCGCGTGCAAAGCCGGCTACGAGTTCGCCCAGAAGAGTTTTGCGCAGCGCGTCCCATACCGCGTGGAGCGCATGAACGCCACCACCGGCAAGATCATCATCGACGGCAACGCGGCCTGCGCGCTGGGCTGCATGTTCGCCGGCGTCACGGTGGTGACCTGGTATCCCATCACACCGTCTTCGTCGCTGGTCGAATCGCTCATTGGGTATATGCGGCGTTTCCGCCACGATCCGGAGACCGGCAAGGCGACGTACGCCATCGTGCAGGCGGAGGACGAACTAGCGTCCATCGGGATGGCGCTCGGCGGCGGATGGGCAGGCGCTCGCTCCATGACCGCCACTGCCGGTCCCGGCATTTCGCTGATGTCGGAATTCATCGGACTCGGCTATTACGCCGAAATCCCCGTGGTAGTGTTCGACGTGGAACGCGTCGGGCCTTCTACCGGGTTGCCGACGCGCACCCAGCAGGGCGACGTGCTCACCACCGCGATTCTTTCGCATGGCGACACCAAGCACCCCATGTTCTTCCCGTGCTCGCCCGAAGAGTGCTTCACCATGGCCCACGAGGCGTTCGATTTCGCCGAGAAATTCCAGACCCCGGTCTTCGTCATGACCGATCTCGATCTCGGCATGAACAACTGGATGGCCGACGCGTTCGCCTATCCCGAAAAACCGATCGCCCGCGGCAAGGTTCTTGACGCCGAGGACCTCAAGCGGCTGGGCGGATTCGCCCGCTATAAAGATGTGGATGGCGATGGTGTGGGCTATCGCACGCTGCCGGGCACCAATCACCCGGCCGCGTCCTACTTTACGCGCGGCAGCGGCCACAACGAACGGGCCGCATACACCGAGCGCGAGGACGACTACATCAACAATATGGACCGCCTGGCGCACAAGTTCGAAGTGATGCGCCAGCACATTCCCGAACCGGTAGTAACGATTGCGCCGAATGCGAAAATCGGGTTCGTAGCTTTCGGCACGTCCGACTACGCCGTGCGCGAGAGTTGCGATCAACTGCGCGAGGAGTACGGCATCGAAGCCAGTTACCTGCGTCTCAAAGGATACCCGTTCACCCAGCACCTGCGCGACTTCATCACACACCACGACCGGGTTTATGTCGTCGACCAGAATCGCGACGCGCAGTTGCTCGGTCTCATGCGTCTCGATTTCGAGCCGGAACTGGTAGCCAGGCTGCGCAGCTTGCGTTACTACGGCGGATTGCCGCTCGATGCGCGCACCGTTACCGACGAGATCGTCCGCCAGGAGGGCAAATAGATGAGCACCACCGTAACCCCGCCGCCGAAGAAGGTCAATCACATCGGCCTGGAGGTGCTGCAATACAAGGGTAGCAAGACCACGCTGTGCGCCGGGTGCGGCCACAACTCCATTTCCGAACGTATTGTCGAATGCTTTTACGACCTGGGTGTCAATCCGTACACCGTGGCGAAGTTCTCGGGCATCGGCTGTTCTTCGAAATCGCCGGCATATTTCCTGGGACTCTCGCACGGTTTCAACGGCGTCCACGGACGCATGCCGGCCATCGCCACGGGCGCGATTCTGGCCAATCGCACGCTGATGGGCCTGGGTGTGACCGGCGACGGCGATACCGCTTCCATCGGCATCGGCCAATTCATGCACCTGGTGCGCCGCAATATTCCGATGATTTACGTCATCGAGAACAACGGAGTCTACGGACTGACCAAGGGTCAGTTCTCCGCCACCGCCGACCTGGGCTCGACGCTGAAAACCGGCATCGCCAACGATTTGCCTCCCTTCGATTGCTGCGCGCTGGCGCTCAAGTGGGGCGCGACCTTTGTGGCCCGCTCGTTCAGCGGCGACAAAAAGCAACTGCAAGCTATCGTGAAAACCGCGATCGCGCATCGCGGCCTTTCCGTGATCGATGTGATTTCGCCCTGCGTTACGTTCAACGACCACATGGGTTCCACCAAGAGCTACTCCTACATGAAGGACCACGAAGAGGCGCTGCAGGAACTGGATTTCGTCCCTTACTTCGAGGACATCTCCGTCGATATTCCCGAGGGCGAAGTGAGCGACGTCCGGATGCATGACGGATCGCATCTGCGCATCCGCAAACTCGCCCGCGATTTCGACGTCAACGACCGGTTCAAGGCGCTGCAGGCGCTGGAGGAATCAGAGGCAAAAGGTGAGGTACTCACAGGAGTTCTATATCTAAATACCGATAAACCAACTTTTACCGATTTGCTGAATCTGGCCGACGAACCGTTGACAACCCTTCCAGAATCAAAGGTTCGCCCGCCGAAGTCGGTGTTGGATGCGGTGATGGAAGAATTACGTTAACCAATATTTACGGATACTATCCACGGATACCCGCAAAATATTCACTTGTAGAAGAGTCTTTTTCGTTGATTTGACAGCGGGCTGATGTTACCATCGTCACCGGTCTGTCATCCTCCGAGACAGATTGCAGTAGACCTTTATGCTCCACGCCTTCAACGGCGTGGGGCTTTTTTATTGGCGAACCGATTGGCCGGCGGAACAGCGGCGCCTACTCTGCTAATACCCGTCAGTTCCAGCCGTCCCATAATCGGATGAGCCTGCTACCATGAAAGCCGTAATGGCTGCCCAATTGGAACCGGCCAACCTGCCGGAGCCCGAACTGGAGCGCATATTCCGCGAACACCACGCCATGGTGTTCCGCGCCGCCTATCGCGTCACCGGCAATGCCGATGACGCCGAAGACGTGCTCCAGACAGTGTTTCTTCGCATGGTGAAGCGCGAAGCGGGCGCTCAACCGGTGGAAAACATGGCTAGTTTTTTGCATCGTGCGGCAGTGAACGCGGCGCTCGACCTGGTGCGGTCGCGACAGAATATCCGCAGCATTCCGCTCGACGAACTGGAGCCGGTGCTCTCGGAGCCGGCGCACCGGAGCCCGGACAGAATTCAGCATTCCGGCGAAATTCGCGAATGGCTGCGCGGCGCTTTGGCGCGATTAAATCCAAAGATTGCCGAAATGTTTATGCTGCGCTTTTTCGACGGAAAAGATAATCCCGAAATTGCGCGAATTCTGCAGACTACTCCTGGCACCGTCGCGGTGACCCTCTCCCGCACGCGCGACCGTTTGGAAAAGGAATATCGAGCTTACGTGGGAGGAATCGCATGACCCCCGAATTCAACCCCATGCCTCCAGAACTGGAACAAGCAGTGGCCGAAATCCGCGATGACATTCCCGACGCCGCAGTGGTCGAGGCCGCCCGCGCCCGCGTGTGGGCGAAACTTTCGGTAGCCGCGGCAACGGCATCCAGACCTACAGCAGTCATCCGCAATTGCGCTGATTTTCAGGCGCTCCTTCCCGACTTTCGCGCCGGCCGGTTATCGGAAGCCCGCGTGGCGCTGGTGCGCGATCATCTCCACCAGTGCGTGGCTTGCCGCCACGTTTATGAAGGCAAAGTAGTGGCGATGCCTGCGCCGGAGACGGTGAGGCGGACGAATTACACGGTTCGCTGGGCTGTGGCCGCCACGGTCCTGATTGTCGCGGGATCGACCGCGTGGTGGATCGTCCGCGAAAACGGCGCGCCAATCGGCCGCGCCACGGTCCAATCGCTCGACGGCACGCTGTTTGAGATCACCGCCGAAGGACTGCATCCCTTACACGCCGGTCAGGATCTGCCGAGCGGCGTGGAGTTGCGCACCGCTAAAGATTCCGATGCCGTCCTCCAATTGGCCGATGGATCTGTGGTGGAAGTGCGCGAACGCTCCAGCCTTTCCACCAGTACCGGCGGGCCGGATCTCACCGTACGGCTGGGCCGCGGCAGCGTAATGGTAAAGGCCAAACACCGCACCAAGGGCCACCTGTATGTGGATACGGGCGATTGCCACGTGGCCGTGACCGGCACGGTATTCGAAGTCACCGCGGGCGTGAAAGGCTCGCGCGTCGCCGTGATGGAAGGCGAAGTGCGCGTCACCCAGGACAACCAGGAGAAAGTCCTTCACGCCGGCCAACAGACCGCGACCAGCGCGAGCGTTGAGCCCGAGCCGGTCAGCCAGGAGATCGCCTGGGCCCGTGACAAGCAGATGCTCGTCAAGCCGCTCAAAGACGCATTCACGCAGGCGCACCCGCCGGCGCTGCGGTATGCGAGCCAACTGCTCGACCGGCTGCCCGCAAACACTTTCTTCTTCGCCAGTATTCCCAATCTCGCGCAGTACCTCGGCGATGCCGAATCGGTGCTGGGACAGAAAATCGCCGCCAATCCGCAGTTGGCCGCGATGTGGAACGCGCACATGGGCGCGGCTATCGACATCCTGCGCAGCGCGAGCGGCTACCTGGGCGACGAGATCGATATCGTCGACGCCGAGGGCCAGAAGGCGCCAGTCGTCATCGCCGAACAAAAACGCGACGGCTTCGAGGATTTCCTGCAGAAGCAGGACTTCCTACGAAAGAGCGGCGTAGCTTTCACCGTGGTGAATCATGGCGGGCTGCTGGTGTTCGGACCGGAGCGTTCCGCGGTGGAAGCGGCAGCCGGCCAGATCGATTCCGGCTTTCCGCAGAAGCCGCTTTACGCCCGCATTCAGGAATCGTACCGTCAGGGCGCGGGCCTGCTCCTGTGGGTCGATCTCGCGCATGGGCAGACCTCCGTTGCGGGGCCGCGGTATTTTTGCGCCGAGTCGAAGCAGACGGGAGGCCGCGTGGTGGGCAGCGCCACGCTCGGGTTCGACGGGCCGCGTACCGGTTTGGCCGCCCAATTGGCCGATCCTTCACCGATGGGCTCGCTCGATTACATCTCGCCCGATGCGCTGGCCGTGCTGGGATTCGTAGTGAAAGACCCGGGCGACATCGTGGATCGCGCCCTGGGGATTCTCCAGGGTTCAGTGGCTGCCGCGCAGCAATCGCTCGCCGAGGAGCGCCAGCAGAAGGGCTTCGACATCCGCGACGATCTCGCCGCCAGCCTGGGCGGCGAATTCGCCGTCGCCATGGATGGTTCGCTCATGCCCGTTCCTTCGTGGAAACTGGTGAGCGAAGTTTACAATCCGGAGCGCTTCGAGGCGACGCTCGAACGGTTCGTCGCCGCGCACAACCAGGAAACCGCCAAGACCGGCAAGCCGGCCATCGTGACCGGGCAGGAAGTGGTCGACGGCCACACCTACTATAAGATTGCGGAAGCCAATGCCGGGCCGCTGATGGAAGCGCATTACACTTTCGATCAAGGCTACCTGGTGGCCGCGCCCACGCGCGCCCTGGTCGCCCGCGCGCTGCAAATCCGGCTCGAAGGGACGTCCATCAAACACTCGAGCAAGTTCCTCGAGCTGACGCCGCCCGATCGGCACATCAATTTCTCCGCCGTCGTCTACGAGAATCTCGGCAGTTCGCTCGCGCCTCTGGCCGCATTTGCCAATGCGATGATGCCGCAGCGCGCCGGAGCGAACAACCAGTTGCCCAGCCTCGATAACATCAAGCCGACGCTTTTCGCGGTGTACGGCGAACCCGACCGCATCACCATGACCGCTACCGGCGACGTGCTCGGCTCAACCCTCCAGAGCCTGGTAAACGGCGATTTTCGCGGTTTGCCCGGTCTGCCGTTCGGCCAAATGGTGGGAACACGCGAGCGCCATAACTCGTATTCTGGTAAGTAATGCATCCGGTCATTGAGCTTGACGGCCTGGAGGTACGCTTCGGCCAGCGCGTCATCCTGAAACAACTGAAGGCGGCTCTCACCGGGCGCGCCATCGGCTTGTTGGGACCGAATGGAGCGGGGAAATCCACGCTCATCAACACGCTGCTCGGCTTCCACAAGCCCTCGGCCGGCACGGCCCGCATTCTCGGCCGCGACATTCGCACGCAGGCTCGCGAGGTTCGCAGCCTGGTCGGGTACATGCCGGAGAACGACGCTTATATCTCCAGCATGACGGGCGTCCACATGGTCCGGATGATGGCCGAATTGGCCGGCCTGCCGCGCGAGCACGCCCTCGAGCGCGCGCATGAAGCGTTCTTTTACGTTGGATTGGGCGAGGTCCGCTACCGCGCCATCGGCACCTACTCGCTCGGCATGAAGCAGGCGGCCAAACTGGCGCAGGCCATCGCGCACGGGCCCAAAGTGCTGTTCCTCGACGAACCCACCAACGGGCTCGATCCACCCGCGCGCACGCGCATGATCCAGCTCATTCAGGAAATCCGCGACCGCGGCGATTTGCACCTGCTGCTCTCGTCGCACCTGCTGCACGACGTGGAGGACTGCTGCGACCAGGTGCTGATTCTGAAGGACGGTAACATCGCGGCGTTTTGCAATCTGGAAGAAGAGCGCCGCGCCAACCGCCGCTTCCTGGAACTCGAAACGCGCGGCGGCAATAATGGCGATTTTCTGGACGCCGTGGTGAAACTTGGCTGCGAGACCGCTCCCGGCGTGCAAGGGCGCATCAAGCTGGTGATGCCCGAGGGGCTCGATGTGCGCCGGTTGTACGAAATCGCCGCCGGGCAGAATGTGCAGATTCGCCGGCTGAATCGCAAACGCGATTCGCTGGAAGATATCTTCCTGAAAGCCATGGAGAGCGCCAATGGCCGTCTATAAGAAGACCTACCGGCCGTACGAGGGCGAACTGACGGCGTCGTGGTCGCGCTTCCTGGTGATCCCGCGCTACGCGTTCGAAGAATTGCACGGCAAGCGCTTTCTCACCATCTTCTTTCTGGCGAGCTTCATCTATCCACTGATCTGCGCGCTCATTATCTATGTACAGCACAACGTCAGCGCGCTCAGCTTGCTTGGGGTGCAACAACAGGGCGCGCGCAATCTGATCTCTATCAACGTGACATTCTTCATGTCGCTGCTCGGCTGGCAGAGCGTCATGGCACTGTTCCTGGCGTCGTTCATCGGCCCCGGTCTGGTCTCGCCCGATCTCGCCAATAATGCCCTTTCGCTCTACCTCGCGCGCCCCTTCTCGCGCGCCGAATACGTCATCGGGAAAATGTCCGTGCTGGCCATCCTGATGTCGCTGATGACCTGGGTTCCCGGGCTGCTCTGTTTCGGCTTGCAGGGCTATCTCGAGGGCTGGGGCTGGATGCGCGATAACTGGCGCCTGGCGAGCGGCGTCTTCTTCGGCTCGTGGGTGTGGATCCTCATTCTGGCGCTGCTGGCGCTGGCGCTTTCCGCGTGGGTGAAATGGAAGCCCGCGGCCGGCGGCCTGATGTTCGGGGTGTTCTTCGTCGCCTCGGCGTTCGGCGGGCTCATTAATGTCGTGCAGCGCACTCGCTGGGGCAACCTGTTCAACATCAGTCACCTCATCGGCGTGGTCTGGGTGCAGCTATTCGAAGGGTCGCATCAGACGACGAATGGCGCAGTCTTTTTTCGCGTCATGCAAGGCGAGCAATTGCCGCTCTGGACTGCATGGATGGCGCTCGCGGTGCTCGCGTTCATTTGCCTGTACATGCTGAGGCGCAAGATTCGCGGCGCGGAGGTGGTGCGATGACGCCGTGGGCAGTTCCCGACAACCAGTTGCCAAAACACCGCTCCCTTGCGGTCGCGGCTCCTCAGTCATCCGTTGAAACGGCAGCGCTTAATGAGCCGCGACCGCGAGGGAGCGGTGCTTTTCTGTGTGGAACGATTAATTTTGCAAGTGCCTCAGAATTGGCTGCCCCACATTGTCGGATGCGACCGATTATCAATTGGATGTTCCAGCGCAAGGCGGTGACGAGATGAGCGATTCGGTCATCTCCTTCGCCAACGTTTCGCGCTTTTACGGCGAAGTGCTCGGCATCAACAAAGTAAACCTTACCATCCCGCCCGGGATCACCAGCCTGGTGGGCCCGAACGGATCGGGCAAGACCACCCTCATGAATCTCATGACGGGCTTGATTCGTCCCACGCAAGGCGAGATCAAGGTGCTCGGCATCGCGCCCGACGATCCCGAGCGGCTCTGCAAGATGGTGGGGTACTGCGCGCAGTTCGACGCCTGCCCCAAGGGTCTTACCGGCCATCAGTTCATCTACTGGTTCCTGCGCATGCACGGCTACACCCCGGCGGAGTGCGAACGTAAGACCGCCGCCGCGATCGAACGCGTCAGCATGACCCCGGCCGCGCAGCGTCCCGTGGGCGCCTACAGCAAAGGCATGCGCCAGCGCATCAAGCTCGCGCAATCCATCGCGCACGATCCGCAGGTGCTGGTGCTCGACGAGCCGCTCAACGGGCTCGACCCCATGGCGCGCGCCGAAACCATCGCGCTCTTTCGCGAATGGGGGCAGAGCGGGCGCCACGTCATCGTCTCCAGCCACATTCTGCACGAGGTAGACCAGATTTCCGACCAGGTGATCCTGCTCAGCCAGGGATACGTGGTCGCCGAGGGCGAAATCAAGGGCGTGCGCGACGAAGTGAAAGAGCAGCCCATGCAGATTCTGGTGCGCTGCAACGATCCCGGCGGCCTGGCCGCGCGCCTATTCCTGCAGGACCACATGGTGGAGGCCAAGATCTCGCGCGACCGCAAAGGTCTACTGCTGCGCACTTCCGACGCCGACAGTTTCTACCTGCTGTTGAACAAGGTGATCCTGGAGTCCGGGCTCGAAGTGGAATCGGTGGCGCCGGCGGACGATGACGTGAACTCGGTCTATCAATATTTGATTGGCGGAGAAGGAGGCGCCGTCTGATGCAGCTTTGGTCACACCAAATCGCGGCCGTTCTCCGCCTCGAAATGAAGAAGACTTTCTTCTCCAAGCGCGGATGGTGGATTTATTGCCTGGCGGCCGGCCCCGTGTTTGTCACCACGTTGCACTGGATTGTGATGGCGCGGTTAAGAAGCGGAGTGGGCACCGGCCACCACTTAGGCGACGACAGCATCATCTTCGCCGGGATCTTCCAGTTCTTCTATCTCCGCGCGGTGATTTTCTTCGGGTGCATGGGCATCTTCTCCAACCTGTTCCGCGGCGAGATGCTGGAAAAGACGCTGCACTATTACTATCTGACTCCCATGCGCCGCGAATTGCTGGTGGTGGGCAAATATCTGGCGGGGCTCTCGGTCGCGCTGGTGCTGTTCGTGAGCAGCACTGCGCTCGCGTTCCTCACCATCGCGCGCCACTTCGGCCAGGCGTGGACGGATTATCTTTATCACGGTCCGGGAATGAGCCAGCTTGGTTCATACATGCTGGTCGCAGCGTTAGGCTGCGTGGGGTACGGCGCAGTATTCCTGCTCTGCGGGCTGTTCTTCCGCAATCCCATGATTCCCGCGGCGGTGGTTTTTGTCTGGGAGAACCTGAACCCGTTCCTGCCCACTCTGCTGAAGAAGATCAGCGTGATTTTCTATCTGCGAAGTTTGTGCCCGGTGGAAGTACCGGTGCCACCGCCATTCTCCGTAATGGTGATCGACGCCGACCCCACTCCGATGTGGCTCGCCGTCCCAGGCCTGCTGTTGCTGTCGATGATCATCATCGCCTACACCGCGATGTCCGCACGGCAAACGGAAATCAATTATGGGGAATAGCCGCAAAGCGAACTATTGACTGTGGCTCTTGCCGTTCGAATGTTCGGCGGTGATGGCGCGGATGAGGCCATCGAGATTCTCTTCGATGCGGCGCATGCGGGCGTCCGCGGTGCCTGCATGGCGGCTGACTGACTCGGCCAAGCCGTCGAGATTCTCTTCGATTCGTCGCATGCGGGCGTCAGCTGCGTCTGCATAGCGGCTGACTGACTCGGTTAGCTATTGTGACTGCATTTGTTACGCAGGGTATTTAGATTAAGAGTTACCAGTCTGTCTCTGATCTTGCTGTTGATCATCCGAAGTGCAAGAGCAACGGGTAGCGTTTCGGGCGGCGCGCGGGATGGGATCACGTTCGGCCGATAATTTACAAGTTTGTGGTCGTCGCAGGTACCGGGCAGATGTCAGTACCCTTACTCTTGATTCGATTATTGAGGGAGATGTATAAAGAATACGGGACGCCTAAATGGTCCGTATTCGGAGGGAAACGGACCTAACTCTAACCTACTAATATTCTATGCGCACCCGCAGTGCGGATGCGCAGGAGGTGTTTACATGCGAGCCTGGTTCGAGGTTTCAGCCGGATCGGTGTGTCCGGCGGCATCTTTACATGCGCCGGGGAGTGTTGCCGGTGCGCACACAGTTCAACCCACGACAGGGGGAGAATTCAGCGGGGTAGGACTCGCCATTTTTGGAAGCAGGCGGATTTCGTCCGCGCTATCACTCGCGCTGGCGCTGCCATTCCTGTTACTGCCGCCCTGCGTTGGAACGGCGTGGGCCGCGTCTTCCGCCACGACCGCACCGGCGCTTATACTGTCGGACACAGATGGAAATGCCGTAACCGTGGATGCCACTGGCACGGCGTCGTGCCAGGGATCCTGCACCACAGCCACATCGGTTGCGGCGCCAGGCAATGTCACCTGGGCCGGCACGCTTGGGACGTTCCACATCAGCATCGCGGGCGGCCAGTCGGCGCGGGCCTTGCCCCTCTCGCAGTTAGCCCTTGCGCTTCGCGTCACCACCGGAGCATTGGCCGGCGACGCGAGCAACGTAACGCTCAGTGCGAAATGGAGCGATGTAGGATTTAGCGGCTCCGACGCAACCACGCTGACGGCCATATCCTCTCTTGTGGGAAGCGTGAGCGTCAACTACGCCGGATATGTCGATAGCACGAACGCGCTGTTCGGTACGGGAACGCCAGCCGGCAAGATTGGTCCGGTCACTTCCAGCTCCAGCGCATCCGCTACCGGCCCTGCTCCTCCGGGCCAGCCGTTCTCGATGACCGAAACCATCACGGCGACCATGGGGCCGAACTCAACCTTCACCCTGGAAGGCATGAATCTGGCAGTTGGCGTGGCGCCCCTGAGTCTAGGTTGTCCGGCGGCGAGCGGCCAACTGGATCTGTCCTACGATTCGTATGCCAGCGCCGCCGGCGGCATTCCGCCGTATAGCTTTTCCTACACGGGAACCCTGCCGACCGGCCTTGGGATGAATCGGTCCACCGGCGAAGTGACCGGCACAGCCACCGCACCGGGGAGTTTCTCGTTCACGGCGCAAGCGTTGGATTCGTCCGGAAACTCCGGGCAAGATTCGGTTCAGAGCCAGTGCAGCATCACGATTTCGCCGCCAGAGGCGACGGTGTCGCTCGAGTGCCCCCATACCTTAGATTATGAGGGCGAGCCATACTCGTCGTCGCTGGTGGCAACGGGAGGGGTACCGCCGTACAGTTTCACCATCAGATCCGGCACATTGCCGCCCGGCTTGAGCTTGAATCCTGTTACCGGCGCGATTACGGGGATGGACATGGACACGGCGGGGACGTTCGACTTCACCGCGGGTGTGTCCGACTCTTCGGGCAAGGCGCCCGCGAGCAAAGCCGCGGCCTGCGTAATTGTCGCCGCGGCCCCGACTTTTACCATGGTCGCGGCGCGCGGCACCACGCCGCAGACCGTGGCGGTGAACACGGCGCTGAGCACGCCGCTCGCGGTAGTGGTGACCAACTCCAACACGGGGAAGCCGGCGAAGGGTGTCACGGTGACGTTCGAAGTGGCGACCTCGCCCACGGGCGTCTTCCCGAGCGGAAGCTTCGCGGGCGGCAAAGCAATCGTCGGCCCAGCACCGGGGCAGTACAACCAGTTCGTTTTAGCTACAACCGACGACAACGGCGTTGCCGTGGCTCCAACGTTCACCGCGAATACCCTGGTGGGCGCGATTCAACCGCAAGTGCGGGCGATCGCAAACGTGGACGCCAATGCCGTCACCTTTGCCATCACCAATACGGCGGGATTACCGTTCCTTATCAAGTCCGTCTCCGGCTACGATCAAACCGAGCAGGTCCTTACCCTGTTCCCGGAATCTCTGGTTGCGAAAGTAACGGACGCCTGGGGCAATCCGGTACCGAACTATCCGGTGATTTTCTCGGCTCCGCAGAAACCTGCTCCCGGGGCTACGTTTGGCGGCCAGCCCACGCTGCAAGTCAAGACCTACGCCAACGGCAATGCCGTAACCCCCCCGCCTGTGTTAGGCAACGCGCTGGGGAAGCCCGTTTGCACGGCAAACCAAGTCGCAGGGACATACATCATTCAGGCCGCGGTCGTAGGGCTGAGTCCCGTCCAACCTCTGCCTGCGCCCGCGCTCTTCAACATGACCAATACGCCCGGACCGCTGGCGAACGTCTACCGGATTATTCCTCAGAATGACCCGATGGTAGTTGTAGTCGCAAAAGGCGACGTCAGATACTTCGCCAAGTTACACACGGCGTACAGCACCCTCACGATAGAGGCTACGGATGCGAACGACAACCCTAAGGCCGACCTACAGGTGGTGTTCCGAACCACAAACCCCGTAGGACAGCCGGGCGCAACGTTTGCAAACGGCAGTACCGGCGGTCTCAAGGACGAGACGGAGACCGGCGGGGACGGGCTGGCCAGTGACGGGACGCTCACAGCCAACGGCAACACGGGCGCTTTCTCCGTGACGGTGGTGGTCACCGACACCAGTGGGAAGACGCTACAGCGGAATTTCGCGCTCCAAAACATAGGCGCCAACCAGGCTCCGGTGCCGAATGTTGTGGGAATGGCGCAGGCGACGGCCACCGCGGCGATCCAGGCAGCCGGGCTGATTTCCGTGCCGACGAATCAGGCCAGCGCTTCCATCGCAAAAGGCAATGTCATCGCTCAGACTCCGGGTGCCGGTACAGTTGTTACTGCCGGCTCGAAGGTCAATCTGACAGTATCGAGCGGGAACCAGTGAGCCGGGCCTTCGGCCTGCCAGATCTGCCATAACTGCTACGGCAGCGCGTGGAGGATAACTTCAGAGGCGCCTGGTCAGCGAGGCTTTGATGTTATCCTCCATAAGCTCCGGATCGGCCACGGCTTTGAAATTCGGCAGCAATCACCACGGGGCGAAGCGTCCCCTTTTCGGGGAATGTGAGAAACGGCTTCGGCGTTGCTACTGGTGCGGCCGATGAGCCGCTCCCGGCGTTCTCCAGAGAGACGACACGTCGTGAAGTGTACACGATGGCAGTTAACCAAACGGACGTTGGGTGGACTAACACAAAGGAACCTGGCCCTTGAAACGCTGCGTAAGCTGCTTAATGACCAGATCCGGACACGGGAACGCGTGAAACATCGTGCAGTCAAGGTCGTTCCGTGATTCTTTAGTTAAGCTAGGCCGTCGAGACTCTCTTCGATTCGTCGCATGCGGACGTCCGCTGCGTCTGCATAGCCGCTGACTGACTCCGCCAAGCCAGTGATGGTTTCCTGGGTTCGCATCTGCGAGTGGGCGACAGTCTCGGCAGCAACCTCGAAGAACGCCTCCGCCCGCGCGTCGCCCGCTCTTGAGGCGCAACGCTCAACGGAAGCGCGGTTGCCTCTGCCCCCTCTGCGATCTCCACATAATTCCGGCCTTTGTTTTCTCTCCGCGTTTCAGCGTCTCGGCGGTGAATTCCTTACTTCAGCACTTCCTCGAAAAACGCTTCCGCCCGCGCGTCGTGGGAATTCTGCAAGCGATTCATCGCCTGCTTGCGGACATCGAAATCTTTCGAGGTCTTCACCAGTTGAATCAGCGCCGGGACGCCCGCACCGTCGGGCAGCGACCCCAGCGCGTCCACCGCGTGGCGGCGCACCTGTACGTCCGGGTCGCTGGTGATCGCGGCATTGATGGTGTCAAGCACCGCCTGCCCCGGCTTGCGATTCAGCGCCGATATCGCCTGCGAGCGCGTGCGCGGCTCTTTGGCTGTCCGCGCGGTCGAGATGAGCACGTTCAGTGCTTCGGGATCTTTGTTCCGCGCGAGCCCCGAAATCGCCGCTTGCCTGACTTGTTCGCTCGGGTCGTTGGCGATCGCATTCTTCGCCGCCTCCACGCCGTGGGCGCCGCGCTCCGAAGCTTCGAGCGACGCCGCCCGGCGGCGCATCCAGTCCGGCTGATTCGTTGCGAGGTAGCGGTCGAGCACCGCGTCCGAGGCCGGGTCGGCATGGGCTGCAATCGCTCCCAGCGCGCCGTTGGAATCGAGTTCATGCTGCGGTACGAACGTCGCCAGCAGCGCGACGCTCTGGTCCGGCGCCACACCGGTGAGCCAATGCACCGGAAGTCCGCCGGCGTCGATTTCGCAATCGGGCGATAGATTGCGCAGCTTGTTCACCGCGTTGCCTTCCACGCGGAACAAAATCACCGCGTGATCGGGCGGTTCCAGGTGGACGATTCCCGCCGTCGAAATGCCGTCGCGAACGTATTCGCAACCCATTTCCGCGCCGCGAACCGCCGGCACTTCATATCCGATCCACGCCGGCTGCGGTTGCGCCGTGAGGAGCCCTTTGAATTCGCGCTCCAGGCCGGCGGCGGCCGAACGAGTGTCCACCTGGGCGTTGACCAGCAGTTTGGGCTGAGCCATCAGCGGCAGCGCCGCCAGCACATAGAGCGCGGGTTTCATTTGCTGAGGATCTCCTGGAGATAATCCGTCGCCGCCTGGCAGGAGCGCGTCATACCGGAAAGCCGTTCCACCAGCCGCATTTTCAGCTTGAGATCCTTTTCGGATTTCGCCACGTCGACCAGCGGTTTGCAGTCGCCGCGCCGGCCAGACAGGTGATCGATGATGGTGTTCTTTACCTTTTCGTCCTGCTCGCTGCTGTAAAGAGAAACCAGTGTGGCCGTCGGGTTGCCCGATTCCTGCGTGGAGATCACCTCGATGGCCTTCTGACGAACCTTGGGGTCTTTATCGGTGCGGGCCACTTCCGCCAATTTTTCGAGATTGCCGTTGCGGTACATGGCGCCCAGGACAGCGATCTTTCCATCCGTGGTGGTTTCCGATTGGTAGATCTGCCACAATTCCGGCTGTCCGTCGGTATTGCCGAGGCTCTGAATGGCTTGTTGACGCAATTGCCCATCCTTCTCGCCTGCCAGAAGCGTCATCAGACGGCCCTTGTCGCGATTGTTCGAGAAGGTGTCCAGGATGGCGCGCTTCACAGCGGGATCGCTGGTGGATGTGTAGATTTCGAGCAGGATTTTCGGCGTTTCCGGATTCCGTTTCTCGCTCATAAATTGAATCGCCCGCACCTGCAGATCGGGATTACCGCCGCGCGCGATCTGTTCGATCATTTGCTGCGCCTTGGGCGTGCCGCTCTCCGCGATCACGTACAGCGCGTTCCGCTTCAGTTTGGGCGAATGCGAGCCCTTCAGCAGATTCTGCACCAGCGGTAGCGCCTTTTCGGGGTCGGACTGCATCAGGCCGTTGAGCGCCAGCAACTTCATGTCGTCATCGTTTTCGCTCTCGGGCGAAACCGGACCCTTGCTCTGTTTCACTTCGAGTTCCAATGCCTTGGAGTCGTCGAGCCAATGGCTGTTGGGATAGGTCTTGCGCAGCGTGTCGATGGCGGCCTGCGCGTCGGCGGTGCGGCCGAGCTTATTCAGCACGTAGGCCTTCCAATAGAGCGCACCCTCAGCGCGCGTACCGGCGTGCGACACCACGGTATTGAACTCGGAGAGCGCCTGCTCGTACTGGTGATCGTCGATGGCGCGCAGTCCGTTGTTGTACATGCCATCGTCGCTGCCGCGCTGACCGCTGTAGATGGCGCGGGCCTGCTGCATCGCGAGGTCTTTGTTGAAGTCGAATTTGAAATTGTATTTGTCGGCCATCTTGGCGTAAACCTCGGCGGCTTTTTCGCTGGCTTTCGCTACCTTGTCCTGAATTTTGTCCTGAACTTCATCCTGAAGCCGCGAATCGAGCATGGCGGCCGTGGCCATGTCGATCTTCTCCTGAATTTCAGGCCAGTTCTGGCTGATGTTATCGAGCTGCACCTGAATGTCGGGGATCTGGATGTCCAAATCCAGCTGAGGCATGGGAGGCATCGGCGCCATCGGCGGCATGGGAGGCATCGGCGCCATCGGCGGCATGGGTGGCATCGGCTCCACATCGACCATCGGTGGTATTGGCGGGATGGGCGCTACCGGAGTTGGCGCGGCCATCGGCGCGGGCGCTGCGGGAGGCGCCGGTGGAGCGGGTGGCGCTACCTGCGCCAACAGAAGTGAGGCGGCGCAAAACAGGCCGCCGAGAATCGTGAAACTTCGATAAGTCGTCATAGGTCCTTCAATCCCCTTATAATTTCTGCCGGTCGGGCCGCCCCACGGGTCCGGCCGCTTCCTGCTTTTGCTTTACCTTCGTCCCCAAAACTCGAACCTTGAAAAGGATTCCGGCGGATTCCATGCGATGCTGCAAAGCCGCCAATTGCGCCGGCGCCATCTGCGACGGCTCGTGCGCGATGTCCACCAGCGCGCGCTCCAGGTCGTCGAGCACGCCTGCCATGGCGGTATCGCCCTTCTGCAACGCCGTCTGGCGGTACAGGCGATTTTCGCTCGCCAAGTCGCCCGCGCGCTCCTGCTCAGCCGAAATGTCCGATTTCTCCGTAGGAGTGGCGTGACTCAGCTCGATCAGCACCATCTGGGAGCGCTCCAGTAGATCGCCCACGGCCACCAGCAGAACGCGCTCGCCCGCCTGTTTATCAGAGGCAGTGACAGCCGTCTGTACCGGCGCGGATTTCGAACCCGCTCTCGGGAACATGCGGCCGGCCATGAACGCCACCACCACCAGCGATCCCAGCGCCGCCGCGGCGCCTGCCCACCGCCACGGGCTTTCCAAAACCCACCAGCGGCGGCGGGAGGGCAGCCGCCCTTCAATGCGCCGCCAGACTTCGCTTCCGTATTCCTCGGCGCGCGCCGGCACGGGCAGCGAATCCACCACGTTGAGCACGCGCTGGAGTGAGCCGTAATGCGCCCGGCACTCCTGGCACTGGTCGAGGTGCTGCTCCGACGCGAAGGCGTCGGCTTCCTCGCCATAGTAATGCAAAATCAGTTCTTCTTCGCTCAAGTGGTTCATGATCTGGCCGCACTCACCACGGGCTCAAGAGCCCGCCGTAATTTCTGCACCGCGCGGAACACGCTGTGCTTGGCCGCGCCCGGCTGGCAACCCAACACGCGGCTCACATCTTCGATGCACATTCCCTCGAAATGGCGCAGCACGAAGGCCGACCGTTCGGTGGCGCTCAAATCGCCCATGGCGGCTGTCAGCCGTTCGCGCACTTCGCCGGATAGCGCCATGCGCTCCGGATTCGGGTCGGGCGCGGGCACCGTCAGCACCGGGTTTTCCAGGTCGGTATCGCCCTCGGGCGCCAGCACCTGGTTTTGCGACCGGCGTTTTTTCGACCGCACCAGGTCAAGCGCGCAATTGGCGGCGATGCGGTACAGCCAGGTGCCGAAGCTGGCCCTCTCGTCAAATCTGCCGAGCTGTTTGTAAGCCCGGAGCATGCTTTCCTGCACCACGTCCTCGGCGTCCTGTTCGTTTCCTGTCATACGAAAAGCCAGTCGAAAGACTGAGCGGCTGTGACGTTCCACCAGCGTGCGGAAGGCGTCCGAGTCACCCGAACGCGCCCTGGTAACGTACGTTCCATCGCTCAGGTCCATCGGCTGTTCTTTAGACTGTAGGATTTGAAACTGGTTAGCAACCCTGCCGCCAGTCCGGGGACCCCGAAATGCTCCTTGAGGTCGGGGAGGGGCCATGCTTCACGATTTCCTCGGAAATCCCAGGATGACCCTCCGCGAGTGCGTCACCGTACTCGGGGCGGCGGGCATGTCGATCAGGCTGCCGGCGGGTGGAACTGCCGACTAACCTCGAACCCCACATGGTTCAGATCGATCCGCGGGTCACCATGCTCGATTTGCTACGCGAGCGTCTGCACCTTACCGGCGCCAAAAAGGGCTGCGACTACCGGTACCGGCGCGGCAGTCGCCAATGCGATCTTCCACGCCACCGGAAAGCGCATTCGCGACCTCTCAATCACGCCGGTAAGCTGCTGACTGTCGCGTAATCGCGAAAACGCACCCGCTGTGTCAGCACGTGTGAATGAGGCATAGGTTCTCAATACGCTACGTTTTGTGGGGCAGCCAATCCTGGCTGCAGCCGGCTTTCAGCCGGCCAAGCCGCCTTTCAGCCGGCCAGATCTCGCGTCAGTCGCGGAATCCGGCTGAAAGCCGGATGCAGGCAGGATTGCCTAATGCCGCATAGTTTTTGAGCGGCCTAATTGGCGTTGCAGTTTTTTTATCAGATCAGGGGAATCTCGCCAGAATCGCTTGGTTTCCTTT
>Ga0181538_10000901_pt1 | contig 34858 bp, 37 predicted proteins | sample PEATcosm2014_Bin_40_FD_119773 | JGI IMG/M metagenome (GOLD analysis project Ga0181538, IMG submission 119773) | Peatland microbial communities from MTU Mesocosm Facility, Houghton, MI, USA - PEATcosm2014_Bin23_30_metaG | ecosystem: Environmental > Terrestrial > Soil > Wetlands > Peat | place... | reverse complement strand
TGTTATTTTTTTCATCATTGCTGAGATTCTTTCAAATTAGGCGTTAATCTTTATTAATGCGTTTTATCGGATGTCCGCCGAATGCATGGCGCAGCATCTGAACCACTTTGGTTGCATAATTGCCGCCCGTATCGCGGGACCATGCACGCACGCGCAGTGATGCATCAAGCACCGGAACTGGAATGTTATGAGAACGCGCTTCTTCAAGCGTCCATTTACCAGTGCCACCCTCTTTAATTTCGCCGCTCACTGTTGTTAACGCTTGATCATCTTTAAAAACGCCGTGTGCTAAATCGAGCAAGAATGAACGAATTACCGAACCGTGGGACCAAATGCGCGTGATTTCTTCTAGATCAAGTTTTTGCTCTTCAAAAGATCCTTCGCGCATGATTTGAAAACCTTCGCCGTAGGCTTGCAAAATGCCATATTCGATACCGTTATGAATCATCTTCACATAATGCCCTGCTCCTGAGGGCCCGACGTATCCAACGCCATCAGGCGCTGCGACTGCATTACATAATGGGCTGATCGCATCATAGGCAGCTTTATCGCCGCCAATCATGAGCGAAAATCCATGCGTACGGCCATGTACACCGCCAGAGGTGCCACAATCAAGGAATATCATGTTGTGCGTCTGCAACTTCTCAGCGCGGCGCATTGAATCAGTATATTTGCTATTGCCGGCATCGATAATGATATCGCCCTCTTGCAAATGCGGCAGTAATTCGGTAATGACATTATCAACCACTTCACCTGCCGGTACGAGCAACCATATGACGCGCGCTTGCTGCGCAACATCAGCAACTGAAGCCGCTACGATCACACCCGCTTTTTCCGCTTCTAATTTTGCTTCGTCATATGGATCAAAGCCGTACACCGTATGCCCTGCTTGCGCCAAGCGATACGCTATTGCATTGCCCATTTTCCCTAAGCCAATTACACCTACGTTCATGATCGCAATCTAACTCCATGTTTATATGCAAAATGTTCTAACTCTTTTGGTCCACTCGAACCAGGACGATAACTATACAGCGGCACTTCAGTTTGATCGATGCTGTCTATGAATTTCCATGCATATTCAATCTCATCGAATCGTACCGATGCTGCCTGCTCTCCCCGTACAATTTCTTGCAATAATATTTCATATGAATCTGGTATTGCTTCACCAAATAAACAACTGTGACAGAAATCCATATTAACAGGAACCACTTCATTTGGCACGCCCGGTTTTTTTGCATTTAACGTCAAAGAGAATGCTGGATCTGGCGATACTCGAATTGTTAAATAATTCGTATCACTCGGGCATTTACGCGCTAACAAACAATCAACTTGTTTGAATTTGATTTGAATAACGGTTTCTGTTTTATCCAATTTTTTGCCCGTCTTTAAATAGAACGGGATCCCCGCCCAGCGTGGATTATCAATATAAAGTTGTAATGCGACAAACGTTTCCGTCTGAGATCCTGATCGAACGCCCGGCTCACTCGTGTACCCCTCATATTGCCCAAAGATGATATCTGAAAAGCGTAATTTTTGCAGGACACGCGCACGCTCTTGGCGAATGTATTCGCCGCTCAATTGCTCAGGCGCCTCCATGCCCAATAATGCTACCAGCTCAAGCATGTGATTCTGTACCATATCTTTGAGCGCGCCATAATGATCGTAATAACGGCCACGATCTTCGATACCACCCTGCTCACTCACGCTAATTTGCACATTATCGATATAACGATTATTCCACAGTGGTTCAAAGACGCAGTTGGTAAAGCGCACCAATGCGATATTGCCAACCAACTCTTTGGTCAGATAGTGATCGATACGATAAATTTGGGTTTCATTAAAATATTGCGCAATGCAAGCATTAATAACCTGCGCTGATTCGCCATCATAACCAAATGGCTTTTCATAAATAAGACGATGCCAAATGGGGTCATTTACTTCTTTTTTTTCTGCAAGCCTTGATTGCGCACAGCTGGTAGTGATGCTCGCATAAAACGTTGATGCAACAGCAAAATAGATCAGCCGTTTGCCTGGAAGGCCTCGTTTCTTCTCTAAATCAGTAATGAACGTATGTAGATGAGCAAAGCCCTGCACATCAGCAAAATCAAGCTCTCTATAATAAAAGTAATCGCTAAACTTTTTGAATATCTCTTCATCAATATCTTTTATGAAAGGTCGTGTGCGCTCAAGAATTTGGTCACGCGAAATCTTATCAATTGATGCTCCAATCACCAAAAATTTTTTCATCACCCCTGCAGCAAATTGCGCATATAATGCAGGCAACAGCTTCCTTTTGGTCAGATCGCCTGAAGCTCCAAATACGATATACGTTACATCATTCATGAGCCAAAATCTTTCGCGTCTCTTTTTTATAGAGCTCTACTTGTGGTTGGTCAAAGGGATCAATATTGAACATATATCCCACATACATTATTTCCAGCATCTGCATTTGCATAAGTTGCCCGACATATCGCGCCTCTTTTTTTGGCAGCGTAATCGTCATAAAGGGAAGACCTTCATTGGTGTAGGCGGCTTGCACACCCTGCAATATCGCCATGAATATAGACGATACCGATTTTTTCTGAATCTTGGCAACCAATTTTTCAAACGCGGCATACTGCGGCACCGTAATCGTATGATTGTCGTGCGCAACCGCAACAAACGTTGTCACCTTATCGCGCGGGCCACCCAAATATAATTGCCCAACCGAATGGAGATCGACGCTCCCCACTGATACGGTTGGCGTGATGCCAATGCGTACTTGTTTCCCATTACGATCATGTTCTTTACCGATGCTCTCCCCCATGAGCTGGCGATACCATGCACCAAGCGATGCCCCATCAACGGTAAACATAAATGAATCATGAATATGTTTGCCTACGTTATATTGCGCGTAAAGAACTGCCGCACGTTGTATCGCATAGTTACGCTCAAAATCGAGACTCGTGTTGCGCTCAACCGCTTCTTGCGCACCAGCACATAGCGCATCAATATCAACGCCAATAAGCCCAAGCGGAAATAATCCAACCGCTGAAAAAACTGAGTAGCGTCCACCGACTAATTGAGGAACGGCAAACGCTGCAATTCCTTCTTCCTGCGCAAATTCCCAAAGCTTTGATCCTTTATCGGTAGTAATTACGATGCTCTTTTGATAGTCGGTCGGGCAATAACGTTTAATCAGATCATAGAATAGTTCAAAATTTACCACCGTTTCAGTTGTGGTACCCGATTTGCTGATCGCATTGATGACAACCTGCCGCCCTGCCTTAAGCAATGCCTCAACTGCGGCAAGCGTTTCATGGAGCATATCGGCATCAATAGTATCGACGTAATAGACGCGCATGACATCATGCTGTTCATTATAACGGCGCCCATAGAGTATTTCGTGCACCGCCATAGCGCCTAAGCACGAGCCGCCAATGCCGATCACCACGAGCGCTGCTGGATTGCGCTGCTGGTGAGACGCAATAACTTTTTTTATAGTATCTTGCATCGCAGCATCGGCAGGAAGATTGATCGATGCATAGGGCGTATCATAGCCCTGCGTGCGTGCTGCAATCATGCGTTCAATTTCTGAACGTGCACCCCGCATAATCTCATGCAGCTGCCCTAACGCAACGGATGCCGTCTCGATTATTGAAATTTTTAAATCCATTCATGTACCTTACTCATAGAAAATATTTGCATGTATTGATGTGTACCACAAAGTGACCCCTCATGGCAAATTTATCGCGTAATTAAAGCTTTTTTAACTATTTCCCTCAATTGACACTTTTTAATAACATGACACACTATCATTCATTAGATAGATATAACAAAAGGGATCTTTATGACCAAATCATCCATACTGCTGACAAGTTTAATGAGCCTGTTATTCCTTTCAGGATGCACTAAAAATCTTAGATATGAATCCCGTCGCTTAACGCCATTGACGCGCGCAACGTCACACAGCTCTCAAACAAAAGAAAATGTTACCGTGAGTGTAAAATCATTCGATACGAGTGATCAAACCTATTATTTCGGCCAAAAATCAAATGCTCTACACCCAGTGCAAATCACCGTCAATAATGATAGCGATACAACGTGGGTGTTGAGCAGAGATCATATTAGCCTTCCACTCGCCGATACCACTGCCGTTGCAAGCAAGTATAAATCAACCGGCTGGGCTTCAGTGGCGCTTGGGATTCTTTCTTGGCCGCTTGGAATCATGCATGGATATATGTCCCATACTGCTAATAAGGAAATCGAAGCCGACATCGCTGATAAGTCTCTTGAAACCTCTGCCATCATTAATCCCGAATCCCATCGCAATGCAGTGCTCTTCTCTCGTTCAGATAATGAGTTGCAACGCTTTACCGTTATGTTAATCGATGCCGATGATCCATCGCATACACTGAAATTTAATCTGAGCGCGTAGGACGCAAAAAATGAAATTATTGCCCACTCTGACACTGATACTCTGCTTGCAGACTACTCTCTCGCACAACGCTCCTTGGATAGAAGATCAACAGAACAGAGATGCCGTTTTGCTTGAAGCCGCAGCAATGACGAACTCCTTATTATTAATGGAAGCTTTCAGCGATCTTGCCTGTGGCCTGCACTATCATTATAAAATAAAAGCCGACGGCATTACTGGCGAAAGAATAGAAAAAAGAGATGTTGCGCTTGTAAGCGCAACAATCAACTTTGCGACTAGCGCATCAATCTGCATTGCTACGAAGATATACATGCTACGTGATCAAATATTCTGAGTTTTCGTATGGATGTACGCATACTGTTACTCTTTTTTTTGAGTATATGCCTTCCCTTGAGTGCATACGAGCACATCCTCACCTATACCATTACGCAAGATGATGTCACGCTCAATGCACATCTCATGACGCGACAAGAAAGCTCAAATACATTCCTACATAATTTGCATGCCTATCAAGTATGTCCTCTGCAACTGGTGATTACCAATAATACCACCAAAAGTTTAATGGTTTCAGGCAATAGCATTGAAGAACTATTGCTCGTACCGCCCAACACGCTCACCGACGGTATCATTTATAAAAATCAAACAATGGCAACGCTCACCGCCTATGCCTGCGCGCTGGCTGGAAGCCTCGCTTTTTTCACGGGATTCAGCGCGGTGGAACAATCATTGCCAACCTTTGTGGCCACCACGAAACTTTTTAGCTCTGCCGTCGCTCTGGTGACCTTTTTATATCAAGCACATCGCTTTGCCACAAGACTTTCAAAACATTACATGCTCACTAAAACGAGCGTCATACGCTATGGACTCAGCAATGCAAACGTCATTATCGATCCGAATACCAGCGCAACGCTCGTCATGTTTCTTAATAATAAATCATACTCACAGCAGCCTGCCCCTCTTGATACGTTCTATTATTTATTCTCCGTCAAGCTCTATAATCTCTACGATAGTACTGACATCATTACCATTCCGGTTGAGGTTCCCAAAACATCTCCTGCTCTATTGCCACCATCAGATGCCAACATTTCTCAATAAGATGCAAAGCACGAATCCACGTTGGCCATGCGCAATTAGCTCTTACTGACCAAAGTATTGATTTTGCGTATCAAAAAAGAATAGGTTCACTCATACAAAGATTTCTTAATGGGAGATTGGTAAAGTGAACATTCGAATACCATATGTGTTCGTCGCTATAGCATGCGTTCCAAACGCCATTTATGCATACCGCAATCCATACGCCGTATTTTCAATGGCTTCGGAGAATCGTTCTCTGCCATGCATCCCATTTTCTGATCTAGCATCAATTACTTATGCAAATCGCCCAAGCCTGCAGGCATATATCGAAGATATTCATCAGAGTGCAGAATTGGAAAAAAAAGAGTTAGCGCTCGCATTTCCTCAAATTTCATTCTCAGGCCTCGCTGCAAAAACAGACTTCCAGGCATTACTTGAGTTGCCCTATCCCGCACGCCAAGTAAGCTTCGGCGTAAATCAATTACTCTGGAGTTTTGCCGGCCCATTGCAACAATATCGCATTCAACGAACAACGACTAATGTGAATGAACAAGCTGAACGTTTTCATCGCCTTGCAATCCGCCAAGAAAGCGAACAAACATTTCTCGATGCGCTTCTTAACGTGCGCTATCAAGGGTATGTAGATGCGCTTGATAGCGCATCCCGCAGCATCTTTGCTGAAGCTATCAATCAAAATAATATTGGATTCCTTTCAGATCCTCAATGGAAACAAGCAGAATCAGATTTTGCGGTTGCTCAAAAAACCGTGTTCCGTTATCAAGATGATCTGCGCCGTTCATTCAGTTTTCTAGAACGAGCTCTCAGCATCCCACTCCTTATTGAAGCGCGAAATGAAATCCCTCGATTGTTGGTCGATCATGGGCTTTTAAAATTCGAAATTGCACCGCTTGAAAATTATCTTGAATACGCAATCCATTTACGCCCTGATCTTGCTGGAAAAGCATGGGAAGTAGATCGCGCAGAAAAAATAAGCTCATTTTTGATGCATAAATATGCACCGGTCATTAATTTCAGCTTCAATGTCGTGCGCTTTAATTTTGATACCCGTGCAGATGGCATCATTAAGCAGCTGACCTTCCAACTTGCCATCACCGCATCATGGAATTTTGATAGCTTCTCAAGCGCGCATGAGGCAAGTGCAGCCGAGGCCGAAACCGTTTCTGCTAAAATGGAACAACTCGATCTTTCACTTGCAATCCAACGGGATGTAAAAGCAGCCTATTATGATTTGCAAGCATTGCTCAAAGAGGTTGATGCAGAAAAAGTAACGTATGTTGCTGCGGAAGCTCTCTACATCACCCAAAAACATCAATTTGAAGTTGGGCAGATTTCTGAGGTAGAATTTACCGTAGCTGAAACGGATTGGAAAAATGCACAGTATACGTTAGATCAAAAATCAATTACTGCTGAAAAAAAATATAGAGAATTACTCTTTAATTGCGGGTATCCACCCGAACTTGAATCGATTAAGAGTCCATGGAGTCATACATGAACATAAAACAAGATTTCACTACTTTTTCCAAACAAGATTTCCCTTGGCTACCTTTCTTGGGTGCCGCCATTATTGTTATTATTATTATGCTCGCATTGCGTGGCACAGGGCGCCATATCATCGGACCTAATAACCATTTCAATACTGAATATGCGCAAAAACGCACCATTATTTCTATAGTCAAGACTCAAGGTATATTAGTCCCGCAAGACATCATTCAAATCGGTAACTTGATTGATGGTATTGTTCGCTATCTCTACGCCGAAGAAAATGACATAGTAGAAGAAGGGCAATTATTGGCTGAAATAGATGACTCTTTGGAAGATTCTGCGGTGAATAGTTCCTTCGGTAATTTAGACGCAGCGCAAGCGGTCCTCAAATATCAATGGGAATTCCTCAAACGCCAAGAACAACTTTATGGCTGCAAGCAAATTTCACTCGACGTTTATCAACAAGCCGAGCGCAGCTACCAGACAGCTCTTGCCAATGTTGAAGCAAACAAAGGCCTCTATGAAACTCAAAAATTGATTTATAATAATAAACGTGTTCACAGTCCCATTTCTGGCATGATTATTGCAAGAAATGTATCCGTAGGACAAGCAGTGAATAACTATTCTCCGCCATCGGTGCTCTATACTGTAGTAAAGAATACAGAATTAAAGGCCTATATATTTCTCGATGCACACGCGCTTGAAGTTCTAGAACCTAATATGCCCGTATCCATAACCGTAGATGCCTATCCGCATAAAACTGTTACAGGGCCCGTTCGTGAGATTATCAATATTCCTTACATAGCAGCACCTGACCATCCGTTTTCTCGCTTTGTCCCCAAGACACCTCCTCCTACTAATAATTGTGCTGTAGTTCATCTTGATAATAGGGATCTATCTTTACGCCCCAGCATGACTATAAAAGCCACAATCACAGTTGCTGAAAAAGAAGATACCCTCAGCATTCCAATGCAAGCTTTGAAAATAACCAAACAGCAGATACAACAATTAGCTCAGGATTTTGACTATCATTATCAACCACTTGAAGGTAAAGAACTGATTGATGCAATCCATAAGAATGCAAAAACAGTATGGGTTCTTGCACACAAAACATTTGTTGAAAAAACGGTAACCACAGGCGTTAGCGATGCAGAGTATATTGAAATTACCGCAGGTCTTGATGGATCAGAAAATGTTGTCTGTTCATTGAATGAATGCAATGGCCTCATGCAAGTTATGAAAACCTATTGCACCCGTGATGCAAAAGCATAATTACCACACATTTCTCATGTAAAATATGACCGCACTCACTACTGCGTATGCTATACCGCCCCATATTGTATCGATGATCACTAAGGGAAACGGCCATCCATTAATGATTGAATAATTGGTGCATTCATAAATGCCAGCCAACACTACGCCAAATCGCGCGCCATATTGTATCGCCTGCAGTATCGATCGCGTCATTTGCACTTGGGGAAACACAAACCATAGAAATCCAGCCACCATAAAGATATACCCGCATGCAGCCATAATCCAATCTGGCTGCGCACGCATTAATGCACCGAGTTGATTCTTATAAAACGATCGCGCAATAACACCAAGCCACAGCGCATCCAATGCGACAAATATAATACCGGCAACAATGCCCGCTTTTAAAAAGAGATAATCCATCGAATCCTTTCTATTTTGACAATGATAATGATGCTTTATATCCTAGTACGGTCTTAATCCCATATCTATAATTTACATATCTTTAACGGAATCACCTTGAAAAAACTATCACTTTCACTCTGCATGTTCTCGCTTTGCGCTCATGCCATGCAGCCTCAATCCAACATCATTTCATTTCAAGATCTCGTTACTGAGGCAATCCAATTAGTTCCTCACCAACAACTCACCCTCAACGCCCAAAATATAAACGAGACAAAAAACACTCTGCGTTCCAACCTTCATGAACAGGCATTTGAATTCGTCAACAAACTTTACGAAAATCATGCGTTCCGCCCTTACATCATTCCCATAAAAGATGATCTCGAAAAAGCAATAGAATTTCACTCGCAGAATATAGATATGCAATTTATCGACATTGTTTATAACACCGCCTTACGCCAAGTCTTTGCCTATCTGGTATTGCATCGTGCGTTAAACACATACCCTAACGTTATTGTTTGCTATAGCATACCCGGATCTTGCGATTTTTTTGATGCCGTTATTAAAGACTGTGCGCAGGAGCATACGTCGCGTGTTCAATTCATTATCATTGACCCTGCTAAATACGCTATCCTCGCCCTCCCTGTTGATATAGTTCCGGCGTTAATCTTTTTTCATAATGGCAAAGAGGTATATCGCCAAATGAGAATGGATGTTGATGCAGTCACCAAAAAATTTACTGAGCATGATACTCCAAATTATAAATTTGCAGTATTTAGATTTCTCCAAGAGCAGATCAATCTCTCCATTCAAAAATATCTCCTTTCATAACCCGATTTGCCACGCATAGCGGACTGGTCTATGCTACTAAAAAAAGTTCATGTATTTTCGAAAGGAATAGTTCAATGAAATTACGCTCTCATTATGCCTTGATTCTCCTGCTCTCCAGCGCTGCTCCATACCCATTTATCAAAGCCGAATCCCAAGAACATCGCTCTCGCACGGGCGCCGCTATTGAAATAACGTCACTTGCCCAACTCCAATCGATCCTCGCAAACAATGCAAATGTAGTAGTCGATTTCTATGCGAGCTGGTGTGGGCCATGTCAAAGAATGCTGCCCATATTTGGCCAACTTGCTACCTCCCTGCAAGATAAAAACATCGTGTTTGTGAAAGTAAACGTAGATATAGCTGGAAACACCTATGGCATCAAAATGCTACCTACTATCGTCTGCTTCTCAGGCAACAAAGAAATCAGCCGCGTTTCAGGGTTCAAGCCCCTCAATGACGCTGTAAGCTACGTAAAAGGCGTATACCCGGATCTCTTTCAGTAACACAGGTTACAGAGTCATAATTCTAGGACTCTTGCGGGTCTGGATTGGTCAATTCCAATCCAGACCTTATTTTTTGCCCAAAACCCGCTGCCAATGCGGCCCTTTGCGGCCTTTTCCCAATAGCCTATACTGGAGAGTGAATGGTATATAAGGTTCATCCCAGGAATGGAAGGTTATTCGATGAAACTCAAACTTGGTATTTTTACCGTCTTAGCAGCGCTCTTTACTAGCGCAACCCTCCTATTTGGGACAACTTGTGTACGAGAAATTACCAGCACGCAAGAGCTTGAAATGCTCCTTAAAACTGAAAAAAATCTCGTGATAAAATTTTCAACCCAGCAATGCCCTTACTGCGTTTACTTGGATCCTTTCTTTAAACAAGCAGCAATCCATTATAATGGGCCAGTAGTATTTGCTGCGGTTATGATTCCATCTGATCAAAATGTACGGAACTGGTATAAAGCAACCTTTAAATTTGCCACTGTGCCAACCGTAGTCTATTATAAAGATGGTGAAAAAATATTGGTCCATGGCAGCGGCGATAAAACAATAACTGATCGCGATATTCTTAGTAATATCACAAAGATTTACAACACCGAAAGCCCGCGCCTGCTATAAAAAGGAACTCCAAAGGTTATTCATGAATCATATACAAAAAGTAGTATTGACGCTCAGCATGTTGCTGAGTGCGTATCACGGTCTCCATGCAGAACGACGCTATCTAAATTACGAACGCATCATACAAGTGGTTGCCAAGCTTAAAGCGCTCGGTAAAGATACGGCAAAAATTGAAATGTTCGAAAAAAATTTTAAAGGCAGCTATGTAAACTCATGGTTCTTATTACCACGAGAATACAATAAAATTTTCGCCTTGATGTTAGAGTTCCTTGATACCACAGATCATAATAAATCGGTTAATCAAAGGGATACTCTACTCAATGTCCTTGAAATGGTTGATGACGAATTAAAAGGCCTCATCAATCGCTATGGCTATCGCAAAGAGCTTGTGGCTCTTTCGCATAGAACGAGTGAACTGCGTATAAAAGTTATGAAAGGCCCATTACTTGTAGGCCCCATGTATAACGCAGAGCTCAAGCGTGTAACGCAAGACCTTCTAGCCGAATCGTTGCTCAACGAAGATAGTGGAAAATCAATTGAACGATGCATAAAAGAGCGAATCAAAAAAAAGGATGAAAATGATAAAAAATCTCATTCTCTCGATCCAGATCCTTACGAGGAAACAAATCGAAAGCCGTGAGGGGTTATATTTTAACTAATTACCAAATGGAGGTCTCATGAAGAACCTTTTAAGAAGCGCATTAGTACTATGCGCAATCGTAGCAGTAAACGCACAAGCAGCATGCTCTAAAAAACTTGGTTGCGGTAAACGCCCCGTAGCACGTTATGCAGTTGCAAACCGTTCTGGTTTTAAAACCCGCACAAACAAACCTAAAGTACAACACCCAGTTGTACGTGGTGGTTGCGCTAACGGTAGCTGCTCACTGTAAGCTCTAAGCTTTAAAGAAAAAGGCCCTGACACAAAATGTCAGGGCCTTTTTTGTCTTTTTTATTTATCTACTCAGCGTCGCAAGCCACTCCTTGGCCCTCGCCACACTTTCAGAATCAGGAGCTTCCTGTTCGAGTACTCGTTCAAAATATGAACGCGCACGCGCCTGATCTTTTGCTATGCCATAACCACCGGCCGTATAAATTTCGCCAATGCTTAACATCGCATCAACGCATGCATTCAGATTATAAGGTTGATGCGCCACGTAATCCCAATGAGAAACTGCTTCCCTATAATCTTTGCGTACCCCATCGCCTTCATAGTATAACCATGCAAGCCATGATCGGGCTTCCACGCATGCCCATGGATCACGCTCTTGTTGCGCTGCTTCTTTTAAATAACGTATTGCCAGACGATTATTCTTACCCGTTCCTTTACCTTCGTAATAGAGCGTGCCAAGCCAATATTTAGCACGCGCTGCAACCTCTAGATTATTATCCTGTTTTGCAACCTGTTCCCATAGCCGCAATGCCGCAGCGTAATTCTCTACGCCATTATTTGCTTGGCCAAAATACTGCATTTCTCCAAGCCAATAGTTCGCACGCGCCGCAACCGCAAGATTCTCTTTTTGCTGCGCTGCCTTTTCATAATAGGTATGCGCGACTGCATAATCTTGCGTTACCCCGTTTCCACCAAAATAGGCTATCTCACCGAGAATAATAAGCGCATCAGGCGCAAGCGAAGCAAGTGCATTTTGCTGTGCTACACCATCAAAATAATGACGCGCCTTTTCATAATCTTTTTCAATACCTTGTCCCCGATAATAAATCTGGCCGAGTCTATACTGCGCACGCACCGCTGCTGCAGGATTTTTCTCTTGATTGGCTACCTGTTCAAAATAAGAACGCGCGCGCATGTAATCTACAGCCAGTCCATATCCCCCGAGGTAATACATCTGACCAAGTTGCAACTGCATATTCGCAAGCACCGCTGCATCTTTTTGCTCAGAAAGTATACATTTCAGCGTTTGACATACTTTTTTATAATTTTTATCTACGCCATATTGGCCTGAATAATAGATTTCTCCGAGCAAACCATGTGCGCGCATCACCGCAACCGAATCACTATGCGGACATTCTACGACGTCCTGCAAATACTGACTCGCCTGTGCATAATCTTTTGCCATGCCATATCGCCCTGTAAAATAAATTTCACCAAGGCGCATCTTAGCTTTTGCCGAGATTACCGGATCAAATTGTTCATCTATTGCTAATCGTCGTTGTGCTTTAACATGCAATTCAGGATTTTCAATCTGATTGGCATAGAACATCTCTCTGAACTTATCCTTATGAATCGGATCAATCATAAGATCGTAATAAGAACACAAATATAAAAAGGCCGCATCATCAGGGCTATTGATCACATAATAATCGATGTGCTGTACGGGAAATCCATGCTGCGGAGTTTTTTCACTATATAATGCCGTAATATTTTTCAGTGGATATCCCCCAAATAGTTTGTTCAGATCGTGCGCATTACAATACCGCACTCGGTCTCCTGCATAACTCTTGGTAACCACGCGCGCAATAATGTAGGGCAAATCATGCTCATGCTGCTCCTGCATGAGATGCGCAAATGGCTTTTCGGTAAAAACATCTTCCATTGCAAGATCCATCAATTCTTCTGGTGGTTCTTGAATATGCGCAGGACGAGGCACCCTCATAATCTTGGTTTCTGCATAGAGCAATAAGCCACAATGAGTGGTCATGATTCCCAGGACCAGTAATGATATTATTTTTTTCATTAGTTCTTCCCCTTTTGAAATGCTATTGGACCACACAGCGTGTTTGGTGAGCCCCGCTCGATCTTACTGCTCGTTCCAGATCACTTATTTTCTTCAGCTTATTTTTCCTATCCAATGACGATAGCGTTTGATCAGCCTTTACGCGTAACGCTTCTAATGCAATATCCCGCAATGCTCTTTCCCTATCTTTTTCAATCTCTTGCTTACCACATTCTGCTTGCTCCTCTATATCCAAAAAACCGCCACACTGAGCATTTTTCAAGGCATCAATATAATACCCATATGCGGTTGCATAATTTGCAGGCACATACTGATCACCCTCTTTATAGATATTGCCCAGCCGTAGCTTTGCATTTGCAACGTCGTACTGATCCACCTTCTCATTATCAAGCAGCATCATCCAATACCGTGCCGATTCTTTAAAATCTTTGGGTACAATAATAATGGGGCCACTCTGGAGGCCGTGGTAATAAAGATCAGCCAAAAGGGCTTGTGAACGCCAAACAGCTTGCACCTTTTCTTCCGGCTCTACCAAAAAAACATCCTGTATCTTTTCATTCGCCACATACTCTAAATAATTGAATGCAACTTGATACGAATCCCGTTGCCTTGTGGCGATAATCCCCCTTGCTACCTCATATTTTTTGACAAGCGATAACTTGGGGGCTGGCTGATTGCTATAGAAAAAATCTCGCCAATACTCCGGACGCGTTATCAAATCCACATATGAACACAGATAGGTAAAAGCCTCCTCATCTGCATTATTAAGAATGAAATAATCAAGGCGCGCTATTTTATTACGGCGGGGATCAGTATAGGTATCAAGGGGTTTAAAGCCGGTAAGCCCCAAGAACCCAAAAAGCGATTCATTAAGGGCATGTGCATCATAATAGGCATGGGTCCCTTCTGAACTTTCGACCCTGGCTATGATATAGGGCCGATTAAGCTCAAATTTAGCCTCTGCAAGATCCTTGAAGCTCCTCAATGCTATTGGATCCTCATCGGTCATATCCAGGATTTCTTGATTGGCCCCAGAAACCTCTGCCATATCGCCTATTTTAGGCACCCAGACGGTCTTGGTCTGCCCCCAGGCAAAGAAGCCATAGCCACCCAATAGCAGTGCCACAGCAAAGAATAGCACGATTCTTTTCATGATTCCCCCCATTTTTACCCCATATCCCCACAAATAGAATACTAAATCACCTCTATATATCGCAATATATTTTCTACCTGGGCTGACACAGTGGCCCTGGAGCCGATTTTCACATCCCCGCGACCCCCTTTTTTTGATCAAAAACCCTCAAAAAGGCCCCTAAAAGGCAAAAAAGTTTCACCCCCCGCCCGGCAGCGCCCGAAATACCCCCAAATCTTCGAATACATGCTCCAGATCGGCATTTCGATACAAATATTTCATTGGGAATTTAAGGCAAAAATCATAGAAAGGCCGTAAATAGGCCATAATTAGGGGGTCACAACTTGCTTTGTATTTTAAAAATGGTATCATTAATATTAGTTATTTTAATCATTAACCCCCCTATTATTGAGGTTGTGTATGAAAAATTTTTCAAAAGCGTTAGTTCTTTCTGTAGCTATGTTGGTTTCAGGTAACGCATTCGCTATAACATATAACCAAGCTGGTAAAGATGTTAAAGCCGTTGCAGCTGCACTAAACATGCCAGTTGAAGTCTACAACCCTAAGAAAGCATTCCTAGGCAAGAACAAAGAAGGTTTCGTTGTTGCACTTCAAAATCACATCATTGGTGATAAACTTACTGAAGCTCAAAGAACTCGCATTGCGAAAATGCTTGTAGTCCTAAAAGCAGAAGCACAAGCAGCCCTCAAAGCTAACCCAACTCAAGAAGCTTTGGATTTCGTGAAACGCATTGATAACCTTCTTGCACGTATCAACAACGAAAACCGCTTCAAGAAAGCATACGTTAACTTGGTTTACAACGGCGACGTTTGCAAACTTGAAAAGCGTGAAGCTCGCAAAATTGCTATCAAAGCAGTTTTGAACAAGAAAGCAACTCAAGCAGCAGCGTAATTACGCCCAAGCTTAAGCTTTAAAATTAAAACCCCCGGGATAAAAATCCCGGGGGTTTTTTCTTTTGTCTTAAAATCCAGATCATACATTAGGGCGAGATTAGTCTTGGTCTCTGCCTGAGGTTGCCTCTGTTCGAAACATTTCCCCGCCAACGATCATCTCTATCTGCTGCCGTGCCTGATCGGCGACGTCATCATCGGCTGTCTGATCAAATGCGCGTAGGAAATATTCGAGTGTCTTCTGGGCATTCTTGCTTGTCTGCTCACCCGCAAGATAATGGTATCCGAGGCGCAGCCAGCTCTTGGCCTGCATTTTAGGATCCTCATATTGATTAGCGCGTAAGACATCCTTCCAAAACTCCCGATTCTCTTTATTCAGGAATAAATCGTTATAAGAGCAAAGTTTTTCTAGGGTTATGGCTCCTTTATCATCTTTTTTTACTATTAAATACTCTACGCCGACTATGGGCTCCCGACTCACCGGATCCTGAAACATTTCCGGTTGCTGATCATTGGCACTAACGAGCCCTCCCAAAACGATCTTATTAAATTCTTGGGCGTCAATAAAGCGCCAAAAGGGCTTTCCATTAATCATGGTCTGCACTCGGGCAACGATATACGAAATGTTGTGTTTTTTATAATTATCCAGTGATTCGGCATAGCTTGCGACTGTCAGCGGATCCTCCGCCTCAAGATCAAAGTTCATAGTTGCTGCTGGCGTATTACTATTAAGATTGACCATTACGATAGAAGCTACCAGTGCGCCAAAAATTGCTATTTCTTGCTTGTTCATCGATTCCCCCTTTTTTTATTATGAACAATGCTTCATCTGCATCGCTCTTATTTTTTACTCTGTTGACTATTTAATTCAGCCAGTTTTTTCTGTGCGCGCTCTGCGAGATCAGCATGCGCCGTCTGATTCGCTGCCTTGGTCAGATAGCCCCGTGCCGCATCCAGATTTTTCTCAATGCCATACCCACCCTCATAATATATAAGCCCAAGCAGTAATTGCGCTTCATAGCCGATTTCACCCGGCATATCCTTGAGCGGCATCATATATTGCGCAACCTTGGCATAATCTTTTCCTATCCCATTGCCTTCATAATAGAGCCTGCTTAGAAATACACGGCAGGATTCATCTATCATCGGCACCCTCTCTTGCGCAGGCAATGCCCGGTTGCCTTCTATTGCGCGCGAAAAGGAATCAAATGCCTCGTTATATTTCTTGGTGCTGTAACATATCTTACCCTTCTCAAAAAGAGCGCTGCCAAAAAGAGGTCCGCGGTCTTCTGCTGCCCCTCCCTTAATCACCATATCGAAATATTCCACCGCTTTATCACCCTGCTCATGCTTACTATAAAGAAGACCAGTTAATAGCTGTGCTTGCGTCACCAGATAAGATTGCGGTGCATCATGAGCTACGGCAGTCAAATAATAGAGTGCTCTATCAAAATCTTTCTGGACCCCATCACCACCCTGACTGTATATATTTCCTAACATCAGTTTTGCACTGGCAATATGCTCGGACAGATTTCTCCTAGATTCAGCAGAATCTGTAACATATGCGATAGATGCATTATATATATGTCTTAATCTCCGAAAACTACTCGTATCATTCTGATCGGGATTAACACAACGTCTCAAATGTATAATCGCACGATTAAAATCTCTAGGAAGCTTATCTCCCTCAAAATACATTTCGCCCATTAAACAATGGCCCATGCGTTGCGCCGTATTATCATTTGAATTCAAGATAAGCAGATTCGCAAACATCATCTTTCCTGCTGTTGACCTGCTCATATCAGTCAATGAACATAAAAAAGTAAAGCGAGTATCGGCTAGACTGTTAATAAAGAAATAACTGACTTCCGTTCTTCGAAAAGGAATAGTATTCCTAGGATTGATTGGGTTTTTACAATATAACCTTAAATGATCTGGGTTCATAGGCCGATCCAATCCAATATTGAGAAAAATAGCATTCAATCCTATGCCATCGTTAAAACTCTGCGCATCGTAATAATGAGCATATTCTTTATTCTCTTTTTTTGTCTTAACCCGCACTATGCAATATGGAATATTTTTTCCTTCATGCTCCTGTATCAGCTCTTTGAATGTAAGAAATGTATAGAGTTCTTCCTCATCAATATCGATTTGCTCATTGATATTTTCAGGTGCGTACACAACATTTTTCATATCAACCGCGTGCAGGCAAGTACCCACACTCAATATGCTCAATGCCAACCATATTCTCTTCATAACCCCTCCATTATTGAACTCCCATTTTCCTACCCAGGTTACGCGAAAGGCCGTTAGAATAGCAATATTTTGATTGGCGGATAAACCTGCCCCCGTGATTTTATTGCTTCGTGGCCGAATAAGATGATAGAGTGTCAGCGGTTTATATATTTAAGGTAGAAAGGACGACCATGAAACATACTCTCCTCACATTCGCGCTGCTCTGCGCGTGCCATGGATTTGCAACGCCACCACAACAAGGCCAGACTCCAACTTCTGCTACACCATTAATCCAGAAATCGACCCCAAAACCCTCTGCTTCAATTCTGGTTGCTCTGGCTCATGGCGTATTTCCTACCGATGCATTGAAAACAAGATTTTATCAAGCCATCGGCCAGCAACAGTAATAGGAGCACTACAAAAGCCCTCGCATGTAAATCTCACGTAATCAAGTCAGCACTACTCATCATACTGCTTACTTAATTTTTGTTTTTTAGCCGGACTGCTTACTGATGACTCGCCTTGCGTCCGAGCAGCCTCAAGCTTAGTAAGCTCATCCAGCTTTTGACGGGCTTTTTTTGCTGCCTTTAGATTATCATTCTGATTTGCTACTTGCTCGAAATATTGACGTGCTCTTGCAAGATCCTCAGCTGCGCCACGTCCAGTATAATATATTTCCCCCAGATAACGTTTTGCTCCCGCCGCTGCCTCTAGATTATTATTATCATTTTCTATTTGCTCGAAATATTGACGCGCTCTTACATAATCCTGAACTACGCTACGTCCATAATAATAGGCTTCCCCCAGATAAAATTTTGCCCCTGCCGCTACCATCAAATCATAATTTTGATTTGCTATTTGCTCGAAATACGCGCAGGATTTTACAAAATCCTGAACTATGCCACGTCCTCCATGCACATAGATTTGCCCTAGGCGATATTTGGCTTCCACTACCATTCGCGGATTATAATTTTGCTTTTCTACTTGCTCGAAATATTGACTCGCTTTTACATAATCCTTAGGTACGCCATTTCCACCAAAATACATTAGACCTATATTGAATTTAAGGTTCACTGCTACCTGAGGCATACGCAGCTCAATGACGGCAAGTTGAGGTTCTAAACGAATCATCGCGTTCCCTCTTAGGGCGGCATCATTGGTTTGAGCGCTATATAATATGTCTCTACATAATGTATTTGGGTTAGCTGTCATCAAGACTTCGACGTCTGAACACAGATATTCAAATGCCGCCGCATTCGGATCACTGATCATGAAATAATCTATGTCGCGGATTGGTAATCGATTAATCCGATCTTGCTTGCTCATTATCAAAAATTGTTGCGTAAAGGGATACTTGCCATACTCACTATTAATATTATGTGCATCAAAATAATGAACCATATATCCATCTGCGTCGCGTGTTGTCACGCGAGCCAAAATAAAAAATGAACCTGCTTGTTGTTTTGCGATAATTAATTCTGCAAAGGTTTCCTGCGAATATATCTCAATATCATCCAGTTCAATCCATTCGGGAGGCTGCACCTGCCCTGCCAAATCAATACCAAACGTAGCAGGCATAGGTATTACCTTTTTTACTGCACTCAGTGGCAGGTTCATAGCACAGACAAGCACCCCAACTATCATTACCAATACTTTGTTCATGACTTCTCCTTTTGTTTGATTATAATCTTTATCTCCACGCTACCTTAATGCGCATACCCACAACAAGAGACGACTCATATATCATGGAAATGTTCCCCCAAAAAAGCCCCGGAGTTTAATTACTCCGGGGCTTAATCCTTTTGGTTCTATCAAGCGCTCAATAACTTTGATACAATAATCCTCGCTCATAACTCATTACGATAAAGAACATTATGAAAAACAGACATCTTATAATCACCCTATTATTTACTGCACACCATATTAGCTGGACAATGGACGCCACAATTCAAGAAACCTCGCAAACAACCATACTTGAAAAGGCATGCGCTTCTGGATTAACGCTCGAACAAGATAGCGCACGTATTAATCAGCTTTTTGACCAAATACCAAAAAATCTTGATATTTTTTCTGATTTGAATGGTCTTGATACCAAAATTACCCAAGCGAGAGTCGCTCTCACTCAATATCTTCATAATCCTGCTTTAGATCCTGAGCTTGCAAAATCAGATATAAAGTTAGCAGCACAAAGATTCGTTGCTGTCCTCGGTCTCGAGGATCTCAAAATGAGGCAAACTAAAGCGAAGGAACTTCTATTCATACAACGTATCTTTAATGGTGCTGGAATTCTAGCAGTCGGTTCTGCTTTAGCTGCATATCTTTCAAACTTATAACCTTAACCTCTATAGAACAAAAAAAGCCCCAGAGCATTCAACTCTGGGGCTTTTTCTTTGAAATAAATTCGTTACGCTTATTCCCACTCAAGAGAACCGGCCGTTTGATACTCGGTCACCCGCGTTTCAAAGAAGTTCTTTTCTTTGCTCAAATCAGTTGCTTGGCTCATCCATGGGAATGGATTTGGAGCACCATATACTTTTGGCAAATCAATACGCTCCAAGCGGCGATCGGCAATGTGCTCTACGTATGCACTGAATTGTTCCGCATTAATGCCAAGCAATCCTTGCGGACAGGCATCAAATGCATACGCTTTTTCAAGCACCACCGCTTGCTGAATAAGCTCCACAATCTCATCTTGGAATTCTTGCGTCCATACATCGGGATTTTCTGCCTTGATCGTGTTAATCAGATCGCAACCAAATGCAAGATGCAGACTTTCATCACGCATGATGTATTCGAACTGCTCGCCAATCCCGGTCATTTTCCCTTGACGCTTTAATGCAAGCATCATTGCGAACCCTGCATAGAAGAAGATGCCTTCCATGATCACGTAGTAACCGATCAAATCGTGAATAAATTTGCGCTTTTCAGCGATTGTTTCGGTTTTGAAATTAGGATCAAATAATGAAGTAGTGAGTTTCACTACAAAATCATCTTTATCCTTGATCGATGGAATCGTGTTATACATGTTGTAGATCTCATCCGGATCAAGCCCTAATGAATCGCAGCAATAGATGAAGGTATCGGTATGAATTGCTTCTTCAAATGCCTGACGCAGCAAATATTGCCGACATTCTGGATTGGTCACATGCTTATACACCGCAAGAACCAAATTGTTTGCCGTTAATGATTCTGCGGTTGAGAAGAAACCCAAATTCCAGATGATTAAGCGACGTTCCGTTTCATGCAGCACGGTGTTTGATTTCCATTGCTCAACATCCTTTTGCATCGAAACTTCTTCAGGCGTCCAGTTATTGGCAACGCCATCTTTATAATGTTGACGCGCCCATAAATATCTCATGGGCAATATTTTGTTCGGATCAATACTTGAGTTGTTTAAAATACCTTTTGAAGCCATTGTTATTCCTTTATCTTACTGACATACTTCACAATCTGGATCTGCTGATATACTGCATGCCTTGCCCTCAACCGGTTCTGTAGACTCTGGTGCCATTTCAATTGCTGGAGCTTCAGTTGCTGCCGCCGCTTCTTCTTGGTTATCATACTGACGCTTTTGCGTGTATCCATACTTCTTGGCATCAAGCGTCGATTTCTCGATCTGCGATGCACCAAGCGTTCTGAGATAGTACGTGCATTTCAAACCAAGCTTCCACGCAGTCATATAAATATCATGCATGAGCTTGCCTGATACGCCTTTCATGAAGACGTTATGGGATTGACTTTGATCAATCCATTTTGCGCGTACTGCAGTTAGGAGCAGTAACCATTCAGGATCCAATTCAAATGCTTCTTTATACTTGGCTTTGACACTTTCAGGAATACGCGCAATTTGCTGTACACTGCCATCAAAATACTTGAGTTCTTCAAGCATGCGTACATCCCAAATGCCCAACTTTTTAAGATCTTCAACCAAATATTTGTTCACGACGGTAAACTCACCGCTCATGTTTGCTTTTACATAGATGTTTTTATAGATCGGTTCAATGCAGGGATAGCAGCCAGAGATGTTTGATATCGTTGCAGTTGGTGCAATAGCCATGGTGTTTGAATTGCGCATACCGTGTGCTTTGATGTGATCGCGCACTGGCTTCCAATCAAGCTTGCCTTCTTTTTTGATATCAATCGGAATGCCACGTTCTTGTTCAAGCAATGCGATAGTATCTTGCGGTAATAAATTGCGATCCCATTTTGAACCTTTAAAGGTTTCATAGGCACCGCGCTCTGCTGCCAAACGAGATGATGCTAAGATCGCATGATATGAAACGCGTTCCATGGTCTCATCGGAAAATTCAAGCGCTTGCTGCGCATCAAAGGCGATATCAAGTTTGTAGAGTGCATCCTGAAAGCCCATTAATCCAAGCCCAATCGGACGATGGCGGAAGTTTGCATTCTTCGCTTCTACCGTTGGATAGAAGTTAATATCGATTACGTTATCAAGCATGCGAACTGCTTTTTCAACCGTTTGCCCCAGCATTTGCTCATCAAGTACGCCGTCTACCACGTGACGCCCGAGATTCACCGAACCAAGATTACATACGGCCGTTTCATCTTTTGAAGTGTTGAGCGTAATTTCAGTACACAAGTTTGAGCTGTGTACCACGCCCGCATGATCTTGCGGTGAACGAATGTTGCAAGGATCTTTAAACGTCATCCATGGATGGCCTGTTTCAAATAATCGGCTTAACATTTTACGCCAAAGCGCTTGTGCTGAGATTTTTTTATATTTTGTAATTTCACCGCGACTTGCTATCACTTCATATTCTTTATAGCGCGCTTCAAATGCTTTGCCATACAGATCATGCAAATCAGGCACCTCTTCTGGTGAGAATAAAGACCAATCTTCATTGCTGATCACGCGTTTCATGAATAAATCAGGAATCCAGTTTGCCGTATTGATATCGTGCGTACGCCGCCGTTCATCACCGGTGTTACGCCGCAAATCAAGAAAATCTTCGATATCTAAATGCCACGTTTCAAGATACACAACCGATGCGCCACGTCGGCTGCCGCTGCGGTTAATCGAAGCAGTGGTGTCACTTGCAATCTTTAAGAATGGAATAACGCCTTGGCTCTCGGTTTTGATACTTTGGACCATTGCACCAGTTGCACGTACGTAAGTCCAATCGTTTGCCACGCCGCCAGACCATTTCATAAGTTGCGCATTATCCCCAATGCATTTGAAAATATGGCGTAAGTTATCTTCAACGGTGCTCAAGAAGCATGAGCTTAATTGTGCGCGAACCATACCAGCATGCAATAATGTTGGCGTGCTCGGCACATAACGCAATGATGACATTAAATGATAGAAATCTACTGCGTGCTGATTGTTATTTGGCTCTTCAATTGCCAAGCCCATTGCAATACGCATCCAGAAAATCTGCGGCAATTCAAGATGCTTGTTATTCACGCGGGTGAAATAACGTTCATATAATGTTTTGACGCCCATGTAATCAACCAGATGGTCTGATTCCAAGCACAGTTCTTGCGCAAGCATTTCAAGATCAAATGATAACATGCGCTTATCAAGAATTTCTGCCTGCACCCCCTTAACAATACTCTCTACAAATGCCCTGCGATATGCGGCCGAAGCTTCAGGACTCATGACTGAAATGCCCGTTACATCCTTGAACAATTTTTTAAAGAGTAATTGCGCCGCAACATACCCATATGCTGGATCTCGTTCCATAAACGCAATAGTCGCCAATACCTGCGCATCTTCAAGCTCACGCGCGCCGATACCGTTAAAACTATTTTTTAACGTTTCTTCTACCACTGCGTTGACATCAACCACATCCTTGTGGCCCTTTGATGCCCATACAATCGCCTGCCGAATGAGTGAAATGTCCAACGGGGACACATTCCCATTGCGTTTTATCACGGTGTAGCCATCGTACAGTTTTTGCACTCCACTGACGGATGGTGTCACGTCCAATGATGATCTCACTTCCATAGTGTCTCCCCCTAGAGTTTGAATATTTTTATCCTTTTGCACATTCATACACAATCCTTTTTACATCCTGCTGCGTTAAACGATTCATTACTCTTCTTCTCTTTTTTTGAGTCTGTGCTTCCCATCACGCTCTACGCTGAGCATGCGTACGCACAGCATAAATTTTATATTGTAAACATTGACTATGTGAAAAACACATCTTTGCCGGTTGTCTAACTAAAGTAAAGGTTTAGTACCCCATAATCAAGTGTTTTCATCAAAAAATTTTGGGAAAACGTATTCTAAAATTTTTCGTCAATTTAGAGCGTGTATTTTTTCATATTGAAACAATTAAAGATATTTGATCCATCATGCGGATCATCGGGATAGGTCGCGCTTCCACGTTCATCTACCACCGCAAAATAATAGGAATGAGTAAATATATCATTTGCCTATTTTACGCTAAACACCAATCAGTAAATTTTTTGTGAGCGCGTAACATTTTCTTGTGATTTGATCACGGTAATTACTATGCTACGTTTATGCATAGAAATTGTTTAAAAAGTGTACACTTTTCTGTACTAATTAAAAGAGGATAATGTATGAAAAAAACTGTCTTTTTTTGCACTATTTTGTTGATTGGCGCATCTACTCGGTCAATCCACGCTTCACTTACAATCATTCAAAGTGAAGACCAATTTAATAAAATCGTAAACGCCGATAAGCCAAGTGTGGTGGTCTTCTCTGCAGAATGGTGCGGCGGATGCAAAGCCCTCAAAGAACCGTTTCAAAAAGTTGTCGATAATCCGATGTTCAAACATATAACGTTTGCAAAGGTGGATGTCGATAAATTTGAATCGTTATCGCAAAAATATCACATCCGTTATTTACCAACGATTTTTTTCATGCAAGCGGGCGAGAAAAAGCATGAGATTATTGGGCGCGAATCAGAGCGCTATATCGGTGATGCCATCAACAAAATATTCGCTGCGAAAAAAGAACTGACTGAGGCAATGCAAAGCGCCTCCGCCGAAACAAAAGAAAAATTAAAAGCGGCAACACAAGAGTTCCAAGAGGCGGCGCACAATATGGAAGAAGTAATTGCTGAAACAAAACGAGAAGCTACCACCACCGAGCCGGTAGAATCAGCAGGGCCATTCCAAATGGTGTGGAATATTATTGCCAGCATCTTCATTTCTATAAAAGATCTTATCGTTAATTTCTTCAGCTCGATCGCATCATTCTTTAAAAATCTTTTCTAACGCGGGACATAAGGGGTAAAAAATTAAAGATCTTTTAAGTTCGAATTCGCGTGCGAAGGATCACATCGATGAAACTTTGGGCAACGGTTGATACAAGAAAGAACCTGACGCTTTACTGAAAAAGAGTTTCGCTTCATGCTCCAATGCCTGATGCGCTTCCTTTTCGCTCACCGTACCCGCAAGATATGATTGCACAGCGTGCATACCAATCATATCGCGCAGGCGTTCTGAATAGGTACATTTTAACCCGTTATCGTTAAAGAATCGCAACACCGTCAACACAGCACTGTTCAACGAAAATTTATTCATGTTCGTAATAGAGAGATTCAATCCCGCATATGACTCTCCCGTTTCTTCATTGCAGTAGGTAAACATTTTTCCCTCAATACCAATGCGTTTTAATTGCACACTCAACGCATGCCACATCCGTTTTGAATGATTCATCGAAACAGGAAGCATGATGCAGTGATAATTGTTATCGGGTGAAACGCGCACCTCAAATGGTTGCACCTCTTGCACAATATCAATCAGTCCGCGCATGCAAAAGTGTGAAATCAGTTGTGTGCGATCAGCATCTTGTGCCAAGCGTTGATAATGTTTCATTTGCACGACGTGCAACGCAACTGGTTTATCAACCACATGGCGATTACAAAACTGTGCCAATTCTCCGATGGTCATGCCATGGCGAAGCGGAATCAACGCTCGCCCACCAAGCCACACGCCAAACCCTTCAATTGAAGGTCCCAACATATTGGGCCGATCAAAAACGATGACTGGTTTTTTTGCTATGCCTGCCATTTTCAAACTCGCGAGTAACGGCTCACCATCATATGGCACAAATCCCGTTTCTTGTATATCAACCATGATGAAATCAAGTCCACTGGCGTCACACTGCGCGAGCATATCATATTGATCTTTTTTGATGGGTATAATGTTCACGCCGTGCGATCCATTGCGCACCGTTTTTAGAGAGCCATCATCTATTACAAATACCGTTGCTACGCAAACACCCTTTTTATGCAATAACTCTATGTGCTGCTTGCCCACCGTGTTATAGGTATGGGCATCAATCACGAGCGCTGCGCGCCGCGTATAAACCTCATGATCCGCAACGATTGAGGTCAGCATGGTATCCGTCAATGCTTCAATACCCAAATGAGGACGATTACCCATAGACCGCTTGGCATCATGCTTAATGAGCCATGGAACGCCCAAGGCAATGATCACAATACACATAATTTTTAATACGGATAATGCGTAGTTCACCACGCTCTTAATCTTGCGCCCCATAGAGCCCCCACCCTTTTTTTGACAAATCCCTGATGTGAGCCTATCAAGATCGAGGGCGCGATATCAATAATTTCTATTAAAAATTGGGGTTGGTGCTTTCCCTGGCCCCCCAGGGGTGGCAATCATATGGCCCCGGAAGGGGGCTATTCTACTACAGGGAAGGCCTGGGGGCGGTTGCCTTTTTTGCCTAATTTGCGATACTGTTAGTAACAATAATTTTACCCAAAATGGGGGATCTTTCCATGAAACGTACCTATACCTTAATCCTACTGCTTACCCTGGCAATGTTGGCTATTGCGGACGTGTCTGCAGCAGCACAACCGACATCCGCCGATTTTGTACAAGAAATACAAGAAAAAGCTCCGCGTCACGATCTTATGATGCGCATGCTGGCAAGCGGTGTAAACCCAAATATGACCATTAATGGATGCCCACTCATCATTTACGTAACGATGAAATTGGTTCGTAAAAAAACGGCTGATGAGGCGCAATGGTTTGCCATGCTCAGTGCTATTCTGAAAATGAGAGCACACGTCGATGAATTGGATACCAATCTGCACACCGCACTTATGTATGCATCTTATTATGGCCATGATCAAGCGGTTAAACTCTTACTCAAACATCATGCACAAGCTGGGTTCTTAAATGATCGCGGCGAATCGCCAATCTCAAAAGCTCATGATGGTTTTAATTCAGCACTGACTGAAAATCAGAAAAAACGGTATAAAGAAATTATCGCACTTCTAACGACGCATGCAGCTACCTTCAAACGTGCACGTGCATAATATGAAATATCTTATAACTCTTTTCTTACTCATTCCCTCTGCACTGAATGCAATGGATCAAGCGTCCAGCGCTCCAAATCCTCAACCGGTAGGAATAGACATTACTCCAATGTTCGGCCATGTAAGCGCTTATAAAAGTCAATGCACTATAGATGGTACTGTAGCGATTAATTACAACGACAACCCCCCGGCCCTGTGGATACGCAACCCCAATACTTTCTGCTATAATGACACTCACATAACGCTCACGGAAATCATCCCTAATGATAAAACACAACAACTCACGGTACTATACTCTCTCAAGCCCCACAAGGATATCCCTAACTATTGGGGAGCAGTGGTTGCAGCATATGGCTCTAGGATTCCATTAGGAGATGGAGAATCTGACGTGCGCTATATCCTTTGTATACCCAAGAATGACAGCCTACGATCGAAAGATACGTGCGATTGCCCCACGCAAGAACATCAAAATGATCTCGCCGCAGAACTCGCCTGGGTACTTGCCCAGCCGCCTGCTGAAAGCGATGCAAAAAAATTATCTCTCGCCACTGAATCACTCGCTCAACTAACCATGACATCCAATGATGATGATGCAATGAAAGAATAAATGCGAAAGATGATGCAATATCTTATAACTCTTTTCTTACTTATTCCCTCTGCACTCAATGCTATGGATCAAGCACCCAGCGCTCCAAATCCTAAACCGGTAGAAATAGACATTTATCCAGTTTTTGGCCATGTCAGGGCGGATAAAGGGGATCGCACTATCCATAGTACATGCATTAGTTCAAATGGTAACCCTGAGGGCCGTAGTCCATTCAATTTCAATAGCACAAGCTATTATCGCACTAAATTAACGCTCACAGAAATCATACCCAATGATGCAGCGCAACAGCTCACCGTATTATTCTCTCTCATGCCCTACAAGGATAAACCTGCCTATCAGGGATTAGTCATTGCACAATATGGCTCTAGGATTCCATTAGGAGATGGAGAATCTGACGTGCGCTATACCCTTTGTATCCCCTCCTACAATAGAGTCCTCGATCAATGCGATTGCCCTACGCAAGAACACAAAAACGATCTCGCCGCAGCGCTCGCTTGGGTACTTGCCCAGCCGCCTGCTGAAAGCAATTCAAAAAAATTATCTCTCGCCACTGAATCACTCGCTCAACTCACCATTACACCCAATGATCAGGGTGATGACGCAATGAAAGAGCGTAAATGCGAAATACTATGAAATATCTTATAACTCTTTTCTTACTTATTCCCTCTGCACTCACTGCAATGGATCAAGCGTCCAGCGCTCCAAAACCAAAACCGAGAGAGATATTTATTGCACCAGTCTTGTGCCACGCCAGAGCAGATCAAGGACATCGAACGATTCGTGGTTGGAACTCAGCTTATACATCATTTTGCGACATGCCTGGTTCTTGCCATATACAAATGCTGGACAAGAAATTGAAGTTTCTTGAAACAATTCCAAATCATGAAACCAAACTATTCACTGTTTTATACTCTCTTAAAAACAACGAGAATGATTCTGAGCATCTTGCATTGGCAGTGACATCATATGGCCAAACGGTCCCATTAGGAGATGCAGCCAATGGCGTGCAATATTTTCTAAGAATTCCTAATTTTAATGACATATTTTACGCTTATCCTCCATCTAAAACCCCCATTGCAGAAAACTATACTCCCAGCGAAACCGCGCAAGCGCTTCAGGCAGTGATCGCCCTGTGTAACAAACCCGCCCAAGACTCCTCTGATCAGGGCGATGAAATAATAAGAGAATAGAAGCTGCGCGCATAACATAGATGAAAACAAAAAAAGCCGGGATTTTTCCCGGCTTTTTTGTTTTTTAGATTGTTTACTTAGATGAGTGCGAGCAAGAGTGCAACGACTGACATCAACTTAATTAAAATATTAAGAGATGGTCCAGATGTATCTTTGAATGGATCGCCGACGGTATCGCCAGTGATTGCTGCACGATGCGCTTCAGAACCTCTACCGCCGCAGTTACCCGCTTCGATATATTTCTTAGCGTTATCCCATGCACCGCCACCATTTGCCATCATAAGCGCGAGTAACACGCCAGTAACGGTTGCACCAACGAGCAATCCACCAAGTGCCAACGCACCAGCTGCTTTAGTAAAGAAGTATGCAAATGAGAATTTGACCGCAACCGGAACTAATACCGTCAATAAACCAGGCAACATCATTTCACGCAGTGAAGCCTTCGTGCTGATTGCAACGCATTGTTTATAGTCAGGAAGCGTTGTACCCGCCATAATCCCAGGAATTTCCTTGAATTGTCGACGTACTTCCATAACCATTTGCAATGCAGCCGTTCCCACTGAACGCATAGTAAGTGCTGAAACCAAGAACGGCATAACGCCACCAAGGAATACGCCCACGATTACTATAGGATCTAAAATATTAAGCACTTCAATATGAGCTGCTTCTGCATATGCAGTAAAGAGCGCAAGGGAAGCAAGTAATGCTGAACCAATTGCAAATCCTTTACCGATTGCTGCAGTAGTGTTACCAAGGGCATCAAGTTTATCAGTAATTTTTCTCACTGCTGGATCGAGCCCGGACATTTCTGCGATACCGCCCGCATTATCCGCAATCGGACCATATGCGTCAACAGTCATAGAAATACCAACCGTTGCAAGCATCGCTACCGCGGCGATTGATACTCCGAAAGTACCGCCACCGAACGTGAATGATGCAAGCACCACGCCCGACAAAATAATGACAGGCAATGCCGTTGATTCCATACCGATTGAAAGACCATAAATGATATTGGTGGCTGCACCTGAACGTGAAATATCTGCAAGACGTTCTACTGGGCCATTGCCAGTGTAATATTCAGTAATGAGGCCAATAACGATACCTGAAAAACAACCAAGGAAAATGGAAGTGAATAATACCATATCCATGCCGTTGGTAGTCAGATAGTAGTATGAAAGGCCCAAGAACACCGCAATCGCAATGTAACTTGCATTACGAAGCATAGCTGCTGGCTCTAAGCGCAGCACAAAGTTTGCAAGCAAGCCGGCAACTGAGCCAACAAGTCCAAACACTGCCAACATCAACGGCAATTTAACATAGATAGGATTGGAGTACGCAACGCTGCCTGCAGCCAAAATTATAGCCCCAACCATCGCACCTACATATGATTCATAAATATCTGCACCCATACCTGCAGTATCGCCCACGCAGTCGCCCACGTTATCTGCAATAACGGCCGGGTTGCGAGGATCGTCTTCAGGAATGCCTGCTTCAAGTTTGCCCACAAGGTCAGCGCCTACGTCTGCAGCCTTAGTGAAGATACCGCCACCGATACGGGCAAAGAATGCTACCAAGCTTGCGCCAAGGCCAAAGCAGGTGATAAGCAGTACGAAGTTTTGATGATCTGAATAAAGATGGAAAAGAGCGCCAAGGCAAAAGAGGCCAAAGCTTGCTACTGCAAAGCCCATAACGCCACCGCCAAAGAAAGCCATTTGGAATGCAGCATGTTCGCCTTTATCCTTAGCTGCCAATGCAGTGCGGACGTTAGCACCCGTAGCTGCCCACATACCAATAAAGCCGGTCAACATAGAAGAAACTGAGCCACCAAGGAAGCAAGCTGCAGGAAGGATACCCACTACTTTCCAGATAACGCCCATAATAAGCAGAACTACCAAGCTGATGATTTGATACTCTTCCCTGAGGAAGGTCATTGCGCCAGCACGGATCGCGGCTGCAATCTGAGCGGCTTTTTCATGTTTTACGGGGATACTTGAGATGCTTCTGAGCATGTATCCAACGACACCAAATCCAAATAATGATGCTCCAAATATGGCAACCATATCAGTCATAGAGGTCAACTCCATCGAAAAAAACGTGTATTTATACTAATTAACGAGATATTTATTGTACCGCCAGACCAGCTTTTTGTAAAGATTCAACCGTAGATTTTAGGCTTTTTTTGCCCCCTAGAAAGCCCTTGGGCTGCCTATTCCTGATAGCTTTGAATTCTAAGGATGCAACAGGCAACAAAGGAGGGCCGCCAGACCTGCTCCCTTATACATGCCTCCTTGTTCTTTTTCATTTACGTATTCAGCTCGCGACCGACGGATATTGGCATCCTCTTGAGCAGCCCATTCTGCTTGGTCACGCACACTTTTCTCTCGAATCTTGCGTGGCACGTCATTATCATTCCACCATTCTTGATACGTCATATAAGTATCGGTGCCTTGCGGTATCACGCCCGCAGGATTAGTAGTTCTCAATTCTGCCTGATATGCTAACGCAGATGGTGCGCAATAAGGCGGGGGATTATTAGTCTTCAATGATGATTCAGTTGCATCTTCTGCATTGCTCGGGAGCAATGATTGTGTTTCCTCATTCATCCCATGCATGCTTGCAAACGATATGCTTAACACCCCAATGATCAATGTATATTTCATATTCAAACCTTTCTTTTTAATGCGACTATACTTATTCCATTTTAGATTTATTAACCAATGCAGTAACTACTTGAGTCACGTACGTATAGTTTTGGCTGTGGCTATAACTTTGGCTATATGATTGTAGAGGTGGCCTAGTTGCGCCGTAGTCCCAGCAATCAGAGTTATATGCATTATCACATGAATCTATCCATCGTATACAATACACCAAACCTGTTATGCACCCTGCTGCTGCGGCCAAACCGCCCACCCAAGACCAAGTTTGCACGCAGCGCTCATCGCGAGCTCTTGCCTCTGCTCGCTCCTGAAGACGTTGTGCGGCCGCCTGACGATTTCTTACATACTCATCCAGCAGCACACCACTGCGATATAGTTCCTCTGGAGGTATATTATGTGCGGCCCAAAACTGAAAATTCGTCACGGTACTTGCAGGGTACAGCGATCCCGTATAGAAATCATTTGGTTGCGGCAATCCCGGGGCGATAGATCGCATCATCTTGATGAACGCCTCTTTTTCACTTACCCCTTTCTCCATATCATCGAGCAACGCAGTATAAACATTCCCTGATGCTCCTGAACTCGATGATGCTCCTGCTGCGCAAGCGTTTGCAGGGAGTTGTTCTTCTAGTGTGTCGGCATTAATGGAGCCAATCTTCGCTGCAGCTGCAGATGATGATGCAGCTAATGCATCTGCAAGCAATAAAGGTTGCCGCTTATCATCATCACCCATACATTGCACATTCATGTATACTGCGCCCAATGTGCACACCATTATTAATCTATATTTCATATTATTCCATCTTAGATTTAAGCTGTTAAAAATCAGTAGCTGATACTATAATGTTTCCCCCTTCAATCATCAATTTTTTCTTTTGCAAAAAATCCAACACACGCAGACATACGCGTGAAGATTCGCATGCATTCGCCAAAGCAATGAAGCATTACTCGCTGCCGCCTACGCGCAATTGCCGCCTCCAAAGCTCGATACGCGTCAGTCTGATCAAAGGGCACTCCATCTTGATGTGCCATGCCCGGATAATAACTATTATGTCCTTCTATCTCAGCCATCTTCCAGTGCTCCGGCCCGTTATTACTCAGCATGCTCAAGTGAAAAAAAGATGCGCCCAGCGCTATATTTCTTATGACGTATTTCATAATCAATTCTTAATATAAGTGTACGTAAACCGCGAGCATCACAAATGCTCCCGTAAGTGCTGTCAGTCCCACTGTTTTTGCAAATCGCGATGGGGGATTTGGTATCGTTGATGGCGTGTGCAAATTATTGCTACTCAAACCATTTTCCAAAGCGCTCATAGTATCATGCGTAACGCTCGTAAGGCTTGGACTATTTGGCCTTGCGACCAATCCGCTGATCACATCACTCGCTCCTGCACTAGGATCTGGAGCGCCATACATCATACTGCTCATCAAACATAATCCCGCGATCATTTCTGCTTGTTTCTTCACGCATTATCCCTCAAAGTGACACTATTGACTTGAATCTTCTTCATTTTCATTACTGAATATAAAACTCAAAAACTCGGTAAACGTTAACTTTTCTGAATCATCTTGTATCTTATTTTTTAGGTATTGTCTTTTTTGTTGTTGCTGGTAGTCATCGTTTCTGAAATCATCATCATGGCAATAACTGAGCCCGTGATTATCATCCGCTGATATTTCGCTCGCGTGCAGAGAGGATGTCATATGGTGTAGCGATGCGGCAACGGTTGTCGATACTGCAATGGGTGAATCTGGTATCATCGATGATACGCGCAACTTGCTTGATAATGCATGCACTTGTTTATTCGATGATGGTTGTGATTGTTTATTCGATGATAAAGCGTATGCCTCTGCTATTGAATTCGAAACCGGCAAGGTTTCCATTACTGCACTTGGCACTGGATCTGGATTCACCTTGAGCATCGTTGGAGTAACATCCGGATAATCATCTGAAAAAGTCAGTATGCCATGGATCTGCGTACCCATTGGATCCAATTCTTCCCACTCGTCATTCTTTTTGATATTGATCAAATCTTCTACTAATTGAGTAGCATTATCATCTACTTGCTCCCAATCATCGCCATGTTCCCGGCATTCCATCGCGCAGACCAGATTACTCAGCGCAATCACGCTGAACATCAACAACCATTTTTTCATGGCTATTCCTTATTCGACTTCGAAATATACGTTACCATCAGAATCATCAGGATTGCCGAGCGCTACTTTTTCGAGAGTACGAATAATTGCTTTACCAAACGCTTCAGCCGCATGTGGTCCCACGGCAGTAACGAGCAATCCATAAATGACAACATCTTTGTCGATGAGTTTTACATCATGCGCATTATAAATTGCAAGCAATGCATTATCACCATTCCAACCAGTTGCTTGTTTGCCAATCATGGCATCTGCTTTTGCAAGAATACGGGTCGCGATGCAAATCGCGCCATACGGCATAGGACGCCGTGCTGCTTGATCGATGAGTTTGTAGACGGTGCCGGTATCGAGTTTTTCGATCGCGCCATTACCGCCTATGAGAAAGATCCCGTCGTAATCCGAGACTTTGATTTGGTCGACTGTAATATCAACCGGCGTTACTGAATTATCGGTGCCCACAGCGCCACCAGCTCTATCACTTGCCGTGATTACCGTGACACCTGCTTCTTCAAGCACATCTTTCGTAACGCCATATTCGATTGGTTGGAATGCTTCGCTCGCAATTACCAACACCACTTTTTTTCCGTGAATTTCTCGCGTTGCCATAGCTCTCCTTACCAAAAACATCTTTAATTTTTGTAAGTGTAGCGGGAATCATCAGAAAAAAGAACTAATTATCAGGTAAGTGATAATACTGTTTTGGTGTCGCTGAAAAATGTTTTCACACCCTTAACCAACTGATATTCATCCGGTCCCTTGCCAAGCACCGCAATGATGCTTCCTGGGCTTGAAATTTCATATGCGCGTTTGATCGCTTGCGCACGGTCAAGTTCTTGTATGACTTTTCCTTGAATAACTTCAACGCCGCACATAATATCGGCAATAATAGCGTGTGGATCTTCTGAGCGAGGATTATCGCTCGTCAAAATAACGCGTTGTGCATATTGGGATGCAATCGCTCCCATCATAGGGCGTTTTATGCGATCGCGATCACCGCCAGCGCCAAACACGACAATCAGATCATCCGTTAAGCGAGCAAGCGTTGAAAGAACTGCTTCAAAAGATGATGGCGTATGCGCATAGTCTATGAAGCATTGCGCACCATTTGGTAAATGATGCCGCTCTAATCTTCCTGGTACGCCCGCAAAACTGCTAATTGCATGGGTAACAGCCGTCGCTGAAAAACCAAGTGATAGTAAAAGCCCCATGACGCCCAAAATGTTATACACATTAAATTGGCCAATCAGCGCTTCACACGAAACTGGAACTTGTAAATCGGATGCTGTAAGTATGGTTGCTACTTCGCAAATCGCATCATCAGAAAGTGATGCATGATAAGTATTTTTTGGATCAAGGCAACTATATGATTGCACAAACGAATAGACTTTTTTAT
>Ga0181538_10000899_pt1 | contig 35048 bp, 24 predicted proteins | sample PEATcosm2014_Bin_40_FD_119773 | JGI IMG/M metagenome (GOLD analysis project Ga0181538, IMG submission 119773) | Peatland microbial communities from MTU Mesocosm Facility, Houghton, MI, USA - PEATcosm2014_Bin23_30_metaG | ecosystem: Environmental > Terrestrial > Soil > Wetlands > Peat | place... | reverse complement strand
TGGCGCCCAGGTGAAAAATTTCCTTGCAGGAAACGCCGAAACCGCCCGCGGTCCAAACGCAAGAACGAGTCGAGGTGCCTTTCCCTCCGGGAGACATATTAGGAATGGGCTTAATATCAAAAGTTGTGGTCCAATTGCCGACCATGTCCGCCATTTTTTTCACTTCCGGGCCGGGCTTCGGCGGAGAAGAGGGCGCCTGCGCAAAAGCGATTGCAGCGCAAAAGAGCAGGCCGAGGGCTGCGGCGATCATTTGGATACGGTGGCGCATGGATTTCTCCGGGAGAGTAGGGTTGAAAAACTGGGGGGATGCTAGCAGGCTTTGCGGGGGTGGGCAAGACAGATGGGAATTCAACACCCGCGAGGTCAAAAAGCCCATACGTCGCTGCGGCCTGTGGGGCACCCGGCAGGACAACGAAAATGTCAACGGAGCCACGGACTGTCGAGAAACTGTCCGCGCAACAGCGAGACCGTTCAGACCAGGCTCTGCACCGTGACGGGATCCATGTCGGCGTAGTCCTGATTTTCGCCGCCCATGCCCCAGCAGAAACTATACGCACGCGTGCCGACGCCTGCGTGAATGGACCAGCCGGGCGAAACGACGGCTTGGCGATTCGACATTACGATGTGACGCGTTTCCGCGGCGGGGCCCATTAGGTGAACGATGCGGGCGTCGTCGGGAAGATTGAAGTACATGTAAATTTCCGAGCGGCGCATGTGAGTGTGCGGCGGCATCGTATTCCAATTGCCGCCCGGAGCAAGATGTGTGACGCCCATAACAAGCTGGCAACTCCGCGCGCCCTGCAAATGAATGTACTTGCAGATCGTGCGCTTGTTGCAAGTTTCCACTGAGCCCAGCTCGGTTGGTGTGGCGTTTTCCTTGCGCACGAGCGTGATAGGATGGCTGCTATGTGCTGGATAACTAAGGAGATAGAAGATCGCTGGCGCGCTCGCCGACTTCGATTCAAACACCACGCTAGGGTTGCCGCGCCCGATGTAGAGGCAATCGAGATTCTCCAGCGCGTAGCTTTTTTCGCCGACGCGAATCGCACCTGGCCCTCCAATATTCAGCACGCCCAATTCGCGCCGCTCGGTAAAGTTCGGGGCTTTGAGAGCATCGTCCGTGGGCAGCGCCAGCGGCTTATCGAGCGGGGCGGCCATGCCTACGACAGCGCGATCGAGATCTACATAGACCAGGCGCAGCGCGCCTGGTTCGTAAATCGAATCAATTAAAAAAGACTCGCGCAATTCCGCTGAATTCATGCGCGGGTAACGAACGGGATCGGCCATAAGATACGTTTTCACGGAACTCCTCCTGAATTGTGGTTCGCCGCACGCGCCGGCTACCGCCGGCGGCGAGCGGACTCAGTGCGCGGCATGCGGCGAAGCCGCGGGCAACTGTTGCAACAGCCAACGAACCAACTCCATACCCCCCGCATTATCGTCCCAATCTGAAGGCAGCTTGCGCCCATCCGTGTACTCGTTGTAGAGCCACGGATCGGTGACGGCGAAGACGGTGCCCTTGCCGAATTTTCTTGTGGCCATGATGACGTCGCCCTTGTCGGTCAGCAGGGAGACCGCGCCCTTCGAGAGCGTGATCGTGCAAATCTCCTTCATTAGAAATTTGTGCGGCGAATGGAAGATCGGGCCGCCGCCGGTGACGTCCACTTCGGCCATCGAGAAATTGCCATCCGGTATTTCCTGGTTGCGGTCCACGTTGTTGAAGTGAATGCCGAATTGCTCGGAGAGAAGATTCATGTGATCGATGTCGGCGTCGGGGCCGTCATTTTCAAAAATCGCCAGTTCGCCGCCGCGCCGCACCCACTCGACGAGTTGCTTCACGTCTTCGGGCTGCACGTAGTTCGGAAACGGGTTCTTCGACGGGATATCCGGCGACGCGATGATATAGATTTGCGCACCCGCGAGATTCGCGAGCGTTGGCGGCGAGTAGAGCGTTCTTGTAGCCACCCCATATCTGTGCCAGATGTGGCCGAAGAACCAGTAACCGGAGTTGGCGCGGTCGTTCCACTTGTAATGGAAGTAGACGGTATGGCCGGAGGCGTCCGTGCGCTGCTGGCTGTTGAACCAGGCGTCAAGCATGACGGTCTTGCCGCGGCCGACGCTTTCGGTCGGGACATTTTCCATCTCCGCGCTGGCCAGCAGAAATGCGCCGACACCTTTCGGATCGTTGTCGATGACGGGCGCGTGCACGTAATAGTCGTAGGTGTAGCCAGTACCGAGGCCGATGCTTCTCACAGTGCTGGTGAGCGTGAGCGAGCCATCCGCGCCGGTGACGACGAAATGTTTCAAAATGCCTTGATACGCTCGCTGCGCGTTGGTCAGGTAGTGTGGCGGGAGGTAGCCGAAGCGCACACTCTTGCCCAATGCATAGGCGAACATGCAGGATGCGGAGGTTTCAAGATAATTGTCTCTCGCTTTCGGGCGATCGGTGACTTCGTACCAAAGGCCGGTGGCGGGATCCTGATAGTGCGTGACCGCAGCGGCGAGTCTGGAAAGAATCGCGATCAGGGTGGCGCGGCGCGGGTCGCCGTCGGGCAGATACTGGATTGTGTCCGCGAGGGCCATCATGTACCAGCCCATTCCGCGGCTCCAAAAGATGGCGGAATCTCCGGTGGTCTTGTCCGCCCAGGGCTGCTGCTTCGATTCATCCCAACCGTGGTACAGCAAGCCGGTCTTGGGATCGCGCAGATGCGATTCGCTGAGGACGAATTGCTTCACGACGTCGTCGAAGGCCTGACGCTGAGCGAACGTGGTCGCGTATTCGGCGTAGAACGGCTCGGCCATGTACAGGCCGTCGAGCCACATCTGCTGAGGATATCTCCCTTTGTGCCAGAAACCACCGGACGGCGTGCGGGGATGATTGAGCAACTGCTGGCGTAGCAGCTTCGCGGCTTTGTAATACTTCGCGTCCTGCGTAACGCCATAGAGAAGCAGCAATTGCCGGCCGAGCAGAATATCGTCGAGTGAATTCTGATCCGGCTTATAGGTCGGGATGGTGCCGTCTGGCCCGATGAACTGATCCACGGATTGCTTCACATAGTTGAAGTACGTGCGGTCGGCTGTGTTGTACCAGACCGTATCCATTCCTTCGAGCAGCGTGCCGAGTTCGTAGTTCCATCCCCAGTTGGCGCCAGGCGCGGCGAAGCGGCCGGCCGGCCAACGCTGGATCGTGGAGTTCGCCATTTTCTGAGACCACGGCAAATCCTGTGCGTATGAAGGTTGTGAGAGAGCGGCCAAAAGGCCGAGCGTCAGCATGGCGAGAGTGCATTGACGCGCGACGCGAATGCTGCGGGAGGCAAGTTGCTCAAAACAAAAGCAAAAAAACGACGAGGTTTGGCTGCTCATGGGGCCCGCTTAGTTTGGGACGCGAACATGGTCCGGATGGCCGCGATTCCAAAGCAAGGTTGTATCAAAAATTGGGCAGAAATGTCTGCAAACTTATTGGAGCGCAATCCCGCGATGCGAGACGCGCCGTTTGTTATTGGGCGGAGCGCTGCGTCGGTGGCCCGCGCGAGCGATGATTGCAAGGCTAGATCGAGAAATAATCTTTGTACTCGCGCTCAGGTTTTGCTTGCGCGCGAAGCTAGTGTAGACTGTTCAATTCTTCCGCGGATTAGTGAATCGTTCCGGCGCGCGAAGGGCCGGATGCTCTCGGAATTTTGGGACCCACGTCGCGCCCCACGAGGAAAACAGCAGGGGAACCTGTTAAGGCGATAAATCTGAATGGCACAGATTTTTCACCGCAGCACGAACACGTTATCGCGGCTCACGATCTATTTAACGCTGATCGTTCTGGGCGCACTATTGATGGTGACGGATCGAATCCAGCGTTCGGGCTATATCACGTCCGCGAACGTAGTGGTGGAGCAGCCGATACCCTTCAGCCACAAGCATCACGTGGCCGACGATGGGATTGACTGCCGCTATTGCCATACGAGCGTCGAGACGTCCGCGTTCGCGGGCATTCCGCCGACGCGGACCTGCATGAACTGCCATTCGCTGCTGTTTGCGGACAGCCCGTTCCTCAAACCGGTGCGCGACAGCTACAGCTCGGGCGTGCCCATCGAATGGAATCGCGTGCACAAACTGGCCGATTACGTCTATTTCGATCACAGCATTCACATCGCGAAGGGCATTGGTTGCGCGACCTGCCACGGGCAGGTGGACCAGATGCCGCTGGTGCGGCAGGTGGCCACGTTGCAAATGGAGTGGTGCATCGATTGCCACCGGCAACCGGAGAAATATCTGCGGCCCAAGGATCAGGTGTTTAACATGGCGTACCAGGCGCCGTCGAATCAAATCGCCCTGGGGCTTCAATTAAAGCAGGACTATCACATTCGCAGCGCAGAGGAGTTGACGAGCTGCTCGACGTGCCACCGGTGAAATTGTGAATTGCAAAGATCAAAATCCGCAGCAGCACGACGTGACGCCGCTCGACCTCGCGGCCGTTCGCGCGAAGCTCGAAGGCAAGAAGGGCAAACACTATTGGCGGAGCCTCGAAGAACTCGCGGACGATCCGCGCTTTGAGGAAATGCTGCACCGCGAATTTCCGCGGCACGCCTCGGAATTGCGCCCCGGCGTGGATCGCCGCGCCTTCCTCAAGGTGATGGGCGCATCGCTGGCGTTCGCGGGGCTTGCCGGTTGCGGGGTAAAGCCAGAAGAAAAAATTGTCCCGTACGTGCGGCAGCCGGAAGGAATGATTCTCGGCGTCTCGCAATACTACGCGACGACGATGACGCTGGGCGGCTCGGCGATCGGCTTGTTGGTCGAGACGCACGAAGGCCGCCCGACCAAGATCGAAGGAAATCCGAAGCATCCGGCAAGCCTCGGCGCAACGGACGTATTCGCGCAGGCGTCTGTGCTCGAGCTCTACGACCCGGATCGCTCCAGCGTGGTGACGTACTTGGGCGAAATTCGCCCGTGGTCCGCGCTGCTGACTGAGATTCAAAGCGCGATGGCCGAGCAGAAGGGAACAAAGGGCGCCGGCCTGAGATTCCTGACGGGCACGGTGATTTCGCCGACACTTGCGGCTCAGATGGAATCGCTGTTGGCCACAGTTCCGGACGCGAAGTGGCATCAGTGGGAGGCGGCGGGGACCGATTCCGTGCGCGAGGGATCGCGGCTGGCGTTCGGCCGCTACGTGGGCACGTACTACAACATTGAGAAGGCCGACGTCATAGTTTCGCTCGATGCGGATTTCCTTACGAGCGGCGCGGGCTGTTTGCGCTACGCGCGCGAGTTTTCGCGGCGGCGCATACCGGATGTGGTTGGCGGGATGACGCGCCTCTACGCGGTCGAATCCATGCCGACTTCGACGGGCGCGATGGCCGATCACCGTCTGCCGTTACGACCGAGCGAAGTGCGTGGTTTCGCCGCGGCCCTGGCCGCAAAGCTCGGAGTTGGCGTGGCCGGTTCGAGTAGCAGCGGCGTTGAATTTGCGGATTGGATTGCGGCCGTGGCACGCGACCTGCAGATGCACCGCGGCGCGAGTGTCGTGATTGCGGGCCAGGAGCAACCCGAGGAGGTTCACGCACTGGCGCACGCAATAAATCACGCGCTGGGCAATGACGGCACGACCGTTTTCCATACGGATTCCATTGAGGCGCGGCCGACGAATCAGATTGCGTCGCTCGTGGATTTGGCGAACGATCTTGACGCCGGGCGCGTGCAAACCCTCGTCATTCTTGGGTGCAATCCGGTGTACGACGGACCGGCCGATCTTGTTTTCGAGCAGAAGCTGTTGAAGGCCGGGAGAAGGATTCACCTGAGCTCTTATCCCGACGAGACTTCCGCGCTCTGCCAATGGCACGTGCCGATGACGCATTTCCTGGAGTCGTGGAGCGACGCGCGAGCGTACGACGGAACAGCGAGCATCGTGCAACCGCTGATCGCGCCGCTCTATGGCGGAAAATCCGTGCACGAGTTGATTGCCGCGTTTGCAGGCCAGCCTGAAGCAGCCGGGTATGACATCGTGCGTACGTATTGGAAGAAGGAGCTTGGCGGCGATTTCGAGGCAGCCTGGCGTCGTGCGCTGAACGATGGATTTATTTCGGGAACGCAGCTGCCGGCGGTGAGCGTCACGCCGCTGTCGGGCCCGATTCCCGCGGCCTGGGGCGCGGCGGCGCCGTCTGAACCCGGCAAGTATGAGATCGCGTTTCGAGCTGACCCTGCCGTGTATGACGGGCGATTTGCGAACAACGCGTGGCTCGAGGAGTTGCCGAAGCCGATCACGCGCTTGACGTGGGACAACGCCGCGATGGTGGGCCCCAACACGGCGCAAGCGCTGAGGCTTACCTACACGATTGATTCGACCGGCGGCGAGCACGGCCAAATTCACGTGGATCGGGCGCGGCTGGAGTATCAAGGCCGCACGCTCGACGCGGCAACATGGATCGTACCGGGCCTGCCGGACGGTTTGGTTGTGCTGCATCTGGGCTACGGCCGTTCGCGCGCGGGAAAAGTGGGCGATAATTTGGGATTCAACGCGAACACTTTGCGGAATTCAGCCGCGCAGTGGGGCGGGGCCGGACTGCGGGTTAGCAAGATCAGCGGCTCGACCTATACGCTGGCGTGCGTGCAATTTCATTCCGCGATTGAGGGCCGCGAGCTGGTCCGCGTCGCAACGCTCGACGAATATCACGCCAACCCGAAATTCGCGCAACAAATGCTGGAAGAGCCGCCGCCAGGGCTGACGCTTTATCCCAATGCGCACGAATACAACGGAAATGCCTGGGCTTTGTCGATCGATTTGAACCGCTGCAATGGCTGCAACGCGTGCGTCGTGGCCTGCCAATCGGAGAACAATATTCCCGTCGTCGGCAAAGAGCAGGTGATGGCCGGACGCGAAATGCACTGGATTCGCATCGATCGCTACTACGAGGGGAGCGGACCCGAGGCCCTCGATAATCCGGAGACGCACTTCCAGCCCGTGACCTGCATGCAGTGCGAGGACGCGCCGTGCGAACTCGTTTGCCCCGTTGGCGCGACGAATCACAGCGCCGAAGGCCTGAACGACATGGTGTACAACCGCTGTGTCGGCACGCGCTACTGCTCGAACAATTGCCCATACAAAGTGCGGCGATTCAATTTCCTGGCATATTCCGATTGGGACACGCCCGCGCTGAAGATGTTGCGCAATCCGGAAGTGACGGTGCGCAGCCGCGGCGTGATGGAGAAGTGCACGTATTGCATCCAGCGGATCACGAAGGCGCGCATCGCGGCGGACAAAGAAGATCGTCCGGTGCGCGACGGTGAGATCGTTACGGCGTGCCAACAGGCGTGCCCATCGGAAGCGATTGTCTTCGGAAACAAGAACGATAGCGCGAGCCGAGTGGCGGCGCTGAAGGCGAACCCGCGCAACTACGGAATGCTTGCCGAACTCGGCGTGCGTCCGCGGACAACATACCTCGCGGCCGTCCGCAATCCCAATCCCGAATTGGAGAAGGGAGGCGGCCATGGAGCCTGAAGCGCCCACTCCCACAAATGCGTCCGCGGTACGCCGCTCGCCCTTCATCCAACCGGGCTACACGTTCGGATCGGTGACCGACAAGATCGGTTCCATCGTCCTGACGCGCCGCTTCGGTAAAGGCTGGTGGGCCGGATTCCTGCTCGCGTTTTCGTTGGTGCTGCTCTTGATGTACAGCATGACGTATTTGTTCGTGAAGGGCGTGGGAATCTGGGGCATCAACATTCCTGTCGGCTGGGGATTTGCGATTGTGAATTTCGTTTGGTGGATCGGAATCGGCCACGCCGGAACGCTCATCTCCGCGATTCTTTTGTTGCTGAACCAGACGTGGCGGACCTCGATCAATCGCTTTGCCGAAGCGATGACGCTGTTTGCCGTTGCATGCGCGGGCCTGTATCCCGTCATGCACTTGGGCCGGCCGTGGTTTGCCTACTGGTTGTTTCCGTATCCAAACGTCATGGGCGTTTGGCCGCAATTCCGCAGCCCGCTGATGTGGGATGTCTTCGCGGTTTCAACGTACTTCACGGTTTCGCTGCTGTTTTGGTTTATTGGATTGCTGCCGGACCTTGCGACGCTGCGTGATCGTGCAACGAAGCGCGCGCACAAGATCGTGTACGGTATTCTGGCGATGGGCTGGCGCGGTTCGGCCACACACTGGTACCGCTATCAGACGGCGTATCTCCTGCTCGCGGGCCTCGCGACGCCGCTTGTAATTTCCGTGCACACGGTGGTCAGTTTCGATTTCGCGGTGGGAATCATTCCCGGCTGGCACACCACAATTTTCCCGCCGTATTTTGTGGCGGGCGCGATCTACTCCGGCTTTGCGATGGTGCTGACGCTCGCGATTCCACTGCGTGCCGCCTACGGACTGAAGGATTTCATCACCATGCGCCACCTGGACAACATGGCGAAGGTGATGCTGGCCACGGGGTTGATTGTCGGCTACGGCTACGTCATCGAATTTTTTACTGGCTGGTACAGCGACAACAAGTATGAATTTTTCGTGGCGATGAACCGGTTGTTCGGCCCATACGCGCCATTTTATTGGGCGCTCATCTGCTGCAACCTCATCGCGCCGCAATTGCTGTGGTTCCCGAAGATTCGCCGCAATGTGGTGGTGCTGTTCGTGATGTCGCTGGTGGTGAACGTCGGGATGTGGCTTGAGCGATTCGTGATTGTCGTCACGAGCCTGCACCGCGATTTTCTGCCGTCGTCCTGGGGAATGTACGAAGGGACGCGCTGGGATTGGTTTATTTTCGTCGGGACGATGGGGCTCTTCGTCGCGCTGCTTTTCCTGTTTATCCGCTTCCTGCCGATGATTTCCATTTTCGAGATGCGCGAATTGGTGAGCGAAACCAGCGGGCATGAGGGAGGCGACTGATGGCGACGCGCCGCCCGCGAATTTACGGTTTATTGGCCGAATTTAAGCAGCCCGAGCAACTCGTCGCTGCCGCCCGCGAGGCGCGCACTGCGGGGTACCGAAGAATGGATGGGTATACTCCGTTTGCCGTGGAAGGTTTGGCCGAGGCGCTGGGGCGCCGCTCGACGCACGTTCCTCTGATCACTCTGATTGGCGGGATTGCCGGCGGCACAGGCGGATTCCTGCTGCAATATTGGGCGGCCACGATCGCGTATCCGATCAATGTCGGCGGACGGCCGTTCAATAGCTGGCCCATGTTCATCCCCATCACGTTCGAGATGACGATTCTGGGCGCGGCCCTTTCCGCCGTGCTGGGCATGCTGGCGCTCAACGGTTTGCCGATGCCCTACCATCCACTTTTCAATGAGCCGCGCTTCGCGCTGGCTTCGCGCGATCGCTTTTTCCTATGCATCGAAGCGCGCGACCCCCGTTTCGATCGCGCTCAAACGCGCCAATACCTCGAAAGCCTTGGCCCGCAAGCGGTGATGGAGGTCGAGAACCTATGAGGCCGCCCCGTCTCCCAATTCGCGTCCTCGCGCTCGCTGGGCTGGTAGTTTGCGCTGCGCTGTCGGGATGCCAGCAGCAAATGGCCAACCAGCCGCGTTACAAGCCCCTGGCCAAGAGCGATTACTTTGACGACGGGCTCTCCGCACGACAGCCCGTTGCCGGGACACTCCCGCAAGGCCGCATGGATCTCGATCCGCTGTACATTCCGGCGGCGTCGAACGCGTTCCCGCTCCCAATGACGCCGGAGCTGCTCGCGCGCGGCCGTGAGCGCTACAACATTTTCTGCACGCCGTGTCACGGACAGCTTGGCGACGGCAACGGCTTCATTCCCACGCGCGGGTTTCGCGAGCCGCCAACGTTTCACAGCGATCGCCTGCGCAACGCGCCCGTGGGACATTTCTTCGACGTGATGACCAACGGCTTCGGCGCCATGCCGGACTACGCTTCGCAAATTCCGCCGCGCGACCGCTGGGCCATCATTGCGTATATCCGCGCGCTGCAATTGAGCCAAAACGTTCCGGCCGCGCGGCTCTCCGCGGACGACCGCGCGAGCCTTGATCGGCAGGCGAGTCAGAAATCCGATGAGGAGAACGCGCCGAAATGACCGCTGCTTCCTACATGGCGCCTGCGAGTATCGCGCGTTGGCAGCGGACCGCGTTGGTCGTGGGCATTGTAGCGCTCGCGATTTCAGTTGCGGGCGGATTCAGCAATCCCACTCAGTTCTTACGGTCGTATCTGGTCGGCTTTTTATTTTGGTTGGGCATTTCACTGGGGGCGCTGGCCATCTTGTTGCTGCAGCATCTGACGGGTGGCGATTGGGGGATGGTCATTCGCCGGCCGCTTGAAGCCGCGACTCGAACGCTGCCGCTCGGCCTGCTGTTGTTTATGCCGCTCGCGTTCGGCATGCGCCACGTCTATGAATGGACTTCGGGCGAAGGGCTGCCACCGCACAAGGCCGAATATTTGACGATCCACTTCTTTCTCCTCCGAGCGGCGATTTACTTCGCCGTCTGGCTGACGCTGGCGTGGCTAGTGAATCATTGGTCGCGACTCCAGGATGAGACCGGCGACTCGAAATACAAATCGAGGCTGCAGATGCTTGGCGGACCGGGAATCATTCTTTACGGATTCGCGGTGTCGTTTGCGGCGGTGGATTGGATTATGTCGCTAGATCCATCATGGTATTCCAGCATTTTCGGCATGCTGATCATGGGCGGGCAGCTCGTTTCCGGGATGGCACTGATGATCGCCACGTTGGTGGTGCTGGGTCGCGAAGAGCCGATGTCGGGCGTCTATCAATCGCGCCACTTTCACGACCTGGGAAAGCTGCTGATGGCGTTCGTGATGGTATGGGCGTACTTCTCGGTGTCGCAGTTGATCATCATCTGGTCGGGCAATCTGCCTGAGGAGATTCCCTGGTACACGGTCCGCATGCAAACTGGATGGCGCACGATTGGATTGCTGGTGGTCGTATTTCATTTCGTTCTGCCGTTCAGTTTGCTGTTGTCTCGCAATTTGAAAATGCGGCCAGCACGGCTTATCTGGGTTGCCGTGCTGCTGTTGGTTGCGCGCGCCTTGGATATCTATTGGCTGACGGCCCCGGAATTTTGGCCCGGCGGAATTCATTTCCGCTGGATGGACGTGCTGATTCCTGTGGGAATCGGCGGCGTATGGCTTTCATACTACGCCCGGCAGTTGCGGCAATTGCCGTTGCTGCCGGTGGGCGACCGAACGTTAGCAAAGGCGATCGAACATGAAGCCCACTCCTGAACACTCGCCCACGCCTGAAGGGCAGCCGCTCGCCGCGCCCGCGCCGGTAAACGAAACGGTGGGCTACGAGGCTGCGGACATTAGTGTCGGCGGGGCGCAGCGGGCTGGATTGATTCTTGCGATCGTCGTCCTGGTGAGCCTTGGTGTTGTGAAATTGACTTTCGACTACTTCACCTCGGAGCCGCCCGCGGGCACGCCGGAAATCGCGGCAGGACTTCGCTCCGCCGCCCCAGAAATGCCGCCTGCGCCCCGCATGCAGGGGATCCCGGGCAACAGCGTTCCGCCGCCGGAGCAGCAGCGCGAATTCCAGGCCGCGGCTGCGGCCGAGCTGAACGGCTACGGTTGGGTGGACGCGCAGCACAGCGTTGCGCACATTCCGATCGAGGAAGCGATGAAGCATTTGGCGGCGCAAGGATTGCCGCAATCGCCGGTGGCCGGCAAAGCCGCACCCGCGGCTGCAACCGGGAAGAAGGCGCAATGAAGTTGCGAGCGACACAATGGAAATGGTTCGCGATGTGCGCGTTGCTGATGGCCTGCGGCGCGGCGACGCTCTCCGCGCAGAACAGCATGTTCGGGGCCGGCGGGGAGCAGCCGCCAACCGCGCCGCCGTCGAACGTCGTTCCGCCTGTATTGGCCGGCGTGGATTTCACTCCCCCGTTCGGAGCGACGCTCCCACTCGACGCGCAGTTTCGCGACGACCAGGGACAGAGCGTGAAGCTGGGCGATTACTTCGGCTCGAAGCCGGTGCTCCTCGCGTTTGGCTATTACCAGTGCCCGATGCTTTGCACGGAAGTCCAACGCGGCATCGCGAGCGTGTTGAAAGTGGTGAAACTTCGCCCGGGCAAAGATTTCAGCGTGGTCTTCATCAGTTTCAATCCCAAGGAAACTTCGGAGATGGCGGCGGAAAAGAAGAAAGAAGCCATGGATTTCTACCATCATCCCGGTACGGAATCCGGCTGGCATTTCCTGGTCGGCGATGATGCGGACGTGCGGCGCGTGGCCCAGGCGGCGGGCTTCCGTTACACGTACGATCCCAAGACGGGCCTCTACGCGCATGCGACGGGAATCCTCGTGCTCACGCCGGAAGGAAAAATCTCGCGTGTATTCTACGGCCTTGAATATTCGCCGCGCGACGTCCAACTTGGCCTCGTGGATTCTTCCGAGGGGCGCATCGGCAGTGCCGTAGATCATTTGTTGCTGTTCTGCTGCGAATACGATCCCACAACCGGCCGGTACAGCGCGACGATTCTGAATGTGATTAGGCTGTTTGGAATTTTAATTTTGCTGGCGCTGGGCATCTATACGATCGGCCACTTTTGGCGAGACGCCCACGCCCCGGCGCCCGTTCGCACGGGAGTGAGATGACATCGTGAACCAGAGCCTCCCACTATTTCCAGAGCGCGCCTCCAGCTTCGCTGGCGGCGTGGACGCGTTCTTTATTTTCCTGGTGATTGTGGCAGTTTTCTTTTCTGTCGTGGTGGGCATTGGCATTCTTTATTTTTCGTTCCGGTACCGCCGCAGCGCGAAAAATCCGGTGGGCAAGATTGTCGAGGGCTCGCACGCCCTGGAGATCGCCTGGATGGCCGCGCCGTTCGTGATTGCGATGTTCATGTTCGCATGGGGCTCGAAGCTCTACGTCACCATGCGCCGTCCGCCGTCGGACGCATTGGAAATTTACGTCGTCGGCAAACAGTGGATGTGGAAGGTGCAACATCCCGACGGGCGCCGCGAGTTCGACGAACTGCACGTTCCCGTGAATCGCGATATCAAACTGACGATGATTTCCGAGGACGTGATCCACGATTTCTTCGTGCCCGCGTTTCGCGTCAAGATGGACGTGCTGCCCGGCCGGTACTCCACCATGTGGTTCCGGCCCACCAAGACCGGCAGATATCATCTCTTCTGCTCGCAATATTGCGGCACCGATCACTCGCAGATGGGCGGCTGGGTTACGGTAATGGAGCCATCGGAGTATCAGGCGTGGCTTACCGGCGGGTCGAATAGCGAGAGCCTGGAGCAGGCCGGGCAGGCGCTCTTTACGCAGTTGGCATGCGTTTCTTGCCACGGTGAAGGGCAGGGGCCGGGCCCGCGCGCACCGGCGTTGCGCGGCGTGTATGGCTCGAAGGTGAAGCTCACCGACGGCAGCACTGTCGTCGCCGACGAAGCCTATATTCGAGAATCGATTCTCGATCCGCGCGCGAAAATCGTCGCGGGATACGAACCCATTATGCCGACCTTTCAAGGCGTCATCAGCGAAGATCAATTATTGCAACTCGTCGCCTACGTGAAATCGATAGGCGTCCCGCCGGCCGGGGGATCACCCGCCGCGGCGGGCAAGGAGTAATCGAGCTCATGAGCACGACGACAGCAAGTCCGGCCGCGGCCCCCAGTCCGCCACAGCCGCCGCGCGAACACTATCTGAACGCGGGCTATGGTATCCGATCGTGGCTCTTCACCACGGACCACAAGCGGATCGCGCTTCTGTGGCTGATCTCGATCACCTTCTTTTTCGCATTGGGTGGATTTTTCGCGCTGCTGATCCGGCTGCAGTTGCTGACGCCGCAAGGCTGGCTCTTCGGGCCGGACACCTACAACCGGCTTTTCACCATGCACGGCATCGTGATGATTTTCTTTTTCCTGATTCCCGCGATTCCCGGCGTGCTGGGCAATTTCCTGATTCCGCTGATGATCGGCGCGAAGGATCTGGCCTTCCCGAAACTGAATCTCCTGAGCTGGTACGTCTTTAACATAGGCGCGCTTTTCACTTTCTACTCCATCGTGACGGGCGGAATCGACACCGGCTGGACGTTTTACACGCCTCTCAGCAGCATCTATTCCAATTCGCAGGTGTCGGTCGCGGTCGTCGGAATTTTCATTACGGGATTTTCCTCGATTCTCACCGGGCTGAACTTCATCGTCACCATTCATACCATGCGCGCCCCGGGGATGACGTGGTGGAGGCTGCCCATCTTTGTCTGGGCACATTACGCCACCAGCATCATCATGGTTCTCGGCACGCCCGTTGTGGCCATCACCCTAGCGCTGGTTGCGGGCGACCGCCTTTTCCATTTCGGTTTTTTCGATCCGCGTCTCGGCGGCGACCCACTGCTGTTCCAGCACCTGTTCTGGTTCTATTCACACCCCGCGGTGTACATCATGATCCTGCCGGCGATGGGCGTGACGACGGAAATCGTCGCCACCTTCGCGCGCAAGAATCTCTTCGGTTACAAGTTCGTTGCGGTCGCCAGCCTGGCGATCGCCGTAATCGGCTTCCTTGTCTGGGCGCATCACATGTTCGTCGCAGGCATTTCGATTTACGCCGCTATGGCATTCTCCTTTCTGAGCTACGCGGTGGCCATCCCGTCCGCGGTGAAGGTGTTCAATTGGACGGCCACGCTGTATCGCGGCTCGGTCTCCTGGCAGACTCCGATGCTTTACGCTCTCGGCTTCATTGGCCTGTTCGTGATGGGCGGGATGACGGGCCTTTTCCTCGCGTCGCTCGGCGCCGACGTCCACGTCCACGACACCTATTTCGTTGTGGCACATTTTCACTACATCATGGTCGGCGGCGCGGTGATGGGTTATCTCGGCGGATTGCATTATTGGTGGCCCAAGATTTCGGGACGCATGTATCCGGAAGGTTTGTCGCGCGCCGCGGCAATTATTTTGTTTGTCGGTTTCAACTTGACGTTCTTCCCGCAGTTTGTGCTCGGCTACCTGGGCATGCCGCGCCGCTATGCGATGTACCCGCCGGAGTTTCAAGTGCTCAACGTGCTGTCCACCGCGGGCGCGTCCATTCTCGGCCTGGGGTACATTCTGCCGATCATCTATTTCGTCTGGTCCATGCGCTACGGCAAGGTGGCCAGCTCGAACCCATGGCCCGCCACCGGCCTCGAGTGGCAGACCACTTCGCCTCCGCCAACGGAAAATTTCGAGACGACTCCAGTGGTCACCTGGGAGCCTTACGACTTCGAGCATCGGCCCGACCTGGGTTTGCCGAAGCCGGAACGCGCGCAGCCTGAGCAGCTTGAAGCGCCCGGCCTGGAAACGGGAGACTGACGTGGAACGCACTGGCGCACTCTTCGGACAGTTTCGCGATCTCGAGCAGCAGCGGGAGACCGCGTCGCTCGGCATGTGGGTATTCCTCCTGACGGAGTTGATGTTTTTCGGCGGAATGTTTCTGGTCTACACGATCTACCGCATGAAATACCCGCTGGCTTTTGCCGAAGGCAGCCGCGAGCTGGACGTGGTCAAGGGCGGATGGAACACGGCCATCCTGATCGGTTCGAGCTTCACGATGGCGCTGGCGGTTCGTGCGGCGCAAATGAAGAAGCGGAGGCTGCTTTGCATCTTTCTTGCGTCCACCATGATCCTGGGCGGCGCATTCCTGGGCGTGAAGTACCTCGAATACATGCAGAAGTTCGAGCATCATCTCGTGCCCGGGCCGAATTTCCATATGAATGTCGCGGACGCCGCGCAGGTCCAGATTTTCTTTTCCCTCTATTTCGCGATGACGGGCATGCACGCCCTGCACATGATCATCGGCGAAGTCATGCTTTTGCTGCTGCTGATTTACTCGTGGAAAGGGAAGTACACCGGAGGCTACTTCGCGCCGATCGAGAACGGCGGCCTCTACTGGCACTTCGTGGATATCGTCTGGATTTTTCTCTTTCCGCTGCTCTATCTTGTGGATCTGCACCGCTGAGGAGGCGGGCCGAAACGCCGATGTCTGAATCCAAGGAACACGTCATCCCGTTCAGGACCTACGCGCTGATCTTTGCGGCCCTGCTGGCGCTGACGTTCATCACCTATCGCGTGGCGCTCGTGGATTTGGGCAAGTGGAACATCGTGGTGGCGATCGTGATCGCCTGCACGAAGGCGGTCCTCGTCGTGCTGTTCTTCATGCACGCCGCGTACGCCCCTCGCCGTACGCGCCTGGTCATCCTCGCCGGTATTTTCTGGATGCTGCTGCTTCTGGGCCTGACCCTCACCGATTACACCACGCGCCCACCCGCCACCTACGGCACAACCCCCGGCAGCGCGTTCAACGGTTCTTGATCTCCCGGCGGTAGCCCGCGCCTTTCACCAGCCGCAATGGTGAGTGAGACCGCATGCTGCTTTTCTCCGCGCGCCTCGGCGCTCTCTGCGCCTCTGCGTTATCCTTGTTTTTCTTTAGCGTTTGGACAGCGCGAGGTCAAAAAAAGATAACGCAGAGACGCAGAGACGCAGAGTACACAGAGACGCGCAGAGAAAATCGCGCCCATTAGGGCCGGATAGCCTCGCTCCCTGAGAGAACACGGCAAGACGCCGCATGTGGCAACCCTTACCTATCGCCAACCGTGCAGACAAAAAAAGAGGGCCCGGCAACTTGCCGAGCCCTCTTCGTTCTTCGAGTTAAGTGTGGTTTAGAAGTAGAACTTCGCAGCGAGCTCGATGATGCGCTGGTTTTGCGCGCCATTGACTTCGCCGAAGAAGTTTCCGAGGGCGCTGGTCGTGTTCGTGCCCCGGAGGTTAGTCGTAGCCGTCAGGCCGGAGTAGTTGGCAAAGATATTCGCCCCGGTTGTTCCGGCAAAGTTGGCTACGCTGGTGCTCAGGTTGAAGCCCGTGTACTGCGGATGATTCAGGACGTTGAACGCCTCCATCCGTATTTGCAAGTAACGGCTCCCTGATTCGTTAAAGACGAAGTTCTTGAAGAGGGAAAGATCGAACGTGTTGATGATCGGGTTGCGCAAATCGTACCGTGGATACGGTCCGATTTGTAGGATCCCCGGCACCACGAAAGCCGACTCCACGACGCTGTTGTTGCCAGTGCCGAATTGGTCGGTCTGGTTAAGGAAGAAGCGTGGCGACTGACCGCTGCAACCCGAGCAGGTCGTCGGCGTGCCTTCAAGGCGCGCGCCGGCATCAACACCGCTGATGGAAAGGCCTGGTTCCGTCGGCATACCGGTGGAGATCCAGGGGGCTCCCGTGAGTGTCCAGTTGTTGAAGACGGTGCGCGTGAACAGGCCATTGCCCATAAAGCGGGCCAGCCCGGGCATATTCCAAACGAAGCTTCCGACGAAAGCCTGCTTGCGGTCGAACGCGCACAAGCCGTAGTCGAAACGCTGATCGCTCAGGATGTTGGTATACGTACCGTCGCCCGATATGGTCGTCAAGCACTTGGAGAGAGTGTAAGCGGCGGTGAAGCTAAAGTTCTTCAAGAATCTGCGGGTGACGTCCACCTGCAAGGACTGGAAGGATCCATTAGCGTCAAACGCGTAGTACTGAATGTTGTCATATCCCAGGTAGGGCACGTTGAAGTCGGTCGAGAGGACCTTGTCACCCATGAAGGCCGCACCAGCTGCCGTATACTCCGGGAAAATGCCCGGCTCGGTGGCTGGAACAACCCCGCCAGCATATTGGGTGATGTCCTGCGCCTTCTGGGTGAACAACGTCCCGTAAGGGATGGTGTTCTCGTCATATTCGCGCGGGAGGTGGCGAGAAACATCCCCAACGTACGCGACGTCCACAACGAGGCCGTGGCCGAAATCTTTCTGCACGCCCACGCTCCAGCTGTAGACCATGGGGAATTCCGCGTTCTCACGGAAACCGCAGAGTGCCGGTGTTCCGAGAGCGCCCCCGCCCGAAGTGACATTTTGCAGGTAGCCGAAGTTCAGGGTTGGCGACGTCACGATCGGTGAATCGGTGGCGCCGCAGGAATAAGTCTCTGGCCGATCGGGGGCCATGCCGAAGCCGCCGCGGACGATCGTATCGTGGTGTCCGGCGACGTCCCAGGCAAACCCGACGCGCGGTTGGTAGATGATCGAGGGAGTCATGATACCTGCGAGCGGGTATCCTGCAGTCCCAGGTAGTGTGACCAAACCGTTCGTCAAGCTGCCCGTGCCCGGCACTTCTCTTCCCACATCATAGGCCGGCATTGTATTTGCCAGTGTGGGTGGGGTTGCCGTGAGTTCCGCTTGGCCAGCCGCTGTAGCTAGGGGGATGCTGGATGGATAGGCCCGATAGATCGCGCTGGTACTCGTGCAAGTGCCAGTGAATCCGACCGTCCCGTCTCCAATGCAGACCGGATAGTACAGCTGCGGAACATTAGCCGCATTGTTGACAAAATAAGAGGGGTTGAAGTATCCCTGATCGTAACCCTTGTCGTAGTTGGGCTGCATCCAGGTGAAGCGCATGCCCAAGTCCAACGTGAAGTTTTTCGCAATCTTCCAGCTATCCTCGAGGTACCACGAAACGTCGTGGTCGATGAAGTTCTGGAGGGGCTGGCTGCTTGCCTGGCTGTATACGTTGTAGACGCCGAACAAGGCGTTTGAATATGGGTTGCCGGAGTTCAGCGGATTCTGTGAATTGTTCGTGAAATCGATGTTGCTTTCCGTGTTGACCTGCGCGCTGCTCGCGTTGTCTTCGCTCGCATACGCAAAGCCGACCTTGAATATGTGCCGGCCCCAAACCTTCGTCAGGTTGTCCACTCCCTCCCAGTGACTGAAGTCCTGGTGGAAGAGCCCGGTCACGGATGTCGACGGCGTGCCAGCGACGCTGGCAATACCGCCAAACGTGAGGGTCGGGATCAGATTGCTGACGTCGGCGTTGGGGAAGAGGAACGGCGTATCGACGCCCGTCACCGCGCGAGTAGCTGCGTCGCTGACTGGTGCGATGGTCACGTGGCCGCGAGCCTCGCCGAAGGTGAAGTCGTTAACCCACGTCGGACCGAAATTGTGGGTCATCGAGATGGACTGGATGTCGCCCGGGCCGTTGTGGCGAGCTCCGGGGACGAGCGGCCAGTTCCATGATTCGGTCGAGGTGCCGTAGGCGAACTGCTCATCGTCCGTGTTGCGAACCCAGCTGACGCTCAGACGGGTGTTGTCGTTGATCTGCCAGTCACCGCGCAGGATGGTCTCGCTGCGAGGATAGGCGCTGGGGATTTCCGTGCTGTAGTTGTACGCATTTCCACCGGAGCTCGTACCGGCCGGGTTCGGCAGCGGGAGGAAATTCAGAACCGCCTGACCAGGCTGGTAAATCTCTGCCGCGGGAATCACATTCAGCGTGGGCACGCCGTTCAGCATGCCGTCCGCCTGGACTCCCGTATGGGGGTCGATGATCGTGATTGGATGACCGCCGCCGTCAACCGCGCCGACGAAGTCGCCCGTGCGCTCGAGGGCCGTGGGAACTTCGAGGTTCATCTGTGAGGTCTGCGGGATGAGCTGTCTGTAATACTCCTGGGCGAAGAAGAAATACAGTTTGTGCTCTTTCCCGTGGATGATGTGGGGAATGTAGATCGGACCGCCCAATTGATAACCGTAATAGTTGTAATTATAGAGAGGCGTCTGATGGAGATCGTACGGGACGGGCGTGATGACCGCATTCGCAGCGTCGTTGAACACGGTGTTCGCGTTCAAGTTCTGATTGCGGTGGAAGTAGACCAAACCGCCGTGATACTGGTCCGTTCCAGATTTTGTGGTCAAGGCGATATAACCGCCACCCGAGCGGCCGTACTCTGCGCTGTAATTCGAGGTAAGAATTTTTACTTCAGCAAGCGAATCCGGATTGATGCTGACCAGCGCTCCGGTGTTGTTGCCGTTGTTCAGGTTCGTCATACCGTCAACGGTGTATTGGTGTTGCAGAGAACGCGTACCGTTGATGTCCACGTTGCCGACCACGTTGAGCACGGTGGATTGGCCAGTGTTTGAGGCCGAGGACGAGGCGATAACACCTGGAACCATCTTGAACAAATCGGGGATGTTCTGGCCGTTGAGCGGGAGATCCCGCAACTGGCTGCTGGTGACGATGCTTGAGCGGTCGCCGGTTTCGGACTGCAGCTGCACTTGGCCAGCTATCGCCTTTACGGTGACAGTGTCCGTGGCGCTACCGATCTGCAGGATGATGTCGCCGACGTCGACCTTGGTGCCCACCGGTAGGTGAACATCGGTCTTCACCGACGTCTTGAAGCCTGTGAAGTCCACGGTGACCGAATAGTCTCCGGGAGGGATTTCGGGGAAGGTGAAACCGCCATCCGAACCCGAATTGCTCGTCTTGTTCACACCTTGCGTAGTATCCGTGATGGTTACAGTGGCCCCTACGACCACTGCGCCTTTGGGATCCTTCACGGTACCCGAGATGGAACCGTTTGAAACGATCTGCCCAAATGCCGTAACAGCTAAAGCTGCCACGAGCGTCAGGGCCCATGCCACTGCTCTTACATGTCGAATCATAGACATTCGTTCCTCGCTGCCGGACTCCCTACCTGGGGGTCCCCGGGCCAACGCTATGTATAACTTTTATGAATGAATTGCAACAATAAAAATAAGTTTCGTAGGGCAAAACGGTTGGTCTTTGGAACCGCCCCGATTTGGGCCTTTTTTCCTCAGGATTTCGAGAAAAGTGCAATTTCCCAAGGGAATTGGAGTGGTGTCGTAATGCGATTTCCCAAATCAGACCGCACGCGTCGTTTCGCTTGGTGACACTGGACTGCACCGTTTCGGAATATTTTGGCCTCGAAATTGGGCCTCGGGCGTGGAGTTTCAAGCCTCAAATTTTGATGAAAACTGGACGTCCCGCAGCCGAAAATGCGAACAAAAATTGGCAAGAACTCTCCGAGTCTCACATTGTAGGACTCACGCGCTGTCTGATTTTGCACAGTGGAAAAATCTCGGACTGATGCAGCCGTCACGCGCTGCCGAAGCTCGCAACGTCGAGATTATTCCCGTCAAGTTTGCGGCGGCTTACGTCAAATAGATCTCTCCCACAAGCACCGAAATCAAGATGCTCAAGAACACCAGCGAAACCATGACGTGCAGCAGGATGCTGCTTCCCCGCGTCGGCATATTCTGTCCCTGTTTTAGCGCCACGAACCGCCGCACCGCGACCCCGTGCAGGATGATCAGGATGAGCACGAAGGAAAGTTTCAGGTGCAGCCACGGCGCGTGCAGGAAATAGTGAGGGTTCGTGGTAATCAGGCCGACCCCCGAAATAAGAGCGAGGAGCGCTCCCGGACCCGCCATGGACTTGAACAGTTTGCCCTCCAGCAGCAAGAGGCTTGCTCTTGCTTCAGGGGAAGATTCCTGCGTATGTTGCGCGAAGATCAGTGTCACCATCATCAATCCGCCGACCCACATCACGATTCCGACTACATGCACAACGAGCAGCCACGGGGTCATGTTTGAGGCCTCCTGAGTTGCGGCGCATATTCTCGCTCAGTCTGGCCGCGGTTGGAACCACGATTCCGCGCCGCACGGCCCTGGCGCTTAGCGACTTGCCGCTCCAGGTTTTCGGCCCATCCGAGAATCGATATCGTGTTGCAGCAACGCCTCGGCGTAGTAGACTCATCGCGCTTGCCGGATGTACGGGAGCGGGAGGCACTCCATGAGGAGAGCTTGGGCGTGGAAGATTGGTGTAGTCGTCGCGCTGGCCATGATGCTGGTGCGGGTGCAGAGCGTGCTGCCGCAGAGCACGCAACCATCGGCCGCGGAAGTAGATGGTCGCGTAGAAAGCCTGCTCGGCCAGCTGACGCTCGACGAGAAACTTTCGCTGCTCGCCGGCCACGACAATATGTTTACACAGGCGATTCCGCGACTCGGCATTCCCTCACTGAAAATGTCCGACGGCCCCACCGGTGTCCGCGTCTGGGGCCCCTCGACCGCCTACACTGCGGGAATCGCCCTCGCTGCCTCCTGGGATGAAAGCCTCGATCGCCAGGTCGGCGTGGCCATGGGGCGTGACGCCCGGGCGCGCGGCGTGCATGTGGTTCTCGGTCCCGGCATGAATATTTATCGCGCGCCCATGAACGGCCGCAACTTCGAATATTTCGGGGAGGATCCGTATCTCGCGTCGCGCACCGCCGTCGGTGAAATCGAGGGGATGCAATCGCAAGGCGTGATGGCCACGGCAAAACATTTCATGGGCAACAATTCGGAATACGGCCGGATGGATCACAGCTCCGACATCGATGAGCGCACCCTGCGCGAAATCTATCTTCCGGCGTTTGAGGCCTCGGTTCGCGAAGCGAAGGTCGGCGCCCTGATGGACGCCTACAATCAGGTGAACGGCGTCTTCATGACCGCGAACAGTTATATCAATACCGAGATCGCGAAAAAGGAGTGGGGCTTCGACGGCATCATCATGTCCGATTGGGGCGCGGCGCATGACGGGATCGCCGACGCGAACGGCGGCCTCGATCTCGAAATGCCTTCGCCGCTTTACATGACGCCGGATGCCCTGCGCGCCGCACTCCAACAGGGCACGGTCTCCCAAGCGACGATTGACGATAAGGTGCGCCGCATTCTTCGCATGATGATCCGGTTCGGTTTTCTGGATCGCGACCAGCTCGACCAATCCATTGCGCTGTTCAACGAACAATCCGCTCAGGTCGCGCACAAAGAAGCTCTCGAGAGCGCGGTGCTGCTCAAGAACGATGGCTCGCTGCTGCCGTTCGACAAGACCAAAGTGAAGAGTATCGCGGTCATCGGCCCGGACGCATATCCCGCCGTGCCTGGAGGCGGCGGAAGCGCTCACACGACGCCGTTTCGCGCTACGAGCTTTCTCGAAGGAATCAGCGATGCCCTTGTTGGGTCGGGCACCACGGTGTTCTATAGCCCGGGCTCGCCGAGGCCAATGGACCTTTACACCTCCACAAAATTCACCACAAGCGCCGATGGAGGCGCGCCGGGTTTGGTGGGCGAGTATTTCAACAATAAGACCCTCGATGGATCCCCCGCTCTCACCCGCACGGACGCGCACATCCGCTTCGATTGGGGGCGCAACGGCTACGGTCCCGGCAGTCCTGCCGGGGGGTATTCGGTCCGCTGGACGGGCTACTACACGCCCGTGGTTTCTGGTCCGCACACGTTTTATGTCGGAGGCCACGACGGATTTCGTCTCTACGTGAATGACCAACTCGTGATGAACCAGTGGGATTGGGAGAGCACAGACTTGCAGCTGGAGTCCGTTGCGCTCGAAGCAGGCAAGCCCGCGAAAGTGCGCTTGGAATTCTTCGTTGATTCCGGGCGTGCTTCGATCGGCCTCGGCGTCTCACCCGCGGATGCGCCGGAGATCGAGCAAGCGAAGCAAGTCGCCGCCAAAGCCGATGTCGTCGTCGTGTGCGTTGGGTTCGATCCCACGACGGAAGGCGAGGGGCGCGACCGCACGTTCGAACTGCCGAACGGGCAGGATCGATTGATCCAGGCTGTGGCCAGCGTCAATCGCAACGTGGTAGTCGTTCTCACGGCCGGTGGCTCAGTGGACATGTCAGGTTGGATCGATCGCGTCCCGGCGCTGCTGGATGTGTGGTATCCCGGACAGGAGGGCGGCAGATCGCTGCCGGAGCTCTTGTTCGGCGAGGTCAGCCCCTCAGGAAAATTGCCGGCGTCGTTCGAGCGCCGATGGGAAGACAACCCGACGTTCCACAGCTACTATCCCCAGAACAGTAATGACAAGCACGTCGCGTACAGCGAGGGCGTGTTCCTCGGCTATCGCTACTACGACCACTCTACGGTGAAGCCGCTCTTCCCGTTCGGCTTCGGGCTCTCGTACACGAAATTTCAGTACAGCAATCTCAGCGTCACTCCAGCGACGTCAGCGTCCCCGGATTCCGTCGCTGTCTCGTTCGACGTCAAAAACGTCGGCCTGCGCGAGGGTGCGGAAGTCGCCGAATTGTACGTTGGCGATTCGCATGCCAGCGTTCCGAGGCCTGTGAAAGAGTTGAAGGGATTTTCTCGCGTCTCTTTGTCCCCGGGCGAAACCCAGCATGTGATCTTGCAATTGAATCGGCGATCTTTTTCCTACTACGACGTAAAAAGCCACGATTGGAAAGCCGAACCGGGAGAATTCGCCATACTGGTGGGCAGCTCATCGGCGCAAATTGAGCTGCAAGGCGAGTTCAAGCTCACGCGCTGAGTGAAATGCTTCTGGGGATGTTTCGTGGCCTGGGCGCGGCCCTAGCGTGGCGTTCATCGCAACGTCGATACCAGCAGGAGTAGAACTGTACTCACGGACAGTTGTCCTGCCTGTACGAAATCAGGCGCGCGTACTATTGACCCAACTCCACCGTGTCTCTAGCATGGATTTGCACGGCGAAGTACCACCTGAGGCTAGGCGCCAAACGAGTTCTGGGGTCAACTTCCTCGCAATGCCGAAAGTAGCGCAGACGAACACCGTCCGGCCCCGCGAAAAACGTCGCGGAGTCCGTCTCAATTCTTGTGTCCCTATCTCCGTCGAGTGGCAAAGCGCAACAGGCGGGCCGCGTAAGGAAGATGCGCAAACGCGAGTGGTCGGCCCGTACGGATGTCTCGTCGTCCTGCCCGAGGATTTGTCTCTCCTGCAGGAAGTCCAAGTCACCAATCTCGCAAGCGACCGCAGCAATCGAGCTGTCGTCGTCTGGCGCGGAAATCAACGCGCCGAAGGTTGGGAACTGGGAATCGCCTTGATTCAACCGGAATTAGATTTCTGGGGGCTCGAGCTATGACACGAACCAAAGATCGTTCCGACCGCGGCGGCACGTTTCTCCTCGGTGAGGAGCGGCGCCGCAGCCAGCGAGTCGTGCTTTGCGTGGGCGTTACGGTGAGGTTCCAGATCTCAGGCCAGAACGTTACGGTGTCCGGGCACACTGTTTCGGTGAACGATCACGGCGCAATGCTCTTGTGTCCGCGGCCGCTCGAATCCGGCCAGCAGCTCACCATTCGCAACGACGCCACGCGCAATGAGGTTCCTTGTCGCGTCACGCGAGCGTCGTGCGACAGCTCACAAGGATTTTTGGTGCCTATCGAGTTCACGGAAGCCGCCGCCGACTTCTGGCAGATCAGTTTCCCTCCGACGGACTGGAAGCCCGTCGAATAGGCGGCCTTCCCCTCGTCCGCGAAAGCGTCAGCGATTTGCGAACCTAGTTCCACCGCGGAAGTTGTTTCCGTCATCGGCTTGCCCTACCCTAACCAGCCCCCTTCCGAATTCAGACCGGGCGCAATCCCTCCGGCGTGCGGGGAGGAAGCCATATCCGGTCCAGAACGGCGCATTGATCCGCGTATCCCTTTTCGAGTCCCCGTCCGCTTTCGCCCGATTTCCGCTCCCGCATCGGCAGAGCGACTGGGGGAATCCGTGAACGTTTCGGTTCGCGGAGTTTCTATGGCCACGAGTTTTCCTTTGAAGGTAGGTGCGGAGATCGAGATCTCGATGAGGATGCCAATGAAACTGGCTGGAGCCGGGGCAGGCGAAATCCACTGCACTGCGCGCGTTGTACACGTTGGAGCAGACAAACTTCTAGACGAGTGCATCCGCGCTGGCTTGCACATCGAGAGATACGAACCTCTCAGTCGAGGGGAACGCTGCGCGAATTAAGCAACGAACGAGCACCGAACCGCGCAGATCGCTTAACGCTTTTCGGGGCCCACGCTAAACGTCACCTTGGCGCTGGTCGCATTGTCGAACTGATCGTAAACGCGCACGGCCACGGTGTGCTCGCCGGGCGCCAGACCAGCGAGCTGGAATTCGTACGATTCCTGCGGTGAATCGCTCACCTCGCCGTCCGGGAGCACCAACGTCCACTCGCCCGCGTCGAGGCTGTATTGTGCACGCGCGATAGCGCTTTCCAGGTCGGACGCCTCAAAGTGCACCTTCGCCGCACCTGGATCGGCTTTCGGGGTCGGCTGGGCGGTAAGCGATGCAATCGTCGGCGGTGTATTGTCCACCAGGAATCGATCCGATTCGCGCTCCGCCGTCAACGCGAGTTCCGGCGGATTCGAGGGGCCATCCGAGGCAACAATCTTCAGATAATACGCGCCGTCGGGCATTGTTGATGTGTCCCACGAGTAATAACGGTCTTCGATCTTGTCCTTCAGAAGTTTCCAGGTGGATTCGCCCTCGCCGCGGTAATAAACCGAAAATTCCAGTGAATCATCATTTTCATCCGTAGCACTCCAAAGAACGGCCTGATACCCCTTTTGCCGGAAGCCCTGCGGCGGCGCTTCGAATCGCCCCGAACCCGGTCCCGTTCCGCCGCCGCTTTCAAAGGTCAACGTCGGCGGCGTCGCGGAATTGGGCAACCGCAATTGCACTGGGACTGGCCCCTGTCCCGACGGGCCCACTCCCACGTTGATTCCTTGCGCGCGGACGCCCGGGTCCTGCACCACGACGGCCCCGATGACCGGCGCAACGTTCTTTGGCAAGTACGCCAGATCCACCCATTCTAGTTGCGGCTGGGCCGCGTTCGCGCCTGCACCACTGACGAGAACCGCTCTCCACTGCACGAAGCGCGCCGGCGGAGAGTCCACGGTTTCGCCCGAGCCGCGGGTGTAAGGCCCAGCCCACGGGCTCCAATTATCATCTGGGCTTCCGGTATTCCCCGAACGCGCGTACAGTTCGACGTGCGCGCCGCCCGCCTGCGAGTCTTGGCCTTCGCCCCACCAACTGAGCCGCCCCCATCGCGAGAAAATTCTCGCGTCGAACGCCTGCGATTCAAATGTCCCTTGTGGTTCGTCTCCCGGCCCGAGCGTGAAAACTTTCCCAGGGTTCGCGGTCGCCACGTACACCACGCCTCCCGTGCCAACGGTTAGGCCGGTCACCTGCTCGGACGCGGTCTTCGCAATCTGCGAAAAAAGCCGGTTTGGCTCGAGCTGCAAAATTGAGCCGTGATTGCCAGTTCCCATCAGAAGGTTTCCCGAAGCGGACCATCCGAGGCTGTAAACCAGGTCCTCCCGCGAGGACCACACTTCTTCCGGCGATCCATCCGGCGCGATGCGAAACACCGCGCTCGAAGTAAGCGTAGGGAACGGCACGAAGCTCGGAGCTGGAGCTTGCGTCAGCACCTGCTGCTGCGGTTGATTCACCTGCGCATTCTCGTCCGAGGAAAACGTAAGCGTAGGAGCGGCCTGTTGCTGTGGAACGGGAGCGGGCGCGAGCGCCTGTTGATTCCTCGGCTTCTCCCCAATTGCCGAAACGTAAAGGTTTCCGTTCGGATTGAATTGCAGCGCGGTTACTTCTTTTTTATCCGTCTCATACACAACAAAGGCCCGCCGTCCGCCGGCAGCCGAATCGCCCGATGCGCCCGCCGCGGCCCGCTTCTGAATCGCCAGCGGAATCCGGAGGATCCTCCCATTCGGCTCGGTCCCTGCGAAAAGATTTCCTTTTTGATCGAAGGCCAGCGCGCGAATATGAATTTCATCGCTGGCATAGAAGAGTTCGCCCTTGCCGTCAGGCGTCACCGCGAAAATCTTCCCGGTATCCCCGGTCGCGACGTACAGCGTGCCGTCCGGCCCAAATTCGAGGGCCCAGATGTACTTCGTTTTGGGGTCAAAAAATGCAGACGATTGTCCCGCCGGCGTCACTTTGTACACCTTGCCGTCGGGCGAGGTGCCCACGTAAAGGTTGTCGTGCGCGTCGATGGCCAGCGCTTGCGCACTCATTTCCGGCGATTCAAAAAACTTCGTTGCTTTCCCCTGCGCGTCGAATTTTACGACCTTCGCATTCGATCCGCCTGCCGCGTACAGCGTCCCTTTGGAATCGGCGCGCAGCGCCCAGAGATACGCGAGATTCGCATCTCCAAACGGCGTAAATTTCGGCGCGAGAAAAAGTCTGCCGTCGTTGCGAATGGCCACGCCGTTCGCCGTACCCTTTTGAAATTCCTCGTAACGCGACTGCCGCCAGAATCGCGTGTGCTCCGCCAGGCCCGGCAATGCGGCTCCGAAGATCGCAACTGTGGCCGCGATCACCGCGGCCGCGTGCACTCGTTGTTTGGCCCCTCGCAAGAAATATGTCATCAACCCCTCGTGGCCTTCGTGGATGTCATGGAATGCGAATCGAAACCGTCGCGAAGCCGGTGATCACCTCATCCATCGGCACCGACCATTCTCCCGCGCTCGAATCGTGCAGCAGAACCCCGCCGCCCTGTCCCGGCCTGCCATCGAGTACATCGATCTCGGAAAGCGGCGCGTTCGGCAGGACCTTGTCCTGGACTAGCAGCGTTGGGTTTGCGTCCAGCAATGCGACGTAAAGATGGTCGTTGCGCCGCTCGCGATTCAGCAGCGCAATAAGTTGTTCAAGTCCGGTCAGGCGGTTGATCGCCGCGGGGCCAAATGGAGCCGTGCGCCGGTCGAGCGTTCCCGCATCGCTCACCAGCACTTGCATTGTCGAGCCGTGCGCCGCCTGCGCCGGGATAGTGATCGAAACGTTGCGAATAATCGGATCTCCTCGATAGGGTCGCAGCATAACCTTGATTGTCACAGTCTCACCGGGCTGCGCTTCCACCTTATCCGACCACGCTCCGTCGATCGTCGCCACACGCCGCTCGGGCAGGCTCTCGAGGCGCAACTCGATATGTTGGACATGGGGAGATTCGAATTGGTTTGCGAAGATGCGCGCGAAATCCGCCTGCACCGCCACGGCGACGAACGTCGCATCGGGAATCATCGTATCGGTAGGCGCGAACAGTTGATCCATCTGCACGCTCGAATGGCCTGCGATATCAATCGTCCCATGGAGAGATAACGTCGAGCCCTCGCCGTATATTGGATCTTGCGTCAGTCCGTTCAACGTCACCAGGCCCACGATTAGCGGCGCGAGCTTCGCGTTCGACACCATTTCAAAATGAAATTTCTTTTCGCCCGCAGATGTAGCCAAAGTCAAATCCACGGGAATCATCGGTGGCGCCTTCCCGAGCACCCCCGTGACCGCCGTCGTTCGGTCGTCCGTGATCGAGCCGATGATCCCGCCCATGTTCACAATTTTTGTGGATTCGTAATCCGACGCCAGCGTCGTCAGCACGCGTGCGCGCGCCATCGGCAGTTGCAGCGGACCAAAGCCGAACAACGGGTGACCGCACGACAGCACGCGATCGCCAATCACCGCTGTCACCGTGCACGCCGCATTAATCGAGAGATCGCCCTGGACCAGCACCATGCCCACCATGTCGCCCGGAACAATTTTCGCGTCGTCAGGGCTCGGCGTGGCTGTGCCGCCCTGCGCCGCTGCTAGGCCGTAGCCGCTGAACTCGCCGGCGTAGTGGCGAATCGCTTCGGCGCTGAATCCTGAAAATGTCAGTGGGGAAGCGATCGGCTCCAGGTAAGCGGGCCCGCTCGTGCCGGTCTCTGCCGAAAATGCATCCGGCAACGGATACCGCGGGGCTGAAAATACGTCGGCGACGCTCGCATCGGGCGGAGTGCTCGGCAAACTCAGCATCTCTTCGATCGGCGTCACGCCCGCGATGGGCTCTTTGCTGAAAAGGCCCAGTTTCAGCGACACCGCGCCCAGCAGTTTCCCATCAATATAGACGGGGCTGCCGCTCATCCCCGCGACCACGCCCGTGTGCTCGACCTTCGCCCCTTTGAGCTGCACGAGAATGATGGACTCCTGGGGTCCAATCAAATTCGGCATCACACCGATCACGTCAAAGGTGAAGCTTTCAATGTCGTCGCCCGCAAAAATTGTGTAGCCGGTTCCGGTCATCCCCGGCTTGACCTGGTCGAGCGGGAAGATTGCAGGCGCGCCGTCTGCAGCCGCAAGCGGCACAGCAATCGCGAGGAGAAACGCTATGAGCGAAATCGTACATGCGAGGCGATAGCACAGACGGAGACTGCGGCGCGGAGACATCAATCCAACATGTTACCCGCGCCCCGCGGAGGAATCAAATCGCGCCACTGGCGTCGCGCGCGAAGTCGCCTTCTTCCCATTTCACGGGTTCTATGCGGCCCACCACGAAGATATAGAAGAAGGCCCCTAGCAGCGCGAGCACTGCCACAATCGCAAAAGGCCAGAAATATGTCCCCGTCTTTTGCAACACAATTCCCGTCAGCGCCGCCGCGGGTACCCCGGCCAGGTTGGCGACGCAATTCTGCATCCCGGTCCAGCGGCCCGCGGCCCTTGGACCCGCCATCGTTTGCGTCATGGCCCAAGTGTTCGCGGCAGACACTCCATAAGCACCACTGGCCAGAAGTAGAAGCGGAATAGAGAGCGTCCGCGCCGCGACGACGCTCGCCACCAGAAAGACTGCCGACCCAATCATGCCTCCTGCCATGAGCGACTTGCGCACTAGCGTCGGCGTTGCGCCGGCCGCAATCCAGCGGTCGGAAACCCAGCCGGTAGCGGTGGCGAAAACGGCGGTTGAAAAATAGACTCCCGCCCCGATCGTGGCCATCTGGGCCATGGAGAAGCCTCGGCCGCGCACCAAATAGTATGGAATCCAGGTGATCAGAAAATAGGAGACGTAGTTCGTGCAAAACTGTCCCGCAAACGAACCCCACGCTGATCTAACCAACAGTATTGTGAGCGTTTCCGGTGGGGGTTCCGCAGGTCCGGGATCGAGTGCGGCGCTATCGTGCGGTCTCCATTTCGCCCAGGGGATCAGCCAGAGCAGGCTCGCAAATCCCAGCACGATAAAAAATGGCCGCCAGCCGTAGCGTCCCATGAGCCTTCCGCCGAACAAAACGCCGAGGGCGGGCCCGATCGAAAGGCCCGCGGAGATGAGCGCGTTAGCGAATCCGCGCTGGGTTTCGGAAAGGTGCCGCGCAAAGATTTTTGAATACGTGGGATAGGCCACCGATTCGCCCATGCCCAGAACCAATCTGGAGACGAAAAGCGCCGCCAACCCGTGAGCGAATCCAGTCGCCGCTGTGGCTCCGGACCACAACAAGAAGCCGAGCGCGATCAACCAGCTCGCGTCAAACCGATCCACCAGCCAACCGGAAACCAATTGAAACGAAGCATAAGTATAGAAAAATGCGGAAAGCAGCAGGCCGAGTTGCGCTTCGGAAATATGCAGCTCGTTCTTCAACAGCGGCGCAGCGATCGAAAGATTTCCGCGATCGATGTAATTGATGCAGATCGAGATCACCAGCAACGCGACCACGCGCTTCATCGCTGGCGTCATCTTTTGAACGCTACTTTGCGTTTCCACTCTTACTCCACGCCCCTCGCAGAGCTATTGCAGATCTATCGCGGAAGAATCACGAAGACTCGAACCGGTCCGCCCGAGCCGCCTTCCAGCTTGATGGGCGCGGCGATGAGAAATGCCCCGGTCGGCGGCAGGGCGCTCAGGTCCGAGAGATTCTCAAGAATGTAGCGGCTGGCCCCGAGCAGGATGTGATGAACCGCATGATCTTTCGAGGGGCCGTTATCCGGGGCGAACGTATCGATGCCCACGCCGCTCACGCCGCGTTCGACGAGAAGACTCGCCGCATCGGCGGAAAATCCCGGGAAATGCATCACACCTTTTGCATCCATGTTCCGGTAGCGCGCCTCGTCCGGCCAGCGCGCGGCCCAGCCGGTGTTGAGCAGCACGATCGCGCCGGCAGGAATGCGGCCGTGCTCTGCTTCCCACGCCTGCAAGCCCGATGAGGGAAGTTGATAGTCGTCGTTCTTAGCCACTTCCGCGCGAACGTCAATCATGACCGCCGGGCCGAAAAATTGATTCACAGGAATTTGATCCACGGTGAGCTTGCCTGGAGGGAAGTGCGCAGGCGCGTCGAGATGCGTCCCGTAATGCTCGTGAATTGTGAACCGACGCGTGAACACCCCATCTTTTTCCTGCGTCGTCAGAACCGTAGCCTCGAATTGCGTCCCGCCGTGGCCCGGCCACGAAGGCATCTTGTCGTTGATGGCGTACGTCAGGTCCAGGACGCGCGTTATTCCAGTCGAAATGCCGGCCAGCCAAGTGTCAGTCTCGGCGCTAGTGGCCGTAGTTTGCCGCGCCGGCTCCGCTCCGGGAGCGCTTCGCGCGGCGGCCACAGCCCAAGCAGCAAGTAGAACGAAGGCAAGCATCACTCGCATTGGCGCGAGAACTTTCTTCATGGAGTCTCTCCTCACATAGTTGCTGCGGCTGGGGCGCGAGTGTACACCAATCGGCATGCCCGGGTGCGTCCGCTGCGACCACGGCATCAGGCGCTTGGCGTGTTAGAATTTTGGCCGTGGCGAAACAGAAAATTCTCCCCGCACGCAGCATCAGCGGTGCCGTCGAGGTGCCCGGCGATAAGTCCATTTCGCATCGCTACGCAATCCTCGCGGCCATCGCGGAGGGCGCCAGCGAAATCGAACATTTCTCCGCGGCGGCGGATTGCCACAGCACCCTCGAGTGCCTCCGGCGGCTGGCCATCGAAGTGGATTTGCGCGGCGATCGCGTTCGAATCGCAGGCAAAGGACTCTGCGGCTTGCGTGCATCGCGCCGCGCTCTCGACGCCGGCAATTCCGGCACGACAATGCGCCTGCTGGCTGGAGCTCTAGCCGGACAAACGTTCCGCACCACGATTGACGGGGACGGTTCGCTGCGGCGGCGCCCTATGCGCCGTGTGATCGAGCCGCTCTCGAAAATGGGCGCGCGCATCCGCTCGCGCGAAGGCGGCCTCGCGCCGCTCGAAATCGAAGGCGCTCAGTTGCGGCCCATCGAATACAAGATGCCGGTCGCCAGCGCGCAGGTGAAATCCTCCGTCTTGCTCGCTGGCCTTTTTACTGATGGCGTGACTTCAGTGCTGGAAGAAGTCCGCACGCGCGACCACACCGAACTCGCGCTCGAAGAATTCGGCGCGGAAATCGCGCGCGAAGGTCGCGCGATTCGCGTTACAGGCCGCCCGAAACTCAGCGGAAGAAAGTTGATTGTGCCCGGCGATCTTTCGTCCGCCGCATTTTTTCTCGTTGCGGCGATGATTCTCCCCGATTCTAATTTGCTGGTGCACAATGTCGGCCTCAATCCCACACGCACCGCGTTGCTCGATGTGCTTGCACGCATGGGCGCGACGATCAAGCCGGTTTCCGTGCGTAGCGAGAACGGTGAACTGGTCGGCGATCTCGCCGCGGAATATTCGCCGCTCACGGGCGGAGTGGTTGAAGGCGGCGAAATCGCGCAGCTCATCGACGAGTTGCCTGTGCTGGCCGCGCTCGGCCCGTTCACCGATAAGGGCGTCGAGATTCGCAACGCCGAAGAGTTGCGCGTGAAAGAGAGCGATCGTATCGCCGTGCTCGCGGAGAATTTGCGCCGCATGGGCGCTACCGTGGAAGAGCGGCGCGACGGGTTGCGAGTCGAAGGGCGCGCGGCGGGAAAATTGCGCGGCGCGGAGATCGAGCCGCACGGCGATCACCGCATGGCGATGGCATTTGCGGTGGCGGCGCTGGGCGCGGAGGGCGCGACAATGATTCGCGACTCGGAGTGCGCAGGCGTTTCCTACCCGCAATTTTATGAGACGCTGGACCGTTTGCTCGAGCGCTGAACCTCATCGACCCGCGGAAATTCCCCTACGCCGCTTTCCTTAAATGAATGTCGCCGTACGAAGTGCGCAGACGAATCATCGGGCCGCGCGCGCCTTGTTGTCCTGAAAGTCCGGCGCGATCGCTATCCTGGGTGCCGGTTTTCTTGACGCCGGAAAAATCGGAGTCGGCATCGCCGGATTCGGATTGCGCGTCCATCTGAAACGCGGCCTGCTCAGGCAGAGTGACCGAAATTTCGCCGGAACCGTCGTCGACATTCACGTCCGCGCGCGGCGGCTGGCCGAAGCGCATATCAATGTCGCCGTCGTGATCTTCCACCTGGATGCGGCCCGCCACGTTCTCAATCGTCACGTCATTCTTCTGCGTGTCCAGTGTGACGTCCCCGGTTGAATCGGCAATCTCGATACTTCCAGAATCGGCGTCGAGATGTCCCGCCAGCGCCGTAATGGTGAGATTCGTGCGCTGCGATTGGAAGCGCGCGCCCTTGGCGATCCGCGCGAGTCGAATCGGCCCGTAGAATTCTCCCTCGATCGCGGCCTCGCCCTTCACGTCGGAAATTTCGACTTCGTCCCCGCGGCCGGAAAGCTTCACGTTGCCCGCCGCTGTCGCGATGCGGACGTCGCCCTTCTCCGTCGCCGCCGTCACGTCCGCGCCGGAATCCTGAACCTCGATATCGCCGTTGCGCGTGCTGGCGTCGACATTCCCGCCGACGGAAAAAGCTTGCACGTCGCCGCGGCCTGTGTCGGCCGTGATCGTGGACCGCTGCGGCACGTAAACTTCCATGTCCACATCCACGCGCCCGGAATCTTTGCCTGTTCCCGCGGGCCGGATGTCGAAGCTGCCGTCGTGGTTGTCCGTAATGACGACGTGAAATTCATCGGCGCGTTTTTCGGCTTCATGCTCGGACATCGCTGTCGAAGATTTTTTCACTTCCACGCGAATCTGATTGGTATTCTCCGCATGCACGGAGATATCGCCGCGCTGCGTGAAAACGTTGACGCGAGCGGCCGGCGGCGCGGGCAGGGATTGCGACGGTTCGGTGAAGCTGTAAGATTCGCCGAGACCCCGCCAGAACGGCGCATCGACGCCCACGCCTAAATTTCGAGCGTGGTGCGCGATGATCGATCCCACGATCAGAAAGATAAGGAGGATGACCAGCAGCGCCGGCGTGCCGCGACTCCTGCCTTCGCCGGTTCCACCGGAGCGCCGCTCGAATTCGTAGTCCACAAGCCGGGCCACGCCGGCAAGAATCAGAAACACCGGCCACCAGCGGTACAGAAATCCCCAGCCGTTGAAATCCCCGTAGAAATTGTGAAGGAGAAATATGACGCCGATCGCAACCAATACGATTGCCCCGAAGATGGAAGGCCGTCTGGATTTTCCGTCGCTCATGTTTGCCTCGTACCGCCCAATCGTCCGCCCCGTTCCGCGCGCCCGGAGCAATGGCGCTAGGTGTCTTTATGCCCCTCGGTCGAAGCCGTCGCCTCGAAGATTTTCACTGTGCCGACGGCCAACAAAATCACCGGCCACAAGCGGTCAAAACTAAAAGCTGGATTCAAGCGATCCGCAAGAAACAAGAATCCAATCGTGATGAGCACCACGGGTCCCATCAGGCCGCGGCGCCGGCAGCGCTCGCATGTGCAGTTGTTTTCCTTGGACATGAAAAGGTCTCTCCCTAAGCTGCGCGCCGTGTCCGTT
>Ga0181538_10000898_pt1 | contig 35049 bp, 23 predicted proteins | sample PEATcosm2014_Bin_40_FD_119773 | JGI IMG/M metagenome (GOLD analysis project Ga0181538, IMG submission 119773) | Peatland microbial communities from MTU Mesocosm Facility, Houghton, MI, USA - PEATcosm2014_Bin23_30_metaG | ecosystem: Environmental > Terrestrial > Soil > Wetlands > Peat | place... | reverse complement strand
CCGTCGCCGCCACCTCGACCAACACCACTCTCCAATTCGGTGGCCGGGATGACCCGAGCTTGCTCGCCTTGGACGATGTCAGCCTGGACCTGGAACCTTTACTCATCACGCCCAACGCAGGTTTTGTTTCCACTGGCTACGTCGGCGGGCCGTTCAGCATTACGAACCAGACCTTTGCTCTGACCAACGTCGGGGGCGGCACGGTGAGCTGGGGGCTGGGGAACACCTCGACTTGGCTCAATGTTTCCGGCGACAGCGGTCTTCTCGGCCCCGGCGCCGGCGCGAACGTGTCCATTAGTCTGAATGCGGGCGCCGCCGGCCTGCCGGTGGGCCAATTCACTGCCACGGTGCTGTTTACCAACCTGAGCGACGGCCTGATCCAAAGCCGCCAATTCGCCTTGCAGGTTCAGCCAGGTCCTGACCCGCTGCAAATCATGCCCGCCACCCTGGTTTTCAGCCGGCTCATCGGCGGCGCCTTTAGTCCTGCCACCCTGAATCTCGAGCTCACTAACGTCGGATCAGCCAGCTTCAATTGGTCGCTGGCCAACGCCTCCCCCTCGTTCAGTGCCCTGCCCGGCGCCGGGGCGCTCTGGCCTGGCGGGCTGGCAGCGGTAGTGACCCTCGCGCTTAACGGGTCAGCCGCCAGCCTGCCTCCAGGCAATTACACCAACACGCTTTGGTTCACAAACCTCAACGACAACACCGTCCAGAGCCAGCAGGTCCTCTTGCTGACCCAGCCGTTGGTCCAGAACGGAGGGTTCGAGACGGGCGATTTCTCGTTCTGGACCGAAACGGGGGAATTCTCCTATTGTGCGGTCAGCCCTTCGCCCCTTTACGCACACTCGGGAGAGTATGGGGCCTCGATGGGGCCGCCGGATAGCCGGAGTTACCTGTCGCAGACGCTACCGACCACCGCCGGCCAGCTCTACCTGCTGTCACTCTGGTTGGACAGCCCGGACGGGCTGACGCCCAACGAATTCTCGGCCTCCTGGAACGGCGCTACGCTGTTCGACCAGGTCAACGTGGGAAGCACAGGCTGGACCAACTTGCAGTACCTCGTTACCGCCGCCGGGCCCAGCACTGTCATTCAATTCGGATTCCGCAACGATCAGAGTTATTTCGGCTTTGATGATGTCAGTGTGGTGCCCATGCCAACGCCGGCTTTCCAAAGCGTGGCCAAAGCGGGCTCGGCTCTGAGGTTTGGCTGGAACACGCAGCCGGGCCTCACCTACCAAGTGCAATACGCCACGCAATTGAATCCTCCCGATTGGACCAATTTGGGCAACGCCATCACCGCGACCAACGGACTCCTGATGCTCTCTGATCCTATGGTGCCTGGCGGAGACGCGATGCGCTTATATCGGGTCCTCCTGATGCCCTAATACCCGTCAAGAAAAGTGTCTCAATAGCTGAGAAAGGAACACAATGAAATTACCCTGGTCTCTGAAGCAAAGCCCCACCGTGGCGTTTATCGCCGGCCTGGGCGGACTCTTCACCGCCGTGCAGCTCGCCTGCGCCCAACCCTGGGTGGCAGGCCCGCCGGCCCCGCCGTATGCCTACTTTTCCTGGTGGGGAGCGGTCGCCAGTTCAGCGGATGGCAGCCGGTTGGTGGGCTCACTGGAAGCTTATACTCTGATTTACCACGATGGGTACGGCTTCGTCTATCCTATTTCTGCTCCCATCTATGTCTCCGCCGATGCCGGCACGACTTGGACGCAGACCGATTGCCCCCTGGACTTTTGGGGAGCTGTCGCCTCTTCGGCCGACGGAACCAATTTGGTCGCCGTGTCGCAGGGAAACGCATATGGCCGCACTGGCTTGATCTATAGCTCCACCAACTCGGGGGCGACCTGGACGTCCTGGACGCCAGGCGCGCTGGGCAGTTTGTCTGCGGTCGCCTCTTCGTCGGACGGGACTAAATCGGTGGTGGCCTCCTACTTCGATTATGGCGGCGACGGCTTAATCTATGCCTCCACCAACTCAGGCGCTTCCTGGGCAGCAACCGGTGCGCCGGCCAATTACTGGACGTCCCTTGCCAGTTCGGCCGACGGAACCAAATGGGTGGCGGCGACGGGCGCTCATTACGCGGGTACGAACGGTCTTACCATGGGAGGGATCTATTGTTCTGGTGCTGTGGGCGCGACCTGGACGCGCACCAGCGCCCCGAGCGAAGATTGGGTATCTGTCGCCTCCTCGGCCGATGGAACCAAGTGGGTGGCAGCGGCGAACCCCGATTTTGAGGGTACTAACCAGGTTTCCAGCGGAGGCATTTATATCTCCCGGGATTCGGGCGCGACTTGGACCCAGACCAGTGCCCCGGTTATTCCTTGGTTTTCTGTCGTTTGTTCAGCCGAAGGAACCACTCTGCTCGCGGCCCCGGCGTCCTACGGTCTGCTTGCGGCCCCGGGGTCCTACGGTCAGGTTTACGTCTCCAACGACGGCGGAGGAACCTGGACCGCCGGAACGCCCGAGGCATATTGGACGGCCATCGCCACGTCGGCCGATGGCGGCCGAGCCCTGGCGGCGACCGGCTACGGTTACGGTCAGGTCTATACTCTGCCTTATTTGGGGCCGTGGAGAATGGGCAGCGTGACCGCCAATGATTGGAGCTCGGTTGCCTGCTCGGCCGATGGAACCAAAGCGGTGGGGGCCGCTTACTCCTCCTACTCCGGTGGCGACGGCTTAATCTACATCTCGACCAACTCGGGCGCTGCCTGGAGGCCAACGAGTGCCCCCAGCAACACTTGGTCCTGCGTGGCCTCTTCGGCCAAAGGAACCAAGCTGGTCGCGGCAGCCTCGGCAGACGCCTCCGGCAATTATGGCCATGGCCGAATTTACTTCTCTGGTAACGCAGGGGCAACCTGGATACCGACCACCGCCCCGCTCAACGCTTGGTCCTCGGTAGCCTCCTCCGCGGACGGGACTAAATGGGTCGCGGCCTCGTCCGCCGACTCCTCTGCCCAGTCGAGCACTGGCCGCATTTACATCTCCGCCAACTCGGGAGCGACCTGGCAAATAACGAGCTTGCCGAACAACGACTGGTCTTCAGTCGCCTCTTCCGCGGATGGAACCAGAATGGTGGCAGCCGCTTACTACTCTGGCGACGGCGAGCTCGCGGACGGCTCGATGTACGTCTCGACCAATGCAGGAGCGACCTGGACGAAGACGGCCTGGAGCGACAATTGGTCGTTCGTTGCCTCGTCGACAGACGGAGCAATCCTCGTCGCCGCTACCTCTTGGAACGGTGACGGGCTAATCTATGTCTCTGGCGACGGGGGCACATCCTGGACGCTCACCAGTGCGCCGACTAACGCTCTGTCCTCCCTCGCCTGCTCCGCGGACGGGACCAAACTGGTGGCTGCTGCGGATGGCGCGGTTTACCTCTCGACCAATTCCGGTGCGGCTTGGGCATTGTCCGAAACACCGGCTGGGTATTGGCAAGTCGTCGCTTCTTCGGCCGATGGAGGCAACATCCTGGCAGCGGCGCTTGGTGGCCCTATCGCCACCCTCCAGACCCCTCCGGATCCCCCTCTGCTGCCCCACCCCATGCTCTCCATCGGCAGGTCAGGCGCAGGCCTTAGCCTATCCTGGCTCGTCCCTTCATCCAGCTTTGTCCTGCAACAAAGCTCCGATCTCACTTTGACGAATTGGATGGACCTGACGAATCAGCCAACGCTCAACTTCAACAACCTGCACAGTGCAGTCAGCTTGACTCCGCCCTCGGCCAACACCTTCTACCGGCTCAAACAGAAACAGCCATGACCGCACCCACACTCCATCACCGGCTGGAAGAAGCCCGGCAGCTCCTGCTGGCCCGGGATTTCGTCCAAGCCTGTTCACGCTATGACAAGCTGACCCGGACCTTTCCCCGCCAGGCCACCGTTTGGTTAGCGTACGGCAATGCCGCCGTGCATCTGGGACAACGAGAAGCGGCGACCGGCGCCTGGGAAAGAGCCATCGCGCTGGAGCCCCGCAATGCCGAGTTAATCCTGCAGGTGGGCCACCAGTACCAGGCCGCGCGGCAGCCGGAGCAGGCGCGCGCTTGCTTCGCGCGGGCCGCCGCCGCGGATTCCCAAGCCATCAATCCTCGCATCAGCCTGGCGCTGATGATGGAGAAGCAGCACTACCTCCGCGAGGCGCGGGCCGTAGTCGAGGAGTGTCTGGCGATCAACCCGCGCGACGAGCAGGCGCATTACGTCTCGGCTCTGCTGGATCGGCGCGAGAACCTGTTCGATCCGGCTGAGCGCCGATTGCGCGAGTTGATCCAGTCTGAACCCAAGCATCCGTATGTCCGCTATGCCTGCCGGTACGAGCTGGCCCAAATCCTGGATCGCACCGAGCGGTTTGACGAGGCGATGAAAATGCTGGCTGAAGCCAAGCAGCTCGTAAGGGCGCTGGCCGATACTGAAGCGTTGCTCAGAACCTACGATCTGGCAGCGGAGCGCGCGCGCCGCTTCGCCTTGGGCCAGCCCAAGAACATCCTTCAGGAGTGGGCCAAATCCTATCCTTCCGAAAACCGCGAGGCCATCCCGCCGCTGGCCTTCCTGGGCGGGCATCCCCGCAGCGGCACCACACTGCTCGAACAGGTGCTCGGGGCGCATCCGGGCGTCGCCGCGCTGGATGAGCCACCGGCTTTCGCGGATGTGATCGAGCCGGCTTTCCGCAAGACAGTGGAGCATTCGAGTGCGCGCTTGAATGTGCTGCGCCGGTCTTACACGCGCGCGCTCCTGGGCGAAAGCGGTGCTACTGGAACCGGAAAGCTACTGCTGGAGAAGAATCCTTCGCTCACGGCGCAGTTACCGGTCGCGTTGCGGGTGTTCCCCGACCTGCGGGTGCTCATCGCTCTGCGCGATCCGCGCGATGTGGTGTTAAGCTGCTATTTCCAGAACATCCTGCTCAACCCGACCAATGCGAACTTCCTCAGCTTCGACCGCCTTGCCAAACATTACGCGGATCTGATGGACATCTGGCTGGCGGTCCGGGAGTGGGAAGGATTCGCCTGGCTGGAGACGCGCTACGAAGACATCGTGGCGGACGTGGCGAAAGAGGGCCGGCGCGTGACCGGGTTCCTGGGGTTGGATTGGGATGAAGAGCAGATCCGCTTTTATCAAAAGGGCCGGCAACTTTATTCGCCCACCTATCAAGACGTTACCCGGCCGGTATATGCCCGCTCGGTGCGACGCTGGCACGCCTATGCCAAACACCTGGCGCCCATCTTGCCGGCGCTCGAACCGTATTGCCGCAAGTTGGATTATTCAAACTGAGAATTGAAAGGAATGAGTCATGAAAACCTGTCCTATTGTCCTCGTCACCAAAGCCGTCGTGCTCTTGTCGTTGCTGCTCACATTCACGCCTCCAGCCTCAGGCGTTGAGCGCCAAACCTTACGTGGCCACGTGCCTGAGGCGGTCGCCAGGCTGGGGTTGCAGCCACTGGGTCGGCTGCCCGCCACCAACCGGCTGAACCTGGCGATTGGCCTGCCACTGCGCAATACCAATGCCCTGACCAGGCTCCTCCACGACATGTATGATCCGGCCAGTCCGCAGTTCCGGCACTACTTGACGCCGGAACAATTCACCGAGCAATTTGGCCCCACCAAGCAGGAGTATGAGGCGGTGAGGCAATTTGCCCGGAAATACGGCCTGGAGATCACCGTCACCCATTCAAATCGCGTGTTGCTGGATGTCGCCGGGCCGGTTGCCGACATAGAGAAAACGTTCCAGGTCACCTTGCATACGTATCAGCACCCCACCGAAGCGCGGCAGTTTTATGCGCCGGATGTCGAGCCCTCAGTGGATGCGGGTTTGGCGGTGCTCGATATGAGCGGGTTGAACAATTATTCCATTCCGCGTCCGGCGGTGCATAGGGCAACGGGCACAACCGGCGCTGCCCCCGCCTCAGGCTCCGGGACAGATGGCAATTATATGGGCAAGGACCTCCGCAATGCCTATGTGCCTGGAGTCACTCTGACCGGCGCAGGCCAGACGGTTGGACTGCTGGCCTTTGAAGCCTTCTACGCGAATGACATCAGAACCTACGAGACCATGGCCGGCTTGCCGAACGTGCCCATCCAGGTCGTTCTCCTGGATGGATTCAACGGGATTCCGGTGACCAGCGATCCGATGGGGATAGTTGAAGCCTCCATAGACATGGAAATGGCGATCTCCATGGCTCCAGGGTTAAGCAACGTTGTTGCATTCGACGCAGGGCCGAATACGGGCTATATCTGGAACGATGTTTTGAACGCCATGGTGGCTCATCCGCAGATTAAACAGTTCAGTTCCTCTTGGCTCGGCTTTCCGATAAGCGCAACCAGCGATAACATCTTCCATCAGATGGCAGTGCAAGGGCAGTCCTTTTTCCAGTGTTCAGGCGACAATGACTCCTGGGCCGACAACGTGATCCTTAATACTACTTACGAGGGCAATCTTATCTTGTGGCCGGTGGATGACCCGTACGTCACGAGCGTCGGCGGAACAGATCTGACGATGAATGGTTCGGGAGCTTCCTATGCTTCGGAGCAGGTTTGGAACTGGGGGAACCAGTCTCCCGGGAATACCGGGTGGGAGGGATCGGGCTTCGTTGGAAGCGCAGGTGGGATCAGCCCAACTTACGCGATTCCATCCTGGCAGCAAGGCCTCGACATGTCTGCGAACCGGGGGTCCACCACCATGAGGAATTTCCCGGATGTCGCGATGGTGGCGGAGAATTTTGTGATCGTCGCCAACGGTTCTACGTCCACCACGTGGGGGGGCACCAGTTTTGCCACGCCGTTATGGGCAGGGCTGATGGCACTTGTCAATCAAGACGCGGCTGCCAATGGCCAGCCGCCGGTGGGTTTCCTCAATCCCGCCCTCTACGCGCTCGGCCAGAGTGCTGACTACACTAATGCTCTTCACGACATCACGGTCGGCAACGACGCCACACCCACCAGCGGTGGGCTGTTCGCCGCCGTCCCCGGTTACGATCTCTGCACCGGCTGGGGCTCCCCCAGGGGCAGCAACCTGATCTACGCCCTCGCCCTGCCGGAGCGCTTGCTAATAGCACCCAGTTCGGTCCAGCAGTTCAGCGGTCCCGCAGGCGGGCCGCTTAATCCGGTTGCCCTTGGCTACTCACTGACCAACTCACCCGCGAGCCAAACCCCCTCGCTCGGCTGGAGCGCGGGCCTGAATGCCGCCTGGCTTACCGTATTGCCCACCAACGGAACGAACCTCGCGGGCGGCCCGGCTGCGGTCGTCACTGTCACGCCGAACCTGCTGGCCAGCAATCTGGCCGCGGGCAGTTACATGGCCACTTTGTATTTTACCAACCTCAACGATCAATCGGTTCAGAGCCGCCAGGTGGCCCTGGCGATCCTCGCGCTCCCGCTCATTACGTCCCAACCTGCGAATCAAGCCATCCTGGAGGGGACGACAGCGACGTTCAGCGTGGCAACCGCCAGCAACACGTTGCTGTCCTACCAATGGCAGTTCAACAACGGGAGTGGCCCCACCAATTTGACAGACGGCGGCGGCATTACCGGTTCCGCGACCAGCAGCCTCACCATTGACAACGTTACCCCCGGGGATGGGGGCGCCTATTCGGTGATGGTCAGCAACGCCGCCGGGTCGGTAACCAGTAGCAACGCCTCCCTGACGATCATCACCGGCCATGCTCCGGTGATCCTCTCCGGGCCGTCGAGCCAAACCCTTCTGCCTGCGGCCACCGCGACGTTCACGGTATCGGCCGCCGGTGATGAGCCGCTCGCCTACTTCTGGCTGATGGACGGAACCAACCTGACCGACGCGGGCAACATCTCCGGATCGGCCACGAGCACGTTGACCATCCAAAACGCGGCGATTTCCAACTCAGGGAACTACTCAGTTCTCATCACGAACAACTTTGGGTCTGTCACCAGCGCGGTGGCGGTGCTGAACTTCACCAGCGTCACGACGACAGGAGTCGCTCTGGAAACGCTCTATTCCTTCACCGAGAATTCCATAGGCTTTTACCCCGCGGGAGGGCTGCTACAGGCCAGCAATGGCATTTTCTATGGGACTGCCTTTTCAGGTGGTTCTCCAGGCAACGGTACAGTTTTCAAAATGGACACCAACGGCGTGGTGACCCTCGTTTATGCGTTCCCGAACGGCAGCGGCGGCAATAATCCCCCCTACGGAGCTAATCCCGTCGCTGCGCTCATTCAGGGGACAAACGGTCTCCTATACGGCACGGCGATTTATGGCGGGTCATCAGGCGTCGGCACGGTATTCCGGATGACGACGAATGGCACCAGCGTTGCGGCCTGGTCGTTGACTCCTGCCACCAATGGCTCGTTGCCCTTTGCCGGGCTGGTCCAGGGACAGGACGGCAACTTCTACGGAACTGCGGAACAAGGCGGGGCTAATGGCTACGGCACGGTTTTTAAATTGACACCAAGTGGGATCTTAACAGCCCTCCACACTTTCAACAACGCGGATGGCGCCTATCCCAACCCCACGCTCGTGCAAGGGGCTGATGGCAATTTCTATGGGGCGACTTACGGCGGCGGCGCCAATGGCGGCTTTGGCACTATCTTCAAAATAACGCCCGCCGGCATTTTCACATCCCTGTTCTCGTTCGACGATACGAACGGGGCCACGCCCCTTGCACCCTTGGTGGAGGATTCCAGTGGCAACTTTTACGGCACGACGTATGCCGGCGGCGCCTACGACGCGGGGACCGTGTTCAAGCTGTCTGCCGATGGCACATTCACGACCCTTTATTCCTTCACGGGCGGGGACGATGGCAACCGTTGCTCCAACGGGTTGCTCCTGGCTAGCGACGGTAACTTGTACGGCGCAACCCAATTTGGTGGCGTTTACGGCTCCGGCACGGTCTTCCGAATCTCGTTGGATGGCACGCTGGCAACGCTGGTGCAATTTGACGGCTACAAGGGCGGCGCAGCCTTCGGCACGTTGATTCAGGGCACCGATGGCAATTTGTATGGGATCACCGATTACGGAGGCGCCAGCGAGGTCGGCGTAATTTTTCGGGTCAGCATGAATTGCCCTCTCCAAATCACCCAACAACCGCAGCCGCAACAGGTCTTTGAGGGCGACGCCGTTGCCTTCAGTGTCGCGACGTTCGGCAGCCTGCCCGTTGCATATCAGTGGCGGCAGAATGAGACGAACCTGGTGGAGGGCGCCAACCTGGTTGGCGCGAATGCACGCGTGCTGATGCTCACCAACGTTGCCGTGCCTGACGCCGCCCTTTATTCCGTCGTGGTCAGCAACGCCTATGGTTCAGTGACCAGCGCTGTGGCGCGGCTGGAGGTGATTTTCTCACCCCCGTACATCGTGGCGGGCCCCGAGGACCAGACCGTGCTGGCGGGCAGCACGGTCACCTTGAACGTCAAGGCCGGCGGTGACGGACCCCTTTCATTCCAGTGGCAAGAGAATGGAACCAACCTGGTGGATGGCGGCAACCTCTCCGGCTCGACGACGGCCACGTTGACCTTGACGGCGGTCACCGCCACCAACGCCGGGACCTACTCGGTCATGGTGAGTAACGCCATCGCCGTCGCCTCCAGCCCCGGTGCAGCCTTGGCTGTGTTTCCGGTCACCTTGCCCCCCGCGGACCTGATCACCCTGCATTCTTTCGGTGGTGGCACCAATGGGTTTAACCCTTATGGCGGGCTGCTGCCGGGGGCCGACGGCAATCTGTACGGCACGACGCTTAACGGGGGCATGGGAGACGCGGGAACGGTTTTCAAGCTCTTTCTGGGGGGCGCCTTGTCGGTCTTGCACTCCTTCACGAATGACGCCGACGGCGCTAGTCCGTATGCCGGTTTGGTCCAGGCGAGCCCGAACACTTTCTACGGCGCCAACTTTGACGGGGGTGTCGCTTTGAACGGGACCCTCTTCAAGATCACGTCCACCGGCGCATTTTCTCCGGTGTACAGCTTCGGCGGCGGTGATGATGGAGCCAATCCTTTGGCTGCTCTGGTCCAGGGGAGCGACGGCAAGCTTTACGGGACCGCTTCCACGGGCGGCACCAATGGTCTGGGCGCCCTCTTCAGCCTCACCACCAACGGGGTTTTTACCCCGCTCTGGTCGTTCCACTCGATTGAGGGAAGCCAGCCGGTCGGCCCGCTCGTTCCGGGCAGCGACGGCAACCTCTACGGCCTGACTTGCACCGGGGGCACCAATGATCTGGGCACTGTCTTCAGCCTGACGACCAACGGGGTGCTGACCCCCCTCGTTTCTTTCGATTACTCCCTGGGGGCTTATCCCAGCAACGGCTTGGTCCAGGCTTCCGATGGGACGTTTTACGGAACCGCTTCCGCGGGCGGCACCAATGGTGGCTGGGGCACCGTCTTCCGCGTGACTGCCGAGGGCACGCTGACGCCCCTGCATTCCTTCAATTATGAGGACGGCGCTTGTCCGGTGGGCGGGCTGGTGCAAGCCACCGACGGGAACCTCTATGGCACGACCTCCCGGGGCGGTATCGGCGGCGAGGGCACCGTCTTCCAAATCACCACCAATGGCGTCCTCACGACTCTGGTCTGGTTCAAGGGGGCCAACGGCGCCAACCCTCAGTCCTCCCTCATCCAGGTTAAAAATGGATCCCTCTACGGCACCGCGGAATTTGGTGGCTCTGGATACACCGGCGCGCCTGGCAGCGGCAATGGTGTGGTCTTCCGCCTTATCCTTCCCCTGTTCCTGAGCCAATCCCTGACCCAGGCTCTTGCCACCGTGGGCCAGCCCTATGCCGCGTTGCTGGCCAACAATGCGGCCAGTCCGCCCGGCGATACGCTGACGTTTGCCAAAGTGAGCGGACCCGCTTGGCTCAGTGTCGCCGCCGACGGAACCCTCTCCGGCACGCCCGCTGTCCCGGACATCGGGGCCAACGCGTTTACGGTCAGCCTGGCCGATATCTACGGCTGGGCCAGCACCGCCACCCTGAACATCGCGGTAATGGCCTCGCCAGTCATTACAGCGGTCATCACCAGTCAAGGCACGAACCTGGTATTGAGTTGGAGCGGGCGCTTGCCGCCGTACCAGGTTCAAATGGCCACCAATCTTGTCAGTCGAGCCTGGCAAGCCCTCGGCGGCCCGATGACCAACACCACACTGCTGCTGACGCCCACCAACGCCACCGCCTTCTACCGCATCCTGGGCCAATAACCGAACAGTCTGCTCGAGCGTGGCGCGTGCGCCACACCTCAAGGCCTCTTCACTTTTATGACCAAGGAGAGATTCATAAATGGCTTCAAAAGGCGACTTGTGCACCGGTGCGCTAAACTGCCTATGCCGTTGTCATGGCTGGAAGGTCCGGTCGTGACCTGAAGTGGCTGATTGCCCACACGAGCGCGCCCTTGAATTCGAGCCAGTTAGACAGGTATACGGTTGAAGGCACCGGGGGTTGATACTTCCGGCCCGCTGGCCTGGAATGCGGTAACGCAGCCAGCCTCCGTCGGCTCCAGAATCGACCAATTATTCGATTTTAGCTGAAATCGGGCCTTTGTAGCTCAGCGACCGGGAGTTTGAGCAGCCGTGGGCGCCCGCTCCGCGTGCGGGGGGGGGGGATTTGTCGCCAAAAGGCGACAAACTTAGCGCATAGCAGGGCTGGCTTGGGTCGCCTGCTCCACCTGGCTTTCCCGCCAGAGCTTGCGGCGGGAACAGACGAACAGGCGTTCCCCCTCCTCGGTCTTGGTCTTTTGGGAATCCCAATCCGCTTCGGTTTCGCCCGAATTCTCCACATTCAATTCCCCGTTGTCGCCGATCGTAATATCTGCACGGGCAACCCCATCTACAAACTCGATTTTTCGTCGCAATTCTCTGGGCCATGCGCCCACAGCCTGGCCTTGGGGCTGCCGGCTGAGGCGCTCTCACCATCGCAGGGCCTCACTCTTGAGTCTAGCTCCGCGGTGACACAATGCCGGTTTGTTAGGGCGGTGAATCGAGATTTCAGCGTTTTGATCCTCCGGATGGCAGGACGGGGTCCGGGGCGTCGAGAAAAGCGGCACTCAAGGTGGCAAACGTAATCCGTTCGTAGGGCTGTTTGGTTCCTGATTCGTAGACCAGCCCCACCAAACCGCCGGGCAGCTTGACCATATCCGAATACGCTGACGGCCCGTCATAGATTACCTTACCCGCGCTCCAGTTCCGCGTCTCGTCGAAGCTGCTGCGGATAGTCATTCTCGCGCGCCTGAGCGGGTCGCCTGGGGCGGAAAACAGTATACGATTGGCGCTGTCCCCTTGGTCAGCCGCCGAGTAGCGCAGTACGCATCCTTGCACGACTGGTGACACCAGGCTGACATCAATGGCGAATGGGGCCTCGAAGGTCAGGCCGGCGTCGCGGCTGCAGGCAAAGGCGCGATGGCCAGGCGCACTGCCCTCTTCGTTCCGCGCCACGGTGTAAATCCGGCCGTCAGTGAGTTCTACGGCGGCGCACTCATTGGGATTGACGGTCCAGTCGTTCAGACTTTCAGAGGCGCCGATGCGCCAGGTGGCCCCACCGTCGTCGCTGTAGAGCAAGTGCACCTTCCACGCCGGCGAACCGGAGGAGTTGGTGGTGCTGTGGTTGCACGGAGCGATAAGCCGACCCACGTGCGCGCCGCGCGCGAGTTGGATCCCATGCACTGGCCCCGTGGCGTAATACCGCCAGTCGGGCCGTTTGACAGTGGAAGTGATCTCTCTGGCCGTGCTCCAGGTGGCCCCGTTATCGGTGCTCGCCTGCAGGAACACGCGGCGGTCCTTGACCGCGCCCGCGAGGATTTGCTCTTCGGTGACGTTGCCGTCGTTGTAGGTCGTTAGCAGCAGGATCTTGCCGGTGCTCCCATCGACGATGGGCGTGGGGTTGCCGAACGTGTTGGCGCCTCCGTCGATCACCCTCTGAAGCAGCCCCCACGTCCGGCCGTCGTCAGAGCTCCGCTTGAGTACCAGGTCAATGGCTCCAATATCGCCTCCGTCGTTTCTTCGCCCCTCGGCAAAAGCCAGCAAGTTCCCGTTAGTGGCGCGGACGATGGCTGGGATGCGGAAGGAATGGTAACCCCCCTGACCGCTTTGGAAGACCTGCACTTGCAGCGGCCCAGCATCTGCCATCGCGGCCGGCGCGGCCAAAGACTTGGAGGCCATGACGACGAGGGCTATTGCCCAGGAGCGCTGAAGGTTCATATTTCTGTTCATGGCCTCAACGTGTTAACCTTGAGATGGGTTCGTCGAGCATTGCGGCTGGGCCCGGCATAGCATTCGACCGGGATCGGAATGAGTTTCATTGCGAATAGAAATCAGGCACCTCGCTCATTCCCACAACGTGCACATGCGTCTTCTCGTCCTTGACGGAAACCGCCTCAAATGAGCGCAACAGCTTTGCCTTGTCCTCAGCCGCATTCCGGGTCTGCACCACCAAACGGAAACGGTTGAACCCGCCCTCATCCCTGGCGCGCCTCCCCTCCGAGATGACATTCTCAAGTCTGGAACCAGACAAGACGTCAACTGATTCGGAAGTCACTACGACGAGAAGCCTGCCACCAATGCGCAGCTCGTAATCGACGGGAATGCTTTTGACCACGGTGCTCCCGCGCCCCACCTCTACGTGCAGGAAGACCTCATCCGGGCACTCGCACCCGAGGACCTCGCGGACAAATCTGGTGATTACCGCAACGCTAGCAAGGCTCTCGTTTTCCACGATCCAATAACGCACAAAGCCGCTACGGTGTCTGGTGAATTCTCCAATCCACTTGAGTGAATCGCTCACTGATTGTAGATGTTGAATATGAACCGGGATTCGGGTGATACAGGGCAACTGGACCGCCTCGCCAGCCGCCGAGGCCATACCGACTGGTGCGGTGATTTGTTTTCGTGAACTGGCAAGCTTCCGGCGCAGCAGATCTTGAGATCGCGGCCATGGTTGAGCCGCTAGTCGAGAACCAAACGGCGCCCGCCGCCGGTGAGGTTGAAGGGGATTGGCTCTGCGTATCGTGCCTGAACCGCGTGGCAAATGAGCGGGATCGCTTTGCTTTCAACGGCAAAGACGAATTCACGTTCTCGAATCCGGAAGGGATCCGCTTTGAGATCATCACCTTTGCCCGGACACTGGGCTGTCAACAATCGGGTGTCCCGACCCTTGATCACACTTGGTTTCCCGGCCATGCCTGGTCTTACTGTCAGTGTGACCGGTGCGGCCAACTTCTGGGCTGGTATTACGCTGGCCAGCATGAATTCGCCGGCTTGATCACGTACCGCATCGTCCGAGCGTTATGCACACGAAACTAGAGATCGATTATGCCATTATTGAAACTCGAAACCACGGTTGTCTTCTCTGAGGATAAACGGAAAGCCCTGCTCGCCTCTCTCTCCAAAACCGTCGCTGAGATCATCGGTAAGCCGGAGCAATACGTCATGGTCGCCGTCGGCCAGGCCGCCATGCTGATGTCCGGCAACCCGGGAGACGCCGCCTTCGTAGATGTCCGCAGTATAGGCGGGTTGACCAAGGAGGTGAATCGGAAGCTCTCGCAGAAGGTCTGCAAGCTGCTGAACGATTCGCTTGGGGTCCCGGAGGACCGTGTTTACTTGAACTTCACCGAGGTCAAAGCGAGCGACTGGGGTTGGAACGGGAGCACGTTCGGGTGATGCTGATGGATCTGCCCGAGGCCAACGGAACTTACGTCCTGATTGCCTCCGTGGCGAAGATGAAACGCCTGGAGATCGGGCGCCTGGGAACTTACGACATCGTTCCTGGCTCTTACGCCTACGTTGATAGTGCGTTTGGTGCTGGAGGACTACGCGCGCGCCTCGGTCACCACCTGGAATCAACCGCCACCCCTCATTGGCATATTGATTACTTGCTCGGGGTGGCTGAGCCAGTCGAGGTCTGGTACACGATGGCCACACAGAGATTCGAGCATCACTGGGCTGAACTGCTAGAGAAGGCGCGGCATCTTCGCGTGCCGATTCCCCGGTTTGGTTGCTCAGATTATCACCGCAGCCGATCGAGTCATTTGTTTCACTCGAAACGCCGGCCGTCATTTCGTTGGTTTCAACAGCAAATCCGGGAGCAGTTCGAGGACCTTCAGACGGAGACGTCTGGTGCCCGTACCCCGCCTCGAGTTAAACAGCCAGTTTAGACAACTCGATTCTCGTCTGGTGGAGGATGGGTGGACGCCTTACTCGCTTCAGGCGCCGTGAGCATCTCAGTCACCGGCACGCTCACACGCCTACGGTGGTCAGCATAGAAAGCGGCTGTAGTAGCGAGGTTGGAATGCCGGAGCTGACGACTGGCAGTGTAAATGTCGGCGGCGGCACAGATGATCGAACCAAACTCCTTCCGGAGGGTATGCAGAGGCTTATCTCCCGTGACACCATGGTTTCGCAACCACGACGTCACCCGCTCGAATGTCTCCTGACACCGATAGTACTGCCTGCCGCTTGACTGGCGGAAGGGGATGTTCCCATCCACGACCGGGGTTGTGTCGGGTTCAATCTGAAAACGACCAAGTTCCGCCATCAAACCTGGATCCACAAAGATCTTTCCTTCGGAACCGTCGGTCTTGGCCTGGAAGTACTCATGGTTGACGATTCGGATTTCGCCCCGAACCGCATCCAACTGCGACCAGCATAGCCCATCGATTTCAGACCGCCGCAAACCCGCCCCCAATGCCAGCAAGATTACTTTCCATTCTTCGGCATCCGTTTCGGCTAGTTCACTGCGTGCGTTCTGAAGCAGTGCCGTCGCATCGATCTTGGAGTCGTACTTTGTGTTGCCCTGCTCCTCAAACTCGAATCCCTCGAATGCCAGGGGGCTTGGGAGCACGATGTCTTTGGCCTTGAGCCTCTTGAGGATCTTCCGGCTGAACAGCGCCCGGGCGTTCCTGACGAAGCTGTTGACGTTCCGGCGGGCACGCTGTCGCGCCACTGGGTTTTGAGTTGCTTCAGCTAAGACCTTGGCTTTCCACTGGGCAACGGCATTGGGTGTCAGCTTGCTCAGAAGCAAGAGATCAGTGGCCTGGCGCCAACCCAACCCTTTAGGGTCGAATCCACTCCGGCTCGTATCCTTGGCACCGGTCGCTTCCCGGGCGATCTTCCTGAGAGCGTACGCATAGATTTCAAAAGTTCGGGGACGGACGCTGGCCAGCGGACGAACGATGTCGATGAAGCTCCCGATGGTGGTTTGATTTTTGGGAGTAGAGTTACGATCGGGCGATAATTGCTTGAGCGCTGCGTCCCAGCCCTTCTCGCGCAGAATCATGTAAAGACGAGCAGCCCGGCGGCTGGCCTCTTCCTTATTGTTCGTCCCTAACCCCACCTTTTCACGCCGCCCCTGGTGCTACACTTGAGCATACCACTCTTGGACCTCACTACCTTTGCCATCGTGCAGGAGGTAAGTGGGACGGAAGACCCGGTCACGCCAGTATTCGACCGAGAACCGTGATGCTTTGACGAGCGCCTTCGGAGCGTGAGTCAGAAGGTTTTTCTTTCTCACTTCTTTCTCACTTCGTGAGTCCTGCGGCGTTGTGTCAAGTCGTGTCATTCAAGGCAAATGTGGCATAAAACACCAGTAAATCAAGGGATTTCCGCACTATTTGACACAACTCGGCACAATTTGATGCGACAGGTAAAACGCTGACTGCAGATCAGAAGGTTGTAGGTTCAACTCCTACTGGGTGCGCCATTGCTGGAGTACAGGCTTGACCGGGACGACTCTCTCCTTCGTCACGAAAGGCAAATCCTCGTGGTTGCCTCCCTCAGGAATCTGCCATTTGAGATCCGACAGAAGATAAGACAGAAGCCTTGACCAGGAGGAGAAAATTGAATTTCATGAACGGGATTCGAGTCTCATGACTAATTAACATGTGTGTCGTAATCCGGTTAAATATATGAAAACATTGGATATCGCTCTGTCAGGCAAGCTGCTTCTGGCTGGAATTCTCATTGGCTGCAACTTCGGGTTGACTGCACCAGCGCAAGCCGCGCCCAAAAAGGTACTGGTGGTGACGTTAACCTTGGGCTTTCGTCATAGCTCGATCCCCACCGCCGAAAAGGTGATCGCCGAGTTGGCCAAGGAGAGCGGCGCGTTCACGGTGGACTACGCGCGCGTCGAGCCGAATGACCCGCAATTCAAAGGTGACAACGGCAAACGAGACGATGCCAAAGTGAATGCGGCGATCAAAGCGGTGCTGGCCGAGAAGATGAGCCCCGAGGCGCTCAAGCAATACGACGCGGTGATCTTTGCCAACACGACGGGGGATTTGCCGCTGCCGGACAAGCAGGCGTTCCTGGACTGGATCAAATCGGGCAAGGGCTTCGTGGGGATGCACTCGGCGGCGGATACATTCCACGGATTTGCGGGGTATCTTGACATGTTGGGAGCCGAATTCAAGACTCACGCCGCCCAACTCGAAATCCAGCCTATCAACCAGGATCCCCGATGCCCGGCCTGCGCTCATCTGGGCAACGACTGGAAGGTGTTCGATGAGATTTACCAGATGAAGAACTTCGATCCCGCGAAGGTGCATGGTCTGCTGACCCTGGATAAGAAGCCAGATGTCAACGACCCCTCACCGGGAGTCTATCCGGTCGCCTGGTGTAAGGAATACGGCAAGGGCCGCGTCTTCTACACCTCGCTCGGCCATCGCGAAGATGTGTGGGACCCGACCTGGCCGGACCGGAAGAACTCCAAGGAAGTGGCTGAGGCCTACCAGCACCATATCCTGGTCGGAATCAAGTGGGCACTGGGCCTGCAGAAGATGAACGCCAAACCGCAGAAAACGGCTGTGGAATAGTCGAAAGTCCTGAGTCCAAAGTCCAAGGTCCAAGAGCTGGAGTCAGGGACACTGGGGTCGAATTAAACGAGCTGATTTATATGAGCGAGAATGAGAGTGAAGCGCTGGGCTATAACCGGCGGGATTTCCTGAGAGGCGGCTCGGTCGCGACGCTGATGGCCATGATGGGCGGCGTGGAGCTTTTCGCCCAAACCAACGAGGCGCCCGCCGCCGCCATCAAGCCCCCGACCATAAAGATCAAGGTGGCGGTCGTTGGCCTGGGCGCGTGGGGCCGCGAGATCCTCGGCACCCTGGGGCGGATGCCCCAGGCGGAGCTCCCGATCGACGCCGAGATCGCCGCCATCTGCGATACCTACAAACCGTTCTTGAGGCGCGGCGCCAGCGCGGCCCCGGCGGCGACGCAGACGGAGGATTACAAGACGATTCTCGACAACAAGGACATCAAGGCGGTGGTCATTGCCACGCCGACACCCAGCCACAAAGAGGTGGCGCTGGCGGCGTTGAAAGCCGGCAAGCACGTCTATTGTGAAGCGCCGCTGGCCGGCAGCATCGAAGACGCTCGCGAAATCGCGTTGGCCGCCAAGGCGGCGAAACACCTGGCCTTCCAGGCCGGCCTGCAAATGAGGTCAGACAAGCAGCGGCTCTTCCTGCTGCCGTTTGTTCGCACGGGCGCGTTAGGCAAGACCGTCCTCGCCCGGTCACAGTGGCACAAGAAGACGAGTTGGCGAGCCACCTCGCCCAACCCTGAGCAGGAGAAGGCGCTCAACTGGCGCCTGAACAAGGCGACCTCGCTCGGCCTGATCGGCGAGATCGGGATCCACCCGATTGACCAGGCCGGCTGGTTTATGAATACGCTGCCAACCGCGGTCACGGGCTTTGGCTCGGTCAACTTCTGGAAGGACGACCGGGACGTGCCCGACACGGTGCAGGCAGTATTCGAATTCCCCGGGGACGTGCGCATGATCTACGGTGCCACCCTGGCTAACTCGTTCGATGGCGAGTACGAGATGCTCTATGGCAGCGACGCCGCGATCATGATGCGCGAGAGCAGAGCGTGGATGTTCAAGGAAGTCGATTCTCCGCTGTTGGGCTGGGAAGTCTATGCCACCAAGCTCAAAGTGTTCAATGAGACGGGTATTGCGCTCGTCGCGGGCGCAAGTAAGCCACCACCTGTTGACGCCAAGGGGCAGCCGATACAGCCCGACCCGCTGACCACCACGCCGCTGTTCTACTCATTAAACAACTTTCTCCTCAACGCGGCTGAGCTCACAAAGGCCGCAGAGGATTACAAAGCCGCCTTCGGCGAGGACGACGTGGACGGCCTGATGGAAGAAGTCGGCAAAACCGCCAAGAAGATCCGGCGCGCGTTCGCCGGCTACCTGGAGGGTTTCCAGGCGGCGGTAACCGCCGTGAAGGCCAACGAGGCCATCCTGACCGGCAAACGGATCGAGCTGAAGCCGGAGTGGTATGAACTGAAGTGATGGGTCTGACGTCAATAACTGCATAACCTGATGAACTAAACCAAGATACGAACATGAAGATACGAACAGTAATCGCAGGAAATATCGCATTCTTAATGCTGGCAACGGCGGGACTACAGGCAGCCGACCAGATGATTACCTATAGCGCGAAGCCGGGCAGCAAGATGAGAATCGAAGGCACGGCCAACATCCTCCACCCCACCTGGCAGATCGAAAGCCCGATCATCGGGGGCATGATCGCGGTAGGCCCAGGCTTCCCGACTGAGCCTGGTCAGGCCGTGACACCGGGCAAAATTGAAGCCAGCGGGAAGGTGTTCATCAGCGTGCGCTCGCTGAAGAGCGTCGAGAGCGACGGCAAGCCCTTCAGCGACCGGATGGACGAGGTCACGTATGAGCACCTCAAGGAGACGCAGTTCAGGACGATCAACTACAAGCTGACCGAACTCACGCTGAAGGAAGTGCCTAAGACCAAGGATGCGCCCTACGTGTTCGACTCGGTGGGCGATTTGACCATCGCCGGCGTGACCAATACGATCAAAATGCAGGTGAATATCCTGCCGGTGGTGGACCCGAAGCAAAAGGGGCTGGAGATCACCGGCAGCACAACCGTCAAGATGACCGATTACAAGGTGGAAATAGTGGACATCAACCTCGGAGTGGGCCACATCAAGACCGGCGACGAGGTCAAACTGGTCTTCAAGTGGCTGCTCGTTCAGCGGAAAGCTCCGGCGGCGGCGGCGGCCAAGTAACCGCACCGCCGGCGTACTTGGATTAATTCCAGCCGGGCTAACATCATCAAGAGAATTGCCGGGCCAGGATCCTCTATGGGCCGGACCTGGCCCGGATGCTTTTTACCCCGGATAATGCTTGCCCCCCACGAAATGTTCACAGGCCGGAGCGCCGGCATGTTGCCGGCTTTCGGCGTGCGGACCGTCTTAGCCACAAGATGCCGGCGCCCCGCCCCGCTGCTCTCAAGCAAACCTCAGCGAGCCAAAGCAGCTCGGGCGGTGGAAGTTGAATTCATCCAGGGGCGACCACGAGGCCCAGTGCGGATGTGAGTTCTCCTCGGTACATTTGAAGAAGTTGCCGTGCCACACCTGGCCCGTGACCGCGCCAAGCGGGCCGAGGTAATGCTCGAACACGGCGAAGGGGATGAAGAAGCCGAGCCGCCACTCCACCGGCTCCGTGATCTCCGGCTCGATCCGAGGTGGCAGGGAGGAGCGGACCTGGATGGTTTGCCCAATGGCGGCCGGCACCTTTAAATACTCCTTGAACCCATCCGGCGTTCGGTCGGGATTGGTGATGTAGCAGCAGAGGAACGCGCCGCCGCAGTTGAATTCGAAGTTGAAGTAGCCATGGTCCGGCTTTGGCTGCGCAAAGAACTCCACGCAACTGTCCTTCCAGACGGGGTCATGGTATTGCGTTCGCAGGCAGCGCACGTAACGGTCTTCCACGCGGAAGCTGCCGTGAATGCCGTGCGAGTCGTAAAGCAGCCGGGCAGACGATCGGGGGTGGTGGTCGCTGCTTTCAGGCCGGAAGTGCTGAATCTCCAGCGTGCTTGCCTGCTCCCAAACAGGGTCTGACCACTCCGCGTGAAGCTGCGGCGCAATGCTGGTGGTTCGAACGCTGTAGTTCATGCTGCCTCACTCAAAGCCGCGTGCATTTGCAGCGTCAATAGGCATCGGTCAGTGGGGCAGCAAGCCGGCCTGTTCCGCGCTGTTGCAGCAACCGCGCCAGATGCCCTCGGCTGCCCATACGAGCAAGCGCCCTCACTTGCACCGCCTCGGTAGTGTCAATAGTGAGCACCCCACACGCGGGGCGGCCGGAAGGGACTGGTGACATATCCGAATTCGAGGCCATCAGGCCTATAACCACGCCTGTTGCAACCCTTTGCAAATCTGCGACTTGCAGAAGTGTCACTTGGAAGAACGGACGCCTGCACGTTCGAGTTCCTTGGCTATACGGGTCATGGCGCGAGTTCGGCCCGGTAAAAGCGCGCGCCCGGACTGGCAGTGGTATCAAGAAAGACCCTGTTGGTGTTGGTCATCGTAAGCGTGGTCAGAGTGGTCCAAGTTTGGAGGTTGCTCGAGATCAGAATGTTGTAGTTGGAGCCGACCACGCCTGCCAGCGTGGCTTGGAATTGACCCGTGCTTAAGTGCTTGAGTGAGCCAGCGACGAAGAATGGCCGGGGCGAAGCCGTCGGGGGCGGTGTATTTTGCAGCGCAGCAGACGCCATCAGAATGCCGTAGCCCGAGTCGCGGTCCCAGCCAGGCGCCATGATGTCGATGCACGAATTGGTCAGCACGTTGCGCACTTGGGCGGGTGTCAAAGAGGGATTGTAGGACAGGACCAGGGCGGCAATGGCGGCCGCGTGCGGCGCGGCGGCCGAAGTGCCGAAGAAGGGAGCGAACCCCGGCGGTGTTGTTGTCACGCCATCGGCGGCCGTGAAGTCCGGTTTTTGCAGCACTCTTCCGCCGCTCGAACTGAAGTTGCCCGGCGTGATGGCCGAGCCGTCAGGATTGTAGAACATCCGGCGTGGCCCGTCCGCACTGAAGTATTCCACCACATCGCTGGAGTTAAACGGGTTCGGGTACGGTCCCGTGGGGTCGCCCGAGGCATAGGCCGATAGCGCCGGCGTGGCTGCCACGGTAAATGAGTTGGGCGCGTCGCACGCGTTGTGTCCGCGAATGCACCCCGCGGTCGCCCAGTCCAAAACGCCTCTCCCAAAATCCAAGTGCAGGAATCGGCCCGTGCCGCTGTACAGAGCGACCACTAGATAATAGCCATAACTATATTGGGCAGGATCAGCGATGTGCTCGTAGGGATCCTGGGTCCCAGTCTGAGGGTTGTTCGAGGTATAGACAATGTCTCCTAAGCTATTAAGCATGTAGAGGTCGTAGTCGTTCGTGGAGGCTCCGAGCGGGTCGCTCCAGAACAAGTCCGCCTCGAAGTCATAGCCGCCGCTGAGGATAGGTTCCTCGGTCACCCCGGACGCGAACTCACTATAATAACCGTATAAACCAGCAGAACCGCCATTGACAAAATCTCCCTGCCAGGTGGAGGACATGTTAGAGTCCCGGTTGCCCGAATTGCGGGCGCAGGAAAAATAGAGCACACCCATGCCGGAAACCGTGTTAACCGCCTGGGCGATAACCCCGTCCTGGAATGGCGACTCGTCTGGATAAACGAAATCGTCGCAGATTATCCTGCACCCGGCCTGGGCCAAGGCGATGATGTTGGAGGCCATCTGAGCGTCGTTGGGATGAGCCGTTGCGAAATAAATCGTCGCTTTAGGCGCCAGATCGTGGACGATCTCGCACATGGCCAAGCCTTCGCCCTCGCCCGTGCCGGCCTGGCCGGGGATGACAAAGGTATTCGTGGCGTCGATGTTGCCGCTGGCAATGGCTGCCGCCAGAGCATTGGTGCCATTATCGATGCTGTCGGAAAGAACGCCCACCTTTATCCCGGCGCCGGTGACGCCGAAGGCGGCGCGCGCCCCAATTGCCTCGTGGGTAGTATCCCCTTCGGAATCAACGCCATTGAGCATGGGTTTCTGAGCTGGCCGGATGAAGAGGACCTCATCGCGGGCGGCAAGTGCTTCGACGCTTTCCACTGGGAGCACGGCCAGGAGGACGTGGTAGCTTGGCAAGGACGAAATGATTGTCCCGCCGGCGGCTTGGATGGCGGCGAGTAATTCCGGGGTCACCGTCCCCTTGATGTCCACCTTGATCCGCCCGTCCGCCTCGGCCCTTAGGCTGGGCTGTAGTTTCGGTGCGGCCGCGTGGACGATGCCGGTCGCTTTCTGCCTAGCGGCGTAGATCAACTGCGAATCGATCTTCTGCTGGGTTTGGGTCCGCTGCGCTTTGTCCGCCATGAGGGCCTGGATTTGTTGATGGGCGTTTTGGCGGGCGCTGTCTGTCAGTTGGGGTTGGTGCTGGTCCAAGGCGGCCATTGCCACACTTCCAAAGCCAAGGATGCCGGCGGCGCAAGCCGCAGCCAGCTTCAGGCTGGGCTGGCCCAAAGCCCGACGGTTCTTCATCAATAAGTTATTAGCGTTCATTGTGGCGGTCGTTATTTCCTTCTGCGTGTCTTGAGTCGCCTATATCACCGCAAAACGCGTGTCAAGTGCCTGAGGGGACTGACGGTTGCGTGATTCTCATCCGCAGTGACCCCCCAAGAATTGGGGGTTTGTGGTTCCCATCACGCACGGTTAACTCTCTCACGACATTACTTATGGTGTAAGTGCAACGCTCTGTCAAGGATTCTCACCGGAAAACAGAACAATAGGATGGCGGATCGAGCAAGAGCGAGTCCTAACACTTGTACGTGCGGCCTCCGTGCCTGTGAGCCGGCCCAGGGCAAAGGCGGGCTAAAGCGGCCGGGCAGACGATCGGGGGTGGTGGTCGCTGCTTTCAGGCCGGAAGTGCTAAATCTCCAACGTGCTTGCCTGCTCCCAAACAGGGTCTGATCACTCCGCCTAAAGCTGCGGGGTGACGCTGGTGGATCGAACGCTTTACTTCATGCCGCCACATTCAAAGCCGCGTGCATTCGCTGTGTCAATAGGCATTGGGCGGCGGGTGCGGCCAGCCGCGGCCTGTTCCGCGCTGTTGCAGAAACCACGCCCGATGCCCCCGGGCTCCCGCTTATACCGATACCTCATGAGCCCTCGGCCCAACCGCCTCCTCCTGCTTCTCCTCTAACGTCCTCGGCCCGCCGCAGCCGCTTCGTCCAACCCTGAGATAAAGGTGCTACGGCAAGGCTCCGGGGGGGGGACTCCGGCGGGGCTGCCACCCGGTCGGCGGGAAGGCCGAAGTCTAAAGTCTAAAGTCGGCGGGCGGACGCTCGGTTCGGTGCGGGCCAATGCGACCCCAATGCGACATCAAAGCCACCCTAAAGCCTAAAGCCACCCCAAGTATACCCCAAAGCTTCCGCGTCCAGGCGTATTGACTCTGAAATCGCCGATTCCCGGCAATTCTCTGGCCCATGCTGCGGCTCAGCCTCTCCGGGCCATTCCAGTGGCCTGAAGCTCGGCGCGCGGCCCGTCCAGTCGTAAACTGCCAGGATGACCCGGATTCCAGGACTGCAGGCCGGGGTCTTCTCAACCGACGAGGCTTTGGCGCGGCCCAGGGCGGTCCGGATTCCGCCTTGCCCGGGGCGGTTCACCTGGTGTACGGTGGCTCCACAGTCAGCCAAGCGCGCAAGTATTTGCCATGCCAGAATTGACGGACAACAGCCTGAAAGCCGAAGTCAAAGACTATTGGAATCGCGCCTCGTGCGATACCTGGCACGCGCAGTCCCAGAAGTTCACGCGGGAGTATTTCGAGCAAATCGAGGAGTGGCGTTACCGGGACCAGCCGATGATCCACTCTTTCGCCCAATTCACCCGCTACCACGGCAAGCGCGTGCTGGAGGTCGGGTTCGGGGCGGGCACGGATTTCATTCAGTGGCTGCGGGCGGGCGCCGTGGCGTCCGGCGTGGACCTGACGGAGGAAGCGCTGGCCAACTTGACCCACCGCATCAATGTGTATGGTCTGCCGGCGCCGGCTTGTATGAAGGTCGCCGATGCGGAGACCCTGCCGTTCGAGACGGGTAGTTTCGATTTGGGGTATTCCTGGGGCGTGCTGCACCACACGCCTAACACTGTGAAGGCGGTCGCGGAATTAGTGCGAGTCGTAAAGCCGGGAGGCGAGGTGAAGATCATGCTCTACAACCGGCGCTCCCTCTGTGCGTTTCATCATTGGGTGAAGTACGCGCTGTTCCGGGGGCGTCCATGGCGGAGTTTCCGCGACGTGCTGTGGCATCACATGGAAAGCGTCGGCACCAAGAGCTACACGCGCCGTGAGCTACGGCGAATGCTCGCCCCGCTGGGGTTGATCGATGTCCGGATCGAGACGTTCGTTACCTCCTACGATTACCTGCCTTGGAAGAGCTTCCCGTTTTCAATCTGCAACGCCGCGATTGGCGTGCTGATCGACCTGACCGGCAACCGCCTTGGCTTCTGGCACGGGATCACCGCCCGGAAACAGTAAGCTCACACCTCCTGATCCGTAAGCATAGTTTTGGGGGTTGCGAGGAATTGAGTTGGGCCGGTTTTGGCTGGCCGGGCGTAAAAGCAGGCGTTAAACGATGGCTTGGCCTGGCCCGGGAAGGGCTTTGGTGGTTGTGCCACCCAACTCTCTTTGGCAGCCCGCTGAATTCACCTGGCGCATCCAGCCCGCTTCACGCTCATTAGCCGTTGGCGGCAGACGGACCGGGCGGGTATGTGCGCCAACCGCCCTGGCATCTCCATCGTTCTGAGCCCTGCTAGTGGTTCATACGGACGCCGTGTACAAGGGGTGTACAAGGGATGCTCAAGGGATGTTCACCATTGAGAAGGTTGTAAAGCCCTTGTGCATCCGGTGTGCACCCCTTGTACACAATGCGAAGAGCCGACACTGGGCACGTGACGACAACTGCCTGGCCGGGGCTGCCTCCGACTGGCGCGGCACGGCGCCTGGCCAAAGCTCCGGATGTCCTCCGTGGCCAGACCCCCAGTCAGCAGCAAACCGCACCCCGCCGCCCTCGTCATTGACCACGGCCGGGTCGCCGGCGGGATGGGGGCTAAACACGACCGGGCCGAGGACCTCACGGCCACCGAAACCCTCTACCCAAGCACGGACCTGCGCCTGGTCTTGACCCTAAACGGCCCCTCCTGATTCCTCGGGTCAGGAGGTGTGAAGCTACAGCCGCCTGGCCAGCCGCGTTGCCAGGCGGTCCAGCGCCGGCGAACGGTCCAGCGGCGCCAGGCGCACCTCCAGCAGGCAAAAGCTCTTTGTCCACCGCTCCGCCTCGTCCAGCGCGCGGTCCAGCTCCTGCTCGGTTTCCACGACGAACCCACGGCCCGCGCCCAGGATCTCAGGCAAGCGGTGATACTGCCACGGCCATACGTCGTTATAAGGGCCGTCCTGCATGTGCCGCTCGGTGCCATAACCGCGGTTGTTGAGCAGGACGACCACCGGGTTGAGATGGTAGCGGGCGACCGTGGTCAATTCCATGCCCGTCATCTGAAAGGCGCCGTCGCCGACTAGGACCAGCGGACGCAGCTTTGGGTCGGCCAGTTGGGCGCCGACGCTCGCGGGCACGGCGAAACCCATCGAGGTGTAGTAGGCCGGGCTGATGAATTCAGTGCGCTCACGGATGAACAAATCAGCCGCGCCAAACAAAGCGTCCCCCACGTCGGCCACGACGACCGTGCTGTCGGACAGGAACGCGTTTAGCCGTTCGAAGAGGTGTTTGACCGTGATGGCCTTGAGGGGGTGCGGAGTGGGGAGTGCGGAATGCGGAATGATCTGCGGGGGGCGGGGGATCTTGCCAAGTCGGCGCCGGCGGAGGCGCAAACGGAGCAAGCCGCCAATGAAGTCCTTGAAGCGCACCTCCTCGTACGTGTGATAGCGGATGGAGAGCTTCTCGCTGGTGGCATAGATTGAGCGGGCCGGATCAAGGCGGGCCGTGTAGATACCAAGGTTGATGTCAGTCAAGAACGCGCCCAGCATGATCACGCAATCGCTGCTCTCGACGTATTGCCGGACGTCGTCGCGCCCCATTGCGCCTTCGTAGATGCCCAAATAGAAGGGATGGTGCTCGCCAATCACCGACTTCCCCAGCACGGTCGCGGCCACGGGGATATTGGTCTTGCGCGCGAGCTTGAGGAGTTGGTCCTGCAGACCGAATCGGTGCACCTCGACATCGGCCAGGATGACCGGCTGTCGCGCGGCGTTGATCATCTGCTCGGCTTCCGTCAGGGCCTCACGCAGGCTCCTGAAGTCGCTGCGCTCGTGAATCTCAGCCGCCTTGTGGTGGGGAATGCCGGGCACGGTGACGAGGTCACGCGGGAGCTCGATATACACCGGCCGTTTGAACCGCAGGGCGGCGTGCAGCACGCGGTCGATTTCCTGGAAGGCAGTTTGCGGGTCGCTCAAGACCGTCGACGCGATGGTAAGCTGCTCAAACACCTTCTTCTGGGTGTCAAACTCGCGGACCTTGTGGTGCAGCAAGGGGTTCTTCTCGCGCTCCTTCATCCCCGGCGCGCCGCTGATCACGACGACGGGAGACTTCTCGGCGAAGGCTTCGGCGGTGGTATTGGCGAGTTTCAATCCGCCTACGCAGTAGGTGACGCAGACCGCGCCCAGGCCGCGCACGCGGGCGTAGGCGTCGGCGGCGAAGCCGGCGCCCTGCTCGTCGCAGGTGTTGATGAGTCGCAACTTGCTCTTGGAAAGCTGGTGGTATAATCCAAGCACATAATCGCCTGGGATGCCGAAGACGTGGCGCACGCCATAGGCGTAGAGCCGCTGGATGAGGTATTCGCCGATTGAGGGAGCGGTTTTCATATGCCTTGGTGCGAGATTAACATGGCGGGCCGGAAGGGTCAAAGCCCGTTGTGCGAAGCGCCAAAGGTAAAAAAGCAAATGCTTTTGACTTCGGTCCCGCCCACCCTACATTGCGTCGTTCGACCAAACAACCTGAACATGCTGACTGACGACGATATCAAGAATGCCCTGAAAGCGGTCAAGTATCCCGGCTATAGCCGCGACATTGTCTCTTTTGGCTTGATAAAGCAGATCGCCGCCAAAGAGGGCGCGGTCAGCGTCTCGATGCAGTTGACCACGAACAGCGCGGAGGTGGCGAATCAGATCAAATCGGAGAGTGAAAGGGTGCTGAAGTTGCTGCCAGGGGTCATCCGGGTGCAAGTGGAAGTGACCCAACAAGGGGCGCCGCAGACAGCAGCGCCGCAGGGCCCGTGGGCGCAACAGCAGAAAGTTCCCGGCATCCGTCGGATCGCGGCCGTCGCCAGCGGCAAAGGGGGCGTCGGCAAGTCCACTGTGTCGGTGAATCTGGCGTGCGCCTTGCAGCATCTTGGGGTGAGGGTAGGCTTGCTGGATTGCGACATATACGGCCCCAGCATTCCACTGATGATGGGCGTGCACGAGCGTCCGACCATCAGCGCGGAGGAGAAGATGGTGCCCCCCGCCAACTACGGCGTGAAGCTGATGAGCATGGGATTCCTGGTTGAGGGCGACCAACCGGTCATCTGGCGTGGCCCGATGATCATGAAGACCATTCAGCAGTTTTTCAGCGCCGTGGAATGGGGAGACCTGGATATCCTGCTCGTGGATCTGCCGCCGGGCACGGGCGACGCGCAGCTTTCGCTCTGCCAAACGGTGCCTTTGGACGGCGGCGTGATCGTGACCACCCCACAGGAGGCGTCCCTGGGCGTCGTGCGCAAAGGCATTGCCATGTTCCAGAAGGTCAACGTGCCAATCCTCGGCATCGTGGAGAACATGAGTTACTTCACCACCCCATCCGGTGAGCGCGTGGAGATCTTCGGTCACGGTGGCGGCCAAGCGGAGGCGGCGCGGCAGGAGATTGCTTTTCTTGGGGAAGTGCCGTTGTTCACGGAGATTAGGGAAGGAGGCGACCGGGGGATGCCAGTGGTGGTTTCAGCCCCTGACCAGCCGGCGGGGTTGGCGTTCGGGAAGATTGCCGAAACCTTGCGTCAACAGCTTGCCTGACGGCGCTGGCACCAATGGTCTCGTGTGCTACATTGCTCCAAGCGGTAGAAACCCGCTCATGAAGGCGCAGGCGGAAGACCAATGGCCGAGAGCCACGGCAACGCGTATATTATAGTTGTCACCGGCTGACGCTCTGGTAGAATCTTGTGCTCGTAGCAATTTGTATTCGCGATTATGTCTGACGAAACGAAAGAGGCGCCCTCGGCGAGCGATTTGCTGAAGAACTCTTCGCTCTACAGGGAGTTTCAGGCGGAGCGCGAGGAGATTCTGAGGCACAAGTGGATCGAATCCGAGAAGGCCGGTCGCGACATTGGATTTGAGCGCGCGCTGACAGATTGGATCATCAAGCACCGCTCTAAATGGCGCAAGAGCCGGCAGGCGGCCGGCCAATAATCCAGCCACCCTTCTCCTTTAAGGCAACCCAGCGAGGCTGCCAAGGAACCATGAACAAGCTCAAAGCCAGAAGCGAAAAGCCCGTAGCCCGAATCCCAACGAAGGAACACGGAAATCAATACCTCAGTCTTGGACTTCGGGCTTTAGACTTTGGACTTTGGACTTTGGACTTTAGACTTCAACCTCCTCCCTATGCCTGAACCCACCCTCATCCTCGATGCCGCTGCGATGCAACGCGCGCTTACCCGTATTGCCCATGAGATAGTAGAGAGAAATGAAGCCGGCAGCGAGGTGGTGCTGGTCGGCATCCAGCGCGGCGGGGTGCCGCTGGGGCAGCGTTTGGGGGCGCTGCTGGTGGGGATTTGGGGACACGCCGTCTCGACCGGCAGCCTGGATGTCAGCATGCACCGGGACGACCTCGACCGACGCGTCGCGCCTAATGTCCAGCCCACCGTCATTCCATTCGACGTGACCGGGAAGACAGTGGTGCTCGTCGATGACGTGCTGTTCAGCGGACGGACCATCCGGGCCGCTATGGACTCGCTCAATGATTTTGGCCGCCCCCGCCGCATTCAACTGGCTGTGCTCATCGACCGCGGGCACCGCGAGCTGCCCATCAAAGCGGATTTCGTCGGCAAGAATGTCCCCACCGCCCACACCGAACGCGTCCGCGTGCGCCTGACGGAAATGGGCAGCGCGGATGAAGTCGTAATCGAGAAATGAACACCAACTGGAATGTTGGGGCGATGGAGTGGTGGAGTGGTGGGCAGCCGATGCCCGTCCTTCCTGCATCACTCCACCACTCCACCACTCCATTCCCCCACTCCCCCCGATGAGCTGGCATCGCAAACATCTGCTCGACATCGAATCCCTCTCCGTTGAGGAAATCACCACCGTGCTCGACACCGCCCGCGCCTTCAAGGCGGTCGGCGAACGCGCCATCAAAAAGGTCCCCGCCTTGCGCGGCAAGACCGTCGTGAACCTCTTTATCGAGCCCTCCACCCGCACGCGCACCAGCTTCGAGCTTTCCGAGCAGCGGCTCTCGGCTGACATCGTCAATTTCAACACCGAGGCATCCTCCCTCAAGAAGGGCGAGACGCTCAAAGACACCGCGCGCAACCTCGAAGCGCTAAACATTGACATCATTGTCATTCGCCACAGCGCTTCCGGCGCTCCCCATTTCCTGGCCCGCGTCCTCCACGCCAGTGTCATCAACGCCGGCGATGGCGCCCACGAGCATCCCACTCAGGCGCTGCTGGATATGTTCACCATCCGGGAGAAGAAAGGCCGCATCAAGGGCCTGAACGTGACCATTCTCGGCGACATCCTTTACAGCCGCGTGGCCCGCTCGGATATCTGGGCGCTCACCAAGCTCGGCGCCAAGGTGACCCTCTGTGGCCCGTCCACCCTGGTACCGCGCGTGTTCGAGCAAATGGGCTGCCGGGTGACCTACGACGTGGAGGAGGCCATCCGCGACGCCGACATCATCAACCTGCTCCGCATCCAGCACGAGCGCCAGCGCAAATCCATGTTTCCCAGCCTCAATGAGTATTCCAGCCTCTTCGGCCTGAACAAAGCCCGGCTGGCCCGCACCAAGCCGGATGCGCTGATCATGCACCCCGGCCCGATCAACCGCGGCGTCGAGATTGACAGCCAGATAGCCGATTGTGGCCGTTCTGTGATCCTGGAGCAGGTGACCAACGGCCTGGCCGTCCGCATGGCCGCGTTGTTCCTCGTGAATGGCGGCAAAGGCCCGCACGAAGTGGCGGCCGGCTGAGGGAATTCAAGGTAAACTGCCCAGGGCTGAGTGCCCCATTTCATCGATTCGCTCACGCATGAGCCCCAACCGCGTAGCGCAGATTTGAATGAAGATTGGGAGGATTTTTCATGCAGCCATGGCAAGGGTAAGTGTCTGCGTGTTGGCGGCTTTGGCGGCGAGCAAAGCGGTAAGGGCCGCGCGTCCCGTCGGCGTGAGCAGATAGCGGTGAGTATGCGGCAGCTTGCGAATCAGACCGTGTGCCCGGAGCAGTCGCAGTTTGCGTCCCACGGTGGCGGAGCGGCGACGGGCGAGGTTTTGATCCCGCGGCTCGCCGGGAAAGAGCAGTCGGCGAATGTCGCGGTTGCGGAACCCGGCGATGGTCCACTCCGCGCGGCTAATGGCGCTCAGGAGGGTGTCGTCCGTGCCGAGCGGATGCAGAGCGCGGTAGCGGCAGCCGTCGTGGGTGATGGGGCGGCACAATGGGCGGGCCAGTTCGCCCAGAGGGGTGCCGACCTGAGTGCTGGCCAGCGCATCGTGGTAGCGTTTATTGGCCGCACGACTGACCTGCGCGCGCCGCGGCAGGTCGGTGACCGTGCGTCGCAAAGGCTGCCAGGAACGGTGATCCTTTGGCGGCGGCACGCACGAGTTGGAGCGCACGCGGGCATCGGCGGGCATGCGCTGCAGGGCTTGGCGCGAGTGGGCGCGCGGAGTGGGGCAGGCCGGGGGCGGTGTCGGTGGGTGAGCCGGCTCGGCGCGGAACACGGTGAAGGCTTCAGGACGATTGAGCGTATTCTCAACGCGCAGCAGGTTGGACCATTTGTCGTAAACTTTTTGGCCGTTAAAGCCGGCCACATGCTTGAGGCAGACGCCCTCGTGACGCGTGACGGCGTCGCTGCGCACATCCCCTTTGAAGGTCCCATGCACCCGGCCGGTTTTGCGGGGAATGGGATGGCCCAGAAAGCGCCTGACGTCCGGGTTGTGGAAGGTGCACAGGCCGTGGAGGACAAAGGCCGGATAGAGGCGAGCCAACTGGCGATCGTCCTTGAAGAGGAGATCGGTGGCGTACTCGCTCTGGGTGACGGTCCAATAGTAGGCCAGATGGGGGAAAGGCTTGAGGATCTGCTCCTGGAGCGGGTGAGCCTGGGCCAGCAGGCCATTGAGCAAGTCCAGCCAATGGGTTTGGTTCTGGGCATCGGCCAGCTTCTGCGCCTGAGCGGGATCAGCCAGTTCGATAAAGCAATTGTCGGCGCGTCGGTAGGCCAGTCCGGCGGCATCCATCTGTTTAGCCAGCCAGAGGCGGCCGTTGAGGCAGACGTCCACACTAAAGGGATACCCGCTTTGCAGGCGGACATGACAGCGGCCAACGACGGGATGCTCATAGTAATGATAGACATGAAGGCCTTTGCGCTGCTCGCGAACGGGTTGGAGCCAGCGGCGTTCACGACGGCCACGCACCGTCATGGCCAGGCAAGGCTCGACGGCCCCCAGCACGGCGATGAGGCCACTTTTGACTCGGTCACGTTGGGCGATTTGCTCAATCAACTGTTCCTTGCTGATCTGGTTGGAGCGCAAGAACTGATAAGGCCGATGCTGTGCCGCCGCCAGGCTTTGGGCCTGTTCCAGAATCCGGTGGGTCAGCGCTTCGGCGTGTTGGGCAAAATCAACCAGGCGGACTTTGGCGGCGCACAGATAGGTGCGCATCCACTGCGGAGAAAAGAGTGGGCGCAGGCTGGCATGGAAGCGCAGACGGTCCCAACCGCCCAAGGCGCAGTTGATCAGGGGGCCGAATTGGTCCATAAAGCTTTTGGGAACGAGGTCTTCGGGCAGAGGTTTTGTTTCCATAAAACCTTTCTACCACATGGAGGCCGCGTTCCCAACTGCCCACCTGAACAAGCGGCCGGTCGCCGACAACTCATACAGCAGATTGAAAATCTGCGCTACGAACCTGGGTCGTCCACTCGCTGCTCGCATTGATACGTTAGGGAATTTCTGAAACACGCAACTCAGCCACCACCCAGGGATTGCTCACCCGAAGACCAATTTGCAGAAGATCACTGAGGCGATGACACCAACGGTGTCGGCAGCCAACCCCGCCGGCAGCGCGTAACGGGTTCTCTTCACGCCCACTGAGCCAAAATAAACGGCCAGCACATAGAACGTCGTCTCGGTGCTGCCGAAGATCGTGCCCCCCATGCGGCTGATCATGCTGTCCGGGCCGTATTGCTTGACCAATTCGGCGAACAGCCCCAGCGTGCCGCTGCCGCTCAAGGGGCGCATTAGCACCATCGGCAGCAGCGGGGGCGGGAAGCCAATGGCCTGCATCGCCGGCGCCAGCGCACTGCTCAATAAGTCAATCCCGCCCGCCGCACGGAACATCCCCATCGCCACCAGGATCGCTACCAGGTAGGGAACAATGCGAATCGCCACGTCAAACCCCTCCTTCGCCCCGTCCACAAACTCCTCATAGACCTTGACGCGCCGCAACGCCGCGTAAAGCGGAAAAGCCGACAGCATGAACGGAATCGCGAGTTTGGATACCGCGTCCACAATGCGAACGAACGTGCTCGAAGTACCGGCTGTTGCAGCCGCGGGCGGCGCAAGCGCCGGCACGAGGCTCCCCAGCGTCTGTCTCAGCGCTTCCGGGAACGCCAACCGGAAGAAGAGGTAGAGAAAGAACACGCCAAACGCGCCCATGATGGCCACGCCCCACCATTCCAACGGCTGGAGGGTGGCGGCCTCTTTGATGACAGCCTTCTCATTAATCCCACTCTTCGCATTGGGTTCCTGCAAATCTACAGTTACCTTCGGGACCGGGTTGGCGACGGGCGGCAGACGGTAGATCGGAAGACGCTGCAAGAATTTGGCCGCAGTCACGGCCGCAATCGCAGCGCAACTAGTTGCCATGATCGACGTGCCCACAATCGCAGTGGGGTTGACGGCCCTATTAGCCGCCAGGATGGCAATGGCCGTCGCCGGGATGAGCTGGATCGAACTGGTATTGATGGCCAGGTAAGTGCACATCGCGTTGGTGGCCGTCCCAGGGCGAGGATTGAGCGTCTCGAGGTCCCGCATGGCGCGGAGGCCAAGCGGGGTAGCGGCATTGCCCAGTCCGAGAATGCTGGCAGCCATATTAAGCAGCATCGAACCCATGGCCGGATGGTCGGCCGGCACATCCGGGAAAAGCCAGACCATCAGGGGCCGCAGGGCGCGCGCCAGCAGTGCCACCAGGCCGGCCCGTTCCGCCAACCGCATTACACCGAGCCACAGCGCCATGATCCCCACCAGCGGCAGCGCGACTTTCATCACGGCGTCCCCGGCATTCTCGAAGCTCTTATCGGCCACCGCCTTGAGGTTGTCAGTGCAGCCGCCGATAATGACGGCCAGCACCATCAACCCAAGCCAGATGTAGTTGAGCATCCCCCGCAGGCTATACGTCCAAGGCAAAAACTCGCGAGCAAAATCCTCTTACCCCGCACCTTTGCGCCTGGACGGGCACTCCCCTCCGTTTAACCGTCAGCAACGGCCAGGCCAGCCGGAGACGCGGCATGGGACAGAGAATCCACGGCCAAGGGCGGTCTCCGGCCTTGCAGCTTTCGAGTTTCAGCTTTCAGGTTTCATCCCTCATCCCTAACCCAGCTTTCTGCTGTCGGCTGTTGGTGACTTCCCCCGGCTATTCTGCAATCTCCATTCTGCATTCTTCATTCGCCTCGCGACCTGACTACCCACAGGCCATCTGGTAGCCAACCGCTAGGCACCCCTCGGCTACCCTGAGACTACCCTCGAATGGCGCGTAGTTAGCACATAACATACTTGAGAGCAGTCATTTGCGTTTCCTGACGCCGGGCACCTTGCGCAAGATGGTTTTCAGGGTCAGCGCCTGCATGCGCTCCAGGAGCTTTTGGGTGCGGCGGTTGTTGCGAATGGTTTGGGCCAGGAGCAGATATTGCGATCGCGAGAGGGCGACGCAGACCGTTTTGCCCTTCAGTTTGCACGTCCACAGATAATAGGGTCCCTTGCGGACCTTGCGTCGGCCCACGCGGCGGAGCAAGGGGCGGCACACCAGCGAGCCTTGGCAGATCCAGGGGCTTTGCGCCAGTTGGGCCTGGAGGCGTTGAGAAGCCGGAGGG
>Ga0181538_10000897_pt1 | contig 35072 bp, 31 predicted proteins | sample PEATcosm2014_Bin_40_FD_119773 | JGI IMG/M metagenome (GOLD analysis project Ga0181538, IMG submission 119773) | Peatland microbial communities from MTU Mesocosm Facility, Houghton, MI, USA - PEATcosm2014_Bin23_30_metaG | ecosystem: Environmental > Terrestrial > Soil > Wetlands > Peat | place... | reverse complement strand
GTCATTCCCAATCCACCTTCCACTCAAAACGCCGCTTGGCCCACTATCCTAGCCAGTCACACTTTATGAAATTTTTCTCATTTTGCTGCGACATCTTTTCTCATTTTGAACTTTCGCCGACAGGGCGTCATTTTATAGGTGCTTTTCGGAAGGGAGGGTGGTAATAATGGGCGCGAAAGACAATTCATGACCTGACTGGAGAAGAAATTATGGAACCCGCCATATATACAATGTGTTTTTTTGTCGGCTTGGTGTTCACGATTTTCAGCGCGTTCTTCAGCCACTTGTTCGGGGGCGGGCATGACATGCATTCGGAAATCGGAACGGGCGGCCATGCGGAGGCCGGGTTCAATGACACCGGGATGCCGGGGTTGTCGCCGTTCAGCCCAACGACGATCTGCTCGTTCATCACGGCGTTCGGGGGATTCGGGATGCTGTTCAGCAGCATAGAAGCCACGCGCAGTTTCTGGGTCAGCATGCCGTTGTCGCTTTTGGGCGGGCTGGTGGTTGCCGGGGCGGTGTTGTGGGTGTTTGGCTATATTTTCCACAAGACGCAAAGCACGAGCGAAGGGCATATCGGGCTGCTGGTGGGCCAGGATGCCACAGTCATCTCGCCCATCCCGCAACAGGGGGTTGGGGAAATCGCCTACGTGCAGGGCGGCTCGCGTTATACCGCTCCCGCGCGCACGGAGTCCGGTTGCGCGGTGGGCAGCGGGCAGACGGTGAGAATCCACCGGATCACCGGCTCCCAGTTTTACGTCACGCCAATTTAAACAACGGCTTCGGCCAAAAATCAAAAACATATGATTATGAATACACTCCTGCTCGCGCAATTCGGCGGTTCCACCCTCGGCACAGGGATCATGGCGGTGGTTGGCATCGTGGTGGTTATTTTCGTCTTTGCCGCAATATGGGCCAGCCGCTATTCCAAGGTCGGCCCGAACGAGGTGCTGATCGTTTCGGGGCGCAAACATCGCTACGCCGATCCGGACGGGTCGGTGCGCGACCGCGGTTTCCGCATCGTCAAGGGCGGCGGCACGTTCGTCATCCCGGTCCTGGAAAAGGTGGACCGGCTGTCGCTGGAGTTGCTCACCATTGATGTCAATACCCCGGAGGTCTATACCAGCAAGGGCGTGCCGGTCAAGGTGGACGGCGTGGCGCAGATTAAAATCAAGGGCGACGACATTTCCATCGCCACCGCCGCCGAGCAGGTCCTGAGCAAGTCCATGGACGAAATCAAGAACGTGGCCACGCAAACCCTGGAAGGGCACTTGCGCGCCATTCTGGGCACGATGACCGTGGAGGACATTTACCAGAACCGCGACGCCTTCGCCTCGAAGGTGCAGGAAGTCGCCGCCGGCGACATGGCGAACATGGGCATGGGCATAGTCAGCTTCACCATCCGCGATATTCGCGACACGCAGGGTTACCTGGATGCCCTGGGCAAGCCGCGCATCGCCCAGGTCAAACGCGACGCCGACATCGCGCAGGCCGAAGCGAGCCGGGACACCATGATCCGGTCCGCGCAAGCGACCCAGGCCGGGCAGGAGGCCAAATTCGTCGCCGACACCAAGATCGCCGAGGCGCAGCGGGATTATCAAAGCAACGTGGCGGTCTATCAGGCCACAGTCAATCAGAAGAAAGCCGAGGCGGACCTGGCCTACGATTTGCAGAAATTCAAGACCAACCAACTGGTCAAGGCCGAGGAAGTCCAGGTCAGCATCGTCGAGAAGCAGAAGCAAATCGAGCTGCAACAACAGGAAATCCAGCGCCGCCAGCGCGAACTGGAAGCCGGCGTGCAAAAACCCGCCGACGCCGAGCGTTACCGCGTGGAAACTCTCGCCGCCGCCACCAAGTTCCAATTGGAAACCGAGGCGGCAGGCGCGGCCACCGCGGCCAAGGCCAAGGGCTTTGCCTCCGCCGACGTCGTCAAGGCGACCGGCTTGGCCGAAGCGGACGCCAACAAGGCGCGCGGTCTGGCCGAGGCGGATGTCATCCAGGCGCAAGGCGCCGCGACGGCCCAGGCGATGAAGCTCAAGGCCGATTCCTTCAAGCAATACAACGAGGCCGCCGTCATCGAAATGATCGTGCGCATCCTGCCCGAAGTGGCGGGCAAAGTGAGCGAGCCGCTGTCCAAGACAGAAAAAATTGTCATCATCAACAGCGGCAGCGGCGCGGGCGGCGGGGCGAGCAAACTGACCGGCGACATCACGCAGATCATCAGCCAGTTGCCGCCGGTGATCGAAAGCCTGACGGGGATCAAGTTTGAGAAACTGCTCGCCCAAGTGCCCGCGTTGAAGAACGCGATGGGCCAGGGCGCGGGCGAAAACAAATAAACTGAAAGGAGAGGCACATGAATTTTGCAGTGCTTGGAATGGGAGCCGGGGAGCTATTGGTTGTGCTGTTCATCCTCCCAATTGTACTATTGACAACCGTGTTCTGGATATGGATGCTCATTTCCGCCATTCAGAACAAGGGCCTGACCGACACGGAGAGGATTTGCTGGGTGCTGGCCATTTTCTTCCTACACGTCCTCGGCGCGTTGCTCTACCTGGTCATTGCCCACGGCAAGCAGCCGCCGCAAAAGGAGGGGGCGTGAGCGGGTTGCTATTGGCGTCCCTTTGACTTAACATTGGCGTATGAAAATGTCCCAGACTTTCCCCTTGGATTCCGGGGTTTCCAGCCGGGAGATCCGCGCGGCCACAGCGCGGCTGGCCCATCCCGCGGACCCATTGGCGGACTGGCGTTTTGAGTTTGAGGAGTGGCGCACGGCCTGCGCGGAATTTCAACAGATGGAAGAGAGCCAGATTATCCGAGACGATCATCCGTCGCCGCTGAAGCTGCGCCAGCACCTCTGTCTGCTATTTCGGCTCATGGCCCAGGGCGAATATCTGGCGCTGTGCCTGGAGCAGAACAGCGCCTTGGATCCGATGGAGCTTTCCAGGCTGATGGATCAAGTGGAAGCCTTTTTGGGCGCCTTGCGCGACTCGTGGCACACCTGGCACGGCGAGGCATTGCCCGCGCATCGCGACGCGCTGGCCAAATTCCTGGCTTGACCGTGCATCAGGCGCTGGAAAAGATTTTTCGGCTGCGCGAGGAGCGCGACCTGGAAATTGACCCGGGGATGAAGGCAGAACTTCACCGCGCGTTTTGCGCGCGTTTGGAGGAATTCATCCGCGAGCATAACTTAAACATGACCCGCGCGGATTTTCTGGCCGCCACGCGGGAGGATTATAAGCACTGGCGGCGCAATCCGCACTGAACATGCGACTCTTCGATGCCATTCTCGATGCCAATCATCGCGCGATTGCCGGTGACAACAGCGCCGGCGTCCGCGTCGCCGATTTTCCCGACGAACTGCCGGTCGTCGCGCTGACCTGCATTGACGCGCGCCTGAACCGCTTCTTCCCCGGCGTCCTCGGCCTGCCGGAAGAGCATTTCATCTGGCTGCGCAACGCCGGGAACATCATCACCAGCCCGTTGAGCAGCACCATGCGCTCCATCGCCCTGGCTTGCGCGATCAAGGGCGGACGCGAAATCGCCATCATCGGCCATACCGACTGCAAAGTGCGGGAGACGACGATCAGCCAGTTGATTGACCGTTTCAAGGCGCTGGGAATTGAGCGGCATCTGCTGCCCGAGAACCTGACCGATTATTTCGGCGTTTTTGCCAGCGAACAGCAAAACGTCATTCGCGGCGTGGATTTCGTGCGGCGCAGCCCGCTGATCGGGCCGAGAATCCCGGTGCATGGGTTGATGGTGGACACGGCCACCGGCAAGCTGGATTGGATCGTCAACGGCTACGAGGTCCTGGACCGGCCGGCCTCGCCGGCGCCGCCGCCCCTGCACATGCCCTCCATAGGCGAGGCGGCGGCGGGACTGGTTTCGCGCGCCAGCGCCGAATTGAGCGGATTAAAAACGGTTGAGGCAAAAATCGGCGAAACGACCAGCCGTGCCAGCCAGTGGATTTCAGAACTAAAAGCGGCTTCCTCTCCTCCTCCCTCCCCGCCGAAAGCGCCTCCTCCTCCGGCGCCGCCTCCGGTGGAACTGCGCCGGCACATCCCCGTCCCCCCGCGCATCGAGCCTCCCCCGAAAGTGGGAAGCCCAAAGCACAGATATTAGACCAAATGCCAAGCGACAGATTGGAACAACACCCATGTTAAAGCGCGCTTCACAGTTTCTCAATCTTATGCTGGATTCTCCGGTTCTCACGGTTGAACCCGGTTACATCGTTGAGGCACGAAGCTCCTATGGGGTGCATGGCGAGAGTGATGACCTGGCTCTATCCGTTGAATGGCGTGACGCCGAAGGATGTTTGTGGGCTGCTGATTTCTTGGAAAAGGCCCTCGCCGACGCAGAATTGCATGGTGCCACTGTTTCACTGCGCGACGTGGAAGGGGCCGATATTGTATTTCGGCGGTATGAATCAGCGAAACATATCGAGTTGCCTCCACTTTGAGGAAAATGATGATGGAACAGGCCATTTTGCCAGGTTGGCTTCTTGCCAAAGAACAAACGTGTGAGCCTTTGATCCCCGAACGTCGGAGGGCCAAGCCGGAACGAGAAGACAACAAGCTCAAGCTGGACGACCGTGCTGCCCACCAATGGTACCGCTTCGTGCTTTCCTTCCCTCCACATCTGGTTCGCGAATATGTTGCCAAGTTCGGTCTGGATTCCCATCATCTGGCACTGGACCCGTTCTGCGGCACCGGAACGACACTGGTTGAATGCCAGAAGCTCGGTATTCCTGCCGTTGGGCTGGAACCAAACCCGGTGGCTTGTTTCGCCAGCCAAACAAAGCTCCAGTGGAATATTGATCCGCGTGAGCTTCTGCGGCATGCTATAAAGGTTGCTGAATTGGCCAATCGGCGGCTGGAACAAGACGGGCTTTTCGATGAGGATGCTTATCGCCTTCTCGAACGTCAGGCTGGGACAACTGCAAAATTAGGAAGGCTGCCGGATGAGGCTTTTGATTTATTATTGACGAACTCAATCAGTCCTATCCCTCTCCACAAGACCCTCGTTCTCCTCGAAGTATTGGCGGAAAATCATGACGAACGTTTCAGCAAGCACGAGCGGCTCGCCCTTGCTACCGCGCTTGTCAACGGAATCAGCAACCTGCAATTCGGCCCTGAAGTGGGCGTTGGCTCCGCCAAGTCCGACGCTCCGGTGGTTTCTCTTTGGCTCAACGGCATCCGGGCAATGGCTCAAGACTTGGAGAACTTGCCAACAAGCACAGCAGCCCAAGCGGTGGTGTACCTGGAGGACGCGCGCGATGGTGCGCCCATGTTGCCTGCCAATTCAGTGGATGCAGTTATCACTTCCCCGCCGTATCCTAACGAAAAGGACTATACCCGCACCACCCGGTTGGAATCGGTGCTGCTGGGATTCATCCAATCGAAGGCCGACTTGCGCGCTCTTAAGAAGCGGCTCGTTCGTTCCAACACGCGCGGCGTTTACAAGGCGGATACGGACGATTTGCTCGTGGCAGGACATCCGCAAATTGAAAGTATCGCCGCTGCAATCGAAAAACGACGCATCGAACTGAATAAGGATTCCGGTTTTGAGCGCCTGTATGCGCGCGTGACCAAGCTCTATTTCGGCGGCATGGCTCGGCATCTCGCCGGGTTGCGCCGCGTCCTCCGTCCCGGAGCGCGACTGGCCTATGTAGTGGGCGATCAAGCCTCCTATCTGCGGGTAATGATTCGAACTGGACAATTGCTGGCCGGCATCGCGGAATCGCTCGGTTACGAGGTTGTCGGCTTGGACTTGTTCCGCACCCGGCTGGCAACGGCAACCAAAGAACAGTTGCGTGAGGAAGTCGTGGTCCTCCGTTGGCCCGGAAGCCAACGCGGCAAGAAGCAAGTGATATGAAACCAAAAAACCGATACTCAGCCATCCTCGAAACGATCTTCACTTCCAAATTCAAGCCCGGAATGAGAAAGGTGGATTTTGCGAGGGCGGAATTTGAAACCGTGGCGAGCGATCTCGGAATCAAATCGCCGAAAAACTTGGGCGATCTGATTTATAGTTTTCGATATCGAATCCCCTTGCCTGATAAGATTCAAGCCCAGGCAGGCAAGGGAGAAATTTGGATCATCCGGCCCAATGGAAGGGGACTCTACCGTCTGGCGTTGGTTGACGATCACCCAATCCAGCCGAATGTGAATCTGGCGACGACTAAAGTTCCTGACGCCACCCCGGGCATTGTCACAAAATACTCTTCTGACGATGAGCAGGCTTTGCTGGCGCGGCTCCGATACAACCGCCTTGTTGATGTATTTACCAGTGTGACCTGTTACTCATTGCAAAACCACTTGCGGACCTTTATTAGAGGCATGGGGCAGGTTGAGACCGACGAGATCTATGTCGGACTGGACAAAAAGGGCGCGCACTACGTTTTCCCAATCCAGGCGAAAGGCGGAAAGGATAATTTGAACGTCGTCCAGATTGAACAGGATTTGGCCGTTTGCGCGCACAATTTTCCAGGTTTGATTTGCCGGCCAATCGCAGCAAGATTCATGGGTGGCGGAATAATCGCCCTTTTCGAATTCGAGCAGGCCGATGACACTGCTAGGATCAGCGCTGAAAAGCACTACAAACTCGTGCCGCCCGAAGAAGTCACGAAAGAAGACTTGGAAAACTATCGGCAGCGAACCGCCGATTGAGCTTATTGAAATCCCTGTCCAATCTATTGTGGCGGCAGTATTTCCCATGACCAAGTAATTTCTCCCATGCCCGATTGCTTGAACATCAACGAGATTTATTTGAGCTTGCAAGGGGAGAGCACGTTTGCGGGGTTGGCTTGCGTTTTTATCAGGCTCACGGCTTGCAATTTGCGGTGCTCTTATTGCGATTCGGCTTATGCTTTCACGGAAGGGCGTGAAATGTCCCTGGACGAAATCACCGCGCGCGTCCGCGAACTCGCGGAGCCATACGAAGCCGCCCAAACCGGCACGTCTTTTTCCCCAATTCACAATTCACAATTCGCAATTCACAATTTGCGCCTTCCTTTAGTCGAATTGACCGGCGGCGAACCGCTTTTGCAGAAGAACTCGCTGCGATTGATGAATTCTCTGTGCGATTTGGGCTACACCGTTCTGCTGGAAACCAGCGGCGCGCTGGACATCGGGCCGGTGGACCCGCGCGTCCGCCGCATCATGGATTTGAAATGCCCCAGCAGCGGCGAAGTCAGGCGCAATCGCTGGCAGAATGTGCCGCTTCTCAAGGCCGCCGACGAAATCAAATTCGTCATCGGCACCGTGGAGGATTACGAATGGGCCAGGGAACAACTGGCCGCCCGCCGGCTCGCCAAAATCTGCCCCGTCCTTTTTTCCTGGGTGTCGCCGCTGCAGCCGCATCAGCAGGACAAGTCGCTGAAGAAAATTCCCGCCGGCCAAACCGCGCTCACCCGGCTTGAACTCGTCGAGAAGATCATTGCCGACGCGCTCCCCGTCCGCTTTCAACTGCAATTGCACAAATACCTATGGCCCCCGGACCAGCGCGGCGTCTGACATGAATCGCACCCAAAAGACCCTCGGCTTGTTGCGCGACTACGAATCGCCCAACATCCTGGCCATCGCACCGGACCTTTCCGCGCCGCCGGTGTGGGAACGGGCGCGCGGCGTCCACGTTTGGGACGCGGCCGGGAAAAAGTATCTCGACTTGACAGCCGCGTTCGGGGTGGCCGCGGCGGGCCACGCCAACCGGCGGGTCGTCGCGGCCGGACGCCGCCAGATGGGCGTTCTCCTGCACGCCATGGGCGACGTTTATCCGCACGCCGGCAAAGCCGCGCTCGCCCGCGAACTCAGCCGCATTACCTTTGAGCGCTGGACCGCGCCCCTAAAAAATTCGCGTCTGACCGGCAAGACCATTTTCACCAATTCCGGTTTTGAAGCGGTGGAAGCCGCGTTGAAAACCGCGCTGCTGGCCACCGGCCGGCCCCGGATACTCGCCTTCACCGGCGCTTATCACGGACTGGGTTACGGCGCGCTCAATGCCACTCATCGCGGCCATTTTCGCGCGCCCTTTGCGGCGCAACTGGCCCGGTTCGGGTCCTTCGCGCCGTTTCCGAAAAACGATTCCGATTTGCCCCGGCTTGAGGGCGTCATCCGCAAATTGCAAGAAGACGCTCCCTTCGGCGCGATCCTGGCCGAGCCGGTTCAGGGCCGTGGCGGCATCAACGTCCCGCCCGCCGGATTTCTGCCGCTGCTGCGCGGCCTCTGCGACCGGTTTGGCGCACTTCTTATACTTGACGAAATTTATACCGGCTTTGGCCGCACGGGAAAATGGTTCGCCTGCGAGCACAGCGCCACCGTGCCGGACATAGTATGCCTGGGCAAGGCCCTCACCGGCGGATTTCCCCTCTCCGCCTGCGTCGGACGCGCCGAAGTGATGGACGCCGCCTGGCCGCGTTCCACCGGCGAAGCCATCCACACCAGCACCTACCTCGGCCATCCCGTCGGTTGCGCGATGGCCCTGGCGCAAATCAAGGAAATCCAAACGCGCCGACTTTGCGAGCGCAGCGCCGCGCTGGGCGCGTTCCTCCTGAAAAAGCTCCGCGCCGCGATTCCTCCAACGCCGCGCCGGTTTGAAATTCGCGGCCTGGGCCTGATGGCCGGCGTGGAACTCCGAGGGCCGGACGGCGCGCCCGCCACCGCCGCGGCGCTGGGCGCCGTGCGCGAAATGTTGCGCGCCGGCTTCATCGTCCTGCCGGAAGGCGAGTCGTCAAATATAATCGGCTTCACCCCGCCCCTGACCATCACCCGGCCCCAGCTCGCCGCCGCCGCGCGCGCCTTCGGGAAAGCCGTGAAAAACCAGCCCGGCCCATGACACTGACCGACATTCGGGAAATACTCTCCGAACGCGATTTGAAATTGTCCAAATCGCTCGGGCAGAATTTTTTGCACGACCAGAATCAGGTCCGCCGCATTGTGGCCGCCGCGGAGGCCGGGCCGGGGGAAAAGATTCTGGAAATCGGCCCCGGCCTCGGCCCGCTGACCGAGGCGCTTCTGCAAAAGGGCTGCGAAGTGCTGGCCATCGAGAAGGACAAGCGCCTCTTCGAGTTCCTGCGACAAAAATTCGCCGGCGCAAGCCGTTTGCAATTGCTCCACGAGGATGCCCTCGACTACCTGAAAAGCCACCGCTCCTGGGCCGGCTGGAAGCTGGTCTCCAACCTGCCTTACTCCGTCGGTTCCTCCATTTTGGTCGAACTGGCCCAGGCGGAAAACCCGCCGGAGCGGATGGCGGCCACGCTGCAAATGGAAGTGGCGGCGCGGATTGCCGCCGGGGCCGGGAGCGCGCGTTACGGAATCCTCGGCCTGCTCCTGCAACTGCGCTATCAATGCGCCGGCTGGTTCAAAATCTCCCCCTCCTGTTTTTTCCCGGAGCCGGACGTTGACAGCGCGTGTGTCACGCTCATCCGGCGGCCTGTTCCCCTGCTGCCGCCGGAATCGCGCGCTCTGTTTGAGAGACTGGTGAAACGCGCTTTTTCGCAGCGTCGGAAAATGATGTTCAAACTGCTCAAACAAGATTGGCCCGATGCCCGCCTGGCCGGCGCCTTCCGGCAACTGGCTCTCTCCCCGCAAATCCGCGCCGAGGCCGTCAGCCTCGATCAATTCGTCCGCCTGGCCGAAATCCTGGCCCGCGCCCAAACTCTTCCGCCGATGCCCGAGGAAATTTTTGACATTGTCAACGGCGACGATGAAGTGATCGGCCGGCTTCCGCGCCGCATCGTCCATCGCGACGGCCACAAACACCGGGCCGTCCACGTCCTGGTCTTCGACAGCCGGGGCCGGATCTTTCTGCAGAAGCGGTCCATGACCAAGGACACGTTTCCCGGCGCGTGGGATTCCTCCGCCTCCGGCCATTTGGAAAGCGGGGAGGACTACGCGGCGTGCGCCGAGCGGGAACTGCGCGAGGAACTGGGCTGGAGCGCCCCGGTCCCTCCGCGGCCGCTGTTCAAAATGGCCGCCTGCGCGCAAACCGGCTGGGAATTTGTTTGGGCGTATCGTTGCGAGGCGGAAGGCCCGTTCACGCTGCACCCCGAAGAAATTGAGCGCGGCGATTGGTTCACGCCGGATGAAGTCAACCATTGGCTGGCCCGAAGTCCGGGTGACTTCGCCCCCTCCTTCGCCCTGATCTGGAAACAATGGGCCGGCGAGAGCGGGGGCAACGCCAGGAACGCGGGCGGGAAGCAGGATTGAGGGGTATCGGGGAGGAAAAAACTCAAAAAAGGGGATTTGGGCATGGCAATTCCCGCAAAAGATTTGACAAGATATGAGAAGCCGCGCCGGAAGCGGACATTATACTCTGGCCACGATGTTCCAGGAAATTAATAATAATGTTGTCAAGTTTTGTCAACACTAACGCATGTCCATGATCGTATGAGCCAAACCACCGAATTCTTGTTGTCGCAGGCGGATATTCCCAAGCAGTGGTACAATCTGCTGGCCGATTTTCCCGAACCGCTTCCGCCGCCGCTGCATCCGGGCACGCGCGAGCCGGTGTCCCTGGAGATGATGACGGCGATCTTCCCCGAGAACCTGGTCCGGCAGGAAATGTGCCCGGACCCGTGGGTGGAAATCCCGGAGCCGGTGCGCGAAATCTACGGGCTGTGGCGGCCGACGCCGCTGTTGCGGGCCGTGCGGCTGGAGCGCGCGCTGAAAACGCCCGCGCACATCTACTACAAATACGAGGGCACCAGTCCCGCGGGCAGCCACAAGGTCAATACTTCGGTTGCTCAGGCCTACTTCAACAAGGTCGCCGGCACCAAGCGGCTGGCGACGGAAACCGGGGCGGGCCAATGGGGCAGCTCGCTCGCGCTGGCCTGCAAGCTCTTCGGGCTGGAGTGCAACGTCTATATGGTCAAGGTCAGCTACCAGCAGAAGCCGTATCGCCGGATGCTCATGCACACCTGGGGCGCCACGGTTCATCCCAGCCCCAGCGACCAGACCAACTTCGGCCGCAAGGTGCTGGCCGAGGACCCGCATTGCCCGGGAAGCCTGGGCATTGCCATCAGCGAAGCCATCGAGGATACGGTGACGCACCCGGACACCAAGTATTCGCTGGGCAGCGTGCTGAACCACGTTTGCCTGCACCAGACGGTGATCGGCCAGGAAGCGATCCGGCAGATGGAAATGGCGGGCGAGGAGCCGGAATCCATCTATGCCTGCGCGGGAGGCGGCAGCAATTTCTCCGGCCTGGCCTTCCCGTTCCTGCAAAAGAAAATCAAGGACAAGAAGAAGTACCGCATCGTGGCCGTGGAGCCCTCCGCCTGCCCGTCGCTGACGAAGGGGGAGTTGCGCTACGATTTCGGCGACACGGCGGGGACGACGCCGCTGCTGATGATGTACACGCTGGGGAACCAGTTCATGCCGCCGCCGATCCACGCGGGCGGCCTGCGTTATCACGGCATGTCGCCGATGGTCAGCCACGCCTTCAAGCTCGGTCTGATCGAAGCGCAGGCGATTCACCAGACCAAGGTGTTCGAGGCCGGCACCCTTTTCGCGCGCACGGAAGGGGTCGTGCCCGCGCCGGAATCGGCCCATGCCATCGCGGCGGTGATCGCCGAGGCGGAGCAGGCGCGCGAGGCGGGAAAGAAGCGGGTGATTCTGTTCAATCTTTCGGGCCACGGGCTGCTCGACCTGAGCGCCTACGAAACCTACCTGCTCGGCAATATCCAGGATGTCTAAAACAAATAACAGTCAACCCTAAACACAAAATCCAATGAAAAATCAGTTCATTCGCAGTCTCATCGCCGTTGCGCTGGCGGCCGTTCCCGGCGCGCTCCAAGCCCAACCCGACGCCCACTACCCTCCCGGCATTGAAGGCATCTTGTGCGCCACGCTCCCGCCGCCCGGCTTTTACTTCCGGGACTACAACATCTTCTATACGGCCGATCAGCTCAACAACGGGGCTGGCGATGCCTATGGATCATTCCATGTGCTCCAGTTTGTCACCGTGCCGCGCGCCATCTGGATCACCGACGCGAAGTTCCTCGGCGGCAACGTCGGCGGGGATGTCGTGATTCCGGTGCAAGTTTACGAAAGCCTGAACTATAAGGTCCCCGTCTTGGGCCACCCCGTCACCTTCAATGGCAGCAGGGCTGGACTTGGCGACGCCTATGTCGAGGGCACGCTTTCGTGGCATCCGGGTCAATTCGACATCGGGGCGGCGGTCGGCATCAATATTCCAACGGGCAATTCAGGTCAACCGCTCCAGGACTATCCGGGAGATGGCTATTGGGGGCCGCAACTGACGCTGGGAGCAACTTATTACTTCGACGCGGCCAAGACGTGGGCGATTTCGGCGCTGAACCGCTATGAGATCAATACCAAGGACCGCGACGAACGCCAATTTGACATCACCCCGGGGCAGGCGTGGACTCTGGAATATGGCCTCAGCAAGACCCTCAAGGATGTCTGCCCGGCCATCAAGAAGATGGAATTGGGTGTGGCGGGTTATTACCAGCAGAGAACCACGGACAGCACCGGAGTCGAACCGTACGCGGCGTTATTTTTCCCATACAGCCGGGTGGCGGCGGCCGGTCCCGAGATCAACGTTGACTTCCCATTTTGCACGACTTCGCTCCGGTATAACTATGAGTTCATGGCGGAAAACCGCGCGCAAGGAAATAACGTGACGCTGACGCTGACAAAGAGATTCTAGTTCCCGTCAATCACGAGATGTTTTCAACGGGCCGCCCGCGCTAAGGCGGCCCGTTGCTTTTGCATGGTGCAGCGTCGAGCCTTCCAAGCAACGCAGCGGGGACAGAAAGCCGCCATTGTTGTTTTTCCACCGCCGGCTGTGGGAGTGGAACCCGAATAGTGCGGCGCTGTGCCGAGTGCCGCTACGCTTTCACAGCAGGTTTGGAAACCTGCGCCGCGCCTGGAAGACAGCCCACCCCAATTTTGTTCATCTAAAACACAAGAAATGGTTAGCCATTCGACGGCTTTCATGTTCTGCTTATCGCATGATAGCTGGCAGTCATTGCGCAAAGCGGGGGCGGGCCTTCCTGCCCGGAAATGCCGCCTCCTGCTCCGTATGGGACAGGCTCATGGCCAGGCTGCGCACCGCAACCCGGGCCGCCGTCGCAACTTATGCGCCGCTGGGTTACGAGGATGAGACCGGATTCCATTTCGGGATGGAACCGCCCTGCCCGCCGGCATCTCACGATCCCTCCGATCCGGCATTTTTGCAAAACCCCCGTCCTCATTAAGTGTAGTGTCCCTGAAATGACCAGACATAACCTTCTAAATTGTGGCAGCGGCGTCCCGCCGCTGTGGCTGGCGGTTGAGCGGACAAACAGCGGCGAGACGCCGCTGCCACTTTTATGTATGACTATTTCAGGGACACTTCACTGGCGCGCTTGAAACAGCCGGTGTAAAACTCTCCCCGACAAAACAGTTGCGCAATCGGCGGCGGTGTGCGACATTTATTTCGTTATTTGGCGAAATATAGATATGCGCGAATTCATGGCCATCACCAAGGCGCTGGCGGACGAACACCGCGTCCGCATGCTCCTGGCGTTGCGGGACGGCGAACTGTGCGTCTGCCGGATCACCGAACTTTTCGGCCTTGCCCCGTCCACCATTTCCAAGCACCTGTCCATCCTCCATCAGGCCGGCTTGGCCGATTCACGCAAGGCCGGCCGCTGGATTTACTATTCCCTGCCAGGCAAAGGGGCTTCAGCGCCTGCGCTCCAGGCGATCCGATGGGCAACCGCGGCGCTCGCCGGGGACCCGCGCACAGCCGAAGACGCCGCGCGCCTCAAGAAGGTGCTGGCAATGGACCCCGTTGAACTATGCAAGCGCCACTCCCGAAATTGAAAATCCTGTTTCTCTGCACCGGAAATTCCTGCCGCAGCCAGATGGCCGAAGGCTGGACGCGCCATTTGAAAAGCGACCGGATCGAGCCTCATTCCGCGGGGATCGAGAAGCACGGACTGAACCCGCACGCCGTCAGAGTCATGGCGGAAGCGGGGGTGGATATTTCGAGGCACTATTCCAAGACGCTTGAGGACATTGGGCCGGCGCATTTTGATGTTGTGGTGACCGTATGCGGCGGCGCCGCCGGGAATTGCCCGGTATTCCCCGGCAAGACGAAGGTTGTGCATGCCGGTTTTGACGACCCGCCCGAACTGACCCAGCACCTCCCCGATGGCGAGGAGAAGCTGGCGGTTTATCGGCGCGTGCGGGACCAAATCCGCGCGTTTGTGGAGTCGCTGCCAGACTCGCTGAAGTCCGAAATCCAGTCAACCAAAGAAAGAAAACATGAAGTCCAGGAATGAAGCGGCATTGGAGAAGTTTATGGCTAGGTACAATTGCGCCCAGTCGGTCTTGTACGCCTACGGTCCCGGCTTGGGACTGGATGCGGAGACCTCGCTCAAGGTGGCCACTGGTTTGGGCGCCGGCATGGGACGCCGGGGCGAGGTCTGCGGAGCGGTCACGGGCGGGATTCTGGCGCTGGGCCTGAAGTACGGGCGCGGCAGCCGTCAGGACCGCTCGGCCACGGAGGAAACCTACCGGAAGACGCTGGACTTGATGGCGCGTTTTGAAAAGCGGCATGGCTCCTGCCTGTGCCGTGTTTTGCTCGAAGGCTGCGACCTTCGAACAGAAGAGGGGCAGCGGCATTTCAAGGAGCAGGACCTTCTCCACAAAACATGCATCGGGTGCGTGCAGAGTGTGGTTGAGATTCTGGCGCAGATAATGGATGCGCCGGAAGCCCCGGCGGGCAGCGCGAACAAATCCCAGGCATGAACGACGCCAGCCAACCGGCCCGGCCGGCTCCCAAACGCCTGGCTTTCTTCGAGCGATACCTGACGGTGTGGGTGCTGGTCTGCATGGTCGTGGGCGTGGCCGTGGGCAAATTGCTGCCGGGCGCGACTTCCCGCCTGAGCCAACTCGAGTTTGGGCAAGGCTCGCAGGTGAACGTGCCCATCGGCGTCCTGCTGTGGCTGATGATTTACCCGATGATGCTCAAGGTGGATTTCAGCGCCATTGGCGGCATCGCCAAGAGGCCCAAGGGACTGATGGTGACTTTGTTCGTGAACTGGCTGGTGAAGCCGTTCAGCATGGCGCTCCTGGCGTGGGTTTTCATGCGGCATGTTTTCTCCGCCTGGATCACGCCCGAACTGGCCGGGGAATACACCGCCGGCCTGATCATTCTCGCCGCCGCGCCTTGCACGGCGATGGTGTTCGTCTGGTCTTATCTCACCGATGGCGATCCCGCTTACACGCTGGTTCAAGTGGCGGTCAACGATCTGATTATGCTGGTGGCGTTTGCGCCCATTGTGATGTTCCTCTGCGGCGTCGCCCATGTGGTTGTCCCGGCGAAAGTGCTCCTCACTTCCGTCGTGGTTTTCATTGTCATCCCGCTGGCGGCCGGCTGGCTCACGCGCGCCGCGCTGCTGAAATCCCGCGGCAGACAATGGTTCGAGGAGAACTTTCTGCCAAAATTCCATCCGGTGATGATCGGCGCCCTATTGCTTACGCTCGTTCTCATCTTCGCTTTCCAGTCCGGCAACCTCACCCGGCGCTGGCTGGCCGTCCTGCTCATTGCCGTGCCGATCATCGTCCAGGTTTATTTCAACTCCGCCCTGGCCTACCTGCTCATGCGCGTCCTTCGTGTTGAACACAACGTCGCCGCGCCTGGCGCGCTGATTGGCGCCAGCAATTTTTTCGAGCTTGCCGTCGCGGTCGCCATCACCTTATTTGGCGCCAACTCCGGCGCGGCGCTGGCCACCGTGGTGGGCGTGCTGGTGGAAGTGCCGGTGATGCTTTCGGTTTGCGCGGCCTGCAACCGGACGCGGCATTGGTTCGCCGCCGCATAGCCGGGACATTTCCCGTCTCCATTCCCCATTCCCCATTCCCAATTCTCCATTCAAAAGTTCTTGGTTCATGGGAAATCAATGTCTATCCTCCGCCTCATGGTTCACGTTGGAATCGGTTACGATGTTCATCCGTTGGTGGCTGGCCGCCCGTTGGTTCTCGGCGGCGTCACCATACCCCATCCCAAGGGGCTTGACGGCCATTCCGACGCCGACGCCCTCATGCACGCCATCTGCGACGCCCTCCTCGGCGCACTGGGCCTGGGCGACATCGGCGCCTTCTTTCCCAACACCGACCTGCGCTGGAAAGGCGCCCCCAGCAAAATCTTTTTGCGCGAAGCCGCCCGCCAAGTCCGGTTCCTCAACGGCACGATCATCAACGTGGACGCCACCATCATTGCCCAACAACCCAAAGTCATGCCCCACGCCGCCGCGATGAAATTGAACATCGCCGACGCCCTCGGCATGAACCCCGGCAAAATTGGCATCAAGGCCACCACCAACGAACACCTCGGCTTCATCGGCCGGGAGGAAGGCATTGCCGCGATGGCCGTGGCCGGCGTGGATTTGCCCCAATAGCACCATGCCAAAAGCCGAAATCAGTTGGAAACGCGAGACCGGCGACGGCGCACTCCTGCAATGTTACGCCCAGCACGCCGGCAAACGCTGGATTTTCCACCATCGCAACAAACGCTACGACGCCTGGCAAACCGTGGAAAATCCCCCGGTGGAAGACTGGCTCGCGCTGCTCGATGCCGTCCGCCGCCGCATCAACCGCCGCCTGCTCCCGCCCGAGGTGGAAGACCGCCTCCTCAAGACCATCGCCGAACAATTCCCCGGAACCGATACGGAGAAAGTTGAATTGTGAAGTGAAAACAACCCCCGCGCCCCCGAAGAACCCAACGGAGTGTTGGAGTGATGGAGTGTTGGGTTCTCCCATCACCCCATCACTCCCTCACTCCATCACTCCATTCCCCGCCGCAATTCCCACGATCCTCGTCGCCCCCAGCACGGAACGCGAAGGCGCCGAGTTTGCCGACCGCTCCCTCAGTTTGTCCAACCGCTACACCGACGCCGTGATGGCCGCCGGCGGATTGCCCGTCATTTTGCCCGCCACAACCCGCCCCAAAATGATCGCGGAGGCCGTGCGCCGCTGCGACGGCGTTCTATTGACAGGCGGGGACGACATTGATCCCAAGTGTTATGCGCCCGCGCTGCCCGCGGCCCTTGCCAAAACCAGCGTCGCGCACGACGCGGAACGGGACGCCTGGGAAAAGCTCCTCATCCGGGAAGTTTTCCTGCAGCGCAAGCCCCTGTTGGCGATTTGCCGCGGCCTGCAAATGTTGAACGTGGCCCTGGGTGGCACGCTGTTGGTGGACATCCCCAGCCAGGTCCCCAACGCGCTCAATCACAATCAAATGGCGCGAAAGAGCGAACCGGTGCATATTATCAGCATTGCCGCGGGCACGTTGCTGGCCAAAATGGCGGGCGGGACGGAGTTGGGGGTCAACAGCACCCACCACCAGGCGGCCGGCCGGGTGGCGGAGCCGTTGCGGATTGCGGCGCAAAGCGCCGACGGAGTGATTGAAGCGCTGGAGTTGAAAGACCCCGGACCGATGCCGTTTTTGTTGGCGGTGCAATTTCACCCGGAGCGTATGCTTGACCGGAGCGCGTTGTTTCTGCGATTATTCCGCCGCTTCGTTCGCGCAGCGCGCGCCGGAGCAAAATAACATTATGATACCAAAAGTCATGGTGGTGGACGATACCGAGGGCATTCGGGATTTGTTGAGCGCCATTCTCGAAAGGGAAGGCTACGAAACGATCCTCAAAGCCAGCGCCGCGGAATTGATCGCGGCCTTCACTCAAACCCAGCCGGACATCATTTTGCTCGACCTCGTCCTGCCCGACGGCGACGGCCTGGAACTGCTGCCGCAAATCAAAAAACAATGGCCCGACACCGAGGTCATCGTCCTCACCGGCCACGCCACTTTCGACGCGGCGGTGGAAGCGACCAAGCGCGGCGCCTACCATTTCCAAAACAAACCCTTCGACACCAAGACCCTGCTCCTTTCCGTCGAGCGCGCGATGGAACACAAGCGCCTCAACGAAGAGGCCCGTTCCCTCCGCACCGCCCTGGCCACCATGAGCGGCGGCGCCGCCCCCATCTTCCAAAGCCCCGCCATGAAAACCGTCGTGCGCGACCTGGAAAAAGTGGCTCCGAGCGACGTCGCCATTCTCATAACTGGCGAAAGCGGCACCGGCAAGGAAGTGATAGCCGACCTGATCCACGCCTTAAGCCCCCGCCGCAAAGGGCCGCTCATCAAGATCAATTGCGCCGCCCTGCCGCGCGAACTCATCGAAAGCGAATTGTTCGGCTCGGTCAAGGGCGCCTTCACCGGCGCGAACGCCGATCGCGAAGGCCTTTTCAAGCAGGCCCAAGGCGGCACCCTCCTCCTGGACGAAATTTCCGAAATGCCCGTGGACACCCAGAGCAAGCTCCTCCGCGTCTTGCAGGAAAAGGAAGTCCGGCCCGTCGGCGGGCGCACCAGTTACAAAAGCGATTGCCGCGTCATCGCCGCCACCAACCGCGAAATCGCCGAGGCCATCAAACTGGGCAAATTGCGCGAGGATTTATACTATCGCATCTGCGCCATCTCCATTCATCTTCCCCCGTTGCGCGAGCGGCGCGAGGACATCCTTCCCCTCGCCAACGCCTTCCTCAAGCGGTACGGCTCCCAGGCCGGACGCGAGATGACCGGCTTCAGCCCGGAGGCCGCCGACGCCCTGCGCGCCTTCGACTGGCCGGGCAACGTCCGCCAGTTGCAGAACGAAATCCAGCGCGCCGTCCTCATGGGCGACCGCAGCGTGGTGGACACGCGCGACCTCGCCATCACCGCCGTCATGAGCCAAAAGGACAACCCCGATCTGACCCTGATGGAAGCCATGGAACGCAACGCCATCATCCAGATGCTCAAGGAGACCGGCGGCAACAAACTCGAGACCGCCAAGCGGCTGGGCATCGGCCGCCAGACCCTCTACAACAAAATCAAAATCTACGGCATCGAGCAATAGCCCTTGCCTGGGTAGCACAGGCGACCCGCCTGTCCCGGCCGGCGACTCGCCGACCGGAACCGGTCAATTACAAACGGCGCTGCCGAGCCGCCCCATTTTTGGCCTTCCCGTCGCGGGGAGCACATGCGCCCTCGCATGTAATGGCCGGCGCCCCCGCCGGCCAAGTCTTTGAATCCCGCACTTTTGCACCTTTGCCATTGACGCGCCAAAATGCGGCTCCCTGAGGAGCGCGGGCGTCCCGCCCGCCGAACGCTCACATGATTGCGACCCCGGATATTTCACGCTTTCGGGTTCGGAGCGCCGATTTTGAATTCGCTTTCAGCGTCATTGCGATCCCAGAGCAGAATGCAAGTCGGCGCTCCAGACTGCAGGCATTTCGTGCGGGGTACGAAATATGCGGATTAGCGAAGGCGGAAGCTCCGCAAAGCAGAGCGGCGGAAGGACTTTTCCCACTTCGCTATTTTCATTGTCCAGCTTGACAAAAATTAGAAACTATGATTGAATAATCAGCGTGAGACACGAAGATAGAGGGAAGGGGGGCATCCGGGAGGAGGCGGACGGCTGGATTGCGGATTGCCCCGAAAAGGCGCAGATGGCTCAAAATGGAAGCCACCTGTCTCCGGATCTCTCGCTGCTCTGCCGGGCGAGAGGGAAGAATTTGCGCTGCAATCCGCAATCCGCAATTGGCCCTTCCCGGCCCGTTTTGGCAATATATGAATGATTTTCGGCAATTTCTGTCCACCTTTGGCGATTGACTCAATCCGCCCTTTTGTTAAAGTGCGCCCCGGATTTAACTCAAAATCGAGTATGCCTACTACAACTAAAACACAAAAATACGTTTATTTATTCGGTAACAAACAAGCGGACGGCGACGGCTCCATGAAGCCCCTCCTCGGCGGCAAAGGCGCAAACCTCGCGGAAATGACCCGCATCGGCCTGCCCGTACCCCCCGGCTTCACCATCACCACGGAGTGCTGCACTTACTTTTACGCCCACAAAAAAACCTATCCAAAGGAACTCTGGGCGCAGGTCAAGGCCGGCATCGCCAACACGGAAAAAATCCTCGGCAAGAAATTTGGCGACCTCGTAAAGCCCCTCCTCGTCTCCGTCCGTTCCGGCGCGCGCGAGTCCATGCCCGGCATGATGGACACCATCCTGAACCTCGGCCTCAACGACCAAACCGTCGCCGCCCTGGAAAAAGCCAGCAACAACCCCCGCTTCGCCTGGGATTGCTACCGCCGCTTCATCCAGATGTACGGCGACGTCGTCATGGGCGTGCAAAAGAAACCAGGCGAGGACCACGAGCCTTTTGAAATGATCATTGAAGGCTTGAAAGCCGAGCTTTTCCCCGGCCAGCAACACGTCGAAGACACCAAGATTGACGCCAAGGGCCTCCAGACCCTGGTCAAGCGCTTCAAGGCGCTGGTCAAGGAACGCACCGGCCAGGACTTCCCCACCGATCCCTGGGTCCAGCTCGAAGGCGCCATCGGCGCTGTCTTTGGCTCCTGGATGAACGACCGCGCCATTGTCTATCGCGCCAAATATAATATCCCCACCGAATGGGGAACCGCCGTCAGCGTCCAGTCCATGGTCTACGGCAATACCGGCGAGAGATCCGGCTCCGGCGTCGCCTTTACCCGCGATCCCGCTTCCGGCGAGAAAGTTTTCTACGGCGAATTCCTCATGAACGCCCAGGGCGAAGACGTCGTTGCCGGCGTCCGCACTCCCAAGCCGGTTGCCGAACTGGACAAAGTTCTGCCCGAAGCCGCCAAGGAACTGGCCCAGGTCCGCAAGACCCTGGAAAGCCATTTCCGCGACGTGCAGGATTTTGAGTTCACCATCGAAGACGGCAAACTGTTCATGCTCCAGACCCGCAACGGCAAACGCACCGGCCTGGCCGCCGTCCGTTTCGCCGTCGAAATGGAAAAGGAAAAACTGATCACCTGGGAAGAAGCCGTCCAGCGCGTTCCCGCCGGGCAATTGGACCAGGTGCTCGCCCCCGTCTTTGACCGCGCGGCGATCAAGTCGGCCAAAGTCATTGCGCGGGGCCTGCCCGCCGGACCGGGCGCCGCTTCCGGCCGCGTTTATTTCAACGCCGAGCGCGCGGTGGAAGCCGCCCACGCCGGCCAGAAGGTGCTCCTTGTCCGCGTCGAGACCTCGCCGGAGGATTTGCGCGGGATGATCGCCGCCGAAGGCATCCTCACCGCGCGCGGCGGCGTCAGTTCCCACGCCGCGCTGGTCGCCCGCCAGATGGGCAAGGTGTGCGTCTGCGGCGCGAGCGCCTTGCAGGTGGACTACGCGAAGCGAACCCTCACCGTGGCCGGGCAGACCTTCAAGGAAGGCGATTACCTCTCCATTGACGGCACCGCCGGCGAAGTCTATGCCGGCGAAGTCAAGACCGCGCCGTCGGAAATCGTCCAGGTGCTCATCGCCAAGACGCTGGACCTGAAGGAAAGCCGGACGTGCCAGAACTTCCTTCAATTGATGAAGTGGTGCGCCAAGGCCACCCGGATGTCCGTCCGCACCAACGCCGATTCCCCCGAACAGGCCGCCAACGCCGTCGCGTTCGGCGCCGCCGGCATCGGCCTTTGCCGCACGGAGCACATGTTCTTCGGAGGAAATCGTATTGACGCCATGCGCGAGATGATCCTCGCCGACAACTTGGAGGACCGCAAGAAGGCCCTCGCCAAGCTGATGCCTTATCAGCGCGACGATTTCGCCGGCATCTTCCGCGAACTCAAGGGGTTGCCCGCCACCATCCGCACCCTCGACCCGCCTCTCCACGAATTCCTGCCCCACGAGGAGGCCGCGCAAAAGGACCTCGCTTCCAAGATGGGCGTCCCGGTGGAGAAGATTCAGCGGCGTGTCAAGGAGTTGCACGAATTCAACCCGATGCTCGGCTTGCGCGGCTGCCGCCTGGGCATCGTTTATCCCGAAATCACCGAGATGCAAGTCCGCGCCATCATCGAAGCTGCCGCCCAGGTGCAAAAGGAAGGCATCCCCGTCAAGCCGGAGATCATGATCGTGCTGGTCGGGTTCCCCAAGGAGTTGCTAAACCAGTTGGAAGTCGTCAAGCGCGTCGCCCAGCAGGTCATGGAAGAGCAAAAGACCAAAGTCAAATACATGGTCGGCACCATGATCGAAATCCCCCGCGGCGCCCTTGTGGCGGATGAAATCGCCAAGGACGCCGAGTTCTTCAGCTTCGGCACCAACGACCTCACCCAGACCTGCCTCGGCATGAGCCGCGACGATTCCGGCAGCTTCATCGGCAAGTATCAGGAACTGGAAATCTTCAAGCAGAACCCGTTTGCCGCCATTGACCAAACCGGCGTCGGCCAGCTCATGCAGATCGCCGTCGAACGGGGCCGCAAGACCCGGCCCGACATCAAGCTCGGCATTTGCGGCGAGCATGGCGGCGAGCCGTCCAGCGTCAAATTCTGTCACCGCATCGGATTGGCCTACGTCAGTTGTTCGCCATTCCGCGTGCCCATCGCCCGCCTGGCCGCCGCCCAGGCCGCCATCGAAGAAAAGAAAGCCGGCGCCAAAAAATAAGTCTCTGTTCTGTAGCGGCGGTCTGTGACCGCCGGAAGAGAAGAAAGTCGGCGCCGAAATTAGGCGCCGGGAAACAAAACTCCACGCATGGCAACCGCAGTGGCCAGGCTGACCATTGCCGCGCGCCTTGTTCGCAAGGCGCGCCCGCTGTTTTGTTGCCTGCTGTGGCAGGCGGCGGCGGCGCACGCGGGGGATTTGTCCCTGACCAATCTCATTGGCCAGGGCGATCTTCTCAGCCAAAAGCACGAGACCCAGGCCGCCGTGGAGTGCTATCTCCAGGCGGAGAAATTGGCCCCCGCCAACGCCGAAATCCAAATCAAACTCGCCGCCGCCTATTGCGACTTGATGCACCAGGCCAAGTCCAAGGCGGAGCAAAAGCCCCTGGCCGAGCAAGCCCTGGCGTGCGGGCAGCGCGCGGCGGCGGACGATCCCCAAAGCGCCCAGGCCCATGTCTGCGTCGCCGTCTGCTACGCCAAAAATTTCCCCTGGCTGGATAATCAAACCAAGATCAACTACTCGCGCCAGATCAAGGCCGAGGCGGAAAAGGCCGTCGCGCTGGACCCGAAATACGATCTCTCTTACCACATGCTCGGCCGCTGGAATTGCGAAGTGGCCAACATGAATCTTTTTCTCGTCGGCCTGGTGAAACTGGTTTATGGCGGCCTGCCGTCCGCCAGCAACGAAATGGCCATCCAGAATTTCAAGAAGGCAATCGAACTGGCCCCGACCCGCATCATTCATCACCTCCAACTGGCGCATGTGTACGACATCACCCGCCAAAAGAAGCTGATGACCGACGAACTCAAAGCCTGCGCGACCTTCACGCCGTTCGACTTGGACGACGCCGACGCCCAGCAAATCGCCGCCAAAGTCCTGGCCACCGGCAAATGGCCGGCGGAGTTCTAACCCGGAAATTTCATGCCCCGCACGAAATGCCTGCAATCTGGAGCGCCGACTTGCAGTCGGCTTTGCGCGCGCTATGACGCTGAAAGCCGATTCAAAATCGGCGCTCCGAACCTGCAAGTGTGAAATATCCTGACAAGCCCCGGCTCATGCCTTGAGCAATTCCACGTTCTTCCAAGAATGTCTTTCACTGTCATAAATCAATTCCACCCCAAAACCTCCTCAAGGCAAACGGTTCTTCATCTGAGGAACCCGCAAACCATCCTTCGCCCAACGCTTGCCACTGTCGGCATAAATGCGATACTGTTCCCGCAACACCGGTCGCGCGAGTGGTGGAATGGCAGACACGCCAGACTTAGGATCTGGTCCCGCAAGGGGTGGAGGTTCGAGTCCTCTCTCGCGCACCACTCCCCCCTTCCATTCAATCTCAGCAGTTGGCCGGCGCTGTGCGCCGATGTCGAGCCAATGGCTCGACGCTGCACCAAATCACACTCCCCAACAAATTTCTCAAAATTGGCCAAAGGAATTGCTGCCGCCGTTCGTCTCATTGTGTAGAATGGCGCATACGGCCGCGACGAACGACGAATCGAAGCTGATTGAATTGAGCCTTTCCGGCGACCCGGAGGCTTACGCCGCGCTGGTGCGCTCTCATCAAAAGATGATCCGCGCAATCACATTTCGGATGACCGGCTCGCCCGACGACGCCGAGGAACTGGCCCAGGACGCCTTTGTGCGCGCCTACCGCCATCTGGCATCCTTCAACGGCCATTCCAAATTCTCCACCTGGCTTTGCAAGATCGCCATCAACTTGAGTTTGGACTGGCGCCGGCGCGAAAACCGCCGCGACAACCTCCACTCCCAATGGGCGGCCGAGACCGCTTCCGAAAACAACCCCGGCGCCGGATTTCCCGACGAGCTTTCCCGCCGCGTGCAGGCCGCGCTCGACCGCCTGCCGGCAAAACAACGCGCCGCCATTGTCCTGACCATTTACGAAAACCAGAGCCACGCCGAAGCCGCGAAGACCCTGGGCTGCGCCGAAACCGCCGTTTCGTGGCGCGTTTTCGCCGCGCGCCGAAGACTCAAACGCCTGTTGAAAGACCTGCCCCATGAATAAGAACGAACTCGATTCCATCCTCAAAAAAGCGCGCCTGCCGGAAATCGCCGAAGACTCCCTGGAGATGTTCCCGCGCCGGGTTGTCGCCCGTCTCAACCGCAATGATCCGCCGCCCCGCGCCGCGCGAAGCTTCCTTCCGCGCCTGGCGTGGATTGCCGTGCTTGCTGCCTGCGCCGCCATCGCCTTTGCCATCGGCCAGTGGCGCGGGCGAATGGAAACGTCCGCAATCCCGGCAACCGACACCCTGGCCAGCGCAAAACTCATTCACGAAATGATGGCCATGTTTCCGAACCAAATCCGCGCCATCGTGCAGGACGACAGCGGTTTGAAACTGGTTTTGTCCGACACCGGCGACGTGCCCGCCTCGCCGCCCCTTTACGTCCGTATCTGCGACGGCCAACACTGCTCGTCCTTCGTGACTTTCAGCGGCCAGGAAATCCAGGTTGACGGTCAAACAATAACCGTGCTTTCCGACCGGCGCGGCGGCATCATCCTGGCCGGCACCCAATTCGTCTGGTCGAGCACGGAGCGGTCTCCCGCAGCCGGCCATCTCAAAATCGAGGCCAAGAATCTCGCTTTCGTGGCGATGTGAACAAATGAAAAGAATACAATTAGCTTTCGCACTGATAACTTTCGCGTTGCGGCTCACGGCACAGACCAATGACACGGCCCGGCTGGCCCTCGTTCCCGTGTCGGGCGATGCGGCTCCCGTGTCGGACCTGTTGACCGCCAGCCTCTCCGGCAATCCAAGAGTCCATTTGCTGGAGCGAAACGAAATTGAGCGGGTTTATCGCGAACAGAGCTTGTCGGCAGCTAACAAGGACTTTGTCAAACTCGGCCAAATTCTCGGCGCGGACGGTTTGCTCTTGCTGGAAACTGCCAAGGAGGGAACAAATCAGTCCTTGAACGTCCGTTTGGTTGCGGTGAAACCGGGCGTCGTGCTGACAGCGGAGAAATTTTCATGGCCGGTAAAAGACCTCGTAGGTTGGTCGGAGGAGTTTGCGAAACACCTTGACATGTTTCTTCCCAAGCTGACCGTGCTGGAAAAGGACGCGGTTCCCGTTTCTATCGTCAACCTGCGCTTTGCCATTCAGTTGAGTGAGGCCAGGGAAACGGAGCGGCAGGTGAAACTGCTGACCATTCAGCGGTTGAGTGAGGATCGCCAACTGTTCGTTTTGGAACGGCAGCAAATGCAATTGTTGGGCCAGGAAAAGGAGTTGAAATCGGATGACTCGCCATTTTGGAACGGCAGCTACCTGCTGGAAGGCATTCTGGATCAAAACGGTTATTCCAAGGAGACCATCACCCTGAATGCGCGGCTGTCCCCGCCGAAGGGCGGCTCGCCGATACAATTTGAGATCCGGAGTTCCCGGACAAACCTCCCCGAACTCGTCCACCAGTTGGCAGTGAAGGTGGAAGAGACACTCAAAATCCAATCGAAAGTCAGCGAATGGAACGCCGCAGATGAGGCCCAACAGTACTTTGTCGAGGCGAAATGGGCGTGGCGCTGGGGCCTCATTTCCGAGGCGCACATGGCGGCAGACTCGGCATGGGCGCTGGGGAAACACGATCTTGACTGCGCCTTGGTGCGGGTGAGATCCTGCTTGTCTGAAGTGCCTGTCGTCATAGGGATATATGATGGTCTTGACGGCATACCACTCAATTCGACGGACATTGACCGTTCAGCCCGCGCATTGGAGGAATATCAAGATTTCAGCGGGAGTTTGCTCCAAAACGAACCGAAACCGCTTTCGCCGGGAACGCGCACAAATAATCCAGCCAACGCGGAATGGTATAAATTGGGAATGGACGACTTGGTGGCGGCGTCAAAAATCTTGCAGGCTTTCTATTTTCATCCCGAATCGCAATTGCCGGTGGCAGATGAGCTGGCAAATTTGCGGGCAGAGGCGCGCCGGGTGTCTGAGATGATTTCAAAAAGCAGCGCGGGGAATGACAATTTCTTTATTGGCGACATGTCGTTCGGCTCTGACCAACTTGCCGGAAGGTTGACAAAAGGGGAGAACATTCTCACTTGCAAGGTAAAGTGGGGAAGTCTCTGGCAGGAAACGCCGGAGGATTGCGTTGCGCTCTATCGTGAAGCCATGGCCAGCCCGGTGTTTTGCAGCATGCACCGCATTTTCTGGGATCACCGGGTGCAGGTGCCAACTGAGGGGCCGCGAATCGGACCCTTCATACCCGCTTTCGAGCCGCCGCGGCTGGTGGCTTGGCATGGGCAGGATCGCCCGCGCATCCCGCTGGTTTGGAGCGAATTTCTCAGGGAGTTGGATGATTCGACAAATGTCCTTTTGCGGTTGGAGGCCAAGGCCGTTAAATTTGCGGATGCCGATAACGATACGACGCTCGGAGAGACCTTTACTAATTTTCTCGATGCCTTTCTGGACAACCGATTGGCGCTCCTGACCAATAAAGTTGACATGCTGAACTTGAGTTCGAAAAGGGACAACCTGGGATGGGGTGTGGACGGCCTGGTTGCGACCAAAGTGGGCCAGGAAGCCGGGGCGGTCGGCCTAAGAAAAACATTAGCCGCCCGTTGGCGCACTGAATATCTACCCAAGACCACCGAGCAGAAACTCCAAATTGAAAAGCAGTTTTTAATGGACAACAAACCCTATGACGAGTTTAAAATAATGTTTGACAATTTTGCGTTCGAGCATTTCTCACAAGCCCAGGCGTCGGAACTTATGCCGCTTCTCGGCGCATACAGGACCAATCTGTTTGGCCCCAGCGGCGTGGAACCCACTGTATCAGTGAGATTCTCGGACCAAGTGCTGACTAATGGTGTCAAGCGTGTGCCCTATTCCATCGGCTGGGTGGGGATGGCGCAGGAAAGAGTGAGCCATATTATCAATTCGCCCCCGCCGGATCCCTGGCCCCCAGAGCCGGATAGCCCAGTCCTGGCTCCCAGTCAAATTAATTGGGCATCCAGCAATATATTCGGTAGTGGTCCCAAGCCCTCTGCGAAGCTTCCGCAAAATGCCACCAACGTCCTGGTTGTCACCAAACTCATTGGGTTTCCTGCCGGCTTCGGCAATATCGTTTCACTCATCACCGCCCATCACTGGTTGGAAGGAAGGCTCTTGTTGGATTTCATGGGCGGCATCGCTGTCCTTGATCCCGAGACAGAACATTGGAATGTGATCCTTGATCGGAATTCCGGGAAACAGTATTACCATTGCAGCGCGCTTTGGCGCGGCGATTTGTACCAAGGCAGCGGCGGCCAAATCAAGAAGTATAATTCTACAACCAAAAAATGGGAGGCCCTGGAGATTTCGGACGGCGGCAATTACGAGCTGTTTGTCGTCAATGAACATCTCTACGCCGCAAACGGGGTCGCCGTTTTTGAGATCATTGATGGGGGCAAAGGCACACGCCTCATGGCCAGCGCGCGCCGCCAGCCGCCCGCGTCGGTGTTGGACACTGTGGACCTCGGCACACCCTCATTGTTTGGCGGACCGGGACATTCGCTCCGGATCGCCGTCCAAAATAGAGTTTTCACCTGGGCGGGCAATGATTGGCGCGAGGATTTAGCCTTGCTGCCACAACCCTCCGTGATGGATATTTGTGAGGATGCCGTCCTTTTTCGAGGAGGCTCTGGTAATGTATCCGGGAGTGTTTATCGGCTTGCATCCGAAACCAATGCGGCGGAATTTTGCCTGGGAGCAAATATCGCGCCCACGGGCAATCTCGGTCCTGGTCGTCGAGTCGCGAATGTGGGGCCACATGTTCAACCGATGTGGAACTGGCCTGTGGACTTGCCTGTGAGCTTCCAGTCAGTCACGTCTCACCAGTCAGATTTGTATACTTTAGTGAGTCATTCCGAATTTGGACAAATCGTTTTCAATGGCCAAGTTGTTCCGCAGAAGCAGGTTGCTGACGAGGACGAATACAATGCCAGGTTGTTCTGTTTTTCCCCCGGCCTCCCTGTTGCGCAAAAATTCTTCTTGAAATTTGGTGCTTCCGAAGATGGCCCGCGTCGCGCCGGCAGTAATCCAAATTCCAGTCAAAGCTTGCCTCCAATGCCAGTCACATGGATGCTTTTTTGCAGCAACAGCGTGTTATTCGGCTTCGAAAGGCCCTTCAATGAGACACCGGCTTTAACAGGTCGCGGCGGCGGCGTTTCCCAGGCGGGTGTCTGGGTCATGCCGGTTGCTCAACTGGAAGCGGCCCTCGCTCCGCAAAAGCAAGCGCAACTCGCCCAAAAGGCCCAGGCGGAACAGACGCGGCAAATTCTCCTGGCGAAATATGACCACAACCACAACGGCGTCCTTGACCCGGCGGAAAAAGAAGAGGCACTCGACGACCCCGCTTTCATTGAATCCGAACTGGACGTGATTGACGCCAATCACAACGGCTGGTTAGATGCCGATGAACTCGCCTACTTCGACGCCAACACAAACAAGATTGTTGACTCGAAAGAACAGGCCGGCATCAACCTCGCACAACATCTCTTGGCAGAGCGAATGTTCAAGAGATTTGATGCGAACGGCGATGGATTTCTTGATCAGACGGAATTTAATGATTTGGTGCATTCGGGTATGCAGGACTATGCCTGGTTCCTGGGCGGCCAGCCGTTTCAGACGGCGGATGAAAACCACGATGGCCGCATTGATCAAACAGAATTGGAAACATTCATCAAACAAGTAACGCTTAGAAGCCTTGCTCCTTTGGGCAGAGCGCCGGGTGCGGCTCCTTCAGTCGCTACCGGAGGAGGACAGTCTCAACGCCCAGACCCCCAAAAGGCGTTCAAGGAGGCGGTGGAATTCTATTGGCAGCATCCGGGCAGTCGCGGCATTGCCCCGCCATCAAATCGGGGCACTCCGCCGAGCCGGATTGGCTCGGCCACTGGCATGACAAACGGGAGGACGCCATGAACAAAATTAACATTTTTATCAAAGGTTTCGCCTTTTTGAATCGTCTCATTATACAGAAATGAAAATTGCATACATAAAAATCCTGTTGGCGGCGGCCTGTTGCGCGGCGGGCGCGGCCCGGGCGCAAATCGAGCTGATCACCAACGCCACGCCGCAATGCGTCTTCTTTGGCGACGCAAGGAGCATTGCCGCAACCTTTCACAATCCGGGCGGACAGGATTATGGGCAGGATGTCCGCATGGCGGTTTCGCAGGCCAGTTCCGCAACGGCCATTCCATTGGGCGAACGGCCGTGGAAATTCCTCCGCGTGCTGCCGGGGCAAACCGTCCTGGAATCGGCGCGATTGGATTTTCCCCCCGTGAAAGCGGAGACGAAATTTATCGTCCAGTGGGTCGAAAACTCCAATCACATCATCGGCAAGACGGAGGTGCTGGTTTATCCGACTAATTTGCTCAAGGAGTTGAACCAGATGATGGATGAAAACGAGGATAATCTCGGCGTGCTGGATCCCCAAAACCGGATCAAGCCGGCCTTGAAACAGTCCGCGATCCATTTTGTGGATTTGGCGGACACCGGGATGGATGCCTTCCACGGAAGACTGGCGCTGGTGGGGCCGTGCGGTCCCGATGACCCGGAATGGCGCGGGTTGACGGATCGGGTCGCCAAGGTGGCCCAAAAAGGAACACCGGTGCTTTGGATTCAATCCCCGCCCCCGAAGCGGGACAAAATCTGGCCCTCCTTTTTTATCGTCCCGGAAAACACCAATGCCGTTGTGATGATTCATCCCGAACTCGTGTCCGATTTGCCCGGCAATCCGCAGTCGCAGCTTAACCTGGTCTTTTTTTGCAGGCTGGCGCTCAATCCGCGTCCGCCGGCACTGCCTGAAATGTCTCCGAACCCATAAACCACAAACAAAATATGAAACATAAATTCACACTAACACTTGCCACCCTGTTGCTCGCCGGCGGAATTGCCCGCGCGCTGGCGGGGGACATTCTCACCGTCGCCGTTTTCGATTTTGAATCGAAGGACGAAGCGGTGCGCGACCTCGGACCAAAAGTCTCCGCCCTGGTCAACGCGAATCTTTCCGCAGACCCGCAGATCATCACTGTGGAGCGCGCGGAATTGGATAAGGTCCTCGGCGAATTGGAGCTTGGCCAGTCCGGCACGGTCAGCGGCGAGAGCGCGGCCAAGGTCGGCAATTTGACCGGCGCGAAAGTCCTCGTCACCGGGCGCGTCATGAAGATTGACAACGAGGTGACCCTTGTCGCCAAGATCATCGGCACGGAAACCAGCCGGGTCTATGGCGAGATCGCCACCGGCAAGCCCGGCGCGAACATCACCGATTTGTCGTCTGAACTCGCAAAGAAAATCGCCGCCGACGTGACGCAAAAAGGCGACACGCTGGTCGCCAAAGTCGAAACGCATGGAGACCGCGTTGCAAAAATCAAGGAGAAGCTCTACGGCAGCAAGCTCCCTTCCGTTTCCGTGAAAATTCCCGAAATCCATTTCGGCCAGCCTGTCATTGATCCGGCGGCGCAGACCGAACTGGGGCTGATCCTGCAACAGTGCGGCTTCACGCTCGTGGACGACAATTCCTCCACCAAGGCGGACATCGAAATCACCGGCCAGGCGTTCAGCGAATTGGGGCTGCGCAAAGGCAATCTGGTGAGCTGCCGCGCGCGGATCGAAATCAAGGCGCGCAACCGGATGACCGGAGACCTCATCGCCGTGGATCGCCAAACCAGCGTCGCCGTGGACATTGCCGAACTCATCGCCGCCAAAAACGCCCTGCAAGACGGCGCCGGCGACCTGGCCGAGCGCCTCCTCCCCAAGCTGGTCCAGAAGTAAGTTGCCATTGCGCTGTAGCGGCGGTCTGTGACCGCCGCAAATTTTCCAGGAACCGCTGCCATTGCGAACTGGAAATGGCATCGGATGGCTGGCTTCAACATACAAATCGGCGTGCATCATATCCAACTAATGAGAACTTCACTTCGCGCGGCTGTGCTGTTGCTGGCCGCGTTTTCTTCCGTGGGGGCGATTGGCAAGACCAACGCCGCGACGCGCGTTGCGCTGGTGGGCGGCGAGACCAATGCCAGCCTCGACAACGTGCTTGACACGACAACGGCGCTCCTCAGCAAGGACGCCGGTTTGGAACTGCTTGACCGCGCCGAAGTGGGCCGCGTGTTGCGCGAGCACGAACTCTCGCTGGCCGGACTGGAGGGCGCGGAGCACGCCGTCAAGGCGGGACAATTGCTGCAAGCCGATTTGTTCGCGGTGCTCGAAGGCGCCTTGACCAATGAAGTTGGCGGCGCCATGTCCCTGGGCCTGGTTGTCTTCGACGCGAAAACCGGCGCGCGCTACGCCGACTCGGCGCTGCCGGCATCCAACACCGTATCCGCCGCGTCGGCCACTGCGGAGGCCGTTCGCGCGGCGGTGGAGAAATCCCGCCGGAGTCCGGCGGACTTGCACACGGTGGGCCTGCTGCTGGTGCGCAACGCGGATTTGCCGCGCCAATTCGACGGCCTGTGCGACGCGGTGGGGCTGTTGCTGGAACGCGAATTGACCGCCTCGCCGGGAATCGCCGTCCTTGAGCGCCGTCGGCTGGAACAGGTAACACAGGAGCGCAGCGTGGCCCCGGACGCGGAGGGAAACCGTTTGTTAAGCTCCTTGCGGATGATCGAACTGGACATCAGCCGCGACGGTGACGGCCTGCGCGGAACGCTTGCGCTTGCCGGTGCGGATGGGACGCGATCCGACCCCATCACCGTCAGCGTTCCGACCAACAACGCCGCGTTACTGGCTCATCTTCTGGCCGGCGAAACGGAACGATTTCTGAAAGCTCCCACGGACGCTCCCCTGCCCAACCGCGCCGCCGAGGCCGCGCGATTCCATAGTGAGTGCCTGCAGTTACGGGTGCAGCGCGATTACAGAGCCGCTGTGCGCACACTTGACGCAGCCCTGGCGCTGGACCCGGAACAAACGAAATGGCAGGAGGAAATGGCTCAAGTGCTGCCCTCCGCCGCTATCGAGTCTTCGGGAGACTTGGCAACGTGCATGGCGTTGGCTCAACGAGGCGCTGACCTAATGCTGGATCTTGCCCGCAAGGCGGCGCAGGACTTCAAACCGGGCGAGCCGATTCCCCAAGTGCTGAAGGACGCTAATCTTTACTCCTTGGACTCTTTGCGGCAAACAGTGGCCGCCATAACAAAATCAAACACGGCCGGCACTGCCGAACTCGCCGCCCTGGCGGGCAAGGTGCGCGCGCTTCGGATGGACATCATGGAACCGTTCCTGACAAAACAATCGGTGGACAAGACTTCGTTTGCAATCTACAACCAAATGACACGGCACTGGATTAGTCCCTCCGGTTTGACTGAAGACGCCCGTCAGGATGACCTGCTGGTGGTTCGCCATTGGATTGAGTTGTCGCACCGGATAAATCCGCCGGATGGCAGCGGGATTTACACCCCGCTCGACAGCTCGTTCACGGGTTTTTTCTGGCATTATCGGGGGAAAGAAACCGAAGATTTCAGGCGGAGCTTGGAACAGGACCAGGACCCGGTCATCCGCATCTACGCGCGCGCCGGCCGCTTGACTGCCAGCATGACACCGGGCAACCACCCGCCCGGTGAGAGACTGGCTGTCGAACGCGAGTTCCGTCTCTACGCGCAGGACTTGCTGGTGCATGGCGAAGCGGCTAAACCAGGCCCCTATCGCAACCATGTCTGGAACGCCATCGAAACCGGCCTTGTGCTCTCCCACAACGAGCCTGACTGCTGGAAGGAGTGTCTGGAGTCGTGCCGGTTCGCTCTTGACCGGGAGGATATCCGGCCGAATACGTTCTACGATACCATCTTTGTGCTTCATAACGGTCCCCAAAAGAAGCCTGCTGAGGAATTGGAAGTGGTCAACGGCGCCCTCAAACTCATCCTCGACAAACCCGAATCCTATCCCGGCACCAATGTCACCTTTCGCGGGCGGGACCTTGTCATCAATTATCTGCGGACAAAGAGCGGCCAACTGTCCGCTGAGTTGGCCGGCGTCAATACCAACGCGCCGGCGCCCTCGCCGTGGAAACAGAAGGACTGCCTGCTGGATCTGGTCAAACCGATTGACGGCCTGGCCTGGCTCTTCAAGCCAATCGTTCAGGACGGACAGGTCTTTGCCCTCGCTCTCGGCATCCATGAATGGGGTCTGCCTGAAGACAGCCTGCAATTGGTCCGAGTCCCGCTCACTGGCGGTCCCCCGTCTTTCCTTGGCCGGGCAAAGATCACACAATTCGAATGGCCCGACCGCAACCGTATCTGGCTCAGCGATCCAGCGTCCCCGCTGAAGGGACACGCGGCTCATCTCGATGTTGGACGCGCCGCCTGTTTCGGAGACGGCTGTTACATTGCGGCGACATGTTCGGGCATCTATATTTTCCCAACGAATGGCGGCCCCGTTCTGCATCTGGGCGCGACCAACGGTCTGCCCGCCGAGGACACCCATGCCGTTGCCTGCCTGGACGGCAAACTCTACTTCGACGCGGGCGATGCCGGACGCGAAGGTTGTCTTGCCTCCTACGAATTTGCCACACACAAGATCAGCATCCTCGCTTCCAGCCGCCGCAGCGAGCACCTCACCCCGTTTGATGATCAGCCGCCATTCGCCGCCGAGTGCATCGTGGCGGATGCCGTCCGCCACCGGCTTGTGATGACCATCAGTTCCGGCATCATACCCAGCCGCACAGGGGCGGGAATATCCTCTTGCATGGGCATCTGGGCCTATTCGCCTTCGACCGCCGAATACAAGCGGCTGGCGCCGTTGCGCCTTATCGCCTCAGACACATCCGCATCCAGATATATGATGTCCACGTCGTGGGCCTTCTCGACTTGGGCCGGACTGGCGGACTCGAGCACCCTGGTCGTCAGGAATGTCTACTGGCTGGCCATGTTTGACCTGGGCAACGACCGCCTCCTGTCAGTTGCTTCTCAATTGACGGTGCCAGTTGCTTCTCAATTGTCGGACGAAGTGAAGACCCCCATCGCCCTTTGGAAAAGGCCAACGAACAATCCAGACACATTCTTCCTCGTCAACGGTCCGTTCTTTCTTCGCGACGGCTGGTTCTACTCCGCGTGGCCATTCGATCGGATGAGGCTGGCCGACGGCGCGACGGAACAATTCCCGCCTCTGCGAACCGATTACCCAATCGAACTTCGTGAGTCCTTGCAACTCCTCCCCGACGGCAAACACGTCCTGGCCGCCGACCAGTTCAGCCTCTGGCTGCTGGAACTGAACCCGGCGCCGGCGCGCGCCCCGGTTGCGAGCGTCAATAATAATTCAGCTTCCGCCAAACCATAAAGTCCCGCCTTCTCTTTTGCGCCTTGGATTGGATATTCCCTGCCAATGTCCAACCCCAGTGGGTAGCACAGGCGACCCGCCTGTGCCGGTCGGCGACTCGCCGAACGGAACCGGGCGTGGTGAATCGAAGGCTTGAGGCGGTGCTTTTCCAAGAGTCGCATCCGACTTTCCGCCGGGCCAGTGGCCCGCCGTGACGGGCGAGTCGCCCGTGCCACCCCTGGAATAGGCCGCGCTAAAAATGGTGTCGGGGGCAGAACAAAATGAGAGAGAATTGTCGCAGCAAAAGGAGAATAATTGTCGCAGCAAAAGGATTTTTCTTCCAGGACGCGCCTTTTGCTGTCGCCTTGGCTTGGTTGTCTCTGTT
>Ga0181538_10000896_pt1 | contig 35084 bp, 21 predicted proteins | sample PEATcosm2014_Bin_40_FD_119773 | JGI IMG/M metagenome (GOLD analysis project Ga0181538, IMG submission 119773) | Peatland microbial communities from MTU Mesocosm Facility, Houghton, MI, USA - PEATcosm2014_Bin23_30_metaG | ecosystem: Environmental > Terrestrial > Soil > Wetlands > Peat | place... | reverse complement strand
GGACGAGCAGCCTGGCGTGCGCGTGTTCGGCAATTTAAAATCCGACCGCTGGGAGTACAACGCCGCTTATTTTCAAATGCTCGAGAAAAATACGAACAGCGACTTGAATTCCTTCGGCCTGCGCCACCAGCAAGTGCTGGTCGGAAATTTCTACATGCAGGATTTCATCCGCCCGGGTTACACCACGGAATTCAGCATTCACTACAATAAAGACGACGCGAGCCTGCACTACGACGACAACGGTTTTCTCGTGCGTCCGGCGGATATCGGGTCGGAGCGGATGCACGACGTCCGCGCGGTGTATCTGGGCTGGGCGGGGAGCGGGCATTTCGGCTGGCTGAACGTGAATCACGCGTTTTATCAAGCGGTGGGTCGCGACGATTTCAATCCCATCGCCGGGCGCAGCGTCACCATCAACGCGCAAATGGCCGCGCTCGAGCTCTCCGTGGATCGCGATTGGATGCGCTTTCGCGTGTCGAGTTTTTACGCTTCGGGCGACGCGAATCCCCGCGATGGGCGCGCGCGCGGCTTCGACACGATTGTGGATGACCCGAATTTCGCCGGCGGAATGTTCAGCCTGTGGCAGCGTGAGGGAATTCGCCTGACGGGTTCGGGTGTGCTGCTGACTTCGCCGGACAGTTTGCTGCCGAGCATGCGGTCGAGCAAATTCGAGGGGCAGGCCAATTTTGTGAATCCCGGGATTTTCATTGCGAATGGCGGAGCGGATTTCAATCTCACGCCGAAGCTCAAAGGGGTGGTGAATTTCAATTTCCTGCAATTTGAGGATACCGAGCCGCTGCAATTGGTCTTGTTTCAATCGCCGATCGCCCGCACGATTGGCGAGGATTTCGACGTGGGCGTCGTGTATCGCCCGCCGTTGACGGAAAATATCACGCTGACCGGCGGGGCGTCGGCGCTCGATCCTGGGCAAGGTTTTCGCGACATCTATACGGGCCATATGCTTTTCTCGCTGTTTGGGAATGTTCGTGTTCAATTCTGATCGTAAAAATTGTGCAGCGCGGGCGCGCGCGCGTCGCGCGTTTCCCGCGGCGGCGCTACTGGCCGCTTTCGCACTGTCGGTGGCCGGTGCGCGTCTAGCCTCTTCCGCGCCGCGGCAATCCGAAGGCGGCGCGCCATCGCTGCTGCTGCAACAAAGCGAAGCCGACGTCGCGCGCAAGAATGCGGGCTGCATCGCGTGTCACACCAGCACCGACGAGCCGACCATGCATGCGACGGGCACGGTGCGGCTAGCGTGCACGGACTGCCACGGCGGCAATGCGGACGTGCAACCGCCGGCCGGTGCGGCGCTGGGCTCGGCGGAATACAACGACGACAAGCACCGCGCGCACGTCGCGCCGCGCGATGCGTCGCTCGCGGATCTCTCCGCGAATCCCGTGCGCGCCTACACGGCGTGGCTTAAGGAGAGTGCCGAGTACGTGCGCTTCGTCAATCCGGGCGATCTGCGCGTGGCGCCGGAAACGTGCGGCCAGGTTGGATGCCACGCCTCCGTCGTGCGCAATGTTTCGACGAGCATGATGGCCGTCGGCGGAATTTTGTGGGGCACGGCGCTCTACAACAACGGCGGCTATCCCTACAAGGACACGCGCTTCGGAGAAAGCTATGCGCGCGACGGCTTGCCGCAGACCGTACACACGATTCCCGCGCCTACGCCGGACGAGACGCGACGAAAAGGAATCCTGCCCGAAGTGACGCCGCTCGAGCGATGGGAGATTTCGCAGCCCGGGAACGTCCTGCGCGTGTTTGAACGCGGCGGCGAAAAAAAAGGCGAAGTCGGGCAGCCGTCACTCGAAGAGGAGCCGGGTAAGCCGGACGACAAGCTCAGCACGCGCGGGTTCGGCACGCAGTTGCGCACTGATCCCGTTTTTCTCGGGCTGCAAAAAACTCGCCTGCTCGATCCGCTGCTTTCGCTGCCGGGCACGAACGATCAGCCGGGCGACTATCGCGCGAGCGGTTGCACGGCGTGTCACGTGGTGTACGCGAACGATCGCTCGACGGAGCATTCCGCGCAGTACGCGCGCTTTGGCAATCTCGGATTCACCGCTACGGATGATCCGACGATCCTGCACAATGAATCGGGCCATCCGATTCGCCACGTCTTCACGCGCTCGATTCCGTCGAGCCAGTGCATGACGTGCCACATTCATCCCGGCACGAACATGGTGGCGACCTATTTCGGCTACACCTGGTGGGACAACGAGTCCGACGGCGCGGCGATGTATCCGCCGGAGCAGCGCCATCCGAGCGAAGACGAACGCTACGATGTCTCGCAGCGCAATCCGGAGGGCGCGGCGGTGCGCGGGATGTGGTCCGATGTGAGTTTTCTTTCGCGCACGGGAAGCGCGGAATTCAACGCCAAATTGAAGCAGACGCAGTTCGCCGATTTCCACGGGCATGGGTGGTTGTACCGCGCCGTGTATGCGCGCGATCGCAACGGCAATTTGCTCGACGCGAATGGCGGGATCGTGCCGTTCGGCGACCCCGATAAGTTCGGCAAGGCCGTGCATCTCGAGGACATTCACCTCGAAAAAGGAATGCAGTGCGTGGACTGCCATTTCGAGCAGGACGCGCACGGCTCGGGAAAATTGTTCGGCGAGCCGCGCGCCGCGATCGAGCTCGATTGCGTGGATTGCCACGGCACGATCGAAAAGCACGCGACGCTGCTTACTTCAGGGCCCGCCGCCCCGCCGGGCGGTACGCATCTCGAAGGATTGCGGACGCCATGGGGCCAGCGCCGATTCGAGTGGCGCGACAGGCGGCTCTACCAGCGTTCGATGATGGACCCGCACCAGGAATGGGAAATCGTGCAGACGCTCGATTCGATCACGCCGGGCAATCCGCATTACAACGAGAAATCGCGGCTCGCGAAAACGCTGCGCGTGGACGGCAAGACTTGGGGCGACGTGCCGTCCGATCCGGCAATGCTTGCGCATGCGAACAGCCGCATCGCGTGTTACACGTGTCACACCGCGTGGACGCCAAATTGTTTCGGCTGCCATTTGCAGATGACGGCGAACCAGCGTCGTCCGATGCTGCACAACGAAGGTCTGCTGACGCGCAATTGGACCTCGTACAACTTTCAGGTGCTGCGCGACGACGGCTACATGCTCGGCGTGGACGGCACCGTGACGGGGCATCGCATCGCTCCGGCGCGCTCGTCGTGCGCGGTGCTGGTGAGTTCGCAGAATGCGAATCGCGAATGGCTCTACTACACGCAGCAGACGATTTCCGCCGAAGGCTTCAGCGGCGAAGCGTTTTCGACGTTCGTGCCGCACACCGTGCGCGCACGGGAGACGAAGGGCTGCACCGATTGCCACGTTTCCGCCGAGCGCGACAACAACGCGTGGATGGCGATGCTGCTGCTCCAAGGCACGAACTTCGTCAACTACATGGGCCGCTACGTTTACGTCGCGGACGGCGCGAAAGGTTTCCAGGCCGTCGTCACCGCGGAGCACGACGAGCCCGAAGCCGTCTTCGGCAGCGATTTGCAGCGCCTGGCGTATCCCGACGATTACAAAGAGCACGCCGCGCGCGCGGGCCGTCTGACGACGGCCTTGCGCCACGCGGGCAACGTGCTCGACGTGCAGCAGCGCGGCGAATATTTGTACGCCGCGATGGGCCGCGACGGCTTCCGCATCTTCGACGTCGCGAACATCGACAACAAAGGTTTCTCCGAGCGCATGACGACGGCGCCGGTGTCGCCGATCGGGCAGCGCCTCTATGTGAAGACGAAGTACGCGACGGCCATCGCCACGCCGACGACGCTGGGCGTGGATCCGCTGCGCTCGCATCAGCCTGAGAACGAAGAGCAGAAAATTCACTTGATGTACGGATTTCTCTACGTGACCGACCGCGAAGAGGGCCTCGTCGTCATCGGCAATCCCGATCTAAAATCGAAAAGCCCGGGCGTCGGCACGCTGCTCAACGGAAATCCCGAAGACAATTTCATCGGCCGCGCCGCAACATTCAATCCCAATGGAATTTTGCATGGCGCGCGGCGCATCACGGTCGCCGGAACGTTTGCTTACATCCTGTGTGACCGCGGCCTCGTCGTCGTGGACCTCGACAATCCGCTGCAGCCCCGCGTCACGGCTGAAATCGGCGCGCCCATTCTGGATGCGCCGCAGGGCATCGCCGTGCAATTCCGCTACGCCTTCGTCGTGGACAAGCAAGGCTTAAAAGTTTTCGACGTCACCGATTTGGCGCATCCGCAGGTGGTGCCCGGCGCAACACTGCCGCTGGCAGGTGCGCGCAACGTCACCGTCTCGCGCACGGTCGCCTATGTCCCGGCAGGCAGCAACGGAATTTATCTCGTGGACGTGACGCAGCCTGAGCAGCCGCGGCTCGATCAGACGTTCACCGCCAACGGTGCGATTAACGACGCCCGCGACGTGAAGATCGGCGCGGTTGCGGGAAGTGTATTCGCCTACGTCGCCGATGGCGCAAACGGCCTGCGCATCCTGCAAGTTCTTTCGCCGGAGGATTCGCCGAACTCCTACGGTTTTTCTCCGCGCCTCACGCCCAAACTCATCGCCACGTATCGCACCGCCGGACCCGCGCTGGCAGTCTCACGCGGGATCGACCGCGATCGCGCCGCCGACGAGAGCGGCAATCAACTAGCCGTCTTTGGCCGCCGCGGCGCACGACCGCTCAACCACGATGAAGCGGCGCGTCTCTATCTGCACGACGGCCAGCTTTACACGGTCACAGACGCGCCGCCTAGCCCGGCGCGAGATTTCAATTCGTCCTCGTCGTTTCTAGGTGCGTGGCTCGATCGCCTGCGCGCATTCCTGCGATAATTTGCGCTAAGGCTACGCCGTTCGTTCGCACTGCTCAAGTCGCCCAGAGATTTTTGTCGCAGAGTCACTCTTGACTGTGCCCCTCTCTCCGCCCCACCTCCCCACAATGGCTACGTGGTGGCGATCGGCCCCCCCTTCCTGACCACTGCTGAGTCGTCGGGGGGTTCCATCTGCATTTACCAAGCCGGCGGAAGACCGAAGTCTTGACAGCACGACGCCTTCGGATGTAATTGCCTGGGCGGGGGAATCTGTGCCCACAAATCCGACGCGACGCGTATTCTTGGGTCTCATTGGGGCTTCGCCGCTCATTTGTGCTGTCTGGACAGTGCGGCTGCAGACTGGGCCTCGAAGGTCGTTTGATAATGTCAGTTATCTTGGACAAAGCTCTGTCCGTACCTTGTGTCCAGACTGCGCTGGCTTCGGCGCAACATCTTGCTCGGCTTGCGACGGAAGTGGGTTGTGGTCAGAGGCCAGCGAGTCCGTAGGTCTGTACGAACGCGAGTCGGCGAGGAAGAAAGGCCATTGCGCATGGTGCAATGAATGGGGTGAGGCAAAATGCGCCCTCTGTGATGGAACAGGCATGATCCTCACGTCTGAGCCCTTGCTCTGATATAGGTCGTATAGGAGGCGAACATGATTTTGGGACAACTGCCAATAGAGCCAGATATCCTCGCCAGTAGCCTCGTTCGCGAAATGGCCATGGCAAAGGAGACTGAATGGACTAGGATTCTCAAAGAGACCCTTCTAAGAATGGGTAAGAAACTGCATCATGAAGTGAACCCCGACCGCAAGAATGGGGAGCCATCTCAATTCCTACTTGACCTTGTCTGGTGGAGAAACAAGCGCGACATGGACATCGTTCTTGCCGTCGAATCAGAGTTCGGCCCGAACAACGAGGTGTTGCAAGATTTTGGAAAGCTTCTGGTTGTTAAAGCACCCTTAAAACTCATGGTCTTCAAGAAACAGACAAAAGACACAGTGAGGCACATTGAAGAGAATTACATGCAGAAGTATGGCCAGCACATTAAAGGGGAGTGCTATCTCCTGCTTGAGTTTGACAAACGCAACAAAGTGACTTACTCACACTCCTACCAAGCTCGTTCGAGCGGCAGATTGGACAGTGTCAGCTTTGAAATGCACCCCCTACGCTGGTCCAGCGGAGATGGAGTGGACTAACGTCGGCGCCGGCCGAGGGGCGGGGCGAGTTTTGGGCAGCGCGAACTGTGGCCGATTGGCGACGTGTCTAACCCTCGCATTTCTCGGCCGTGGATGAGCCCCTGAGGGGCGTAGGTGGAGTTGAAATGTACCTTGTGAGCGACGCGCGACATACTATCCTCGCACGGATTTGAAACTTCTTTTCGGCAACCTGTCAGGAGCTGATTTCGAGCGTGGTCTTGATGCCGACGCCGCGCTCGTTGAACCACTGGCGGTGCTGTTCCCACGGCAAATGATTCGTGATCATTTTTTCGAGCGCGCCGGGGCAGCGGCGGTCAATCTTCACGAAATCTTTCGCGCCCAGTTGAAAGTGGGCCGGACTCGCGCTGACGCTGCCGAAGACGACGTTGTTGCGCAGCACTATGTCCTGATTGATCTGATCGGTGGGAACGGGCTGCGTCTTGTAGCCGCCGGTGACGCTCAGCAGGCAGAGAATGCCGGTGGGCGGGAGGATCTGCATCGCGGCGAAGACCACCGTGGAACTTCCGGTCGCTTCGATAATTAAATCGAGCGGGCCGGTGAGCTTAGTCAATTCGTTGAGCGGCGTCTTCTCGACGCAAACGTATTCCGCCATCAGTTTTTTCGCCAACTGCGCGCGGGCGTCGGTTTCCGGCTCGCGTCCGGCGACGATCGTGCGCAGGCCGCGCACGCCGAGCACGGCGGCGGCGAGCAGACCGACCGGCCCAGCGCCCAGGATCGCCGCGGTCTTCGGTTTCCATTGCATCCGCTGCTGAATGCGAAACGCCTGATCGATTCCTTTTTCCACGACGGAGAGCGGCTCGAGCAGCACGCCGATCTTCTGCACCGAGGGCGGAATCTTGATCATGTATCGCGGATCCTCGACGTAGTATTGCGCCATATAACCGTGGCGGCGCATGATGCCGCGCTCGGTGTATTCGCCGGACGTGCAGAAATCCTGATCGCCATGCTTGCAGTTGCGGCAGATCTTGCACGGCCGACGCACCGTGGAGACCACGAAATCCCCGCGCTTCCAGCCGCGCACTTTCTTGCCGACTTCTTCGACCACGCCGAAATTTTCGTGGCCCAGAATCAGATAGCTCGATCCTTCGGGCGGCTTGCCGTAAAGACCTTGATTGATTTCGCCGTCGGTGCCGCATAGGCCGACGCGGATCACGCGGACGCGCACCTGCTCGGGCCGAAGCACGGGATCCGGAACGTCGCGCATGTGAATGGAATCGCGTTCGCCGGGCTGAACGACAATGGCCTTCATGAGTCCCTCGATCAGAGCGGAATGAGCGCGTAGGGCCGCGCCGGAAGCGAGACTAGTTTACGCGATTTCGGCTGTTTAGAAGGATGTTGAAAACTCTTCGAGGTGTCATTCCGAGGAGCGGAGCGACGAGGAATCTCTCTTCCGATTGTCCTGTGAGAAGAGAGATTCCTCGCTTCGCTCGGAATGACTCCAAATAGTGTCGCTCATCACTTAGTTAGTTCAAAGGCCGTCGGCGGGAGTTTCGGTGCGATTGAGAGTCATGCTCTGCAGAAGATCAGGTAGCGCGAACTGGCCGGGCGCGAATTTGCGCTGGCCGGGATCGTGATAGGTGTGGCACTCGAAGCAGCGCGATTCCGCCGCTTGCGTTCCCGTGTTGTGGCAGGCGCGGCAGGTGGCGATCCCGGGCAGGAGGATGTCCGCAGTTTGCTGGCTGGTGCGCGTCGCCACATGGCAACTCTCGCAGGAGACCAGGCGATGCTGCGAGTGATCGAACTTCGCGTCAGGCATGTAACGCGTCGTGAAGTTCGAAGGCGCAATGGCAGGCAGCGGCGCGGGATTGTTCGGCGCGGAAGCCGCTTCCGGGCTGAAATTTAGCGTGTGGCATTGTTTGCAGGTCTTGCGCCAGAGGAGATCTTCGGCTTGGGCTGTGTGCTCGGCGACCCACTGCGTTGGCGTCAACACGCGGTAATCGGCTGGGACGGGCTTCTCCGGCAGATCGCGACCGGGATTGCGCAACTCGCGCAATTCCGAAGGGTGCGCTGCGATGTAGGCCTGAAATTTCGCGACCACGAAGGTGTGAATTTTCTGCGGCGTGTCGTGAGGAACTTGTTCGCTGAATCGCTTGTCAAACGTGAGCAAGTGGCAGCCGGAGCAGGTTTGCGCGTAGGTCGCAGGCGCCATATAGGCGGCGGGCGAAGCTTGCGTGAACGAGGGAGGCCTGCCTGCGGATTCATTTGACGCCGCGGGTGCGATCGCCGCGGATGCGATGCCCGAGCCGAATCGCCACGGCTGTGCGTCTGCTGCTGGGCGATGGCAATCGGCGCACACGAGTTGGACGCGCCCGTTTGGTCCGGTGAGGTTCGGCTGAAGATGCAGGTAGTGATTCACTTTGATTGTGCCGCGCTCGGGCTGCCCGGAGCGCAACACGGCGAATTCCGGATGATCGCCGTTGAAGCTGCGAATGTGCGTGAAGTAGTGCGCGGGCCCGTCACGCGTCTCAAGATTCGCGTGGCACTGCGTGCAACTTTCTTCGCTGACTTCGGCGAGGCGAATCGCGCCGCGATGATCGGCGTGGCACGAACCGCACGATGGCGTGAACGTTTGCGAAGCGTGATGGATGGCGCCGTCGTGACAGGCGAGGCACGCGGAGTCGCTGGTCTTCTCGGTGAAGAGTCCGGCGCGCATTACGTGGCACGCGCTGCATTTGTTCGCGAAGACCGCATGCGCGCGGGACAATTGTCCCGCCGAATAGACGCGCGGATCGCCGCGCAGCCCGTGCCAGCCCAGCCACACCATCGCCGCAACCGGAGCCGTAACCGAAAGCCAGAACCGCCAGCGGCGAAACGGCCGCGGTTTCTGAAAATAATTCAGGTCAATCCGCTGCGCGAGCTTTTTGGTTGTGCGTGTTCGTGGCACGGATTGGAATCTCTTTCGCTCTAATATCGCAGCGCGATCGCCGCGTGCACCGCGCCCAAGAGCAGCAGCGCGAGCGACAGCGGGATGTGCACCAGCAGCCAGCCGTGCAGCCAGCGGTGCAAACGCGCCTGGCGCGCGAGTTGACGATGCTCCTCGCAAATGTCTTCGAGATCGTCCACCGTGTCGTGCAGTTCGGGCGGCAACAGCCGCTTGAGTTGCGCGAAGGAACGCTCGGCGAGCGAGGCGTCGGCAAGCGGCCCGCGCCGCGCGGCAGAATTTTCGAGATACGGCCGCAGCTCCTCCGCAAAAAATCTCTGCAGCGGCGCGGCCTGCTCTTCCACTGCAATCGTCACGCCCTCTTCGTCCTCGGCGGTGCGCGCGCCGGCGCCCTCGACGAGTTCCGCCGCTTCCTGGCGAAGCTGCGCGTTCACGTGTTCCATCTCCTCGTAAATTGTTTCGAGTGGCGCTTCGCGCGTCATCACCGTTGGCAAATAATGCTGCAAGATCGCTCCGAAGAGGCCGCTTACGACAACGATCACCAGCAGCCACATCAGCACCGCGGTCAGTGGGCCGCCGCTATGAAATCCCGCGTGAAATAAAATCAGCGGCAGGCTGAGCAAGCCGAGCCACAAGTGGCCGCGCATCCACATTTGCGCGCGCCCCACGCGCCACACGGGCACTTTCTTGCGCGCGCCGAGCAGTCCCGCGAAAATCATGAACGCGAACCCCAAGATGCCGAACGCGAGGCCCATCGCCGTCCCGCCCATCGAGCCGGCCGATGCAGGCACGCGATATATCGCATACAGCACCGCCGAAACGCCGAGAATCACCGCCGACGCGACCAGCCAGGCGCGATGTGTGCTGTCAATGCGCACGGGCGATTACTCCGCCTCTTTGCGCGCCGCGGAAATTCCCAGCAGCGGCGCAAAAAATTCGCGCGGCTCGACGCGGTGCGCCGCGTCGTGCGGGCAGGCGTAAACGCAACTTGGTTCGGCTTGCGAAGTGCACAAATCGCAGGACGTCGCTTTCTTTCGCACCATCGCCTTTTTGCGGCCGGGTGCGTCGGGATCGTCCGCTTGCACGGTGAATGGGTGCAGGTTGATGTTGCCGTAGGGGCAATTCTGCGCGCATAGGCCGCAGCCGATGCACCAATCCTCGATGATCACTTCGAGCGAATTGCGCCGGCGAATCGAGCCGACCGGGCAGCCCACCATGCACAGCGGATCGCGGCACTGCCGGCAGGAAGTCGCGACTAGATATTTGTCGAAGCGCAGGCCTTCGCGCACGAGGCGCGTCACTCCATCGTGCGCGTCGGCGCAGGCGCGCACGCACTGATCGCAGCGCGTGCAGCGTTCGAGATCGAGCACCAGCAAGCTCTGCGCCTCCATCAACCCTTGCGCCAGAAAACTTTCCAGCGGCACGCTGCCCAGCATCGCCACGCGTTGCCGATTGGCGTCCTGCCGTTCGCGCGCGATGGCTTCGAGGCCACTGCGCACCGCGGGGAAACGTTCGACCATGGCGCGAAATTCTTCGCCGGGAATGCGCACGACTTCCGCATGATCGAGAGCCGTACACGTGGCCGTTCGCGCGCCGCCGCCCAGCAAGCCGATCTCGCCGAAATAATCTCCGCGCGAAAGGTAGGCGAGCACGAGTTCGCCGCCCGCGTGGCGCTCCGAAACTTTCACGAAGCCGAGGCGCACCAGATAAAAGCTGTCCGCGGGATCGCCCTGGCGGCAAATGGCTTGTCCCGGCGCGTAGCGAATCAGCTCGACGCGTTCGCGGAGTTGGTCGATGAATGCCTGATCGAGCGTGGCGAAAAGAGGCACGCGCCGCAAATGATCTTCGAGGGCGCGCTGGCGATAGGTGGCGTCCATGCGCGCGCGGAACGTTTTGTTCTTCAGCATCGAGTCGAGGACGTTGCGCAGCATCTCGAGCATCGTGCAATCGCTTTCCGCACGCACCGTCGCCGACCGCGGATAAAAATTCATGCAGGTCATTTCGCCGAAGAGATCGCCGGGACCGAGTTCCGCGACGGGATGGCTGTAATCGAGGTCCACCGGCGCATCGATCGGAATCGTGCGCCGATCCACTTCTTCCTCGCGTTCATCGCCATCGCGTCCGACGAGGAAGCTGCCCAGCTTGCTGAAGAAGCCGCGCTCACCGCCGGCCGTTTTCACGTGGGCGATGGGCGTCGAAATTGAAACGCTGACTGTTCCTTCGAGAATGTAGAAAGCCGTCGAACCGAAATCGCCTTCGCGGCAGACGATCTCCCCGCGCCGGTAATGCCGCTTCACCACCGCGTTGCGATTCAACTCTAGGAATGTTCCGGAAACATTTTGAAAGACGGGAAGCGCCAGCAATTCCTCCACGGTCGCAGGCGCCCCTTCGTGTTCGCGGCCCAGCGCCGTCCCGACGACGAATTTATTCGTCAGCGCGCCCGTCGGGCAGGAGACCATGCACTCTCCGCACGAGACGCAAGTGGATTCGCCCATCGGTAGATTGCCGTCGAAGGCGATGTCCGCGGCGGCGCCTTTGCCCATACGCGAGAGCACGAAATTGCCGCGAATGTCGTTGCAGCCGCGAATGCAGCGGTCGCAGAGAATGCAGGCGTCGTGCGCCACGGCGATGGCGGGTGAGGAATCATCGCTCGCGCGCGGAGTGCGCCGCGGATAGCGCGACTGCGTAATGCCGGCGTCCTTCGCGAGAGTCTCCAGTTCGCAATCGCCTGAATGCTGTTGCCGCGCGCAGGGCGACGGATGGTCGGACATCAGCAATTCGACCAGCGTGCGCCGCGCGGATTCAACTCGTTCCGAATTCGTGGTCACGACCATGCCAGGTTCGGCGGGTCGGATGCACGACGCCGTGAAGACGCGCGCGCCCACGTCCACCACGCACACGCGGCACACGCCCACAGGATTTTCATTTTGCTGGTGGCACAGCGTCGGGATACGAATGCCGTTCATCCGCGCCGCGTCGAAGACGGTCGTCCCCGCGGGCACGGAAACTTTCTGCCCGTCAATTGTCAGCTCGATGAGTCCAGGCGCGGCGTTCATCGCGCGCCAGCCTGCGCGGGCCGCGCCTCTCGCGATGGCGCGCTGCTGAAGCAAACGCCCGCCGGACATTCGCGCCGCGTGAGATGCGCCTCGACTTCGTCCGGGAAATGTTTCATCACGGACGCGATCGGCGCCGGCACCACTTGCCCGAGGCCGCAGATCGAAGTCAGTCGCAACGCTTCGGAAAGTTCCTGCACCAGCGCGTAATCCGCCGTCGAGCCGCGCCCTTGCGTCCAGCCGGTGAGCAAGTCCGTCATTTTCTGCGAGCCCACGCGGCACGGCACGCATTTGCCACACGATTCGTTGCGGAAAAAGCGCACCGCGTTGAGCGCCATGTCCAGCATGCAGGTGCGGTCATCACAAATCACCATCGCGCCCGATCCCAGCATCGAGCCCGCCGCGGCGAGCGATTTGAAATCCAGGTGCACGTCCGCCATCGCCGCCGGCAAATAACCCGACGAGGGCCCCGACGGCGCGAAGCCCTTCAGCGTGCGCCCGCCGCGCACGCCGCCGGCATGCTGGTAAATCAATTCCGACGCCGGCGTGCCCATCGGCACCTCGAACACGCCGGGCCGCTCGACACAGCCGCTGACGCCGATAAATTTCAATCCCGCCGCGCCGTTGGTTCCCGCCGACTTGTACCACTCCGGCCCGCGCGCCAGAATTTGCGGCACGTTCGCAAAAGTTTCCACGTTGTTGATGACGGTCGGTTTGCCCCACAGGCCCTGCTGCACGGGAAACGGCGGCTTGTTGCGCGGCTCCGCGCGTTTCCCTTCGATCGCTTCAAGCAACGCGCTTTCTTCGCCGCAGATGTAGCCGCCGGGGCTCACGAATATCTCGAGTTCAAAATTCAAGTCCGTGCCGAGAATTCCGCGCCCGACGAGTCCCGCCTTGCGGCAGCGCATTAATTCTTCCGCAAGAATGTGTTCCTGTTCGTCGTACTCGTGGCGGATGTAGAGGATGCCCTTCTGCGCGCCGGTCACCAGACCCGCCAGCACCATTCCTTCGATCACCAGGTACGGCAGATTGGCGAGGATGAAACGATCCTTGATCGTTCCCGGCTCGCTCTCATCGGCGTTGCACACGATGTATTTTTCAGGGCCGGGCTCGCGCCGCACCAGCGACCATTTCAATTCCGTGGCAAAGCCCGCGCCTCCTAGCCCGCGCAAGTCGCTCGCTTTCAATGTCGCCAGCACGGCGTCCACATCGCGCGTCGCGGCCAGCGATTTCAGGCAGCCATACTTTTCCGCGCCGGGATAAGGGTCGGAGGCGCAATCCGAGCGGCGCGCCGCGCGCGGCGGCTCAGGCAATTCGTCGCCCGCCAGCGCGATGCGCACCAGTACGTCCGCCTGCTGTTCGCTGACGCCGCTGTAAATTTGATCATTGATCGCCAGCGCCGGAGCCTGGTCGCAGCGCCCGAGGCAGGAGACGTCGCGAATGGAGACGTCGCGCGCTTTGGCGCCTGCGAATCGCCGCTCGAGGGACGCTTTCAGTTCGCATGCTCCGCGCAAGTGGCAGGACATGTCGCCGCAGACTTTCACGTCCGCGCGCGCGGGTGGCGTAAGCCGGAAATGCGGGTAGAAGCTCGCGACGCCATGCAGCCGGCTGACGGGCATATTGATGCGGCCCGATAGCGCGCTGAGTTCCGCAGCGGGGATGAAGCCGTGCTGCCGCTGGATGGCCTTCAGCTCTTCAAAGATCAATGCTGCGCTCCGCGGTGCTTCGCCGACGGCGGCTGAGGTAAAAAACGGTATAGCAAACCGGCCGCGCTACGTCTATCGAAAGGGCGCGAAATCGTTCTCCGCATCGAAAACGACAACAGCGCGCGCGTTGACATCATTCCGCGCCACAAGTATAAGCAAACCACGGGCGAGTCGCGCTTTGCACACCGCCCCGCGTCCAATTTTCTGAGAGCCGAATGAAAATTCGCCACTACGGGTTGCGGTCCGGCTGGTCGGCCTTGGCAGGCTGGGCCGGTGTTGCTTTGCCTTTGCTGTTTGCGGCTCTCGCATCGTTTGCAGTTGCGGCAACCGGATCGCCCTCGCCATCTTCTGCTGCGGCTCCCGCGCTGGGCGCGCCGACTGACGCTGGGAAGTACGTCGGGCCCGGCGGCTGCGCGGCCACGAGCTGCCACGGCAGCGTGAAGCCCCGCGCGGACACGCGCATCTTCCAGAACGAGTACAGCATCTGGGTGGTGCAGGACAAGCACTCGCGCGCGTATAACGCGCTGACAAGTCCCGTGGGTGAGCGCATCGGCCGCATTCTCGGAATCGGAAAATCCGAGGCGGCGCCGAAATGTCTCGCCTGCCATGCGCTTTCGGTGCCGACGGAAGCGCGCGGAAAAACTTTCGACGTGAACGACGGCGTGAGCTGCGAAAGTTGCCACGGCCCGGCTTCCGGCTGGCTTGGCCCGCACACAACGAGCGGTTGGACGCACGCGCAATCCGTGCAGGCCGGAATGTACGACACGCGCGATCTGGTCCAGCGCACCGAGAAGTGCCTCTCCTGCCACCTCGGCACGCAGGAAAAATTCGTGGACCACGAAATGATCGCCGCGGGCCATCCCGATCTTTACTTCGAGTTGGATTCGTTTTCCGCCGTGATGCCGCGGCACTGGAAGACGCCGCGCGAATCAGCGCCGGGCGTTCCTGAAAATAGCGATGCGTGGTACGGCGTGCGCGATTGGGCCACGGGCCAGGCCGTGCAGTTGCGCGCTTCGCTCGATCGCCTCGCGTGGCGCGCACGCGCACCGCATTGGCCGGAGTTCTCCGAATTGCAATGCTTCGCCTGCCATCACGATCTGACGCCGCCGGAACAAAGCTGGCGCCAAGCGCGCGGCTACGAAGGGCGGCGTCCGGGCGATCCGCCGTGGAACGCTTCGCGCTACGCCGTGTTCCGCGAATTGGTGCACGAAGTGGACGCCCCGACGGCGAGCGCACTCGACGACCAGATCACGCAGCTCGCGAAGCTGATGAGCCAGCTCAACCCCGATCGCGACGCCGTGGTCGCGGCCAGCGGCAGCGCCCGCGCCCTAGCCGATAAGCTGGTCGCGCGCATCCAGCAGCAGCCCTACGATGCCGCAATGACCCTGCGCCTGCTCCAGCACATCTCCGGCGACGCCGACGAAATCTCCGGCGAAGGCGAACGCTCCGCCGAACAGGCCGCGATGGCCCTCGATTCGCTGTTCATCGCTTACAGCCACAATGCGCAGCTCGCGAACGCCGCAGAAATCCGCGCATCCATCAACGGACTATTCGCATCGCTCGAGAATCCCTCGCGCTACGATCCCAGCACCTTCGCCGCGCAATTGAAAAAACTCAACGCGCTCCTGCGTTGAACTAGATCGAACTTCTCGTCAGCCGCAACGATGGACGAAGGCTCTTCCCGTATTTCTCCGCGTGCCTCAGCGCTCTCTGCGCCTCTGCGTTATCTTTTTCCTGTCGGTACGGCGCCTGAGTGGAAGAAAGACAAAGATAACGCAGAGGCGCGGAGTACGCAGAGATACGCAGAGAAGAGCGCGATGACACACACTGGATCGCCCAGATGGGGGGTGTTTCGAGCTACGCGCTGGTGAGATGCGGAACCTGATTTTCGTTGCGCAGCGCGCGGACGATGGATTCGCGCGTGACCATCCCGACCACGTTGCCTTCGGAGAGTACCGGCATCTGCTGCGTACCTGCGGTTCGCATGCGATCCAGCAGCGCCAGCGCCGGCTCATCCGGCGAAGCCCAGACCATTTTTTCGCGGGGGGTCATCGCGGCCTGCACAGACGTCACGCACCAGTCCTCACGCGGAATTCTCGCGAGCGCATCGGTGGAGATGATTCCCACCAATTGCCCGTGCGCGATTACCAGATGCGAAGCGCGGCCTGTCGAGGTGACTTCCCGCGCGTAGTCTTCGAGTGAAATTTCCCGGCCGACCGACGGCGCCTCGGAACTCATGATGTCCGATGCCTTCAGGCCTTCGAGCACCGTGCGCGTTTCCGCCTGCGCATAACTTTGTTTCGCCGCGCTCAGCAGGAACCAGCCGATCAGGACGAGCCACAGGCCGTCCAGCAAACCGTAGGCGCTCCCTTCGGCCTGCCAGCCACGCACGCCTTGCCACACGCCGTACCCGATCATGCAGACGGCGACCACTTGCCCGCAGCGCGCGGCAACCCGCGAAGCCTTCGTATAGCTTTTCGTGATTCCCCAGATGATCGAGCGCAGGATGCGCCCGCCGTCGAGCGGAAAGCCGGGCAATAAATTGAAGAGCACGAGGGCGCCATTGACGCCCCCGAGCCAGAATCCCACCGTTCTCGGCATCGAACCTGCCGGTGACAACACGGCCACCCCGGCACAGGCCAGCGCCAGGACGAGTGTCGCCGCTGGTCCAGCTGCCGCGATGTTGAACTCCTGCAGCGCGCGTTCCGGATCGCGGCTGATCTGCGACATTCCGCCGAAGAAGTAAAGCGTGATGGCGGCGACCGGAATCCGATAATGCTTTGCCACGACGCTGTGCGCCATCTCGTGAACAATCACGCAGCCGAAAAACAGCACGCCGGTCAGCAGGCCCAGGCCCACGTCCTGAGACTCAGTCCAGTTCGCATTTGTGCTCGCGTACTCGCTCTGCAGCGCATAGACCAGGATCACGAAGAAGAAGAACCAGCTCGAGTGGAGATAGATCGGAATCCCCAGTAGTTTCCCGATTCGGACGGAGCGGCTGCGAAGCACCTTGGCAATTCCTCAACGCCAGTATACCCGAACGCGCGATGGCTGGAGGCGCGGGCCGTTAGCCACACTCGTGTGCAGTGTTCCACGTGAAACATTTTGCGCGCCTCCGCAACTCCTTTTATTGCAGCAGGTTGGGCTTTGGCGCGGCGCCTGCAATTCGAATGCGGCGACGGGCAAGAGCCCGCAAGGAGACGGCCATGCAGAACTGGATGGAAGTGGCGTTCTTGGTAGAAGCGGGATTGTTTGCTGGAGTGCTGGCGTTCTTTCTCGCCTGGCTGGGGATGCGCGTCGTGTTCACGCTGCTGCCGGCATCGCCGAAGGTTGCCGTGACGCGTGCGTCGCAGGCCTTCTCGCGGAAGACGGCTCGTGCCGCATAAGCCGCCTGCGCCGTGCTTCAAGAGTGCCGGAGGTGCTGCAATGAATTACGTTCGAAATTTCGCTTTGCTGGTAACGACCTTGCTCGTGACGGGCACGGTGGCAGTCGTCGGCTACGACGTCTATCTTGCGACGCGCTATCACAGGCTGGTCGCCGAGAAAACGCGCCTGGTGCGCGGGCTTTCGCGCCGCCTGGATCGCTAAAGGTGTTTTGCCGCTAGCCTAACCCTTGCGGGCAGCTCCTGGAAGCCGGGGACGGGGACCGCCGCCCCCGCGAACGGTCTCCAGGAGCCGCCCAGCTGGCGGTCGGCGCCCGAGCCATTTGGGGCGCGGGGAGTTAGTTCTTCTTCGGGTACTTCGGGCGCGGCGGAACCGGCTTCACTGTTTTCAAGGCTTCCATTTCGAGTTCGATCGCCTTTTCAAGTTGTGGGTCGTGGCCCGCAGCCACGAGGTCGGGCCGCTGATCCACCACGTAATCGGGATCCACACCGTGATTTTCGACGATCCATTCGCCGCCATTATCCGGCGTCCAGAAGGCAACCTCGGGCACCGTGACGAAACCGCCGTCCATGAACGGAATCTCGCGCCGGTAACCGACCAGGCCGCCCCAAGTGCGCTTGCCCACGACCGGCCCAATCTTCTCGTGCTGGAAGAACCACGGGAACATGTCCCCGCCCGAGCCGGCCATTTCGTTGACGATCATCACCTTGGGACCCAGCACGGCCTGTTGCGGAACCTGAAAGTCCTTGGTTTCACGAGCGGCGGCAAAGCCCAAGAGGTGCCGCTCCAGTTTCTCCGTGTAGAAGTCGGGAACGCGTCCGCCGTGGTTGTAGCGCTCGTCGACGATAAGCCCTTCCTTGCCGATTTGGGCGTTCAGATATTTGTCGAACATGATGATGCCCGCAGTGCTCGTGTCCGGCACGTGCATGTAGCCGATGCGGCCACCGGTCGCTTTGTCCACGTACTCGCGCCGCGATTCGACCCACGCGTGATAGCGGAGCTGCCCTTCGCTGGGCATGGGCCGCACATTGATCTCCCATGCACCGTCGTCAGAAGGCTTGTCGTTGATCTTGAGTGTGACAAACGTGTTCGCCAGATTCTGGAAGTAGGAATAGATTTCGGCGGTCGAACGGACGGGCACGCCGTTTACCGCGACGAGATAATCGCCCTCCTTGATTTTCAAGCCGGGCTCGGCCAGCGGCGCGCGCGTTTGCGGATTCCAGTCTTCTCCGCGGTAAATTTTCTTGAACCGGTAGAAGCCCTGGTCGGCATCGTAATCGGCGCCGAGCAGCCCGACGCTGACGTGATGCACTTCCGGAAGTACGCCGCCCTCGACGTACGTGTGCGAGGTGCTCAGCTCCGAAATCATTTCGCCGATGATGTAGGTCAAATCGCTGCGGTGCGCCACCCAGGGCAGCAGCGCGGCGTAACGGTCGTGGATTTTCTTCCAGTCGATCCCGCCCATCGCCGGATCCCAGTAGAAATCACGTTCGGTCCGCCACGCCTCCTCGAACATTTCGTTCCATTCGGCGTGCGGATCGACGAGCGCCTGGAGCTGGCCAGTTTCGAGCCTTCCATCGCCCACTTTGGCTTTTCCGGGAATTGCATCCGTGATACCGAACGCTTTTCCCACCTTGTACATGACCTTGTTGCCGTCCTTATCGAGCTGGTAGTCCTCGATGCGCTCGAGCAGCGGCTTATCTTCGCGCTTCTCGACGTCGAAGACATGAAGCGTATTCGCCGGCCCCGGGGGCATGGGTGTCCCCATCTGCTGCGATTCCAGCGTGGCCGAGAGATAGAAAAGATTTCCGCCGCGCGCATCGAGATGGCCCAGTATTCCAGGCGTGATGGGAGCTTGCACGATCCGCCCGCCGATGCCATCGAGATCGATCTCTACGGGCTTCGGCGGTTTCGGCGCGGCCTCTTTTTCTTCCGGCCCCTTCGGTGGCGCGGCTGCCGGCGGAGTCGCCGGCGGCGTGGCGCTGGCGTCCGGCTTGGGGGCCTCTTCGGGCTTCGTTTCCGGTTTCACTTCCGGCTTTGGAGTGGCGGCTTCTTTTTCTTCGTCGCTTTGCGGTGCGAAGGGCGAAGCCGTATCTTTCTTCAGAGTGATGGCGAAGACCCCGGTCGTGACGTAGTAGTTGAAACGCTCCTCGAAGTGATCGCTCGACGGATAGTAGAAACGGTCGGAGAGGAAGTAGAGATATTTGCCTTCGGGATCGAAGACGGGATTGCCGTCGTTGTAAAACCCGTCCGTGACTTGCGTGACTTTCTTCGCATCCAGCGAATAGAGAAACAACGCGTTCGACGTGTTGTCCAGCGTCTTCGAGTAGGCGACCCACTTGCTGTCGGACGACCACGCGCCGTCGCTGAGCACGTCGTACGTGCCACGATCGATCTCCACCGGCTGTTTCTGGTCGATGTCCACATACCAGAGGCGATAGGTCTTGTCCCAATAGAGCAGCTTCTTGCTGTCGGGCGACCACACCGGCCCGTAGCGATAAACGCCGCCGTCCGTGGTTACGCGGACTTCGTCGCCGCCCTTCTGCGGACGAAGATAAATTTCAAATTCGCCGCTGCGATCGGAGAGATACGCCACCCACTTGCCGTCGGGCGACCACGCGGGATTCAATTCGTGTATGCCGGGAGAGGACGTCAAATTGCGCATGCTGCCATGCTCGACCGGCAGCGTGAAAATATCGCCGCGCGCCTCGAACACTCCGCGCACGCCCGTCGGCGAAATGCCCCAGCCGCGAATCTGGTCCTCGACGGAAATAATTTCGGGCCGCGCTTCGATGTCGTCGCTTTCGACGTTGATGGCGATGTGCGCGATGTGGCCGGACTTCAAATCGTAGGTGTACAGCAGGCCGCCATTTTCATAGACGATCGAGTCTGCGCCGAGGCTGGGCCACTTGATGTCGTACTCGGTGTAGTTCGTGAGCTTGTCGGTCTTCTTCGTCCCGAGATCGTAGCGGTAAAGATTCATGCTCTTGTCGCGATCGGAGATGAAGTAAATCGAATTGCCATGCCACATCGGAAATTCGTCCATGCCCTCGGTCTTCGGCAATTCTTCGTAGGTGTTGTTCTTGAGATCGTAAATGCCGATGGGAGGCGCCCAGCCGCCCCGATAACGTTTCCAGGTGCGAAACTCCTGCGAGGTCGGCAGATACGCGATTTTTTGGCCGTCCGGCGAAAGGGAAGTGAGGTCCGCCCGCGGCACAGACAGCATCTCGGCCGGTCCGCCTTCGACGGGAACCTCGAAGAGGCGCGTGTAATCGGGAAGATCGCTCAGGCGATTGGAGCGGAAGAGAACCTTCTTGCTGTCCGGCGTCCAGCCCAGCACGATGTCCGCGGAGGGATGAAACGTCAACCGGCGCGGCTCGCCGCCGATCGCTGGCATCACGTAGACGTCCTGATTGCCGTCGTATTCGGCGGTGAAGGCGATCCATTTGCCGTCCGGAGAAAATTTCGGATAAACCTCATCGCCCGGAGACGCAGTCAGCCGTCGCGCCGTGCCGCCCGTCCGCGGCGCAAGCCACAGATCGCCCGCGTAGGTGAAGACCACGCTGTCTTTGGAGATGTCGGGATAGCGCAGCAGGTGCGTTTCCTGCATGTCCGCCGCCGCAACGGTCGGCCGCAGAGACACGCGCCCGGATGTGGCCGGCCCCACCATCGCCACGGCCAGCGCAATCAGCACGATCGCAGGCAAAAGCATTTTCTTCATTGTGATGTTCCCCCCGGAGTCTCAGCAAGCATACGGGGCACGCGGCAACAATGTTCCCGCGCGGCCACCCCAGCCGCGAAGCCGCACAGCATACACCGTTTCGCCGCGCGCCGCTTAGTAGGACAGGCATTCCTGCCTGTCCAGGTTTTTGACATGGAGAGGAGAAGCGAAGAAGCGGAGCAGAGGACAGGCAGGAATGCCTGTCCTACTCGAACCGTCGGAGCGATGCGTGCAGTGGAAACGAAGGTCGGTATTCAAGTGGGGGCGGCTCGGACTGTGGCGATCGTCCGCGTCAACAGTCAATCTTGACGCGCGTGCTATGATTTCCTTAGGGAATCTCTGGCCGAACTTCTCGCTTCATTCAGCCACCGCGCCGGAGAATGCCTGGATGCCGCGTATCCGCAGAAAGCTTCCACGAATTTTCGCATCGCTGCTCGTGGCCTTATTTATTTCTAGTCTGCACGCGCCGCAAGCTCGCGCAGCCCAAGCCCAAAGTCAGGGTACGCCCGCCCCCACACAGAAAAGCGCGCTCGATGCCCCCGCGCGCGAACTCGTCCGCCGCATCGCCGCCAGCCTCCCAGTCGGAACGCGCGTAACAATCGAAGTGCGCAATCAATCCAGCTTGAGCGAGGACGATGCCTCAGCATTGCGCGCCACCATGGCCGGCGAATTGTCCGCCCGCGGCCTGCGCACCGCCGGAGAAGGCTCCGCCGCCGCGAGCGTCACCGTAACGCTTTCAGAAAATGTGCAGGGCTACGTCTGGGTCGCGCAAATCCTGGATGGAGACGATAGCGCCGTCCTGCTGCAATCCGTGCCGCGAGAAAATGCCGTTGCCGCCGCGCCAGAATCAAAAAAAATCGTGCTCCGCAAGGAATTGCTTTGGAGCGGCCCCGCGCATATCCTCGGCGCTGCCGAAGCACGCGCACCAAATGGCGACACGATCGACCTTTTTTTGCTCGAGCTGGAGACTACTACGGCAGTTATCACTGATTCCAAAGACAGCTTCCGCACCGAGCTTCCATTTGTCGTCCCCGGCTCACGAGATCCTGAGGCCCACCTGAGTTTCTACGACGATCGGATCACCGTTGATTTCTTTATTAGACATGGCGTGGGCAGTGGCTATGACGTTGACGAGTGCGTGTTTTCAACTGCGGGGCGAGAAATGGCAAATTGTCCGGAACTGCGTCACTTTCCTCCGCCAGACGCTTTTTCCGAGCCTCCCGCGGGGCCCTCGGTTTTGGGCGATCAAGGGGCTCTCGTTTTACTTCTCTGCCTGGACACGCAAGCACTCTTGAGTTCGGGTCGAGGAGACTACACGCAGAGCGACTCCATAGCGGCAGAAGCCATCAACAAACAGGATGGTCTCAGCTCTCCTGTCGAGTTTCCCGGCCCGGTGATTAATCTGGAGGCTGCTCCACTGGACCAGAAGTTTGATGAGTCAACCTTGGCAATTGTGCACAACCTTAAGAATGGAAATTATGAGGTCTATCGCATCACGGCTGCGTGCGGGAACTAGCGCTGCCGCAGTTGTCCTGACCCTGATTTTCGGCGTCGCCGCCGCTCGCGCTTCGACGCGCCCGAAAGTTGGCGGGACGCTGCGCGTTGAATTATCCGCGCGCGTTGCGACGCTCGATCCGCGCCTGCCCGCCGCGCTCGCGCAGGAACGGCTCGATGCGCTGCTATTCGATCGCCTTGTTCGGTTCAATGAGCGCGGCACGCTCGAAGGAGTCCTCGCCGCGAGTTGGAAATCTGAGGAGCAGGACAAACGCTGGCATTTCCAGTTGCGTCCCAACATCAAATTCAGCGATGGTACGCCGCTGACCGCTGACATTGCCGCGCAGGCGCTCGCCCCAATCCTTGGCACAAGTTTTCAGGTCAGTGGCAGCAGTCTCGATCTGGTCATCGAATCCGCGCAACCGATGCCCGATTTGCCCGAGCGACTCGCCACCGGCCACAACTTTATCTTTCACGTTGCGGCCGACGGCTCGCTTGCCGGGACGGGCCCATTCACGCTTAATGAATGGATTCCCGACGGAGCGCCCGGCCGCGCCATCTTCGTCGAGAACGCGGATTGCTGGGCCGGCCGCCCGTTCGTGGATCGCATCGAAGTCAGCTTCGGCGTGGAGCCGCAGCGCATCGAAGCCGACTTCGAATTCGGCCTCGCCGACGTGGCCGATCTCGCTCCCGCGGATTTGCGCCGCGCCAGTCAACGTGGGGCGCGCACGTGGTCATCGAAGCCGGTAGAATTGCTGGCGCTTGTTTTCGATTCGCAGCGGCCCGGGGTGCGGGACGTGCGCCTCCGCGAAGCCATCGCTCTCGCCGTGGATCGCAGCACACTGGCGAACGTCGTCTTGCAAAGACAAGCCGTCGCAGCGGGCGGCCTCTTGCCGCAATGGATTTCCGGCTATGAGTTTCTTTTCCCAACCGCGATGGACACCGGCGGCGCTCTTTCACTCGTTCAGTCTGTAAATTCTGCACGTGCGCCCGGATCACCCGCGCCCGCGCCGCTCATCTTGGTCTATGATGCAAGCGATGCCGAAGCGCGCGCAGTGGCCGAAAGAGTTGCCGTGAATTTACACGACGCAGGAATCGCGATGCAGACGCAGCCCGCGAAGCCCGGAGCCGCGCCCGCCGACGTGCGTTTAGTGCGCGTGCGCATCACTTTGCCCGAGCCGCGCGCCGCGTTGCTGCAAACGTTTGTTGTCCTGGGCATTACGAATGTTCCCAGCCCCAGCGACAATGGCCCCGAGGCGCTCTATGCCGCTGAGCGCAGCGCGCTCGCCGACGCTCGCGTGATTCCACTGGTGCACGAAATGGAGAGCTGCGGTTTGGGCGCTACAGTCCGCGACTGGATGCCGCTCGATTCCGGCGAGTGGCGTCTCGATGACGTGTGGCTCGCGCAGAATGCGGACGCTTCGCCCGCAGCAGCGCCCGCCGCCGCGCCCACGTCTCCCGCTGCAACGGGCGGCCAACCATGAGTTTTCGCGTCAAGCTCCTGCTCGTATTCACGCTCACAGTAGCCGCATCCGTCGGTCTCGTCGCCTGGGGCGTTTCCCTCTCCACGCAAAAAGCTTTCGAGCAATTCGACGAGCAGCGTACCAACGCCATCGTCGCGCAGTTCCGCCGCGAGTTTCAGCAGCGCGGCACGGAAATCTCCGCCCGCGTCCGCGCGATCGCCGATAGCGAAGCCACGCTGCGCATGGCCATCGATCTCAGCCGTCCCGAAGCCGACGCGAGCGTTTACGTGAACGACGCGCACAGCCTCGCCGATTCTTCGCAACTCGATTTTCTGGATTTCGCCACCGACGACGGCACGCTCGTCTCCTCCGCCGAATGGCCCGCGCGCTTCGGTTACAAGAACGATTGGGTCGCCACCGCGGAAGATTGGAACAGCCAGGGCGCGTTTCTCGGCCGCGTGGATCTTGCCGACGGCGTCGATCTCGGCTTGCTCTCGGTGCGCGTGGTGCCCGTCGGCGATAAGAAGCTCTACGTCATCGGCGGCAAGCGCCTCGACAAGACGTTTCTCAGCACGCTGGAATTGCCCGCGGGCATGCGCGTTCTACTCTACAGCAATTTCGAGCCCGGCTTTTCGCCGGACGCCCTTGCCGACGCCTCCGGCCCCGTCATCGGCGCGGATCGCTTCCAGCCGCTGATCGAAAAAGAGCAGCAGCAGCCCGGCATCGCGCAGCAGCGAATCAATTGGTCCGCCGACCCAACCAGCGCCGAAGAGTTCACCGCGATTCCGTTGCAAGGGCGCGCGGGCGATCTTCTCGGCGTTTTCCTCGTCGGAAGTTCCCGGCGCGAATTGGTGGCGCAGTTGGCATTCATTCGCTCGCTCGCCATTGTCGTCGGCGGCGCGGGTATTTTGCTCGGCATGATCCTCAGCTGGTGGATTGCGGCGCGCGTCACGCGGCCGATCGTGCGGCTCGCGCATGCCGCGGACGCGGTCGCCGCGGGCAATTGGGAGGCGCGCGTCCGCGTGCGCGGGCGCGATGAGGTCGCCCGCCTCGGCACGGCATTCAACAAGATGACGCGCCAGCTCGCCGAGCAACAGGAGCGGCTCGTGCAGTCCGAGCGCGTCGCGGCCTGGCGCGAACTCGCGCGCCGCCTCGCCCACGAATTGAAAAACCCGTTGTTCCCGCTGCAAATCACGGTCGAGAATTTGCAGCGCGCGCGCGAGCAGGGCGGGGAACAGTTCGACGAAGTTTTTTTTGAGTCCACCGCCGCGCTGAAAGCCGAACTCGAAAGCCTCAAGGCCATCGTCACCAGGTTCAGCGACTTCGCGAAAATGCCTACGCCGGAATTCGAGCGCGTGGACTTGAACGAAGTCGTGCGTTCGGCCGTGCGCGTCTTTGAGCCGCAATTCTCCGCGCTCGGACGCCCGCCCATCGCCGCGGAATTTTCGCTCGACGATCGCCTCCCGTTGGTCGAAGCAGACCCTGTGTTGCTACACCGCGCGCTCGAAAATCTCGTTCTCAATGCGATGGACGCCATGCCCTCCGGCGGCACGATCACGCTGCGCAGCTCGCGGAAAGATGGCCACGCGCATCTCGAAGTTTCCGACACCGGCGAGGGCCTGGCGAAAGAAGAATGCGAGCGTCTGTTTACGCCGTATTACACCACCAAGCGCCACGGCACCGGACTCGGCCTCGCCATCGTGCAGTCGGTGGTGAGCGATCACGCGGGCACCGTCACGGTTGCGTCCGTGCCGGGACATGGCACGACGTTTCGCATCGAGTTGCCCGTCGAGCAGCCGCGCCCCATGCAGTCCGCGCCGCCGGCGCGGCGCGAAGAGGCGGCAAGTTGAGCGGCGGCATTGGCGCCGCGAATCGTGGAATAATTTCGCGCGAATCAGGAATGGAATGAGGCAATGGTAGCCGCAAAAGCGCATCTGCTGGTCATTGACGACGATCCGAACACGCTGGCCTCGCTGTCGCGTGCCTTTCGCCTGGCCGGCTACGAATCCACGGTCGCGGATAACGCCGCGCGCGCCCTGGAACTCGTGCGTGCCCGCCGCTTCGATCTCATCCTCTCCGACGTCGTGATGCCCGGCAAAGACGGTCTCTCGCTCCTCGAAGATTTGAAACGCGACGGCGTCGCCACGCCCGTGATCATGATTTCCGGCCAAGCCAACGTCGAAATGGCCGTCCGCGCCACGCGGCTCGGCGCGCTCGATTTTCTCGAGAAGCCGCTTTCGACCGAGAAGCTGATCGTCACCGTCGAAAACGCGCTGCGTCTCACGCGTCTCGAAGTGGAAAATCGCGACCTGCGCCAGCGCCTCGGCAAGCACGAGCTGGTGTGGTCCGGCGCGCTGATGGATCGGTTGCTGAAGCAGATCGAGCGCGTCGCCGCCAGCGAGACGCGCGTGTGCATCGTCGGCGAAACCGGCACGGGCAAGGAGTTGGTGGCGCGCGCGCTGCACGAACGCAGCCCGCGCCAGGCCGGCCCGTTCGTCACCCTGAATTGCGCCGCCGTTCCCGCCGAGCTGATCGAATCCGAATTGTTCGGCCACGAAAAAGGTTCGTTCACCGGCGCCACCGGCCGGCACCTCGGCAAATTCGAGCAGGCCAGCGGCGGCACACTTTTTCTCGATGAAATCGGCGACATGCCTCTACCCATGCAGGCCAAGTTGTTGCGCGTGCTGGAGGAAGGGGAAGTCGAGCGCGTCGGCGGCGACCGCGCGATTGTCGTGGATGCGCGCGTCGTCGTCGCCACGCACCGCAATCTCGAGGAGATGGTGCGGCAGAACGCCTTTCGCCAGGATTTATTTCACCGGGTCTACGTCTTCCCGATTGCGTTGCCGCCGCTGCGCGAACGCGGCGAGGATATTCCGGTGCTCGCGCGGCATTTTTCGCGGCAGGTCTCCGCGCAAAACGGCTGGAAAGAGAAGACTTTTTCCACGGGCGCGCTCGCGGAACTCGCGCGTTACGCTTGGCCGGGCAACGTCCGCGAATTGCGCAACGTCGTCGAACGGCTGCTGTTGATCGCCGCCGGCGAAGAAATCACCGCGGATGACGCGCGCCTGGCTTTGCCGTCAAGCAGCGGCACAGCCGCAACCGCCGCCGCGCCAGCGAGCATCCCGGCAACCAGCGGCACGCTAGCCGAGCGCGTAGAAGCGTTCGAGCGCGCCACCATCCTCGAAGAACTTCGCCGCCACAATCACCACATGACCAACGTCGCCAAATCGCTCGGCCTCGAACGCAGCCACCTCTACAAGAAGTGCCAGCAGCTCGGCATAGATCTCCGCGTCGTCCGCAAAACGGAATAATCGCGCGGCGCGCCCTAGGGCTGGCAGCCATTCCCCCCTCCATCGGAGGCTGGGTTTTAGTAGGACAGGCACTCCTGCCTGTCCGGGTTTTCCCTCGCATGGCAGGCGTCGCGGAGAAGAGGGCGGAGGCAAGCTCCGCCCCTACGACGGAAGACACCGTTTGACGTTGGACAGGGTTTTGTCCGTGTGTAGGGGCGGAGCTTGCCTCCGCCCGTCTTACTCCAAACCTTGCCGCGCGCGAAAAACGAAGCCCGCCTTCATCACTAACGAATAGAAAGTACTTTACACCGCAAAGGTTCCTGCTAGAATGGCCTTGGAGATTGCGCTACTTTCGGGAGATAGGGGCTAGAAAATGAAACGAGCATCGATCCTGGCTTATCTGTTCTGCATTGCCGCGGATGTTTTCCTCGCACGCTTTGAGCTGCACACTGACGACGCGGGAATCGTCGCCCTCTGCATTGTCGTGTTTACTTTTATTCTGGGCTGCTTGCATTCGAGGCACGCCTGGCAATGGGCATTGCTGGTCGGGCCCTGCGTTCCTGCGGCCGATCTTCTCTGGGACCGGTCCCCGATAACAATTCACAATCTTGAAAATCTCGGAGTGCTGGCCGCGTTCGTTATCGCGCTGGGCCTCGTCGGAAGCTACTCGGGCGTTTTCTTGAGGCGCGGAATCTCTGCGGCCGCGGGACGTGTAGGCTGAGCGTGGTCGCTACCGTCCGGGCGCAGGGGACGGCGCAGGAGTGATTGCGGGTTGCGCCGGCGCGGACGGAGTTGGCGTTTCTGCCGGCTTCGGCGCCGCGCGCAACGCAAAATAATTTCGCGCGAACGCCGCATCCTGCCCGCCTGCTTCGATCGCGATGGCCTGCAACGTATAGCTGCCCTTCGCCAATTCCGTGAGCGGCAGGCTGATCCGGAACGACGCCGCGTGCGTCTTCGGGTCCACTTCATCCGGCGCGACCATCGGCGTCTGGCTCACGCGCGCGCCGTTGCGGAAAAATACCAGCCCCGCGCGCAGCGACGCAGGATCGGATTTCGCCGGCGGGTAGGCCTGAAAGAAAACGTACATCGTCTGCTGGTCGGTGAAGACGCGCGTCACGCTCGGCACGATGCGCTCTCCGCCCACGTCGAGCGGCGAGGATTGCATTCTCGCGTCCTGCGCCAGCGCCTGCGTTTTCACCTCGGAGGTTTTCTTCACCTCTTCGAGCTGGCTTGAGAGCAGCACGGAGCTGAGCTGCAGACGATCCGCTTCTGGCGCTGCAAGCGATAAATTCTCCTCAAACGTGCCGATTCGCCCGGACTCATTCTCGCGCACCAGAAATTTCAGCTTGTAGTTCCCCGGTTGGAGAATGAAGCCGCCCTGATAGAGCAGCGCCTGTTGCTGCACTTGTTGGTAGCGCGCGGTATCGAGCTGCACGGTGATGGTGTCGCGCAGCGCGCCCACCACGCGATTCGTGCCCACTGTGCGGATCTCCGCCGCGAAATCGAATTCGGTCTGGCGGCGGCCGCTTTTCTGCGCCCACTCGAGCGCGCTCGACGCGATCTTCGCCGCAATCGGCACAAAGACCTGCGTATCCGACAGCCGGAATTGTGCGGTTTCGATGGCCACGGGCAGCTCCACCAGCGGTGAATCCGAATCCATCGCGTCCTCAATTTGCCGCTCGCGGTCTTCCGTAGTGAATACGCCGAATTCTTTCGGTGCGTAGTAGCCTTCGCGGTAGCGCAAGTGCGCCCCCGAGGGCAATCCGCTGACCTTCACTTTCACGTTCCGCCAGCGGCCGTCGCGCGCGGAATCGCTGCTGTAATAGCCGAGCAAATAGTAGCCGGTGCCGTCCGCCTGCACCGCGGAGAACGCCTCGCTGAAATCCCCGAGATCGAAGAACGCCCGCCCGCCGGTGTCGCTCGCCAGTGTTGAAAGCGTCTCGCGCGAATCTTCGCGCGATTGCGTTTGCGCGAACACGGCGTTCCCTGAAAACATCGAAGTCCCCGAAGCCGCTCCGGTCGTGGCGTCTCCGCCGGGAATTTCCGCAAGCAAGCCGCGCGCGTCCACTTCGTAGATGGAAACATTCGCGCGCGTCGCGGCGTTCGTCGCCGCTTCGAGTTCCGAGCGGTTTTCTTCGCCGGTTTGCGTGATCCCGCCGGTGAATTCGATCACGGCCTTGCGGCCCGGAAGATTCGCCACGACCTCGGATACGGATTCGACCGCCGCGAGCTTGCGATCGGTGTTGAAAATGTTGAATTCCGTATTGTCCGCGGTGAAGGCCGCGTCGGTATCCTCACTCGACGAAAAATAATCGTCCGAGGCGGACGCCGCGTCCGCCAGCGCCGAAAGCTGCGATTCCGATCCAGGCCGCAATGCCGCGATGGCCTTCTCTAGAAAATCCTTGTCGGTGGTGAAATCGGCGAGTACGCGAAGCTGGTTTCCGAAATAGACGATGCCCACCAAATCGGCGGGCGTCATCTGCGTGCGCACGAATTTGTCGGCCGCGTTGATGGAGCGGATCAACTGATCCGGTTCGAGCGAGGTCATGTCGAAAAACAGCACGATCAGGCGGCGGTCGCGCAACTGTTGCTGCAATTGCTCGGGGGGCGCGACGCTGCCGAGCGGGATCGTCAGCGGCGTGCGGTCCTGCGAAGACGCGGTTTCGATTGCCGCTACATCGTAGTAATCGAACGTCGAAATCTTTTGCAGCTTCGTGTCTTCGCTGACGCTGAATTGCTCCGCCTTCAAGCCCTTGATCGGTTTGCCGTCGCGATCCGTCACCTGCACGTCAATCTGAACCAGATTCACGGTGGCGTGGATCGTAGCGTTCTTGTTGACCGGAACTTTCGGCGGTGGCGGCGGCCCGGAACTGGGGGTCGCCTGTCCCTGCGGCGCTTGCGCCCGGATCGCGAGGCATGCGGAAGTCGCGACGAGCGCGAGTAGGAGAGAATATGCGGCGAGATGGTTCTTCGGTCCAGTCATCAGAAATTCACCCGCGCCAAAAAATTCATCGAACGCATGGCCCCGACGGTGGTCACTTGCCCGAACGTAGAGGAGCCCAGCGATGTCGAAATTCCCGTAAACGTCGGCGTGTTCGTGACATTCTGCACGTTCCATTCCAGGTCCAGCCGCCGCAAGCCATCGCGTCCGAATTGCAGCTCGCGATTCAATCCGACGTTCCATACGAAACTGCCGGGGCCGATCAGCGAATTGCGCGGCGCGTCCCCGATGCAGCCGGTCGGCGCCGAGAACACGGTCGTGTTGAACCACTCCGTTAGTGATCGTTCCGACGAAGACAGCTGCGGATTTCCCGATTGATTGGCGCGCTCCGACGCAACGCCCGGCAAAATGTCACACTGCGCCGCCACCTGCGATTGCGCGAGCAGCACCGTGAACGGCGAGCCGCTGCGCAGCGTGATATTGCCGGAAAGCCGGATGTCGCTGAACGCCTTGCGCTTCCATCCGCGCGTGAAGTACGGCTCGCGATCGCCGAACGGCAGTTGGTAGGAATAATTCAGCCGCAGTTGATTGCGAATATCAAAGGAAGATAGGCCGTACTGGCCCGGCACATTGTGGAAGTCCTGCACGATCACCTGCGCCCCGCCGCCGATCGAGCTGGCATCGTCCAGCGATTTTCCGTAGGTGTACGTGCCGTTGATCATGAATCCGTGCGCCATGCGCTTTTGCACGCGCACTTGCAATGCGTTGTAGATGGAGTTCGCGCCGAAAGTGTCGTAGGTGAAGCCCTGCGTATTGGCCACCGTCGTGGTCTGGCCGCTTGAGCCGGTGTTGAGATTAGTCGCGCCGGCGATCCCGAACAGCAGATCGAGGTCCGTTCCCTTCGTGCCCGTGTACGTCAGCACCAGTGAAGTTGTGTTCGTCAGTTGGCGTTCCGCGCTCACATTCCAAATTTGGGCGTAGCCGATCTTGTAATTCGGATTGATCGCCACAGTATTCGTCACCGTGCCGGACGATGAACCGGACGACGGAAATCCATCAGTCAACGTCAAGCTGTTCGTGGCATTGGATTGAAACGTCTCCGCGAACGCAAACGGCGGCTGGTTCGCCATCTCGCGCGCGAGCTGCTGGTAGATGGATTGGTTGAAGAAAATTCCATAGCCTGCGCGATAGGTCGTGCCATGCTTTCCGGCCAGCCATTTTTCTTTAGGACGCCATGCGAGACCAAGCCGTGGCGAGAAGTTGTCGTAGTTGCCGCGCACGAGCGACCGCGGAAAGACGCCGCTGAAGGGCCCCGTCTGGCCAGGCAACACCAGCGCCACCTCGGTGAAGTTTGAATTCACGTCGAGATCGGCGATGTGGTTGTACAGTTCGCTAGGCGGCGTGAATCCTTCGTAACGCAGCCCGTATTGCACGGTGAATCGGGAGGTCATCCTCCAATCGTCTTGCGCGTAGCCGATGAAGCCCCAGCTCCGGAAATAAGTGCCCGGCGTGCCGTACTGAATTTTCGTCGCTTCCGGCAGACCCAACAGAAAATCCGCGAGATCGTAGCCCGTATTCGCCACCGGCGTTCCGCCAGTGCCGATCTGCGAGGTGAGCGATCCGGAAAAAGTGAACGATCCATTCGGCGTCGGGTCGTTCAACGTATTCGAGTCGATCCTGCGCATCTCGTACCCAACCGTAATCGTGTGTTTCGGCTTGATGATTTGGAGGCTGTCCACGTAGCGCCACGTCTGATTGCGCGTCAACGAAGGCGTCGGCGTCGTAATGCCCGTGAAATTCGCGAGGCCGATTGCCGGCAGCCCGTAGTCCATCGGATTCGTCGAAACGCCGGTGATGCCCAGCGTCGCCGAGGCATCGTTCACGTCCGTGAATAAATTCTCCGATTGCGACCGGCTGCGCGTGAAGTAGAGCGTCGAAGTATGGATCAGCGCCTTCGTCAAATTTTCGGTCAGCCCCAGCGAGAGACTCTGCCCGAACGAATTCGAGTTGCCCTCGAGCGTGGGAAAACTATTGAACGAATGAGAATGCGAATCATTCAGGCCGTAGCTGACCGAAAGATTGATCTTCGGCGAGATGGTCTGAATCACCCGAATATTGAAAAGCTCCGAATTCGCCGGCACCACGGTTTCAAACTGATAATTCCTTGTCGTCCCGGGTTGGTTCGGCATCGGCACGTACATCAGCAGCGCCGCCGCGGCCGGGTTGATCAAGCTCGCTCCGGTCGTTGGGCTAACGAGCTGGTTGCCTATCGCCATTCCCGCCGGACAATTCGCGATTGCAGTGGTCGTCGGACAATACAATTGCACGCCCGAAGCCGAGTTCGGATACAGGACGCCGTTGAAATTGCCGTCACGTTCCGCCATCGACGGCACGGTCGAGAATTGATCGATCGCATTGCGATTCCACTGCGACTCCACATTCACGAAAATAAAAGTCTTGTCGCGCCCGTCGTAAACGTGCGGAATCCGCAGCGGCCCGCCCATGTTTCCGCCGAATCGCTCTTGCCACGATTGCGGTTTCGGGAATGAATTGCCGGTCAGCGGATACGGCGCCGCATTCAACGCGGAATTGCTGTAGCCGTCGTAAATGCTGAAATGCATCCGGTTGATTCTCTGTCGCATCACGCGCTGCACGCCCCAGAGCGATCCCACTCCCTGGGCCCCACTGCCTTGTGGTCCTCGGCCACCGCGCGCGCCGCCTGCGCCCCCGCCGCCTCGACCTCCGGCGCCACCGCCTCCACCACCCCCGCGCCCGCCAAAGCCGCCTCCGCCCCCTCCGAACCCACCACCGCCTGGCCCACCGCCAGGCCCTCCGCCCCCAGGTCCGCCGCCCGGCCCCGCGCCAGTTTGATCGCCAGGCGCGCCTCCGGTCGCGGCGCTCATTCCACCGTTGTCGCCGCCGCCCGATCCAAATCCGCCTTGCCCGGCGCCAAACATGTCCGGCCCGCCGGCGCCCATCGCCACCGTGCCGTTCATCATGAACGAATCGGAAGCGGAGGCCTGTCCCAGCGGACTTTCCTGCTGAGTGGGAGTGCTCGTGTCGGTGGAAGTATCCTGCTCGTTCGCATTCGTGTTTCCTTGCCCCTGCCCGTTGAGTCCCACGCGCTGAAAGCCGCGTCGCTGACCGCCTGCTCCAGGCTGTCCTTGCGCACCTCCGGCTGCAGTGGTAGAGGGCGAGGTGCCGCGGCGCGAATTTCCCTGCGCGGGCGCTTGCGAAGACGTGTTTGCCGCTGGATGATTTTGCGCGGTAGTGCTTGGAGCGCGCGGATCGCTTGGGGCGGGATTGGCCGGTGTCGCGCCTGCGGTATTCGGAGTCGTCAAGGTAGCAGGATTCGGAGTCGATGCGGGGATCGAAGTGGCCGTCGCCGGCGCGGCTGGCGGGGGCGTGTTCAATTCCGCCATCGTCTCTACCGCAAGATTCAGTACGATCGGCGTCGCACTGGCGGCCGTTGACGCGAGATCAATTTCCTTGCTCAGCGGGTCGAACCCAAGTTGCGATGCTTCGACGCGATAATGTCCCGCTGGCAGTGAAGGGAAAACAAATTTGCCGTTCTCATCGGTCCACGTTAGCCAGGCGCGTCCGGTTGCGGTTTCAATCAGCCGAATCGTCGCGCCGGGGACCGGCGTACCGCTCGCCGTGTGCACGGCCCCGCTAGGTTGAATTGTCCGCGCTGCAACGGGCGCGGCCTGCGGTGTTGCCGCGGATGGACTCGCCTGCGCTATCGAGGCAGTTCCCGAATCTGGAGGCGCAGACTGCTGCGCGTACAGCGCGCAAGCCGTAATGAGGCTCAAGACCAGCAGGCCAATTAAGGTTTTCCGATGCACTTCGGGGCGCTCCCCCATCCCTGACCGAATGAGTCGTCTCTCGCCGCGCGGGCCCTGCGGCAACTTGGCGTTCCCCTATTGTCTTGTACCGCTTTAGACGCCCACCGTCTAAGAGTAGTTACCTCGGAGCAGGGGAGTGGTTCCAAAATACGCGCCGTGCGAGAATGTGCGCAAGTGGCCATACGCATGTGCGCAGTGTTCATCGATTCCCGTCGTGCCACATCGGCACGAGTGGCCCTGCCCGCAACGGTGTCCCAAATGCGAGGACGCGCGTGAATCCCGCGTGGATCGCCGCTCCCAGCGTCCTCGCGCTAGGCGCCGGCACAGCCGCCTGGGGAGCATTTCATCCCGGTTCGCAATTGTTTGGTCCCACGCTGCGCCACACCCCGCGCGCGAACGACATTGCGCTGACCTTCGATGACGGCCCAAATCCCGCCGGCACGCCGCAACTCCTCGATCTGCTCGATCGCCATTCCGCTCGCGCCACGTTTTTTGTGATTGGGCGTTTTGTGCGCGAGTGTCCCGAGCTCGTTCGCGAAATTGCGGCTCGCGGACACGCCCTCGGCAATCACACGGATACGCATCCCGCGCTGACGCTCCTCTCCGCGCGCCGCATTGAAGAAGAACTTTCGCGCTGCCAGGATGCGATCGCGCGCGCCCTTGGCTCGGCCGCTGCGCCGCCGCTCTGGATGCGCCCGCCGTACGGTTTTCGCGGCCCACAATTGCGCGGCGCCGTGCGGCGAGCGGGGATGCGCGGGGTCGCGATGTGGTCCGTAATCGGCTACGACTGGAAGCCGCAGCCGCCAGAAAATTTAATCGCGCGCCTCGCCGGCGTCAGCCAGAGCGGCGCATGGGGCGGCGACATCGTCCTGCTCCATGACGGCGATCATCGCGCCCTGAATGGCGACCGCCGCCACGTCGTTGCGGCTTTGGAGCACTGGCTTCCGCGCTGGCGCGAAGCAGGCCGCGAATTTGTTACAATCAACGCGTTTGAGGGGACGCCTCACGACTCCCCTTAGCTGTTTCTAACATCTTCTCGGGCGAGTCATTCCGAGGAGCGAAGCGACGAGGAATCTCTCTTCCTCCGCCGCAGCGAGGCGCAATCTCATGGACGACCGGCAGTTCTACAACGAGCGCCAGGAAACTAAGCCCATCCAGCTCATGTGCCCGAGCTGTCATCGTGAAGACAACTATCCGATTCGCTGGATCGTCCGCACCAAGAAAAATGAATTGCCCCGCGGCGCCGGCGCCGAAGACAAGAAGAAATTCGAGCAGGCCCGCTCCTACATGGT
>Ga0181538_10000895_pt1 | contig 35107 bp, 22 predicted proteins | sample PEATcosm2014_Bin_40_FD_119773 | JGI IMG/M metagenome (GOLD analysis project Ga0181538, IMG submission 119773) | Peatland microbial communities from MTU Mesocosm Facility, Houghton, MI, USA - PEATcosm2014_Bin23_30_metaG | ecosystem: Environmental > Terrestrial > Soil > Wetlands > Peat | place... | reverse complement strand
CCTGCCTGGCCATCACGCAGAATGGCCACAATCTGTTCTTCGGTGAATCGCTTCTTCATCACAGCCCTTTCCGGGCCGCGATTCTATATCATCAACCTGGGACATTTTCGGGGCGCAGGACATACTGGCTGCGCCGGTTAGAAAACTTTGGGCGAAGAGAACGTGTGCCGGTGGACGAGTACACTATCGAGCATATCCTGCCTCAGAACGAGAAACTTTCGAATGTCTGGAAAGAAGAACTCGGTGGGGAATCGGAACGGATTCAACAGACGTGGCTCCATACGCTGGGTAATCTGACGTTGACGGGTTACAACTCTGAGTACAGCGACAAGCCTTTCAAAGAAAAACGCGATATGCAGGGCGGCTTTCGCGAGAGTCCGCTTCGTCTGAACGAAGGCCTGGGTTTACTCGACCACTGGAACGAATCGGCGATCCAGCAGCGCGCGGACAGACTTGCAACTCAGGCCGTGCAAGTTTGGTCCGCACCCGCCCTCGAAGCGGGAGTTCTTGACGCCTATAGGCCGCTGGCCCCGACGGCGGGCTACTCGATCGACGACCACCCGCATCTTGCAACCGGAGCCCTACGAATAATCTTTGACACCTTCCGAAAACAGGTACTTGCGCTCGATCCATGTGTCACAGAGGAATTCCTTAAGCTTTACGTTGCCTATAAGGCGGAGACCAATTTTGTGGATGTGGTGCCACAGGCAAAGCGACTGCGATTGTCCCTGAACATGACGTTTCCTGAGATCAGCGATCCCAAAGGGCTCTGTAAGGACGTGACGGGACTTGGCCGTTGGGGCAATGGCGACGTGGAGATTGGCCTCGCGTCGTTGGACGAACTACCTTATGTGCTCGGCTTGGTTCGGCAAGCGCTCGAAAGGCAACTCGGAAATGGACCCGAGGCTTAGCATGAGAATAGTAAACGGGACATCTCTGAGGAACGCTCAAGGTTACGCAAGCCGTTGACCGCGAGTATCTGCGAACATGCCGCAGTTGAATGGTGGGACAAATACGCCAGCCTGTGGGGACACAAAAAGTACATCGTGATTCATCGCCGCTAAATGACGATTCGCGATTCCGACACGTCAAGAAGGACGCGCGTCGCAAGCGACGCGGCTAAACGAAGGCAAGGCGAGGCGGGGTTCTGATTTGGCGTCGGGACAAACGACTTCTGTTTGGCGGGTGGTTGAGAATCCCCGGGAGTGGGATAAGCCCCACGGCGGCCGCGGAGGCTTCGCCTTGCGCGCCGTGGGCGTTCGGGGGAGGGATTGGAATTGGTTGGCAATTTTCCGGGGGGGGGGAAAACGCCGCGTAAACGCGGCCGCTAAACGAGAAGAGGTGGCGGGACTGTGATTTGCGACATCATTTAATATTCATTCTAATGGGCTGAAGACCACGAATCTTTTAGAAATGAATAAATTGTCGCAACCACAGAATACATTGACGTTTTTTTGTTGCATTTGTCTGTTTAGCTTACTATGTTCATTCCCGCATATTGGGAACCCGGAGGCGAAAGGTGCGTCATCGGGCTCATTTCTGGGCGGTCAACGGCCGCGCGATCGGGAAGCCACGTCGTTCATATGGGAGGCACAATGCATTTACATGGGATCGCGGGAAGCACTCGGAGGCGGCTGGCGCGGGCGGCGGTGATGGCGACGGCGCCGGCGGTTGTAGGCCTGTTTGCCGGGCAGACGCAAGCGCAAATGACGTTTGGGAACACGTCGACGTTGATCCGGCCGCTGGTTTGGGTCCGTGACATCTCTTCAGCCAACGCGAGCTCGACGGCGCTGGGATTGTTCGACACTGGTTCCCCGGGGACGTTCGTCCCAGCGTATACCACAACCACGCCCAAGCCCAGCAACGCGTCGACAAACTCGGTCTGGGGGATCGCCGCTAACGCCGCGACGGCGGCGGCCGGCACAAACAGCGCGAACTGGAGCACCGTTGGGGTGCCGACCAGCTTTAACGTGGGCGGGATTATGGGGGGCGCATTTAGTGGGCCGGAGGTCGGCGCGCCGACGACACATACGTTCACCACCGTGACCAAAATTGCAAACACGTCCCTGACGGGGCGTCTGAATATTTCGCCGAGCCTGACCTATTACAATACAAACAATAATTTCGTGAACGTCGGCATGGACTACGCCGACGCGGCGGGAGGGGCGCCAGCGTACGTGGTGGAAGTCGACCCGACGAATGCGAGTTGGATGCCGTTCGCGTTCAACAACCGAGCGGCCGGCGCCACGAACGACGCGGGGGCAGCGCTGAACGCGCCTCGAAATTCAGGCGAGCAGGCGACGTCAAGCCTGAGCTTTTATTTCGCGAGTGACCCGCAGGCGCCGACACCAACGGCCAACGCCGATCCCGGCTTCCTGACCGTGCTGCCGTTGCAGCCGGCGACGTACAATCCAACCAACGGGGTCAACACGAATGTCGCGAACTTTACCACGACGACGAACGCCGCCATCGCCAGCGGCGGCAGCCTTGGCGCCCGGCCGCTGTACATCGTCAATGCCGGGGGACCGAACCCGTTCAATTTGCCCCTCGGAACCTACATCGTCGATACCGGAGCGCCCATAACCGCCAGTCCCACTTCCGCGATCGGCCTCAGGGTGGGCGCGGGCCTTTTGGGGACTAACATTCTCAACCAATACGGCCAATACTTTGACTTGACCAACAACACACTGATGCTCTTTGCGCCGACGATGGCAGCGGACCAGAAAATCGTCGGACCGGGCATCCTGTTCGACGTTGGCCGATCGACAACCGGGCTAGCCAATACCGGCGTGAACCAATTGGCGACCAACGGCTCGCTGCCGGTGAACACCAGCGGAGGCGGGGGCGCGGCCATCGCGGGTGACGGCATCGCCGGACAGCAGGCATCGGCGATTTTCAGCACCCAGTTGACTCACTCCAATAAGGCTTACGTCAACGGAATCGCGGCCTTGGGTCTACAGGCCACCGATCACATGAACGGTCTGTCGATGGGCGCGGACCAGCCTGGAATCCCGACCGAGGGGCTTCTGTTGGCCGGGGCGGACAAGCCAGCGGTCCAAAATCCATCCTCCAGCTTTATTCCGTCTTCGATTAGTAATGCACTGAATTCCGGCGGTCCTGTCGGCAGCGACAACTGCGCCCTGCTCTTTTCGGTCGATGGGAATAGCCAAGGGATCGCCGGCAGCGGCGTGGCGGCGCAAGCGGCGCTCGGCAAGCAGTCTGCGCAAATGTTCATAGGCACGACCCCCTACTTTAACGACACCGGGCACCTCGGAGAAACCAACACGTTGAAATACAGCGGCGACCTGCTGGGGCTGGGTCCCAATGCGGGTCCAACGACCGCTGCCGCCGGCCGCGGGCACGTGGACCAGTTGGGCGACTTCGTCATTGAGAGCCAAAACGGCTACTACAACGCTACGACATACCAGAATACGGTTGCCCCGAGCACGGTACAGCGCAATATCGATCCGACCATTACCTCGGAGACGTTGGCGCCTTTGAATACGGGCTCGGGTATAACCCTACCCTCGACAACCGCTACCCCCGTCGGCACGCCACCCAACATCTTGCCGCCTCCAACGAGCACGCCGCCCACGAACGCGCGCGGGGACATTTTGGGCTCGACGTTCGACACCTACTTTACGCTGGACAACGCCAGCCCGACCCTGGGCAAAAATGGAAACAGCTCCGCCGATATTCTGGTCAACAACCAGGCGACGGCGGGCGGGACTACGGGCTATCACGTTTTCGCCAAAGCCTCCACGATGGGATTGAATCCCGCCGACCAGATCGACGCGTTGGCGTTGTCTGGGGAGGGACTGGGCGAGAACTTTGGACTGGTTCCTGGCAAACCCAATACGTCCACCGACATGATCGGGAATTTCGACGCAAATTTCTTTGGCAACTTTCAAGGCGTGGATGCGTTCAATGGCGGCAGTTCAGACTACGACCTGTTCACACTGGCTCGCGGCTCCCCGGATCTCGGCATCTTTGATCCGACGATCGGGCGAGACCTGTCGGCGGCGGACGTGTTTGTCAGCGACTTTGATGGCACCTTCGCCCTTTACGCGACCGCCGAGAGCTTGGGTCTCAATGCCACTAGTGACGAAGTCACCGGGCTCAAGCCGCTGCCGCTGTCGGATCTTCCCGAGCCGGCGACATTCGCGCTGCTTGCAGTCGGGGCGGCAATGTTGCTGAGCCGGAGAAGTCGTCGATGAATAAACGGGGCATTTAGGATTTGCCTTGTGAGGGAAGTTAGCTGGTGCTCGACGTCCGCTGCGGAACGTCGGGCAATGGCTTGTCGCGCGATTTCTTAGGGGAAAACGCCGCGTAAACGCGGCCGTCAAACGAGAAGAGGCGTCGGGACTGTGATTTGCGCGACGATTCAATATCCATTCTAATGCGCTGAAGACCACGAACTTTTCCGAAATGACCTAATTGTCGCAAACACAGAATGAACTGACGTTTTTTTGTTGCAATTGTTTGTTTAGATGACTATGTTCATTATCCACGAATAGGAAGCCGGAGGCGGAAGCTGCGTCATCGGGCTCATTTCTGGGCGGTCAAGGGCCGCGCGATCGGGAAGTCACGTCGTTCAAATGGGAGGCACATTGCATTCACATGGGATCACGGGAATCGCCCGAAGGCGGCTGGTAGGGGCGGCGCCGTTGGCGACGGTACTGGCGGTTGCGGGGCCGTTCGCCCGGACGGCGCTGGCTCAGATGGTGGCGGGCAACATTGCCACCGAAATCCGACCGCTCGTGTGGGTTCAAGACACTTCTCAAACACCGGCTGCCGCCAACAACACCACTGCGGTTGGCCTGTTGGATACGGGTGCATTTGGCGGCGTCTTCGTTCCCCCCCCGACCAATTCGCTGTGGGGGATCACGACGACCGTCGCCGGCTCCAATAGTAGAAACTACGGCATCGTCGGCGCGCCCACCAACTTCGCCGTCGGCGGGATCATGGGCGGCGCCTTCAGTGGGCCCGAGGTCGGCGCGCCGCCAACGCACACTTTCACCAGCATCAACAACGTCGGCCACTCGACGTCCTACACCAGCGCCGGCAACATCTCGCCCAGCCTGACCTATTACAACGGTGTAAAGAGTTTCGTGAACATCGGTGCGGGCTGGTACGACGGCCCCACCGGCGGCACCCCGCTCGAAATTGAAGTCGACCCGACCAATGCAAGTTGGATGCCCTTTGCATTTAACAACATTGCCGCCGGCGCCACGAACAGCGCGGGGAAAGCGCTGTCCGGGCCTACGATTGCACTCGACCAAGCCACTTCAAGCGTCAGCTTCTATTTCGTGGGGGACCCACAGGCGCCGACACCGACGGCCAACGCCGATCCCGGCTTTCTGACCGTGCTTCAGTTGACGCCGTCCGGAGGCGCGGCGACATTTGCGGGCTACGCCGGTACAAATGGCGCGACCGTTGGCAGCCGGCCCACCTACATCGCCCCTCCGGGAAATCCGCTGGGCCTGCCGGCGGCAACATACGTCGTCGATACCGGAGCCCCCCTCACCTACGCTGCGGGCGCTCTCTATCCTGCAGGTGCGTTCGGTCCGAATAGCCCGGCCAGCCCGCCCCTGCTCGGAACTAACGTCCTGAACCAATACGGCCAATACTTTGACCTCAAAGACAACGCGCTGCTGCTTTTCGCGCCGCAGAGCAAGACCGACCAGAACATCGTCGGCCCCGGCATCTTGTTTGACGTCGGTCGCAAGTCCACCGGCTTGGCCAACACGGGCGTCAACCAATTGGCCACCAACGGCTCACTCCCGGTCAATACCGGCAACGGCTATTCGATTGCCGGCGACGGCGTTACCGGCCAGCAGTCCTCCGCAGTTTTCAGCACCCAATTGACCCACTCCAACAAGGCGTACATAAGCGGCATTTCCGCCTTGGGACTCCAAGCCAACGACCAACTCAACGGCCTGTCCATGGGCGCGGACCAGATCGGCACTCCCCAAAGCATCGCGAACGGGGGGGGCTCGGACAACTGTGCGCTGCTCTTTTCCGTCGATTCGGGCACGCAGGGCCTGCCCAACACCGGCGTGGCAGCCCAAGTCGCCCTCGGCAAGCAGTCGACAAACATGTACATCAGCACGACCGGAAGCTATTTGGCCAATCAGGTCGGGGCCAACAGCCTGAAATACAGTGGCGACCTGCTGGGCTTGGGTCCCGATGCCGGTCCATCCGCCAGCGCCGCCGGCCGCGGCCATGTCGACCAACTGGGCGACTTCGTCCTCGAGAGCCAGCGCGGCTATTACAACAGCAGTACCTACGTGCCCGGCTCAAATTCTGGCGGCTCCTCGACCGTCCAGCGCAATATCGACCCCACAATTACTTCGGAGACGAGCAGGCCACTGATTACCGGCTTAGGCGTCACGCTGCCATCCGCAACCCAGACGCCGGGGCCCGGCACCAATCCGCCCTCGATTGCCGGGACGCCAGTCACCTCCACGCCGCCCAGTAGCTCCTACAGACAAGATGACTACGGCTCGACCTTTGACACCTATTTCACCCTGGATAACTCCAGCCCGACGATTGCCAATACCGTTTACAGCAGCGCCGACATCTTGGTCAATAACTCGGCACCTGCGGTCGGCGCCTCGACCGGGTTCCATCTTTTCGCAGACAATACGGAGATGGGCTTGAGCGCGGGCGACTGCATCGACGCCCTGGCGCTCTCCAGGCCGATGCTCGGCGCGGCCAATCCGCTGGTTTCCGGCACGGCCAACCGGCAAAACCCTTATTTGATGGGCAACTTCGACGCAAACAAATACGGTGACTTCCTCGACGTGAACGCGTTCAACGGCGGCACTGCTACTGACTACGATCTGTTCACGCTGGCGCGGGGCTCGCCGGATCTGAACATCTTTGACCCGGTGATCGGCCGAACGCTGTCGCCGGCGGACGTGTTTGTCAGCGACTTCGACGGCACCTTCTCGCTGTATGCGACGGCCCAGAGCCTGGGACTGAATCCCGCCACGGACGAAATCACAGGACTCAAGCCGCTGCCGCTGTCGGATGTTCCCGAGCCGGCGACATTCGCGCTGCTGGCAGTCGGGGCGGCAATGTTGCTGAGCCGGAGAAGTCGTCGATGAATAGACGGGGTATTTAGGATTTGGTTCGTGAGGGGAATTGGGTGGCGCCCGGCGTTAACTGCGGAACGCCGGGCAAGGCGAGGCGTGGTTCTGGTTTGGCATGGGGATGAGCGCGGGGGGTTTGGCGGGTTTTTCGAGGGAGAAACGCCGCGTAAACGCGGCCTAAAAGGTGCGGGGTACGCGCTTTTGGGCGATTCTTGTGCCATTTCCCGACCACATTCTTCAAAGGCGGTTGCCCTGACATCTTTTCCAGTTTCCGGCGTTGCGGGTGGAAAAGCTTTGCATTGGACCGGAATTGTGTCCGTCTTTCACTTCGGGGAGGTACATTTAGTTCAGAATCCAACCTTATGAGCGACGCTGAGCTTCTCCACGAATATCTGGCAACCGGCTCGGAGCCGGCGTTTGGGGAGTTGGTGGAGCGGTATATCAATCTGGTTTATTCGGCCGCGCGGCGGCAGGTACGCGATTCGCACGTGGCGGAGGACGTTACGCAGGCCGTCTTTATTGTCCTGGCGCGCAAGGCGGCGGCGATTCGGAATCCGGGCATGCTGGGAGCGTGGCTGGTCAAGACCACTCGGCAGACCTCGTGCAATGCGATTCGCTTTGAGCGTTGCCGGCGCCGCCACGAATTAGAGGCCGCGACTATGAAGACCCTACAAGAGCAAACCGGCGAGGAGCCGGCGGGCGCGAGGATTGAAGGCGTTCTGGATGAATTCCTATCGCGGCTGGGGGATCGGGACCGCGGGGCGATTGTGCTTCGATATTTGCAGGATAAAAGCGTGAACGACGTGGCACTGGCTCTGCATATTTCTCCACCGGCGGCGCAAAAACGGATCGCACGAGCTTTGTCGCGCCTTAAAAACATGCTGGCGCGTCATGGGATCGTCACGGCTGGGGCGGCGCTGGAACAGGGTCTTGGGTCGCAGGTTCTGCACGCCGCCCCGCCGGGGCTGGCGCGACTGGCCAGTTCCAGCGCCATCGGGAAAGCGGCTGGCGGCGTGGGGCCGATGCTGGCCCGGTCCACGATTCGGGCCCTCTTCTGGGCGAAGATTCAGTCACTGATCCTGGGGCTGGCGGCGTCGGGGGCGGCGGTGGCGATGACGGCGGCGGTCGCCGTCAATTCGTTGCCCGACACTCGCGCCTCGGCCGCGGGCACGGCGGTCAACAATCCGCCGACCCCGGCAACAGTTCCAGCGACGGCTCCCGCACCCATCGCAGCGACGGCCGAATCTGGGGTCGTTCATTTGGCCAACGACCTCTTCAAAGGCATAGGCCCGGCTAATGAATATCTCAACGAACTCGATCCCAACACCTTGCGTACGCCCGGCTCCGCGCCGGCCGGGCACATTAAAGCACTGGTTCCCAACATTCCCACGGACGGGCACTATGATTTCTGGACCAATCCCGGCAAGATGATCGCGAGGCGAGTGTTTACCAGTCCGCTCGATAAACTTCGCGGAAAACGGATTCGCATTTCCGGGTGGATCAAGACCAAGGATGTCCGCGAGTGCGCCGGGTTGGACATGTATGCCTATAGCGCAGTTGGCGTATTGGTCGCGTTCGACCAGATGATGTGCGCGCGTCCGATCCACGGCACGACCGATTGGCAGAAATATGAGATCGTCCGGGACATTCCGCAGGACGCGACAAGGATCTTTCTGGGCGAGATATTATTCTGCTCCGGGGAGATCTGGACGGACAATTTCCAAGTTGAGCCCGTGGGAAACGACGTGCCGCTGACGGACGATCAATACTGGCAGATTTTCAGTCCGATTGCCCAGCGGTATTCCGCGGCGCTCGATCCGGCGGTGCAACACGACGGTCACGGCACGACGTGCTTCCAATCCAGGACCGCCCCGCACGCGGGATGGGCTATCTATCAACATCTCGACCTGCACCCGGATGCAAAATTCCTGGGGCATCGGATGCGCGTGAGCGCCTGGGTCAAATCCAGCGGAGTCACGGGCGGGTCGGGATTTCAGATCATCACTTTCGGACCAAACGACAAGAAGCTCAGCGACGAAGGTCAGCGCGGACATCGGCCGATCATCGGGACGCGTGATTGGCGGCAGTACAGCGCCGTCGCCGACGTTCCGCCGCAAACCACGTCGATCGAAATAGGTCTAACGATGAACGGGCGCGGGACACTCTGGATCGACCAGGACAGCGTTCAAGTCGAACTGGCGGACGACACTCCTAATCCCGCGGAGGGGCCGGGGAATTAACCGGTCTTCATGCGCGATTTCTTGGGGGGAAACGCCGCGTAAACGCGGCCGCTAAAAGCCTGAATGCAAGGCGTGTGCGGGGGCGTGGCGGCGTTTACTTTGGCGCGGCTTTCGTTGACAATGTCACCATATTTCGCGGCAGAGGATTATTGGAAAGGATGGATGCGATGGCGGAATGGTATTACCACAAAGGGATGAAATGGGGTATCGTCGCCGCGGTCGCCTTGGCGGGCGTGTTAGCGGCGCGCGGCGCGAAGGCGGATGAGATGCCGAAGTATAGTTCAACAATCAGTGACAAGGCGGAGCCGATGCAAACCGGGAAATTCGAGCCGACGTGGGAATCGCTTGGGCAATATCAGGTTCCCCAGTGGTATCGCGACGCCAAGTTCGGCATCTGGGCGCATTGGGGCCCGCAGTGTGAGCCGGAACATGGGGATTGGTATGCCCGTCAGATGTATCAGGAGGGAAGTGCGGACTACAAATACCATGTCGAGCACTATGGGCCGCCCTCGAAATTTGGATTCAAGGACGTCATTCACGAATGGAAGGCGGGGAATTGGGACCCGGAAAAGTTGCTGGCGCTGTACAAGCGTGCCGGGGCGCAATATTTCTTCGCGTTGGCGAATCATCACGACAACTTCGACAATTTCGACAGCAAATATCAGCCGTGGAATTCGGTGAACATGGGTCCGAAGAAGGATTTGATCGGGGGTTGGGCCAAGGCGGCGCGGGACAACGGGCTGAGATTTGGGGTGAGCGTTCATGGGGCGCACGCCTGGAGCTGGTATGAGGTGGCCCAGGGCGCCGACAAAGACGGACCGCTGGCGGGCGTGCCGTACGATGGCAAGGTGACGAAGGCGGACGGGGTTGGGCAGTGGTGGGAGGGATACGATCCGCAGGACCTTTACGCGCAGAACCACGTGCCGGGGAAAAAGCTGGTATGGGATTGGAATGCGGCCGAAGGCAGCAGCATTCCCGATGCGGCCTACTGCGAGAAGTTCTACAACCGGACGATCGATCTGATCAACAAGTACCACCCCGATCTGATCTACTTTGACGACACGGTGCTGCCGCTATATCCGGTCAGCGACGCCGGCCTGAGGATCGCGGCTCATTTCTACAACACGAGCATGAAATTGAACGACGGCGAGCTTGAGGGCGTGCTGTTCGGCAAAGTTCTCAATGCACAGCAACGGCATTGCATGGTGTGGGACATCGAGCGCGGCCAGAGCAACAGAATCGAACCGCTCCCGTGGCAAACCGACACCTGCATCGGCAGCTGGCATTACGACCGCCGGATTTTCGAGCGGCACGGATACAAGACGACCAAGACGGTCGTTCAGACGCTGGTGGATATCGTGAGCAAGAATGGGAATTTGCTGCTGAGCGTTCCGGTGCGTGCCGACGGGACGATCGATTCCGACGAAGTTGCCGTGGTTGAAGGCATCGCCAAATGGATGGACGTGAACCGGGAGGCGATTTTCGGCACGCGGCCATGGAAGGTGTTTGGCGAAGGCCCGGCATCCGAACATGCCGCTCCGATCAAGGCCCAGGGTTTTAATGAAGGCAAAGGCAAGCCCTTCACCGCCGACGACGTGCGCTTCACCGCAAAGGGTGACGTGCTCTATGCCATCGCGTTGGGCTGGCCGAGCAAGACGTTACACGTCAAGTCTTTGGGAAAGGACGCGAAGCTTCTGGAGAAACCGATCTCCGATATCCAGTTGCTCGGCAGCGACGAGAAGGTTCAATGGTCGCAGGATGCGGATGCGCTGGCGATCGAGCCGATGCAGAACAAGCCGTGCGACGATGCTTTCGTGTTCAAAATAATGACGGGCAAGTGAATTTGGCGACGTGGGCGGCCGCGATGTGAAACATTTTTAATATTCCATGAAGCCGATTCTAATACTCGCGGTAGGTTCGGCGCTTCTTCGCTGTTCATATTCGCGGGATTTTTGCAGGGGAACAGGCGCATACGTCCTTGGCGCCATTTGCGACATTCACGCCAAATGTTATTATAAACCTGCGATTCACGGGGTGGCTTGGTAAAAGGAACTCCGACCATGCGAAGTTCAAATCACATGCTCCTTCGGGCAGCATTGTATTCATGGATAGCACTCTCCCTGCTGGCATCCGTCCCTACCGCTCGCGCCCAGTTCGGGGCCGGATTCAACTCGCCGACGAACAGCCCCCCCGCAAATCGGCCCATGGTGGTCAGGTTCAAACGCTATCTCGTTAACGACGATCAAGGCTTCCAAATGCCTTTCGTCCGCGGCATCATTCCGGCGGACTGGACGGTCAAAGGCGGGGTCGTTTGGAGAATGGCCCTCGGACCGCCAGACCTGATGCGATTTCACTGGGGCGACGCGCAGGACATTCGCGCGATTGATTCGTATCCCTACGTGCGCTTCGTCTGGGAGAATCCCGACAGCCCCTTGGCTCGTCGACTCAACGTCCCGGGGCGCGTGCTTGGCCACTGCATCGTCATGGAGCCGCCCGCCGATCAGTTTGATGCCATCGACAAAGTGATCGTGGGAATGTTTCGGCCCGACTTGAAGCAGGCACAGGTCGTCAGCAAAGAGAAATTGCCCAAGGTCGCCAAAGCGAACTATGACGAGTTGGCGAAGAATTTGGGTCCGCAGTTCGCCATTGAAGTGTGGGCGGGAAGGGAAACCTTTGAATACCAACTTCACGGACAAACCGTACAGGAATTGGTAAGTCTGGTTTTCGCCGAATCCATGTTCAGGCCGTCCGGCAACAGGGGATGGGACATCAGCTACGCGACCTCCGAACGCGCCCCCAAGGGAACGTTGGATAAACTCCAGCCCATCAGCATGGTAATTTTCAGATCCCTTCAGCTCAATCCAGCCTGGAGCCAGCAACTTGCCCAACTCATCGAGAAGCGCCAGGCCGCCGAACGACAACAGCAGGAGGAGACCTTCGACAGGATCGAGGCCCGAATCCGTGCACAATCCGAGGCCAACGACGAGGAACATGCAAACTATTGGCAACACAGCGAGGACCTCAACCGCCAATCCGAAAACTTTGCCGACTATCAGCGCGAGGTCAGCCCGTGGAAAGACAACGAGGGCAACTCCTACAAGCTTCCCACGCAATACAGCTACGCCTGGTCCGGCGCCGACGGCCAAATCATCATGAGCAACGACGCCGGCTACAACCCCAACGCCGACCCCGACCTCACCCCCACCAACTGGGCCCCAATGCAACCATCGCACAACTGAGCCGATCGCACCAACGGGGACGAACCATCAAAGTTCGCGGCATTCGCGGCGGATTTTTATCGGTTAGCGTTCTTCTAAAAATGGCATGGCCGGAGGTTCGGATCGGGGGCGCGTTCAGATCCCGCGCGCAATCTATCTTGGTCGCGATCACCCTGCCGACTGAAAGTCGGCAGGCCGCTATCGGGAGATCGAAAACGCTTAGACTTGTCCCGGCGTGGGTTTGGCGTCGGGAATCCGGAGCAATGCGGCGGCGCGGCGCCAGTAATCGGCGTCGAAGCCCAGCTTTTGCTTGATCAGAACGTCGCGCTGCATCCAATTGGATTCGGATAATAATTGCAGGCTCGTTTTCGGCCCCAGGCGAATTGGGGGCGGGATGGAGACGATGGGCCAGTCGCTGCCGTGAACGAGCTTTTGCCGCAGGGCCGGGTCGTGAAGGATGGTGGCGTAGGCGTACCAGCGGCTGGGGACGTTCAGGGCGGCGGTGTCGCCATAGAAATGCTCGAACTCGCGGGCGAGATGGACCCAATTGGGAAGGAAGTCGATCTCCCAAGGGAATAGGCGGGTGCCGCAGTGGGCGGCAATGACGCGAACTCCGCGGCGCAGGGCCTCGAGCAAAAGCATCGGATCGGCGACCGTCGCGTCGAGGGTCGGAAGCACGTGCTCCCAGCCGGTATGGCTCAGGAGAGGGATGGCGTGGTGAACCAGCGCTTCGTAAAAGGGGATACATTTCGCATCGGCGGGGTTGAATCGCTGGGTGATCGGAAGCCATTTTACCATCACGGCGCCTGCGGCGATGCAGCGTTCAAGCTCCGCCACGGCGTCTTTACGATAGGGGTGGATCGAAGCCGCGAAATGGATCTTGGGATAACGCGCGGCCAATTCGATGACGTAATCGTTGGTGACGTAAAGATGCGTGCTGGGCAGGTCGACGTTTCCATCCCGATCGTGAACCGCGTCGAAGGCGAGAACGACGGCGCCGTCCAATGCGCTGGCGCCGTCAATCGTCTCGACCAGGAGCTTTTCGACTTGCCGTTCGGTTTCGGCATCGCTGCCCTTCAGTCCGAAATGCCAGCGCATGATCGCGAAGGGGATGCTGGCGAGCAGCTTTTTCGACATCGATCCATGGCTGGGGTCGAAGGCGGAAACGTGGACATGGCAGTCGAGGATCATTCCTTGTCCACGATTTGCACGTAGCGCTGATAGGCCGCATCCCATTTGGCGACGTTGCGCGGTTCATAGCGCTGGACGTTGAAGTTTTCGCGAACGATGGCCCGGGCTTCGGCGAGCGATTTCACCCGCCCCACCGCCATCGCCTGCACCAGGATGTTTCCGATGGCCGTGGCCTCGACCGGCCCGGCGACGACCGGGCGGGCGCAGGCGTCGGCGGTCATCTGATTCAGCAACTCGTTTTGAGATCCGCCGCCGACAATGTGAATGACGCCGATCTTTTTACCGAGAATGTCTTGCAGGCCTTCCAGGGTTCGGCGATAGGCCAGCGCCAGGCTTTCCAGACAGGTGCGGACATAATCGCCGCGGGTGGTTGGATTGCGCTGTCTGGTTTTGGCGCAGAAATGGTCGATTTTCCCGACCATGTCGTCGGGCTTGAGGAACGGCGAATGGGCGGGGTCGATCAGCGGCCCGAACGGCTCGGCCCGCTCGGCCATGGCGGTCAGCTCGGCATAGCCGTGATCGTGGCCCTGCTTTTGCCAATGTCGGCGGCATTCCTGGACGAGCCACAGGCCCATGATGTTCTTGAGGAACCTGACGCACGGCCCCACGCCCATTTCGTTGGTGTAGTTGTATTTGAGCGCTTTGTCGGACACGATGGGTTCTTTCAGTTCGACGCCCATCAGGGACCAGGTGCCGGAACTGACGTAACAATAATCCTCGCCGTCGGTGGCGGGCACGGCGGCGACGGCGCTGGCGGTGTCGTGGCATCCCGGGGCGATCACGGGCGAAATCTTCGCGCCGCACTCGGAGGCGACATCTTCACGCAGATTGCCCAATACCGTCCCGGATGGAACGATCTGGGGCAGAATCCGCGTGGGGATTTGGAGCTTTTCCAGGATTTCCGTGGCCCAGCGGCGCTTTCGCGGATCGTACATCTGGCTCGTCGAGGCGATCGACAGCTCGCTTTGCCGCGAGCCGCACAGGAGGTAGTTGAACAAATCCGGAGTGAACAGCAGGGTCTGGGCGGCATTCAGCAAATCGCTCTTGGCCAGGCCCATGGCGGCGAGCTGAAACAGGGTATTGAACTGCATGAACTGAATGCCGGTGGCCTGGAAGATTGCTTCGCGGGGGATGCGGGCGAAGGTCCGCTCCATGACCCCGTCGGTGCACGGATCGCGGTACATGGTGGGATTGGCCAGGATTTCACCCGCAGCGGTGAGGAGACCGAAATCGACGCCCCAGGTGTCCACGCCGATGCCGGCCAATTCGCCTTGAAGGTCCGTGCAGGCATTGCGCAGCCCGGTCTTGAGCTGCTCCCACTGGCCGAGCAAATCCCACTGAAACCGCCCGAGCATTTTTCCATGGGGATTGGCAAACCGGTGCTTTTCAGTAAGGGAGAGCTTGCCGCCGTCCAGCGTGCCGAGAATGGCCCTTCCGCTTTCGGCGCCGAGATCGAACGCCAGGAAATGCGATGACGCCATAAGTTGCATCCTCCAAGTTCCCAGTTCCCCGCTTCTCGATTACCATCTTACCGTGGCGCGAACGCGAGTGAAAATTTGCGGTATTTGCCGTCCCCAGGACGCCGGCGCCGCCGCGAGCGCCGGGGCCGACGCGATCGGAATGGTTTTCGATCCCAAGAGCGGCCGACACGTTTCGGTTGACGATGCGGGAGCGATTCTGGAGGCGGCTGGGCCGTTCGTGACGACCGTCGGGCTTTTCGTCAACGCCTCGGCCGGGGAGATTCGCCGCATACTGGGCGCCGTTCACCTGGGTGCGGTTCAATTGCACGGGGATGAAACGCCGCGGCTGGTAGCGGAACTCAAGCCGATCCGCGTCATCAAGGCCGTGCATCTGGCGGCCGGCGACTCCGGGACGCTTGCGGCCTGGCGCGCGGCCATCGCCGATCTTCAATTGACGAACCTGATCGGCATTCTGCTGGAAACGCCGAACCGCGGACCGCAGCGCGGGGGCGTGGGGATCGCCAACGATTTCGCCGGCCTGCACGCGATGCAAACCGCGGGCGAGTTTGCGGGATTGCCGCCGATCATCGCGGCCGGGGGACTCACGCCCGCCAACGTCGGGGATGTCGTCCGCCTTCTGCATCCGTTCGCGGTGGACGTGAGCAGCGGCGTGGAAGGGGCGCGGCGGGAGAAGTCGGCCGACAAAATTGAAGCCTTCGTCCGCGCCGTCCGGGCCGCCGACGGGTCCTAAGAAAACAGAAGAGCGAGGGTTTTGCGCTTGATGCGGCTGACGGGCAGGCCGATGGAAAATCCGTTGATCAGGACGCGGGCGAGCGGCCAGCGCATCAGGCGGCGATAGCCGCGGCGGATGTTGGAATAGAAACGGCGGGTGTCCGAGTCGTAGCTGGCCAGATCGCGTCTGACCTCGTCAATTTCGCCGGCAAAATCCGTTCGTCCCGAGCCATTGCCGTGGATAATTGCGTGTGCGGCGAGTTGGCCGCTACGGATGGCGTTATAGATTCCCTCGCCCAGGAGCGGATCGATCAACCCGGCCGCGTCGCCGATCAGGCAGGCATTGTTCCAGGCAAACCGGGCGCGGCGTCCATCGTGGGGAATCCTGTGTCCGTGGATCGGGCGCGAGATCGTGAGGCCGGTTTTGGCGGCGACGAAGGCGGCCAACTTTTCGGCCGCGTGCGGAATCGTCGGATTGAGGCTGTACAGGCCGACGTTCAGATGATCGTCCTTGGGAAAAACCCAGCCGTATCCGCGATCGACGGCGGCGAAATCGAATTCCATCGGCCAGTCGCCGGGCCGATCGACGGCGACGCACGTTTCCAACGCCAAGCCAAACCGAAGCGGATTTGTGCGGGACAGCAGCTTTCGCACCTGGCTGTTGGCGCCATCGGCGCCGATGAGGAACCTGCCGCGGAACGAACCGTGATTCGTGGAAACGATCCAATCTTCGCCATCGCGGGCAAGGGCGGTGAGGCGGTGAGCGGCCCTGAAATCCGCCCCGCGGGCGGCACACTGATTCAGACAAAACTGATCGAATTCCTCTCGGACGGTCATGGCGGCGATGGGGCGATGGTTGGTGAGAATTTTGCCCGATTCGCCCAGCGAGAGCTTCATTTCTTGGCAAACGCGGCGTATCACGGGCGCCGGGTCAAACCGCAGGGCGTTCAGCGTTTTGATCGTCAGCGCCCCCGCGCAGGGCTTGAGGCGGGGGAAATCGCATTTGTCCAGGAGCAGGACCTGCCGTCCATGCGCCGCCAAGTCGTAAGCGGCGGCGCACCCCGCCGGTCCAGCCCCCACGACGATGGCGTCGAAACCGCTTTTCATATTCGAATGCCCCCGGATGGCCATCCGGGGGCTTTTTAGTTTATGATGTTTTGAGGATCGGACCAGTATCCGGGCACATGCAAGACCAAGTTCCCCCGCAATCCCTGAACATTCTCATCGTGGATGACGAGATCAACATCCGCAAGACGCTGGCGATCGGGCTGGAAATCGACGGCCATCGCGTGACGGCGGTGAGCAACGCGCGCGACGCCGTGGCCGAGGCCACGCAAAAGCCGTTCGACCTGGCGTTCGTGGACCTTCGTCTGGGGGCGGACCTGGGTTTGAATCTCATCCCGGAGTTGCTGGCGCAGAGTCCGTGGATGCGGGTTGTCGTGATTACCGCGCACGGCTCGATCGACACGGCAGTGGAAACGATGAAGCGCGGAGCGGCGGATTATCTCACCAAGCCATTTACTCCGGGCCAGGTGAAGCTTGTCGTGGAGCGCGTGGCGCGGCTGCGGGCGTTGGAGCAGCAGGTCGCGGGGCTGGAGGAAATCGTCGGTCAATCCAAGGGCGAGCCGACGCTCAAGAGCAACTCCCCGGCGATGCAGCGGGCGATCAGTCTGTGCCGGCAGGTGGCGGCGAGCGACACGGCGGTGCTGATCCGGGGGGAAAGCGGCACGGGCAAGGGAATCCTGGCCCGGGCGATCCACGGGTGGAGCAATCGCGCCAACAAACCGATGGCGACGATTTCCTGCCCGACGCTTTCGCCGCAGCTTCTGGAGAGCGAGCTATTTGGCCACGCCAAGGGCGCATTCACCGGCGCGATCCGGGACAATCTGGGCCGGATCGGGGCATCGGACGGGGGGACGCTGCTGCTGGACGAGATAGGGGATTTGCCGCTGGAGCTTCAGCCCAAGCTGCTGCGTTTTCTTCAGGACCACGAATACGAGCGTGTGGGCGAGGCGCGGACGCGCCGGGCGGACGTGCGCGTGATCACGGCGACGCACGTCGATCTGGAAGGCGCGGTGGCGGCCGGGGAATTCCGCGAGGATTTGCTCTATCGCATCAAGGTGATTCAGGTGGACCTTCCCCCGCTGCGCGATCGGCCGGAGGACACGGTGATGCTGGCGGAGCGATTTCTGGGAGAGCTGGCGCGGGGCAAGTCGATCGGGGGATTTTCTCCGGAGGCGATCGAGGCCCTGAAGAACTACCGATGGCCGGGCAACGTCCGCGAGTTGCACAACGTCGTGGAGCGCGCCGCGTTTTTATGCCAGGGCCAACAGGTGGCGATGCAACATCTGCCATCGGAGTTCTGCGGGGGCAAGCCGTCGCCGGAGGGTATCGGCGATGCCATCTCGCTGGACCAACTGGAAGAGATGCACATCCGCCGGGTTTTGGCCAGGAGCAAATCACTGGACGAGGCGGCAAAGACGCTGGGGATCGACCTGGCCACGCTGTACCGAAGACGGCGGAAGTACGGCATCTGATTCATCGCCGCATCGTGCAATTTGCGGATGACCCAAGTTCTACCAGTGCATTTTGCACGGCCCATTATCGGAAATCGTGAAAAAACCCATAATTTTCCTCTGCCATGGCCCGCGACGGCGGTGGCATTCCATTCGCTTAGTCACATTGGAGATAAACCATGTTTGGCTTGCGGCAGAAACTCTTCTTCGGCTTCGGTGGGTTGCTGCTCATCCTGTTGGCGGTCAGCAGCCTCGGGGTGGCGGTGCTGCAGCAGCACCGGGTCTGGCTGGACACCTTTCTATCGGAGAACTGGAGCAGCGTCGAATACGGGAAGAACATGATCGACTCGCTCCAGTCGCTGAACGGCGTTGCCCAGAGCGTTTCGGGCGACAACGGCCAGCCAACGAAGGCGGACCTGGCCGCCGCCAGGGCAGCGGCCGAAAAGCCGTTGAAGACGTTCGACGACAATTGTGATGCCGAGGACCACAATATCACGCTGCATCCCGACGAGGATGAATACGCCTCGGAATTGACACGGCGATGGTCGGGGTACGAGATCAATACGCATACGGGCCAGGCGACGGGGAAATCCACGGATGATTGTTATCGAGATGCGCTGACGCGGCTGCTGGACGGGCGGACGAGCCTTGGCGACCGCCGGGCGGCGCTGGCGTCCATTGGGCGTCTTTCGCCGATCGTCAAATCCCTTTCGCAGAAGATCATCGAGCTGAACTTCCAGAACATGCAACCGCTCAACGGCCGGATCAAGGCAAGGTCGGACAGCGCGACGCAATTAATCATCCGTCTGGCGGTGGTCGGGGTGGGTCTGGCGGTGGTGTTCATCCTGCTGATGAGCCGGGCGATCCTGCGTCCGCTGGGAACGCTGACGCGATCGTTGGAGGAGATCGCCGCAGGGAATCTGGATCAGGTGGTGCAGGTGAAATCGCATGATGAGCTGCACAAGCTGGCGGAAGCGTTCAACTCGATGGCGGCAAAGCTGCGCGAGTTCCGGCGGAGCGACCGGGCGAAGCTGTTGCGCATCCAGCGGACCACGCAGCTTGCGATCGACAGCCTGCCGGATGCCATCGCGGTGGTGAATCCGAGCGGGATCGTGGAACTTTCCAACCAGACGGCGCAGAAATTGTTCATGCTGTATCCCGATCAGTCGGTGCTTCAGCTTCGGGACCAGCGATTGGGGGAGTTGTACCAGCAGGTTTCGCGGGACGGCAAGCCATCGCAGCCGAGGGGATACGAATCGGCGATCGAGGTTTACGACGCTGGGGGACAGCTTCGGTTTTTCCTGCCGCAGGCGGTCCCGATCATGGATGCCGGCCAGCATCTGCTGGGCGTGACGCTGGTGATGGGTGACGTGACCAACCTGCGGCGTCTGGATGAAATGAAGAGCGGACTGCTGTCGGTGGTCTCGCACGAATTGAAGACGCCGCTGACGTCGATCCGGATGGCATCGCATCTGCTGCTGGAAGAGCGGGTGGGGTCGCTGAACGGCAAGCAGACCGAACTGCTGATGGCCGCGCGGGACGACGCCGATCGGCTTCAGAAGATCATCGAAGACCTTCTGGACATGGGTCGCCTGGAATCCGGGCGTGTGAAGCTGGATTTGCAGTCGGAGCCGTCGGAGCGGCTGGTGTCGGATGCGGTGACGCCGCTGGAGACGGCTTTTCACGACAAGGGCCTGGACCTGGAAGTGGAAGTGCCGGTGGAAACTCCGCCGGTGTTGGCAGATCCGGCGCGGATCGGGCACGTTTTTTCCAATTTGCTGAGCAACGCGTTGAAGTTCACTCCGCCGGGCGGGAAGGTGCGGATCAGCGCCGAGCCGCTGGATAGATACGTCCGGTTCATCGTGGAGGACACGGGGATCGGGATTGAGGCCGAATATCTGGGTCGCGTTTTCGAGCGGTTTTATCGAGTTCCGCGTGAGAACCAGCCGAGCGGCGCCGGCCTGGGGCTGGCGATCGCCAAGGAGATCGTCGATGCCCACGGGGGCACGATCGCGGTGGAAAGCAAGCCCGGCGTTGGTAGCCGATTCAGCTTCACGTTACAGCGCGCCGACGAGCAAACCGAAGGGGAAACCGGCGGCGCGCCATCCGAGGTGAAATATGAGACCAGCATCAATCCTAATCACGGATGACGAAAGCGGCATCCGCCTGATGCTCCGCACGACGTTGGAATCGGACGGCTATTCCGTCACCGAGGCCAGCAACGGGCGCGAGGCGCTGGAGGCGATCAAAACCAACACGCCGGACCTCATGGTGCTGGACTTGAACATGCCGGTGCTGGATGGAATGGCGGTGCTGGAGCAGATGAAAGCGCTGGCGGCGCACGTGGTGCGGCCGCGCGTGATCATCCTGACGGCTTACGGTTCGATTCCGTCGGCGGTGAAGGCGACGCGGCTGGGGGCGCTGGATTTCCTGGAGAAGCCGATCTCGCCGCGCGAGCTTCGCCAGGCGGTCAAGAGCGTGCTGGACGAGCCGGAGCTTGATTCACCGCCCGACGTGGTGGTGGACGTGCCCGGCGGTTACGAGTTGGTTCTGTCGCGCATCCGCAAGCTGCTGCGTCTGGCCGAATACGAAACCGCCATGTCGCTGCTGATGAAGGCCGCCGACCGCAAGGACCAACAGTCGGCGGAGTATTTCAACCTGCTGGGCGTGTTGTACGAGGCGCAGCGCAAATGGCGGCTGGCGCAGAAATGCTACGACAAGTCGATCGCCGCCGACGAGCATTACCAACCGGCGCGGACGAATCTGCGGCGATTGCTGGAGCTGCGGCGGTACGGCCGCAGCTCGCAGGCGGTGGTGCTGGGCGACGAGGCCGAGGACGTCTGGTTTGCCAAGCTGCCGGATTCCCACAACTGATGCCATGACAACCGCCGGAAAAACCATTCTCGTGGTGGACGACGAGCAGAATATCCGGCTCATGCTGCGCTCGGCGCTGGAGACGGATGGATTCGTGGTGCGCGAGGCGGCCGACGGCGAGGAAGCGATCGCGTCCATCGAGCGCGAGATGCCGGCGCTGGTGCTGCTGGATTTGTGGATGCAACGGAGCGACGGCATGACGGTGTTGGAACACCTGAACCAGAAACCGCCGCAGCAGCGTCCGCGGGTGATCGTGCTGACGGCGCACGGGCGCGTGCCGGTGGTGGTGAAAGCGATGCGGCTGGGGGCGTCGGATTTCCTGGAGAAGCCGACGACGCCGGAAGATTTGCGCCTGAGCGTGGCGGCGGCGTTGGAAGATCAGGCCGACGCCGAGAACGAGGCCCAGGGCGCCGCCGCACTGAGAGCCGGTCCAAAGCTTAGCCCGGGGCTTTGGCGGATTCGGCGGGCGATCTGGAACCAGGACATTCATTTCATCGAACGCGCGCTGAACGTTCTGTTCCGAAAGGCCTGGGGCGAGCCGTCGTATTTCAATCTTCTGGGCGCGGTCTTCGAAGCCGAAGGAAACCGCGGCGCGGCCAAAAGCTTCTATCAGAAGGCAGCCATTTCACCCGCCGGCCGCGAACTGGCGAGCCACAACTTGCGGCGGCTGGACGAGCTGGCCGCGGATGCCGCCGACGTTGCGGACGTGGAGCTTGGCGAGCAGGAGAAGTATCTGGACGAAATCTGCGCCCAGCGCGAATTGCATCACGCGGAACCAACTCCGCAGACTCTATTGAACAAAGGAAACCACTCATGACGGACCTTCTTTACGTGGGCTTGACGGTCGGGTTCTTCGTAATCAGCGTGCTCTACGTGTACGCCTGCGGAAAAATGTGAACTAACGGAGATTTGGCGATGGAAAACATCATTGTTGGAATCGTATCGGTTGGACTGCTGATCTACCTGTTCTGGACGCTGATCCGCCCGGAACACTTTTAGGCAATGCCCATGACTTGGTCGGGCTGGATACAACTTGGGATATACGTCCTGGTGCTGGTGGCGATCACCAAGCCGCTGGGAATCTATCTGCTGCACGTTCTCGATCCGGAAAGGGCGGGCGGTGGGACGTTCCTGGACCCGGCGCTGGGCGGGTTGGAGCGGCTCATTTACCGCATCCTGCGCGTCGATCCCAAACGCGAGCAGAACTGGAAGCAATACGGCTTGGCGATGCTGATCTTCAGCCTGGTGACGACGGTGATGACCTACGGCATCCTCCGGTTCCAGGAACATCTGCCGTGGCATCAGAATCTGGACAATCTTTCCGACCGGACCGCCATGACCGGCGACCTGGCGTTCAACACCTCGGCGAGCTTCACGACCAACACGAATTGGCAGAGCTACAGCGGCGAGAACACGATGACGTACTTGTCGCAGATGCTGGGTCTGGCGAGCCACAACTTCTTTTCCGCCGCGGTGGGGATCGCGGTGGCGGCGGCGGTGATCCGGGGCATCGCGCGCAGCCGAATCCGCACGATCGGCAACTTCTGGAAAGATTTGGTGCGGATCCACCTGTATCTGCTCCTGCCCATCTGCATCTTGTATTCGCTGTTCCTGGTCAGCCGGGGAATGATTCAGAATTTCAAGCCGTACACGACGGTGAACGTCGTCGATCAGACCGGAGCCACCGCGGCGCAGGCGAACCAGCAAACCATCGCGCAGGGCCCCACGGCGTCGCAGATTTCGATCAAGATGCTGGGGACGAACGGCGGCGGGTTCTTTAACGCCAACGCCGCCCACCCGTTCGAGAATCCCACGCCGCTGAGCAATTTCATCCAGATCCTTTCGATCTTCGCGATTTCCAGCGCGCTGACATATTACCTGGGGCGGATGGTCAAGGCTCAGGGCCACGGCTGGGCGGTGTGGGCGGCGATGTTCATGTTGTTCATCGTGGGCGTGCTGGTGGCGTGGCCGTCGGAAGCGGCGGGGAATCCGCGGCTGGCGGAACTCGGCGTCGATCCGGCCGCCGGAAACATGGAAGGCAAGGAAGTCCGCTTCGGCGTCTTCAATTCGGCGTTGTTCGCGACGATCACCACGGACGCCTCCTGCGGCGCGGTCAACTCCATGCACGACAGCTTCACGCCGCTGGGCGGGTTGGTCCCGATGTTCAACATTCAAACGGGCGAGGTGATTTTCGGCGGCGTCGGAGCGGGGATGTACGGAATGCTGATTTTCGTGGTGTTGGCGATCTTCATCGCCGGGCTGATGGTCGGACGAACGCCGGAATACCTGGGCAAGAAGATCGACGCGTACGACGTGAAATGCGCCGGGCTGGCGATTTTGGCGCCGGGGCTTTGCATCCTGGCATTCACGGCGTGGGCATCGATCAGCGGTTGGGGCCAGGCGGGACCCGGCAACAACGGCCCGCATGGATTCAGCGAAATCCTCTACGCATACACCTCGTGCGCGGGAAACAACGGCTCGGCCTTCGCCGGGATCACCACCAACACGCCCCAATACAACGTCACGCAGTCGTTTGACATGTTCCTGGGCCGGTTCTTCATGATCGTACCGCTGCTGGCGATGGGCGGGCATCTGGCCGCCAAGAAAATGGCGCCGCAGAGCGTGGGCAGCTTCCCGGTGTCCGGTACGACGTTCACGTTGTTGTTGATCGGCACGGTCATCGTGGTCGGCGCGCTGACGTTCCTGCCGGCGTTGGCGATGGGGCCGATCATCGAGCACTTTCAGATGTGGGGATCGAAAATGACTTTCTAAATCGGCGTGGCAAATTGAGTCAGTCGAAATAATGCGAGGAAATGGGTCCGTAGGCGAGTAACTGAGAGGGCTGGTAAGGATGGTCGGTTTATGAGCTTCATGCGCGGTTTTGATTGGATCCAGTTGATCGTGTTCTGCATCGGTTTGTTTTTGATAACCAAGCCGATGGGAATCTATCTTTTGCGGGTGCTCGACCCCGATCAGGAAGGCGGTCTGGGCATACTCGAGAAGATTCTTGGCCCGGTGGAGCGGCTGGTTTACAAGTTCGCGGGCGTCGATCCCAAAAAACAGCAGAACTGGAAGCAATACGCCCTGGCGCTGCTGTTGCTGGGTACGGTGACCATGCTGCTGAGCTACGGATTGTACCGGATTCAGGATGTCCTGCCGCTCAAGCAGAACATGGCCAATCTGAGCGCCACCGTGGACAAGAACGACGTGATCAACGGCGGCGGCAAGGTGCCGGGGATCATCGCCTTCCTCCAGGCGGGGAGCTTTGTCACCAACACGGACTGGCAGAGTTATGAGCCGGAGGCGATGTTCACGCACTTTTCGCAGACGGTTTCAACGGCGCTGCACTTTTTCTTCTCTTCGGAGGTGGGCATTGCCGCCGCCGCCGTGGTGGTGCGCGCGGTGAAGCGCAAGCAGACCTGGGAAATCGGCAATTTCTGGGTCGATCTGACCCGCCAGACGCTTTATCTGTTCCTCCCGATCTGCGTGGTCTTCGCGATGTTGGACGTGTGGCAGGGAATCCCGATGAACTTCCGGTCGTACACGGCGGCCACGGCGATCGATCAGTCCGGTGCGACTTCCGCGACCCAACCGACGATTCAGACCATCGTTCAGGGACCGATGGCATCGTATTGCGCGCCCAAAGTCCTGGGCCTCAACGGCCCCGGGATTACCGCCGTTGACTGCTGCCATCCCTTTGAGAATCCAACACCCCTGTCACAGTTCCTTCAGTGGATGTTGTACTTCTCGATCCCGTCAGGCATCGTTTATTACTACGGCCGAATGATCGGTCACACGCTGCACGCGTGGAACATCTGGCTCATCATGTTCATCATGCTGCTGGGGACGCTCCTGGTGACCTGGTATTTCGAGGCCCAGCCCAATCCAAATTTGGTGGCGCTGGGGGTTGATCCTGCGTACGCCAACATGGAGGGCAAGGATGTCCGCATCGGAATCTACAATTCGGCCGCCTGGGCCAACGACGTGACCGACACGGCCGAGGGCGCCAACAACTGCCAGCACGACTCCATGACTCCGATGGCGACATTCATGTTGATGTTCAACATGCACATGGGCGAGGAAATCTTCGGCGGCATCGGCACCGGAATGTACACGATGCTGGTCTTCATCTTCGTGTCGGTCTTCCTGGCCGGCCTGATGATCGGAAAAACGCCGGAATACCTGGGCAAGAAGATCGACGCCTACGGTGTAAAGTGTTGCTGTTTGTATCTGCTGGTGATGGTCATCGACGCGGTGGCCTTCACCGCGTGGGGTTCGGTCGCGAACTGGGGCCAGACGAACGTCGGCAACGGCGGTCCGCGCGGCTTCAGCGAGATATTTTATGCCTACAGCTCCGGCATGGCCAACAACGGCACCGCCATGGGTGGATTCACCTGCTCTCCCACCACCACCAACGCCGCCGGGCAGACCGTGTACACCAGCACCATGTTCAACGTGACGCAGACCTACTGCATGCTTATCGGCCGGTATTTCGAACTGATCCCCATCCTGGCCCTGGCCGGAAGCGTGGCCCTGAAAAAGACCGCCCCAGCCTCGATCGGCAGCTTCCCCGTCGTTGGACCGACTTTCATTCTGCTGATCATCACCGTCATCGTGATCGTCGGGGCGCTCAACTTCCTGCCGGGATTGGCGATGGGACCGCTCCTGGAGCACTTCATCATGCGTGGTGGAGGCATTTTGTACTGACGCAGTCCTATTGACCAACGCTCTACTGAATTGATTGGAAAGTGATTTCAACTGAATTGAGGAAAGGTTATGGCAGCCAAAGCAAGACCCTTATTCGATCCGGCCATTGTAATGCCCGCGATCCTCGAGAGCATCAAGAAGCTGAACCCGGTCCACATGGTGAAGAACCCGGTGATGTTCGTCACCGAAGTGGGCGCGGCGCTGACGACGCTCGATCTGTACTTCACCCACGACGCCAAGTCCTTCGTTTTCCAGATTTCGTTGTGGCTGTGGTTCACGGTGTTGTTCGCGAATTTCGCCGAGGCGATGGCCGAGGGGCGAGGCAAGGCGCAGGCCGATGCGCTGCGCAAGAGCCGCACCAAAAGCGTCGGACGCAAGATCATGCCGGACGGGTCGATTAAAACCGTTCCCGCCGAGTCGTTCCGAAAGGGCGACATATTCGTGGTCGAGGCGAACGAATTGATCGCCGCCGACGGCGAGATCATCGAAGGGGCGGCCAGCGTGAACGAATCGGCGATCACGGGCGAATCGGCGCCGGTGATCCGCGAAGCCGGCGGCGACCGGTCGGCCGTCACCGGCGGCACGACCGTGTTGTCCGACCAGATCAAAGTCCGCGTGACCGCCAATCCCGGCGAAAGCTTCATGGACCGGATGATCGAACTGATCGAAGGGGCCAAGCGTCAGAAGACGCCCAACGAGATCGCCTTGTCGATCCTGCTCTCGGCCTTGACGATCATCTTCCTGGCCGTCTGCATCACGATGCTGCCGTTCGCCCTTTTCACCCAGACCTATCTGAGCCCCGACACGTATGGCAAGGTGACCCTGATATTCTCGGTGACGGTGCTGGTCGCGCTGCTGGTGTGCCTGATTCCGACGACGATCGGCGGATTGCTGTCGGCGATCGGCATCGCCGGCATCGACCGGATGGTGCAGCACAACGTGCTGGCGATGAGCGGCAAGGCCGTCGAGGCCGCCGGCGACGTGGACGTGCTGCTGTTGGACAAGACCGGCACGATCACGCTGGGGAATCGCGCGGCGACGGAATTTTACCCGGCCCCCGGCGTCACGGAGCAGGAGCTGGCCGATGCCGCGCAGCTTTCGTCGCTGGCGGACGAAACTCCCGAGGGCCGCAGCATCGTTGTTCTGGCGAAGGAGCGGTACAACATCCGCGGCCGGGAGATCCATGAATTGCCGCACGCGGAGTTTGTTCCCTTCACCGCCCAGACGCGCATGAGCGGATTGAATATCGACGGCGAAATGTTCCGCAAGGGCGCCGCCGACAGCGTGCGGCAGTTCGTCGCCGCCAGCGGAGCGGCGTTTCCCGCCGAGATCGACAAGACGGTTGAAACGATCAGCCGTGCCGGCGGCACGCCGCTGGTGGTGGCGCGCAAGAACAAGGCGCTGGGCGTGGTTTATCTGAAGGACATCGTCAAGCAGGGCCTGCCCGACCGGTTCCAGCGATTTCGTGCGATGGGGATCAAGACGGTGATGATCACCGGCGACAACCCGCTGACGGCCGCGGCCATCGCCAAGGAGGCCGGCGTGGACGACTTCCTCGCCCAGGCCAAGCCGGAAGACAAATTGGCGCTGCTGAAGTCGGAGCAGTTGGCCGGCCATCTGGTGGCGATGACCGGAGACGGAACCAACGACGCCCCCGCGCTGGCGCAGGCCGACGTCGGGGTCGCCATGAACACCGGCACGCAGGCCGCCAAGGAAGCCGGCAACATGGTCGATCTGGACAGCAACCCCACCAAGCTGATCGAGGTGGTTGAAATCGGCAAGCAACTGCTGATGACCCGCGGCGCCCTGACGACCTTCAGCGTCGCCAACGACGTGGCCAAATACTTCGCCATCATTCCGGCGATGCTGATGGGCGCGTTTCCGCAGGTGGCGCCGCTTAACGTCATGGGGCTGGCCACGCCGCACAGCGCCATCCTCAGCGCCGTCATTTTCAACGCGGTGATCATCATCCTGCTGATTCCGCTGGCGCTGAAGGGCGTGAAGTTCCGCCCGGCATCGGCCGCGGCGATCCTGAGGCGAAATCTGCTGATCTATGGAATCGGCGGCATCATCGCGCCGTTCCCAGGGATCAAGATCATCGACTTGTTCATCAACCTCATACACCTGCCCGGTCTGGCGATGCCGCATTAATTGCAGAAAGAAGGAATTACCATGGCTAAAAGCACAATAGTTGTTCCACTGACCAATCCGCACCCCAACGACTTGCCCGGAGGCTCGCTGCTTCGGCAGATTTGGGCGGCGATCGCCGTCACCATCGTGTTGGGCATCATCTGCTGCGCCATCTATCCGTTTGTCATCTGGCGGATCGCACAGTGGGTCTTCCCCATCCAGGCCAATGGCTCGTTGCTGAAGAAGGACGGGACGTACACTTCAGACGACAGCCAGGCCGTCGGGTCGGCGTTGATCGGGCAGCAATTCACGGCGGCCCAATACTTCCACCCCCGGCCCAGCGCCGCCAACAACAGCGCCGGAACGTCCTTTTCCTCCACGGCGGGGTATGACCCGACCAGTTCGGGCGGCACGAATTTCGGACCCTTGAGCGACAAGCTCATCAACGGCGCGACCAATCCCGCCACCACCCAGCCGACCACCCAGCCGGAATCGCTGAATTTCGACGGGGTCCGGCTGCGCACGATCCATTACGCCATGGACAACGGGTTGTCGTTCAAACTCTACAGCCAGCGCGCCGATGGAACCGGGGACAAGGTCGAAGTGCCGATCAAGAAGTATGAGGATGCCCAGGGAAATCTGCAGGACGTGAATCTGGTGGACGCGTTCCCGCATCCCCCGACCGACACGCCGGACCGGATGGTGCTCACGGCCGGACCGTTCACGGATTCCAGCGGCAATCCGGTGCTGATTCCCGGCGATGCCGTGACCTCATCCGGGTCGGGCCTGGACCCGCACATCAGCCCGGCAAACGCGGCGCTTCAGGTCAGTCGCGTGGCGGCGGCCAGGAAAATGTCCCCCGACAAGGTGAAGGCGCTGGTTCAGAAATACACCGATGGGCCGGACCTGGGAATCCTGGGCGATCCCGGCGTGAACGTCCTGAGGCTGAATATTGCTCTGGATCAGGCGAAATAGACGAATGGAGAGACGGGCTCAAGGGTTCAAGGGTTCAAGGGTTCAAGGGCTCAAGGGAAAATGCCCTCCCTTGAACTCTTGAACCCTTGAGCGCATCGCCATACGCGATGGCCCCGGCCACACGCCGACCCCGCGGTCCCGTTTGGGCGAGTGACACGTTATGCAAGCCGTCCACCCCCACCCCAACCCTCCCCCTGAGTACAAGGGGAGGGGGAAATTCTTTGCGGTAAGTGACACGCACCGGTCCGGTTTGCAAAAATAGTGTAGAATTCCGCCGCCAATGCCCGACGACCGCGCACAAACGTTTCTGCAGATGATCCGCCGCTCCGAGCGCGGCCGGTTGAAGATTTACCTGGGATACGGTCCGGGCGTGGGCAAAACGTATCGCATGCTCCTCGAGGCCCACCGCCTCAAGGGCGAGGGAATCGACGTCGTGGTCGGGCTGGTCGAAACCCACGGCCGCCCAGAAACCGCCAAGCTCATCGAGGGGCTGGAAGTCGTCCCCCGCCGAAGGGTCGAATACCACCAGATCGTCCTCGAGGAGATGGACGTCGATGCGGTCATCAATCGCCATCCCCAGGTTGCGATGGTCGATGAGCTGGCCCACACCAACGTTCCGGGGAGCAAAAACTCCAAGCGATACCAGGACGTCCAGGACATCCTGGCGGCGGGAATTCACGTCATTTCCACGCTGAACATCCAGCATTTGGAAAGCCTGTACAACACGGTCGAGCAACTCGTGGGCGTGAAGGTGCGCGAGCGGATTCCCGATTCCGTGCTCGCCGAGGCCGACCAGATCATCAACATCGACCTGTCCGCCGAGGACCTTCAACAGCGGCTGCGCGAGGGGAAAATATATCCCGCCGAGCGCGTGGAGTCGTCGCTGGAGAATTTCTTCACCAGCTCGAACCTGGAGCATCTGCGGGAATTGGCGCTGCGGGAATTGGCGTCGCAGATCGACTTCAAGCGCCGGGAGACCGTCCAGGAGAAAATCGCCGCACCCAACGATGGCTCGCCGGATCAAATCATGGTGTGTCTCTCCTCGCGCGGCCCCAACAGCGCCCGGTTGTTGCGATTTGGCTCGCGGCTGGCGGGCCGGCTCAATCGCAACTGGTATGCGCTCTACGTGCAGACGCCGTCGGAGGAGCCGACCGTGATAGACGCCGTCACGCAGCGCCTTCTGTCCGATACGCAGACCCTGGCGCAGCAATTGGGCGCGACGGTGTTCACCTACAAGGGCCAGAACGTCGCCGACACGATTTTGCGATTCGCCGGGGAATACGGGGTGGGACAGGTTGTGATCGGCAGGCCTCGTTTGCTGCCTTGGTGGAAGCGCATCATCGGCGAACGCAGCGTCGCGGAAGACCTGATTCACCGCGCCAAAGGGGTCAACGTCATCGTCGTTGACGCCGAGAGCGAGGAACGCAGAACCATGGATTACGTGGAGCCGTCGTCGAATGCCACCATGTCCGCCGTCCGCCCCGCCGGCACGCTCAGCCGGCTTCTCACCCCGCAACGGATCGTCATCTGGGACGATCCCGCGCCCAGGCAGGACGTCCGCAAAAAACTGGTCGAAACGGTCGTATCCACGACGCCGGGACTGAGCGCCGAAGCGGTCATGAGAAAACTGGCCGAACGCGAGCAGCAGGGATCGACCTTCCTGAACGAGGGCATTGCGCTGCCGCACGCGCGATTCGATGAACTAACTTCTCCGCAGGTGGCGCTGGGATTGACGCGAGCCGGACTGCTGGACGTGGTCACCGAGCAGCCGATCTCCGCGGTATTCCTTTTGCTGTCTCCCTCGACCGGCGCGAACGTTCATCTCCAGCTCCTGGCCAAGGCCGGGCGGGCATTGCAAAACCGCGAGTTGCGCGCCACCCTGGCGCGCGTCGGGTCGCCCGAGGAGGCGATGGAAGCGATCCAGGATTTCGAAGCCGCCTTCAGCGGACAGAGCGTGCCGCCCAAATAGTCTGGAATCGCAAAACAAGTCGCCCGGCGTTACCAGCTCTTGGCAATTCGATCCAGGCCCGAGCGAGCCAGGTCCTCCGGCGTCATGGCGATGCGGAAATTGCAGTCCGCGTTGAAGCTGAGGAACCAAGGCTCCGCCAGGGACGGGATGGCCGAGGAATCTTTCATGTCCACGATCAGGAGCGCGCCGCGATGGCCGTTCTGTTCCGTGAAATATGCGGCCTCGGGCTTGATGGCCTCAAGGATTTTCTGGATTGTCTTGCCCGCCGAGCCTTTCCGAACCAACGTGTTGAACGGCTCGCACGGGATGGAGACATTCATGATCATTCGCATGCGGAACTCCTATCGGTAATGGCCGCCCTATCGCGGCGGCGAGAGGCTATGTAAAAGGGCGGGGAATTGCAATAAAAACATGAAGGCGGTGGTTGGATCGTTCAATCCTTGCGCCGATCGTTCGGCTCGTCGTCGAAAAGCATGCGCAGCGGCGGAGTGTCGAGATCGTCGAACTGGCCCTTGCGAACCGAGAGGATGAAAGCGGTCAACGCCACGCCGGCCATCACGATGGCCAGGGGAAGCACGATGTACAGCACGCTCATGGCTTGTCCTCCGCGTTCCGCGGCGTCTTGCGGTCGATCCGGCGAATCGACGCCATGGCCAATGACAGAACCGTCGCGGAACTGACGGGCATCAGGATGGCGCAGATCAGCGGGCTCATTTTTCCGGTCGCGGCCAATGCCGCGGCAACCAGATTGTACACCAGGGATATCGCCAGATTCACCCGGATCGTGCGCATTGTTTTTCTGGCGGCGGTGACGAGATGGACCAGCGGGGTGAGGCCGGGCGAGGCGATGTAGACATCGGCGGCGGCGAGGGAGGCTTCGGCGCCGCCGTGGACGGCGATTCCGACGTCGGCCGCGGCGAGGGCGGCGGCGTCGTTGACCCCGTCGCCGACCATGACCGTCAGGCATCTTCCCTGATACTCTCGGACCAGGGCGAGCTTGGCCTCGGGAGTCATTTCGCCAGTGGCGCGGCTGGGATCGATGCCGACGGCGCGGGCGACTTTTCGGACGACGGATTGAGAGTCGCCGGAGAGAATCTGTTCGTCCCAATCGAGCTCGTGGAGTGCGTGGACGGCCCAGCGTGAATCGTCGCGGATTTGATCGCCGAAGCCCGCCAGGGCCACGGCATTCCCATCAACGGCGACCAGAACGACGGTGGTTCCGACTTGCTCCAATTCATGCTGTAGCCGCGCCAGAGAAGGCGGGACGGAGATGCCGGCGCGATTGACAAAAGCCGGCGAGCCGACATGGACCGCTTGGCTGCCGAGCATGGCGCGGATGCCGCCGTTTGGCTGCTCTTTGACGTCATGGAGCAAAGCGGATTGCGCCGCGGGCAATTCAAACGCGGCCAGGGCCTGGCAGAACGCGCGGGCGACCGGGTGCTGGCTCTGTCTTTCCAGAGCGGCGACGAGGGGCTTGAATTGTTCATCGCCCGTGGAGGCGAAGCCTTCCACGTGCCAGCAGACCAGCCGAAGCTGGCCGAAGGTGAGCGTGCCGGTTTTGTCGAGGAGGATTTGTCCTCGGCGCGCGAGTTTTTCGATGGCCGCGCCGCTCTTGACGAGAATGTCCCGGCGTGCCAGGCGGCCGATGGCGACGGCCAGGGTGACGGGCGTCGCCAGGCCCAGAACACACGGACAGCAGACGATCAGCAGGGCCACCGCGTGATCGACGGCGGCGGCGACGTCGAAGCGGCTCCAATACGCGAAAGTCCCGGCGGCGGCGAGAGTGACGACCAGGACAAACCGCGCTGCGATGCGATCGGTGAACTGGACGATTGCGGGCTTTTCGGCAACGCCGCGCTCGACGACGCGCATGAGCCGGCCCACCCGGCTGTCCGCGCCGACCTGGCTGACGCGAATGCGAAGACTGGCGCCTTGATTCGGCACTCCGCCGTAGACTTTGTCGCCGACGCCGACCGGAACCGGCTCCGCCTCGCCGGTCAGCAGCGCCTGGAGCACGTGGGATTGGCCGGATTCCACGACGCCGTCGGCGGCGATGGTCTGGCCGCTGAGGACTTCAATCAGATCGCCGGACACGACCGCTTCGATGGGCATTTCCTCGATGCGATCGCCCTGGCGGACAGTGCGGCAAGTTGAGGGGGCGAGGCAGAAGAGCAGTTCGACCGCGTCATCGGCGCGGCGCTGCTGGCGGAATTGCAGGAATCGTCCGACCAGCAGCAGGAAGACCAAAACGCTCAGCGAATCGAAGTAAACCTCGCCGCGGTTGAGAATGACGTTGACGATTCCGGCCACGCCGCCCGCGAGAAGTCCCAGGACGATCGGCACGTCAAAGTTCACGGTCCGAAGCCGGACCGCGGCGATCGCGCCGCGAAAGAATCCCGCGCCGGGCCACGCCAGCGACAGGATGCCCAGCACCGCGCTGATCCAGCGGAAGAACTCGCGATAGGAATCTTCCATCCGGCCGCCCCGCCCGGCGTACAAGGCGCACGCCACCAGCATCGCGTTGCCCGCGATCGCGCCGGCGACCGCCAGATCGATCAACCGCTTGCGCACCTCGATCCGAGCAAGCTGTTTGCGGGGAAGGCCCTTGGCGGGATGCGGCGTATAGCCGAGGCCGTTCAGCGTTCGGCCGATGCGCGAAAGCGAAAGCTCCCGCGTGTTCCACGTTACCCGGACGATGGCCTGGCGGAGGCTGAGACGAGCTTCAATAACGCCGGGTAGCACGTGCGGCAGGCGCTCGATCAGCCAGACGCAGGCGGCGCAGGTGACGCCTTCAAGCATCAGATCGACGCTGGCAACGGTCTGGGACTGCTGCTGGACAAAAAGCTTATGAAATGCCGGCGCGTCGAAGGATTCGAAAGTGGATTCACTTGGCTTGGGCGGCGCGACGGCGGCATTGCGCAACCGGTAATAAGCCTCAAGACCGCAGGCATGAATGGCATCGTACACGGCCCGGCAGCCGGCGCAGCAGAACTGCAACTGGCTCTCAACTTCGACGAGGCCGCGGGGAACGTCCTGCCCGCAATGCGAGCACGGGACCGGAGCCGTGGCCGGCGGCGAAGCGGCGAGAATTTCAGTGGCGAGCGTGGTCATTGGTGTTGCAGCAGGCTGCCGAGCCGGGAACGGGGATTCCGGCGGAAATTGATTTGGTACCGATCAGCGCGCGCGGATCGACGCCAGCGCGGCCAACGACCGTGTAGAGGCCGATGGCAACCAGCGCGACACAGGTAACGAGCGGCATCCGGCGGTTCAGCGGACCCAGCACCGTGCGCACTCCCGCGCCAAGCGCGATCATGGCCGGCAGCGTGCCAAGCCAAAAGACGCCCATCACCCCGGCGGCGGCGAGCGGCGAGGCGGTTCCGGCGGCGGTGGCGACGAACGCGTAGAGCCAGCCGCAGGGCAGCAGCGTCGTGCACAGTCCAATCAACAGCGCGCGCGGAATGGGTGGGCGCTTCATCGCCCGGACGTAGGCGGCCCGGCCGAGCCGGCCAAGCCAGGACGGACCGGCGATGCCGGGTGCGCGGACGCCAAGGATGCGCAAAAGCGTGACCGCGGCGAACAGAAGAATGGTTACACCGGCGAGCACGGCGGCGGCGGATCGCACGCCGGCCAAGGCGCCGCCAAGATTGAGAATTTGTCCCGCGGCGCCGGCGGCGGCGCCCAGCGCGACGTAGCAAAGCAGCCGGCCCCCATGATATGCCGTTTGGAGAATGGCATGTCGCCGCCAATCCCCGCGATCGTCCACCGCCAGCGCGAGAAAAGCGCCGCACATCCCCGTGCAGTGCAGGCTGCCCAGCAGGCTCGCAAGGAAGATGGCGCTAATCAACGGCATCATACTCTTGTTATGCCTTTCCATGAAGATGAACCGCGAAGCGGCTGTGTCTAATTTCAAGTGGTTTGGAGTTGACATTTTGGACTCCATGTAAGGCCGTCGCGGGCCATGGCGTTGAGAATGGTCAACAATTTTCGCATGCAGGCGG